>OFFY01000158.1_pt1 | contig 68838 bp, 53 predicted proteins | sample 1521481 | NCBI WGS metagenome assembly OFFY01 (sample SAMEA3504117, study PRJEB24116) | mouse gut metagenome | biome: mouse gut; feature: mouse-associated habitat; material: faeces | place: Denmark | collected 2011
CGGCTGCAAAACTCCGGAAGAGGCGGCGGCAGTCTACAAAGCGGCGGGTTATGATATCATTGCCGTCACGGATCACTGGAAATACCGGGGCAGCGGGGAGATTGGGGGTCTGCGGATACTTTCCGGGGCGGAATATAATATCGGGGGAGGAAACGGCGCGGAGGCTGTGTATCACATCCTCGCCCTTGGCTGTGCACAGGATCCTCTGGTTCGGAGTGAGGATCCTGTGCAGATCATCATTGACAGGATCAACCGGTGCGGTGGGATGGCGGTGCTGGCTCATCCGGCATGGTCCCTGAATACGGTGGAACAGGCGGATGGCCTGCGCGGAATCGGGGCTACGGAGATCTATAATACGGTTTCGGATGCGGGGGAATCCTCTCGTCCCTATTCCGGATATTTTGCGGACTGTATGGCATGCAGGGGACAGCTGTATCCTTTGATCGCTGATGACGATACCCATTATTATGACGGCTCGGATGAAACGATTTCTTATATAATGCTTGCCTGCGGCAGGGAAGCCGCAGATGGGGAGATTCTTGAGGCCATCCGGAAAAAGGATTTCTATGCAAGCCAGGGTCCGGAGATTCATCTTTTCCGGGAGGGTAATCGAGTCAGCGTGAAATGCAGTCCGGTTTCCCGTATTTCCTTTTTCTCCAATGCTGTCTGGGCTCGGGGCAGATGCGTTCGGGGTGAGAATCTGACGGAGGCTTCCTGCGAGATGATGCCCTTTGAGACATTTATCAGGGCAGAGGTGACGGATGCCGATGGAAGGAAGGCATGGACGAATAGTGTGGAAATAAATCAGCCCGGGCAAAGCGTTTCCGGAGGGATCGTCAGGAAGGCATTGTAATATGCAGAGATAACATGTCATAAGTGAATACAGAACGCCGTGCGCGAAGGCAACGCGCATGGCAACTTTGGAGGAGACAGATGAAACTTTGGTATAGGAATGAGGCGGCGGAATGGACCCAGGCGCTGCCTATCGCAAACGGGCATATGGGAGCTATGTGCTACGGCGGGGCAGGCGGGCGTTATGATTTGTCGGAAAATACCTGCTGGTCCGGACATAACCAGCCAGACCCCTTAAAGGTACATGCAAAAGAATCCATGGAGGCGGCCAGGGAGCTGCTTCTGAAGGGGGAGTATGCCCGAGGGGAGGCATTGCTGGAAAATTGCACCGGAAATAAGGTGAATTACGGTACACAGGTACCCATGGGACGCTTGAAGGCGGCGATAGAGCAAGTCCCCGATTCGGCGTATCGGGAACTGGAGCTGGAGACAGGAGTGGCTTTGGACAGGCTGCAATATGGGGAAAATCAGGTATGCCGGGAGAGTTTTCTTTCAAATCCGGATAAAGTGATGGGAATCCGGATGACGGCGGCGGAGCAAATGCCTGATTTGTGCCTGTGGATGGAGGGATGGAGCCAGCCCGCGCATACCAGGTGGTCGGAACAGGAGAGGCTTCTCCTGGTAAAAGGACGTGCTCTGGAAAATATCCACAGCGACGGAGTGACAGGGACGGCGTATGCGATGGCGCTGTGCTATGAGACGGACGGCCAGGTGAGCTGGAACCGCAGAGGTCTGGTAATAAAAGGGGCTTCATGGTTGACGGTCTGGCTGTCTGCTTCTACGGATATGTTTGACCCGGGTTTTGAGGAAACCTGTAGACAGAGGGTATTCCATGCGGCAAAGAAGGGCTGGAAGGATATTTATGAAAGGCATATCGGGCAACACCGTGAGGCGATGGAACGCTGTACCTTTACCATGCCGGATACGGGTGCCCACCTGCCTACGGACGAGCGCATTCAGGCTTTTGCGCGTAATAACGGAGGGGACGACGGGCTTATAGCGCTCTTTTTCCAGTATGGGCGGTATCTGATCTTCAATTCCAGCCGTCCCGATTCCCTTCTTCCGGCGGCGCTGCAGGGAGTATGGAATGACGACAGGGCCTGCCGGATGGAGTGGACGGACGATATGCATCTGGACATCAATACCCAGATGAATTATTATCCGGCGGAGAGCACCGGGCTGGGAGACTGCACGGGGCCGCTTTTTCGGTGGATGAAGACGAAGCTGATTCCCAACGGAAGGAAGGTAGCCGGGGAGCTTTACGGGCTTGAGGGATGGTGTGCCCATACCGTGTCCAACGCATATGGCTGGGCGGCGCCCGGATGGGATGTAAGCTGGGGGCTTTCCGTCTCCTGCGGAGGCTGGCTGGTGCGTCTGGCCTGGGAGCATTATCTGTATACGGGGGACCGGGATTTCCTGGCGGAATATTATGATGTCATATATGAAAACGCCAGATTCCTGGCCGGAATCCTGATGCCGGATCCCCGGACGGGACACTTGCTTACGGTTCCTGCCTATTCGCCGGAAAATGCTTTTATCAGCAACGGGGAAGTTCATTGTATAACGGCAGGGAGTACCTTTGACATGACTGCAGCCCGCAGCGGTTTTGAAATTGTGCGGAAAGCGGCGGAGATTTTAGGGCGTGAGGACGCTTTTACGGACGGCTGTGAGGCGCTTATGGAAAAGCTGCCGCCGTACAGCATCGGAAAATACGGACAACTGATGGAATGGTATCGGGATTACGAGGAGCCTTTGCCGGACCATCGCCATACCAGCCACCTTCTGGCGCTGCATCCTTTCGGAACCATCGACCCGGAGAAAGAGCCGGAGCTGGCGGAGGCTGTCCGTATTTCCCTGGACAGGCGCCTGGGGGAGAATGCGAAGGATATCGTATATGCCAATTGGGCGGGAGCCCTTTTGATCCTTTATTACGCCCGGCTGCTGGACGGAGAGAGGGCGGGAGCTTTCGTGAAGCCGATGATCGCCTTTTTGAGCCGGGAAAATATGATGATTACTCATCAGGGATCCACGTCTTCCGTTACAGGCGGAATCTATGAGCTGGACGGAAACACGGGCTTTGCGGCAGGTGTGGCTGAAATGCTGCTGCAGAGCCGTGAGAACAGAATAAGGATCCTGCCGGCGTTGCCTCGGGAGTGGAAAACCGGGGAATATAAAGGAATGCGGGCATATGGCGGCCATGTGGTTTCCACCGTATGGGATGAGGACAGCGTCTGTGTCACGATTGCGGCGGCAGGGGACGGGGAATTGACGGTCTGCTGCTTTGACGAAGTACGGCAGATAGAGCTGCGTAAGGGGGAGTGCTGCAGGATGCTGTTTTCACGTAAAAAGTAAAATAAAGCAAATGAAGTCAGTACTCCAGAGATGATATAAAATGTAAATACATTTTATGAAAATAGAGCTAAGTATTTACATATGCGAGGCGAAATGATATAATACCCATAGAATTGAGATGCTTTATCCAAATTAAATACAGAAAAGTGAAAGGGCAGATTATGGGAACAAGGATCAAGGATGTATACATCATCCATCACTCGCACACGGACATAGGTTACACGGATCTGCAGGAGCAGGTGATCTACAATCAGGTCCATAATATCAGGAATGTGATATCTATCCTGAAGAAAGGATATGAGGAAAACAGTCAGGATAAGGAGTTCAAATGGAACTGCGAGACCTACTTCTGCGTGGAACAGTTCCTGAAAGGCGCTTCCGAACAGGAGAAGGCGGATTTCTTTGACCTGGTCCGGAAGGGCAATATCGGTATATCCGCCACCTACCTGAACGGTACGGACCTGACGGATGCGGAGATGCTAAACCGTAAAATCGTAAAAATGCAGGAAATCTTCAGCGAACAGGGGCTTTCCGTGAAGGTAGCCATGAATGCGGATATCAACGGCATCTCCCTGGGGGCCAGGGATGTGCTGTTGAATAACGGTATCGAATTTTTATTCACCAATATTCATACCCACCACGGCATGTATCCCCTGTACCAGAACCAGAAGCCTTATTTTTGGGAAAACGAGCAGGGAAAGCGCCTGCTGGTGTGGAGCGGGGAGCATTACAACCTGGGGAATTCTCTTGGCATTGTATTCAGTAAGAATGTGAATTACATGACGGAGAACTACTTTGGGCAAAACGGGGCCGGAAAGCGCGGCGGACAAGGCGGCGGTACTTCGGAAACGGAGGCGCAGCACTGCGTTCAGGACAGCAGGATTCCGGATGAGGCGCTGGAAACCCTGCATGCCAGGCTGCAAAGCAGCATTGCGGAATACGAGGAAAGCGGCTACCCCTATGACTTCTATATCACCAGCGTCAGCGGCGTGTTCTCCGATAACGCCCCTGCAAACCCTGCAATTATCGCTATGGTGAACGCTTTTAACCGGCGTTTCGGAGAGGAAGTAACCCTGCATATGGTGACGCTGCAGGAGCTGTACGATCTCATCCGGGAGAAGACGGCGGACGCGCCTATGTACCGGGGAGCAATCAACGACTGGTGGGGCAATGGCGTGGGAAGCACCCCTTATGCGGTGAAACATTACAGGGAAGCGCTGCGCCTCGCTCATATCTGCAGCTGCCTGGAGGAGAAGACGGGGATGTGCAACGAGGCCCTTGCGGAGACGGGCGCCCACAATGCCCTGCTGTACGCAGAGCATACATGGGGACATTCTGCCACCATCGGCAGCCCATATGAGGCCATGGTGACAAACTTGGACATCCGCAAGACAAGCTATGCTTCCAAAGCCCATGAGGCGGCTGCCATGCGGAAAAACGAGCAGTGCCACCTGCTGGGGGATATCCTTCGCTATTACAACAACGCGGGGGAGATGAAGGCTGTATCCATGAGCCGCAGGGCAGGCGTATTTCCTGTAGAGTTCTACATAGAGACGGGCGGAATCTCTGATATAAAGGTTGCGGACAAGGAGACAGGGGAAGAGCTGACGGCACAGCTCTCTTCCCATCCCAGGGGAGTCAGGGTGAGCTTTTTGGCAAAATTTGCACCGGGTGAAGAGAAGCTGTTTGCCTATGAGGAGATACCGAAGCAGGAACAGGGGCTGTACAGCCGCACCGCCTGGGTGGGGGTCGAGCGGGTGAAGGATATCGTCAACGATTATGACACGGAAACCTATAAGCTTCCCTACGGGCTGGAGAACGAGTGGTTCCGGATTTCCTGGAAGGCAGGAGAGGGCATTACCTCTTTTTACAATAAAAAGACGGGAAGGGAGATGCTCAAGGGGAGAGGAGATGGAAACCCTCTGGAGCGGTTCTTTACTCCTGCTTATGAAAATACGGAAATCCGTAATGGCGTCTATACGGAGCGCGCCCGCCTGGGAAGGAATGTGAGGGGGCTGCATGCGGTGCAGTATCAGGGGAAGTTGAAAGACATCCGGATCCTGGACCACGGCCCTGTGTTTGACCGGACGGAGCTGGTTTTCGGCCTGAAGGGGACGCGCCACAGTAATGTCATTATCAAGATGTACCGGCAGCTGCCCAGAATCGAGTTCACCTACCGGATTGCCAAGGAGTTAAGCGAGGATATCGAGAGCGTTTACATGCCGCTGTCCCTGGACCTGCCGGACAGCCTCCTCTATATCCACAACGGCGGCGTGGCCATGCGCCCGGGCGTGGATCAGCTTCCTGGAAGCAACATGGAATACTATATCGCGGATGAGGGGCTGCTTTACCAGGAGGGAAATAAAGGCATTCTGATCAATGCCTTCGATACGCCATTGCTTTATATGGGAGAGATGGAGAGCCACCCTATTGTGCTATGCAATAATAAGGAAGAAAATAATCACCGTCCTGTATACAGCTGGATCATGAACAATACCTGGGAGACCAATTTCAAGATGGATCTGTCCGGTTTCGGGGAGTTTAGCTACGCGCTGGAGCTGCGGGAGGGCGCTTTGGAGGAGAACCTGCGCAGGCTGGCGGAAAACGACATGGGCGTGGTGAGCTTTATCACGGGCTGAGAACGCGGGCAAAGTCTGGGGGACAACGTAGTTCAGATATGGGGGCTTTTTTCGGGGAGCCAGATAGGGAGGTTTGAAAGGATATGGAAAAATATAGGGATACATCACTGCCCATAAAGGAGCGGGTGGCGGATTTGCTGTCCAGGATGACCCTGGAAGAGAAAATTATGCAGACAGACCAGTATTCCATTATCGGTGATTATACCAAAAGGAATACCGAAGGCAGGGTGGAAGAATTCCGTTGGGAGGAATTCAAGGAAGCGTTAAAGGACAAGAGCGTGGGCAGCGTCCAGTTCCGTTCGGCGACGCCGCAGCTTGCCAACGAGCTGCAGCGGTATGCCGTGGAGAAGACCCGGCTGGGCATCCCATTCCTGTTCAGTGAGGAGGCGCTGCACGGGCTTTATGACGGCCATGCCACCTGTTTCCCGCAGCAGATCGGCCTGGCGGGGACCTTTGAGCCCCAGCTGGGCAGGCAGATGGGGCATGCCATCGCGGCGGAGGCGAGAGCCTGCGGCGTCCATGAAACCTGGAATCCCGTGATGGATTTAAGCTGGGATCCACGGTACGGCAGGGTGGAGGAGGCCTTTGGAGAGGATACTTACCTGGCCGGGGAATTCGCCAGAGAGATTGTAAAGGGCATGCAGGGGGAGGATTTGAAAAGCCCGGATACCGTGGCGTCGGAGCCCAAGCACTACTGCGGCTACGGGACGCCGGTGGGAGGGCTGAACTGCGCCCCGTCGGCCATGGGGCGGCACGATGTGTTCGCCTGGGCGCTGCCGGTGTTCGAGCAGGCTTTTGCGGAGGGCGGCGCCTGGAATGCCATGTGTTCCTATGCGGCTATTGACGGACAGCCTGTGGCGTCGGACCATGAGCTGCTGACAGAGGTGCTGCGGGGACGTTACGGCATGCCCGGCTTTGTGCGTTCGGATATGACCGCTGTGGCACGGCTGAGGGCCAGCTTCTCCACGGCGAAGGATAACAGGGAGGCCATCCGCCAGGGACTGGAGGCGGGGGTGGACCTGCAGCTCTACGACTTTACCCACGAGGAATGGATGGAGAGCATCCGCAGCCTCATTGAGAGCGGGGAGATGGCGGAGGAAGTGCTGGACACGGCCTGCGGGCGGGTGCTGAAGCTGAAGGTTGCCCTGGGCCTGTTTGAGCATCCCTATGTGGACGAGAGCCTCCGGGACAGGGTGGTGAACTGCCGGGAGCATCAGGACTTAAGCCTGGACATCGCCAGGAAGTCTATTTGTTTACTGAAGAACGAGAAAAGGCTGCTGCCCTTGTCCGATTCCCGGAAAAACATAGCGGTGGTAGGCCCCGGGGCGGATGAGGCCGCACTGGGAGACTACACGCCAAACACGGAGAAATCCCATACGGTGACTGTCCTGGAGGGCATACGTCAGCTGGTGGGGGAGAGCAGTATTGTCTCCTATGAGAAAGGCTGCAGTTACCTGGGTGAGAAGGTGACGCCCTTCCACCCGGGGTGGCTTACCAATGAGGATGGAGAGGAAGGGCTCACCGCCCGTTATTATAATAACTGGGATTTAAGCGGGGATCCGGTGGTGACGAGACGGGACTGGATGGTGAATTTCAATTGGATCTACGCGAAACCCCACGCGGACGTGAACGCGGAATGTTTCTCCGTGGCCTGGACGGGGAAATTGAACCCCCGGGAAAGCTTCCGGGGCTGCATCGCCGTGCCGGGGCAGGACAGCATGCGTTTATATATTGACGGTGAATTGATAATCGATGCCTGGAACCAGGAACTCGGGCGAGATAGCTCGGGCAGAACAGATGTGGGGAAGGAAGCCTCGGGCGGAGCGGCTGCGGGGAAGGAAACCTTAGACAGAATGTCTGCGGGACAGGGCAGCAGGAAGGATACAATTGCGGCGCAGCAGAATGGCGAGGCTTCTGTAGCCGGAAGTGCTGTCGGTGGCGGGAGCCAAACATTGCCCGGAACCGACGCCCGCGCCAACGGCATCGCCCGGATGGCGGACTTTGCCTTCCAGGAGGGCAGGGAGTATGATATCCGCCTGGAATTCTGCAATGATGCCAGAGGAGCCAGGGTTGTATTGGGCTATAATAAGGGCAGGGAAGACTGGAAGTCTGCATTGGATCTGGTGAAGAAAGCCGATGTGGCCATAGTCTGCCTGGGAGACAATACGGAGACCTCCGGTGAGAACCTGGACCGGACGGAGCTGGCCCTGCCGGGGAAGCAGCAGGAATTCCTGAAGGAAGCCGTCGCCACGGGAACCCCAGTGATCCTGGTGCTGCAAAACGGACGCCCCCTTGCGTTGTCCTGGGAGGAAGCTCATGTCCCGGCTATCCTGGAATGCTGGTTTCCCGGGGAGAAGGGCGGCAGGGCCATCGCAGAGGTCTTGTTTGGGAAAACGTACCCTTCCGGACGGCTTCCCATGTCCTTCCCCAGGGCGGTGGGACAGGTGCCCTGCAATTACAACCGCCTGCCCGGCGGAGGATGGCGCTATGTGGAGATGGACTGGAATCCTCTGTATCCCTTCGGCTACGGGCTGGCCTATACCAGTTTTGCCTATCGTGATTTAGAGATAGAAGGGGACGGACTTACGGCGGCAGACGTGGAGGACGGGGCGCAGGTGAAGGTGTCCTTTACCGTCACGAACACGGGAAGACATTTCGGGGAGGAGACGGCGCAGCTGTATATCAGGGATTTGGTTTCCAGTACGGTGAAGCCCCGGAAAGAGCTGGCGGGCTTTGAGAAGGTTGCCCTAAACCCCGGGGAGAGCCGGAGGGTGGAGTTTCTGCTGGGCAGCAGGCAGATGCGCACTCTGGACAGAAGGTTTGAGTGGCATGTGGAACCCGGGGAATTCCGGGTCATGGCCGGGGATAATTCGGCGGATATCCTGCTGATGGGAGAGTTTACTGTTCTATGAGAGTAGATGCCTGTCTGTTCCAGGCTCCGGTGATTGTCCGTCCGGGCCCGGCTCTTATGCCGGACCGTTTTTAGGTTTTTGCATTTCGTTCACCGAAAACTGCATTTGGTTATCCGAATGCAGTTTTTGTGTGGAATCTGTTATAATAAAATCATTCCGGGGGCCCATGCGGCCGGCATCGGCCTGCCTCTCCAGCAGATTCAGGATGTAGGATTCCATGGGATCTGGTGCAGCGGGGATGCCACGATACCCTGGCGGCACAGGAAGGGAAGTACAGGCAGCTGTGGAACGCCCAGGCGCAGTATTATACATAAGGAAGCGGCCTGCACAATCTTTCCCGAGACTCGTATTTCATTTAGACTGCCTGCTTATTCTGCAGGCAGCGTAAACTGTTCTACCAGTTGCTTCAGGCCCGTGGCTTCAGCGGAAAGCTGTTCGCTGGCAGAGGCTCCTTCCTGGGCCGTGGAACTGTTGCTCTGCACCACTTCCGAGATCTGGTTGATACCCTCGGAAACCTGCCAGACGGCGTCGGCCTGATCATTGGCTACCGTCGCGATATGATCGATAGAATCCACGACGGACTGTATGCTGTTTACTACTTCAGACAGGATAGCTGCCGTTTCTTTTGCGATACCGGAACCCTCATATACCGCATCGGAGGAACGTTGAATCAGGGCGGAAGTATTTTTGGCGGCCTGGGCGGATTTTCCTGCCAGGGTCCGCACTTCTTCTGCCACGACAGCGAAACCTTTACCTGCCTGGCCCGCCCTGGCGGCTTCAACGGCTGCGTTCAGAGCCAGAATATTGGTCTGGAAGGCAATATCTTCTATGGTCTTTAATATTTTACCGATCTCATTGGAGCAGGTCTGGATATTATCCATGGCATCCGTCAGCTTCTGCATTTGGCGGTTACACTGGGATACTTCCTCGCCGGCTGAGTGGGTCTGGCTGCGGACTTCCAGTGCGCTGGATGCAGTATGCTTGGCCTGAGAGGAAATCTCGGTGACCTGAGCGGCCAGCTCTTCTACGGCACTTGCCTGTTCCACGGTTCCCTGACTCAGAGTCTGGGCGCTGGCGGAAAGCTGGTCACTGGCCGATGCAACCTGACTTGCGGAAGTGTTTACCTGCCGAATGACATGGCTTAACTCAATTTTCATATGGCGCATGGAGAGCAGAATGCTGTGGAAACTGCCGACATACACATCTTCACGGGTTGTATGTACATCCAGATTCTGGTTGGCCAGTTCGGTCAGCAGGTAACTGATATCGTTGATCACCGTACTCAGACCTTCTACCAGATCCACAGTGGAACGCGCCAGCATGCCGGTTTCATCCTTGCTTGTGATTTTTGGCATGGGAGTGTCCAGATCTCCTTCCACAAGCAGCCGCATCCGTTTGGCACAGGCTTTCATAGGCTTGCTGATATTTCCAGCAAGCAACAGAGCGACAATGACGGATATCAGGACGCCTCCTGCCATTACCAGAATATTGAGGATCATGCCGTTATAGGTGGTGGCCAGGTAGTTGAGCTGGGGAGCAGTAACAGCGATGCTCCAGCCGTCCGTGCCGTTCACGGGGGCGTAAGCCATGAACATCTTTCCGTCCTGGCTTTCGTAGCTGCCGAATCCGTTTTCACCCTGACGCATGGCCCGGTGAAGTGCGGCCAGATCCTTCAGGGAAGAATCGGTCTCGGCTTCTGTTTCGATATTCTGAACGGTGATGGTCTCCAGGGTAATGTCAGCGATGGTGTCGCCGGACTTGTTGATCATATAGGCCCTGCTGTTTTCTCCGATCTGGATGGAGGAAACGATGTCATTCAGGAAAGTCTCGGGCGGCACGAAATACACCACACCCATGATGGAGGAGCCGTGGACTCCGTCTGCGTACAGCGGAGCGGCCACCATGATGGACAACTCTCCTGTGATTTTGCTGATCAACGGCTCCGATACATAAACATTGCCCTTCATGGCCTGCTTCACATATTCCCGGTCGGAATAATCCTTGCCATCGAAAATACTGATGCCGTCCATGCCGATAATATTTCCCCGCTGGAAGTTGTGCATGGAACAGCGTTCGTCTATGATGGCTTTTTTCTCCTCGGGAGCCAGAGCCTGATCGGATAATTGTGGAATACAGCCTGTATCCATGGCTACATTCCGGTATGCGGCCAATTCCTGTTCAACGCATTCCGCAGCCAGAACCGCGGTTTCACTCATCATGTGATCTACAGTGGTGATGGTGCTGCGGTAATTGGGTATGATACCGGAAACGCCTGCGGCAACCAGAGCTGTCACAACAGTTACAATAAGACATAAGGTGATTTTTGTTCGAATGCTTTTCATTTTATCCCCTCACTTGTATTGGTAATTTTTGGTTTTCAAATAAACCATATATTATTATACGAGTGAAGACTTCGCTTTGTCAACCATTGCTTTTCAGAGCGAAAAACAGATTGCAAAAGGAGGCGGAATGTATTAAAATAGTACAATTCTAATAAACTAATGAAGATTTTCGGCGACAACGGCGCATTTACCGGAAAAAGAGGGGGAGTATTCTATGAAAATTACAGACCTTCATATCCAGAATTTTAAATCTATCCATGATATGCACATCCCCGATATTGAGAATGCCCTGATTCTGGTGGGGCAGAATAATACGGGGAAAACCACTGTTTTGGATGCAATCCGGGCTGTAGGCGGCGGATATCAGATCAGCCCGGAGGACTTCGGGGAGGCGGGCACGAAGATTCGCATCCGGGTATCCCTTTCTTTAACGGAAGAGGATCTGGATCTGCTGCGGCGTAGGGGCGTGGTCAGCCAGTATCGGAGGAGAGAGACATGGATGGAGGACTTTTGCCGGAAACTGCCATCCTTGTGCGGCGGCGTGCTGGCCTTTACCATGACAGCTAACCGGGACGGGCGGATTCGGTATCATGATGGTATCAATAAGAACAATCCTTATATAAAAGAAGTATTTCCGCAGATATACCATGTGGATACGGAACGGCGTCTGGAGCAGCTTCAGAGCGATATGCTGCTTTTGCAGGAGGATGAGATCCTGAAACGGATGCGGTCAGGCTGCTGTATGTTTAACCAGGCCAGGGACTGTAGCCACTGTTTCCATTGTATCGGACTGATCGAGCAGAAAAGCCCGGCCCAGCTGGATGCCCTGGAGGTATCCAAGTTGCTGGATTATAAGCTGTATCAGCTGAATCTGGATACTTTTGCCCGTAAGGTCAATGACTGCTTTCACAAAAACGGAGGCCGCGAAAGTATTCTTTATTCCATGAACCGGGATGTGGAGAAAATCCTGGAGGTGACCACCGAGATACGCCATCCGGCCCAGAACGTGCCCCGTCCGATTTCCCATATGGGAAAGGGAATGCGTTCCATTTATCTGTTTTCCCTTTTGGAAGCTTATACACAGATAGAGGAGACGCTTCCCAGTATTATTATGATCGAAGATCCGGAAGTTTTCCTGCATCCCAGCCTGCAGAAAGTGTGCGGCACGATTCTTTACCGTCTGGCGGCGAAAAACCAGGTCATTTTCACCACACATTCTCCGAATCTGCTGCCCAACTTTAACAGCAGGCAGATTCGGCAGGTAGTTCACAGAGAAGACGGCTCCAGCGATGTCAGGGAAAAGACAGACATCAGTGCTATCCTGGAGGATCTAGGTTATACGGCGGGAGATCTGATGAACGTGAATTTTGTGTTCATTGTGGAAGGCAAGCAGGATAAGTCACGCCTGCCTCTGCTGCTTGGAAAATATTATGCGGAGACGCTGGACAGTCAGGGGAATCTGTCCCGGATTGCTATCATTACTACCAACAGCTGTACCAATATTAAGACCTATGCCAATCTGAAATATATGAACCAGATTTATCTGAGGGATCAGTTCCTGATGGTCAGGGACAGCGACGGTAAGGACAGGACGGAGCTGGCGAATCAGCTTTGCCGCTACTATGAGGAGCGCAATCTGGAAGATATGGATAAATTGCCGAAGGTCCGGCCGGAGAATGTACTGATCCTGAAGTATTATTCCTTTGAAAATTATTTTCTGAATCCGAAGGTAATGATGCAATTAGGCATTGTGGAGTCGGAGGAAGCTTTTTATGAGACGATTCTGGAGAAATGGAAAGAATATCTATATCATCTGAAAAGCGGACGCCATCTGACACAAGTTCTGGGCCGGGAGCTGGAGACAGCAGAGGATGTAAAGTTTCATATGGAAGAAATCCGTATCTACCTGCGGGGACATAATCTGTTTGACATTTTTTACGGAAGATTCAGAGAACAGGAGACGCAACTATTGGAGCGCTACATCGAGCTGGCTCCCAGGGAGGATTTTCAAGATATTTTTGAGGCATTGGATCGCTTTCCCTATTTTGAGAGCAGGCGGCAGAAAGGATGCTGAATCGAGAAAGAGTTCGGGGACGGGAAATGCACCTGGAATGAAGACGTATGTCCCTGCTATCAGAGACATTATCCGGAAGTACTGGGATACCAGGTGCGTGCGCAGCAAATGCTGGTCTTGTTGTTTGAGGAAATCAGGCCTATTTTCCAGAGAAAGAGGTTTTCCCGGTAATAGAGGAAGTCGCCGTACAGTTTGTGAAACGTATCTTGCATTCCGCATGTCTCTGTAGTAAGTTGATATGAGAAATGAAAGAAAAATGAAGGCGAAGCGTTGTGATGAAGATTATTCCATATGAAAAACAATACAGGGACGACATGATTTTTATGGTACTGGAAGCGAAAAACGCTTTGGGCCGGGTGCCGCGCCTGAATGAGGATCTGCTGGATGTAGACAGACACTATCTGCTGTCCGGCGATATGTTCTGGCTTGCAATTGACGAGGATGACAGGGTTATCGGATGCATCGGCTTTAACAGATACGGGCCGGACAGCGCGAAACTGCACCGCCTTTACGTGAAGTATAACCGGAAGAGGCAGGGCATAGGAACCAGGCTCCTTGAGACAGCGGAGCAGTGTATGAAGGGAAAAGGATACCGGTATGCGGTAGCGCATCTGGGAAGGATGGAAGAGTATTTCGAGTCGAGGCAGTTTTACCCCAAGCAGGGGTATACGGAATATGAACCCGGATATTTGCGCAAGGCTTTATAGGCGCCTGGCGGCGAAAGCTCGTCTGGTGCATGGAAAGGGGTCAACTTCCGGTTGAATTTCCGTGCCGAATTCTCTTTTACCGTGATTGCGCGGAGGATGCGGTTAGGCTACAATAAACATAACTGGGACAGGTGATGATGTCCGAAAACCTGGAAAAGAGGAACCGGCAGGATGATAAAGGCAATTATTTTTGATGTGGACGGTACTTTGTACAATGAAACAGATGTGAAGATGATAGCGGAACTGGAGACCGCAGTGCATCTGGCTTCCTGTTCGGATGTAACGGCACAGGCAGTCTACACCGCCTTCAGAGAGGTAAAATCTCGGGTGACAAGCGCCTGCAAAGGGCGGCCGGAGGCAAATGACAGGACAAAGTGGTACGGGGAAGTCCTGAGAGAACTGGGGATTTCCCATATCACGGGGGCGGAACTGGGGGAATATTACTGGCAGGCTGTGTGCGACAACATGAAGCCCTTTGAGGACTTTCTGTATATCCTGCCCTGGCTGCGGGAAAAGTACAGGCTGTATGTGCTGACGGACGAGCTCCAGGCAATACAGGAGCGCAAGCTCCGGTGCCTGGGCCTGGAACATGTATTTGTCAGGGCTGTGTCCGCGGAACAGATCGGCGCTACGAAACCCAGCGAAAAATGTTTTCAATATATGGCTGGCGTAATCGGCGAAGCGTGTAAAAATATCCTGGTGGTGGGAGATAATCCCGGGGCGGACATCAGGGGCGGGAAGCAGTCCGGGATGCACACGGCCTGGCTGAGGCGTGGCAAGTACCACTATTATCCGCGGAAGCCGGAGGAAGAACCGGAGATCATTTTTACAAATTTTATCCAACTGTCTGATAAAATAGAGGCATTGGATGCAGGGAGGTGATGCGTGTGGTTGAGTATGGTGACGGCAAAATACTGATGCATGATATGGAAGATAAGGATGCATCGCAGTTACCGCAGTTTCGGGAAAGGGAAGCAGTTCAGGGGCGGGATATTAATATCGATCAATCTGAGATGAAGGCAGAGTCTTATTTTGAAATGGAGATATCAGCCCTTACTCCCAGCCAGCTCTATATCAGCCAGGAGAAGCTTGACCGGGTGCGGAAATGGTTCCGGGATCAGGGGGATCTGGTGAAAATGGAGCCCATTCCCGTCAGAAATCTGGCAGGGCGTCTGCTGATGACTGACGGCCACACCCGTGCTGCTGCGGCTTTACTATGTGGGGTAAGCTTCCTTCCCTGCGTCTGGGATGAGGATGACATGGACTGGGCGGCTTATGCGGCGGATATCAGCATGTGTGCCGAGGAGGGAGTCACTTCCGTTGAAAAACTGGCATCCAGGATTGTATCCGCCCAGGATTATAAGCACCTGTGGGAGGAACGCTGCGACGCATTGTATGATGAACGGTATTATAAGGTGCTGAAGCAGGAAAAGGAGTTCATTTGTTTTACAAGGAAACCCGCATGTATTCCCGATCCTGCCGATTCCTGCCAGTGGGAGATCCGGCCTCTGGATTTTGGGGAGGACGAGGATATAGATTATTTTCAGCTGTACCGTGAGGGCGCTCCGGCGGCCAGGGGCTGTATCGAGCGTTATTCCTACGAATTCTGGGAAGCGGCGGATATCCGGACTTATGACAGAGTGCGGGGCCGGGGCTACGGTACGATGATAACGGCATATCTGACCAACCGGATCATAGCCGCAGGGAAAACAGCCACCTGCCGTACCCTTCCCGGAAACCTTCCGATGGCCAGGGTGATGGAGAAATGCGGTTATCAGAGGCTGTATGATTGAACAATGATTGAAGAATAAATGATTGAAGAAAAAATGACTGAAAAAATGATTGAAAAAAGATTGCAGGAAAAGAATTTACAGGAGAAAAGAAATGCCGTTTTTATTGTTGCTGAACTTAATCATACCAATTGTCATGATATTGGTTGGCGCTCTTTTAAAGAAATATCCGGCAGACATGGAGTCGCATACCGGATACAACACTCCGGCTTCCCGAAAATCCCGGGCACATTGGGACTATGCCCAGAGTATCGCACCCGATATTTTCCTGTCCCTGGGGAAAAGACTGGGGGTTATCGAGATTGTTTTCAGTGCGGTGATGCTCATCGTTCACGTTTCAGCCGGAGTTGCCGTCGGGATCGGATGCTGTGTCGGAGCGGGCTTCTTGTTTTTCGGATTTTATAAGACGGAATCGGAAATCGAGAAGAAGTTTCAGTAACATTTTTTAATGCCTTTGAATCCTGCAGGGCCATGATGGATTATGCCTTCCGGGAATGGAATGCGCATAAGGTTTTTGCGGAGACCATCGATACCGCCAAATCCCTGGGACTGATGAAGAAACTGGGCATGCGCCCCGAGGGGGTTCAGAGGAAGCAGGTGCGGGACTGCGACGGGAATTGGGCGGATCTGCATCTATATGGGGTGCTTATGGAAGAGCTGTTTTCGGAAGAAGGGAGGAAGGTGGTTTAGTGACAGAGTATAAAAGCATATTTTGCGGTGAAAAAGTGATTTTGTGCCCGTTGGAGAGGACAAACTTGCGGGATTATCTTTCCACATATAAAGTGGCATCTCCTTTTTCGAAAGTTTATGGGATGATGCCGGACTTCTGGGATATGACGAGTAAAAATATACAGGATTATATTGTCGGGGAAAAGCATGACAGGGAAAGATATTTGATAGCGGGATTCAGGTCTTTACAAAGCTATGGCTATATTGAGTTAGACTTTAGCGATCCTGCTTTGCCGGGGGTGGATATTGCAGTTCTCAGAGAGCATCGAAGAAAGGGATATGCCTATGAGGCGGCCAGGATATTGCTTGAAAACGTGTTGGAGAGAGAATCGGTAATGTGTGTGGTATGGAATGCCTTTTCATCCAATAAAGCCAGTTGCAGGATTGCGGAAAAATTAGGAGGCACTGTTGTTGAAGGGAAAAATTTGATGGCTGAGACGATGCGGGAGGCAGGGCTGAAGGTGGAGTCTTTGGACGTGGTGGAGACTCTTAGGACGATATCATATGAGATTCGGAAGGTCATCCCCTGTGCAGATGCCAAGGGATGAGTCCTTGTTTTCCTTTTCGATAAATTTCTTTTTAATCTGCCTTGATGATGACGGATATTTTCCTTGTCTTTTTGGGGATTTCACTGTCAGCCGGCCTGGTGGTGTCGGTATTGCTATTGTTTTCCCCGTTTTTCAACAGGCGTTACGCATCCAAATGGACCTATTGGATCTGGCTGTTTCTGGCGTTCCGGTTAATTCTGCCCCTTGGCGGGAGCAGCCTGGAGGACATTGTGCCGAAGGCAGGAACTTCCGCGGTTTCCGGCTCTGAACAGGGGGATGGAGGGGCTGTTGAAAAAGCGGGCACGAATAACCCGGCCGGGCAGACAGCGCCGTGGAGGCAGTTTATAGTAGAGATTCCGGCTCAACTGACGGCGCCCATTTCCGGTGGATTTCCGGACAGCAGTTTCAGCGCCACCTGGCTCGATGCGGCGGCCTTTATCTGGATGCTTGGCAGCACGGCATTCCTGGCGGTGCACCTGGCCAGGTATCTGTATTATAAAAGGCAGATAACAAAAAAGGGAAAACGGGTTCAGGATACGGAAATTACAGGCTTTTTCAAACCGGTTCTGGTACTGCCCGGGGAGCGGTAGTGAGCGATATGTGTTGTAAAGGAGATTGGGGGGTAGCGGAACAGGGGCTGTCGGGAAATCGCTTTCGGCATTTCCGGACAGCCCCTGTTTTGCAGAACCTTTATTTGGAAAACATAACCTTTTCATTGTTAAACATCCTGGTAAGCACCCAGGTAAACAGGCCCGAAGCCACCACATTCACAAGTATGGTAATTACCACCTGTACGGGCTGGTAAGTGAAGGAAAAAATCCCGTGTATACTCTGCACGCTGTTGTAAAGAGGGATAAAGAATATCCCTAAGCTCTTTTCCCCGCCTCCAAACATGGGAGTCAGACTGATCAGCATGACCACAACCATCAGGGGCGACACTGCCGTGGAAGCCTCCTTGATGCTCCTGGCAAAAGCAGAAATTATGGAAATCAGCGAAACCATCACCAGTACTGTGGTGAAAATAATTCCCAGGAGCAGCAGATAATCCGATAGCACATACACAGACGCATTCATGCCGGATTTTGCGCTTCCCATCAGATTCGGCAGGGACAGCATGGTACCGATAAAACTGGAAAGGCCGGACAGAATGGCAATGCTGCTTAAACTGATGATTTTTCCCAGGGCAAGGGAGCTTCTCTTCATGGGAGTGACCAGCAGGGTGGCAATGGTGCCCCTTTCCTTTTCTCCCGCAATAGATTCCGGCGCCACGGCAGCACAGCCGGTGAACATGAAGGTCATGAGCAGCATGGGCAGAAGCATGGCGAAAATCTGCCCGGTCACATCCTTTTCCGTGGCCAGGTCATAAACTCCCTCCCCGGCATTGATGTCCAGTTTGTTTGCCATGGAGGCTTCATAAGCATTGAGCATTTCTGTCATGACATTGTACAGCTTCGTGGATTCGGCTTCCGTGGAATTATAATAGATTTCCACATTGGGGGCGCTTTCCCCGCTTGTCACCTCATAGGCGGCCGTCCGGGCGATAAAGTCCTCCGGGAAAATCACCAGTAGATCGGCTTCTTTTTCCTGTATGGCCGTCTTTGCGCCTTCCAGTTCCTCTCCTGACACTGGCTTCCATTCCGCGGAGAGCTCCGACAGGGCAGGGGAAAATTCTTCGGGCATATTCTGTACATAAGCATTTGCTACATACCCTTCCTCCGTGGACATTTCCTTCCTCATGCCGGTTCCCATAAAGGTATAAATCAGGTAGATTAGAAGCCCGGGCATCAGAATCGTGGCAAAAACCACTCTTTTATCTCCGAAAAAACGTGCAAATTCTTTTTTGATAATGGTTACCATGTCCTTTTTCATGCGATTTTTCCTGCCTTTTCCTCGTATATTTCAAAAAATCTGTCTTCCAGGCTCTTATCTCCCGTAATGGCCTTCAGGGTGTCACAGACCTCCATGCGCCCGTTGATAATGATGCCAACCCTGTCGCAGATTTTTTCAATCAGGCTGAAAATGTGGGTGGACACAATCACGGTCTTGCCCTGTTTTTTCAAATCTACCAGAAAATCCGTCACCACTTTGGCGGTCAGCACATCCAGTCCGTTGGTGGGTTCGTCAAAAATGATGATATCCGGATTGTGGACCATGGAAATCACCAGGGAAACCTTCTGTTTCATACCGGTAGACAGGTTGCCAACCTTCACCTCCGCAAACCGGTCAATGCCGAAACGTTCAAACATTTCTTTCCTGCGGGCATTCTTTTCCTCCTCGGGGACGCCGTGAAGATCCGCAAAGAAATCAAATAAGTAATTCGGAGTGAAAAACTCCTCCAGTTTCAGTTCACTGGTCAGGAAACCGATTTTTCCCCGGACTTCTTCCGGGTTTTTTACGATGCTTGCTCCGTCTAAAACGGCATCTCCCTCATCGGGTTTGATTAGGGTGGCAAGCATCCGCAGTGTGGTGGTCTTTCCGGCTCCGTTGGGCCCCAAAAGCCCGAAGACCTCCCCTCTGTAGGCGGTGAAGGACAGATGATCCACCGCAACCTTTACCTTTTCGTTTGTCTTTTCGATTTTCTGTTGTTTGGACGAGAGCTTGAAAGTCTTCTTCAGGCCCTCTACCCGCAAAATTTCTTCCATGGACTGTCCTTTCTCCATGGACTGTTCTTTTTCTATGGAACGTCTTTTCTCCATGGATTGTTCTTTCTCTATGGAATGTGCTTTTTCCATAATATTCTTTTCCTTTCTGCCGTTTTCCGGCACAGAATCTTTTGGTTTATAATTTTTTTCCGTAATATTTCTGGAACAGCATATAACTGAACAGAAAAATACAGCTCAACAGGAGACAAATTTCCACCAGTTCCTCAATAAACAGTCCTCCGATGACTCCCAGGATATAGATGATGACCAACATCATTTTGGCTGTGGCCAACAGGGCCCGGCTGCGCACTTCTATTTCGCGTTCATCCACTTCCTTTAAACGCCCCTGTTTCAGCCGTTCCTCACTCCCCATGATTCGCCGAAGCCTCCACATCTCAATGACAGAACCCAGAGAAAGGCCCGTTCCCAGACCCATGATAAAACATGTCTGCCGCGTGCTTACCTGCTCTTTCAGCAGCATGTTCAATATCACACTGAGAACCATTGTGAGCAGCCCCGCCGCAAGCAGACCATACATCCGTCGCTGCCTTTTCTTCAATATCTGCAGGTATTCTTCATTGGTTTTCGCCTTACTTCCATCGCAGAACAGTCCTTTCATAACTCCTCATTCCTCCTCGTCGAAAATAAAGATTTCTTCAATCTGCTTTCCAAAGAATTTAGCAATTTTATGTGCCAGCGCAAGGGAAGCATTGTATCTGCCGTTTTCCAGCGAAATAATGGTCTGCCGGCTCACGTCCACGGCGTCTGCCAGCTCGTTCTGGGTCACTTTGAGAGATTTGCGCAATTCCTGAATTCTATTCCTCACACAGCCCTCCCTTTTCATATTTGTATGTAATATTTTCCGCGAAAAAAATACTTTACAGTAAAAAGTATAGTACGCTTTACATTTAGTGTCAAGTTCATTTTACATTTTTTGTTAGAATTTTAACTTTGCAGCCAGTTAAGTTATTTTGCAGCCGAAGCGGCTGCTTTGACTACGCGCATCCAAACAGGTTGTTGTTGATTGTCTGTCTTACTTGCCTATATTCGAGTAACTCGATATAGGCAAATGCGGCTATCCATCTTGGTGGTTTTATGTGCATCAGCTGCTGTGAGCGGCGAAGTGTGAACAATAACGAGATTGAAGCATTGCACGTTGGGGTAATGTGTACATTGGGGCATTGTACATATTGGGGCATTGTGCACATTAGGATGATGTTCGTATTAGGATATTGTATATATTAGGATATTGTGCGTATTAGGATAATGTTCGTATTAGGATATTGTACATATTAGGATGTTGTGCATATTAGGGTGTTGTAGATATTGGGGTATTGTGTACATTGGGACATCGGGAATAGAACGTTGACACGGAGAAGCCGATAAGATAAGATGATTTCAGAGGACGTTATACGGTTAGGAAAGAAGAGTTCCTGCCCGAGAAAGGAAGAAGCGATGAGAACATTATATGTCACCGATCTGGACGGCACACTTTTGAATACAGAATCCAGGATTAACCCGGAAAGCCTCTCAATTATCAATGAACTGGTGGAACAGGGAATGCTTTTTACCTACGCCACAGCCAGGTCACTGGAATCCGCTTCCGTAGTGACGGAAGGGCTGAGGCTGACCATGCCTGTGATTGTATACAACGGGGCATTTATCATGCGCCCGCGCACACAGGAGCCGTCACTTCCCGGGGAAATTCTGTATTCCCAGTTCTTCACCCGGGAGGAGGCCGGGTTCATCCGGGAAAACCTGGAGAAGGCAGGCATCAGCCCGTTGGTGTATTCCTTCATCCGGGAGCGGGAGAGCGTATCCTGGAACACGGCCCGGGAAAATGAGGGGATAAAGCATTATCTTTCCAACCGCCGATGGGACAGGCGGCTCCGGCCCCTGGAGAGCGCGGAGGGGCTGTACGACGGAAATATTTTCTACTACACCTGCATCGGTGAGAAGGAGGAGCTGATGCCCCTGTACGAAGTCTTTTCGAGGGACAGGCGGCTGCGCTGTACCATTCAGCAGGAATTGTACCGTCCGGAATACTGGTGCGAGGTGATGCCCGGAAAGGCCACAAAGGCACAGGCCATCCGGACGCTGAAGGATATGTACGGCTGCGACAGGGTGGTTTCCTTCGGGGACGCCATAAACGACATTCCCATGTTCGAGCTTTCCGACGAGTGCTATGCCGTGGAGAACGCCGTGCCGGAGCTGAAAAGTGCCGCTACGGGAATTGTGGGCAGCAACGACGGGGACGGGGTGGCGAAGTGGCTGCGGGAGAATGTGAAGTGACGGATGCCCTTGGCCGGGGATATATCCCGAAAGAAAAGCATAAGTGAGGAAAAACCATGAAAATATTATGTTCTACAGGAGCGCTCATCGGCAGGCCCAACAACAGGAACTACCGTTTACTGGCCGGGTTGGCCGGAAAGCTGTCCTGCGACGGTTTTGAATTTCTGATGTACGATACCTGGTATGAAGAGTGGCGGGAAATCGTGAAATATCTGAAGGAAGCCGCGCTGCCCGTTCCGGTGATGCACTGCGAAAAACAGATAGGCGAGGCAATCAGCAAAGGCAGGCCGGAGAACCTTGCCCGGGCTTTCGGGCTGTTTGAAATCAACTGTGAGATGGCGGCCGCACTGGGAGCGGGGAAATTGGTGGTACACCTGTGGGACGGCCTCACATCGGACAGCAATTTCGGCAGCAATCTGGAGGCATATGGGGAGCTGTACAGGATGGCGCAGGCGCACGGCATCATGATTTTGGTGGAAAATGTGGTTTGCAACGTGGAAAATCCCATGAAACACTGGCGGCAACTGGCGGAGGAGTATCCGGAAATGCGATTTGTTTTTGATACAAAAATGGCAGCTTTTCACGGGGAACTGGAGCTGCTCTACAGTCCGGAGTATGCGTGGCTGTGGCAGCAGGGGCATATCCGCCACTTCCACGTCAATGACTACGACGGGGGGTATAAGGAATGGGAAAAGCTGAAAACCCTTCCAATAGGGGCAGGGCATGTGGATTTTGATAAATTCTTTGCCTTTGTCCGCGGAACCGGTTACCTCGGGACTTTTACCGTGGAGGCCACCGCTTTTGACCGGATGGGCGTGGTGAATACGGACATGCTGAACCGGTGTTTTGCGAAAATCAGGTCTGCAATGGCGTGAGCCGTTGTATGAGCTTTTACGTAAGCTGCTGTGTAAGCTTTTGCGTAAGCCGTTGTGTTAGCAGCTGCATGAGTAGCTGCGTAAGCCGTTGTGTAAGCTGTTGCATGAGCTGTTGCATAAGCTGCTGTGTAAGCCGTTGCATGAGCTGTTATGTAAGCTGTTGTATAAGCCGTTGTGTAAGCTTATGTGTGAGCCGTTGCATGAGCTGTTGCGTACGCCGTTATGTAAGCCGTTGCGTACGCCATTGTATCTGCATCATATTCTATGTCCCGGCCTCTGATTTTCAGGGTTCCGGGACAGCAAAGATTCCAAGCGCCGGCGCATGATACGTAAACCTCATAAAGCAGACGAAAAGAATACAGACCAGAACACATAGAAAAAAGGTATATGTTTTAGCGCCGCAGGACAGGGTGAGCCTGTAGGAGAGCAGGAAGGCGGCCAGGACGCTTAAAACAAACGCGGCGATGTCCAACACAAAGAAATCCCTGCCAAGCAGCCCGGTGTAGGCATAGAAAAATACGGGAATCAGCAGCGTACCCGCCGTTATCCCCAGGCAGAGGGCAGAGACAATGCAGGGGTATTCCTTTCTGAACCTGGAAATCATCCAGACAGAATAGAGCAGCATAGGGAAAAATACCAGTTTCATATGTTCCCACACAGACTCGTTTACCGGAGTGAATAATCCTGCCAGGGCATTGTTCCCGCTCCATTCATACACAAAGTGGGCCAGGGAGCCTGTGATAAGGACAAAAATAATTCCGATAACGGTAGCAAGTTTCAGTTTTTTCATGGCAGACACCTCCTGGATAGTGTATGCAGCAGGCGGGAATATATCAGAAAATTTTTAGAAAAATTTTCTGATTTCTCTCTTGCCCGTCAGCCGTACTTCATATATACTGGTAATAGGGAAGTATCTGTACCGCTTCGACTATTCTTAAAAAATCTTTCCACGCTTCTATGTGCCGCTCTGGCAATCATTGCCATTATGCCGCATCAAAACGGAAAGGGGAGGTGATTGCTTATGGGCAACAATTTGGAGAAAACGGAAATACAATGGCATCCCGCCTTTTACGGCGCGGCGGAGCTTGAACTGCTGTCTAACAGGGAAGCGTTGGAATTTCAAAGGGAGTATAATCTGAGCAAGAAGCCGATTCAGATAGACCTGCTCATTGTCAAGAAACTGGCTGACGTACAGATAGAGAATGAAATCGGCCGTATTTTCAAAAAATATAATATACTGGAATACAAAAGCCCGGCAGACAGGCTTACTATAGACGATTATTACAAGACCATGGGATATGCCTGTTTCTATAAGGGATTGGGAGACAGGGTAAACCAGGTTCCGGCAGAGGAGCTGACATTGTCAATCTTCCGTGAAGCTTATCCCCGGGAACTGTTCAAAGCCCTGATAGAGTCCGGCTGTACAATAAAGGAACAATTTCCGGGAATATACTATATCCTTGGGAACGTGCTTTTTGATACGCAGATCGTGGTAACCAGGCGCCTGAGCAGGGAAACTCACAGCAGCCTGCGTATCCTGTCCAGGAATGCGGACGCGGAGGATGTCAGGACATTCCTTACCAAAGCGAAGCGGTTGGACAGCCCTGGGAACAGGCATAATGCGGATGCGATTCTGCAGGCAAGTATCCATGCGAACAAAAGATTATATACTGAAGTCAGGAGGGATTTGGGTATGTGTGAAGCGTTAAGGGAACTGATGAAAGATGAGATAGACAGGATATTGGAGGAGGCCACGGCAAAGGCGGCAGAAGAGGCAGCGGCAAAGGCGGCAGAAGAGGCAGCGGCAAGGGCAGCAGAAGAGGCAGAAAAGGCGGCAGCGATAGCGGCAGAAAAGGCCATGGAGAAAGGTGTGGAGAAAGGCACAGACAATACCATTATCACTTCTGTCAGAAACCTGATGGAAACCATGAAATTGACCGCGGAGCAGGCGATGGATGCCATAAAGGTTCCCATGGAGGCCCGGAGTAAATATCTTTCCAGGCTGTAAAAAAGGAAGAAAACGCGATTTCTGACAACCCATATTGATTGGAAGCGAAGAGCGTTTCAATGTGAATTTACCGCCAGTTTACAGCTTTTGAGAGAAAGCGGCGAACGGATGGAAATGCCAAATGTTTTCAAAAAAGTAAGAAATAAAACTGCTTGTCCCTATACAGCTATTTGTATAGAATGAAATAGAAATGTAAAAGCATGAAAGGAGATACAATGATACTTTGCATTGCAGCAGCTCCATGCAGAGTCTGAGGAGACTGCATGGAGGAATCGCTTAAGCGGATATCCTCAGACTTTGCTTCTGTTTTAAGAAAGAGAAAGAATGAAAAACAGGGAGCAAAGAAATGAAATTGAAAAAGAATGAATTATTTGAATTAAGGGACTTTTTGATACTCTGGAGTACGCAAAGTATATCACAGCTTGGCAGCAGCATTACGGGATTTGCACTGACATTGTGGCTGTATGAAAAGACAGGTTCCTCTCTTGGTACAGCGGCGCTTACCATATGCTCTTATGCACCATATGTATTAATGAGCATATTTGCCGGAGCATTGACAGACCGGTTTAATAAAAAGAAGATAATGCTTGGCTGTGATGTATTTGCCGCAATGTGTACGATTATTGTATTTGTATTATTTAGGACAAATCGTTTGATGGTATGGCATTTATATATTTTGAATGCGGTTTCCGGGTTAATGAACACCGTACAGCAGCCTGCTTCCGAGGTGGCTATGACACTGATTATGCCGGAAAAATATTATCAGACAACAAGCGGGCTTCGTTCATTGTCAAGCAGTCTGGTATCGATATTGAATCCTTTGGTTGCTACGGCATTGTACGCATTGATAGGGCTAAACGGTGTGATAGCCATTGATTTGGGAAGCTTTTTTGTCGCATTTGCGGCATTGCTGTTCTTTATCAAAATTCCGGAAAACAATAGTAATCGGAGAGAGCGCGTACTTGTCCTTGCCAAAGAGGGGCTTGTATTTTTGAAGGAAACGCCGATTATCAGGGCGCTGATTTTATTTATGGCCGGTGTTAATCTGGTGGCTTCCGCTTTCGATGCAACATTGCCCGGTTATGTGCTTCCTAATCCGAAAGGCGGTTCCTTTATTCTGGGAATTGTCACATCCTGTTCGGGTATTGCTACGGTCATCGGCAGCCTGATTGCCTCGGCCCTGCCAAAACCGAAAGACAGGGTAAAAGTTGTTTACCTGACAATGCTGTTTTCACTGAGTACTGAAAATTTTTTACTGGCATTTTCCAGAGAACCGGTATTATGGTGCATTGGACAGATAATTGGATGGATTCTTGTACCGATTATGAGTGCAAATATGGATGTGATTCTCAGAACTACCATTCCGGTGGAGCTGCAGGGACGTGTTTATGCATGCCGTAATACACTTCAATTTTTTACGATTCCCATAGGACTATTTTTGGGCGGTTTTATGGTAGATAATGTATGCGAACCCTTTATGAGAATGTATGGCGATTTGCCAGTTCTAAAAACACTCTTTGGCACGGGTAAGGGTTCCGGCGCCGCAATTATGATGCTGATACTTGGAGTAAGCGGAAGTTTCACTTGTATCATCACTGGAAAAAATTTAAAGAAATACCAATATAGCGAAAAGTAACGTTTTTACAGGGGGCGGTTATCCCGCCCCTTTACCATTGAGAGAGCCGGCTTGAGAAGGCCACGCCAGGTTCGGTATCTGCGCTGCCTTTGGGTTGTTCATTCCTGTCTGTCGGTGGTTCAGCCTCTCCATTCAACGATATCATCAAGCCTTTTGCGCGGCCTTTCGCCCGGAAATTCATCAGGATAGCCAAAAGCAACAGCAGCGATAAGCTGTCCGCCGCAATTTAACCATTTATTTAGTTCTGAATATGCAAAATAAATATCGCATATCCAAAGGCTGCCGATTCCTTTTTCGGTAGCGGCAAGAAGCATGTTCTGTATAGAAGCGCCTATGGATTGTATATTGCAGATTTCAAATATATGTTCTTCCGGCGTCATTTCTGACAGAATATCTTTCCCCAGAGAATTGACAACAAAAAGAATAACCGGTGCTTCTTCCATTATGCGCACTGTATGTTTTGCTCCAGGCAGATGTTGTTTGCTTTGCGGCAGTAATGCGCTTTCGTTTTCTTCCCGCTCTATTCCCTGCCGGAAAACTTTCAGCATTTCTGCTTTAGCATTTCCCTGTATCACAATATATTTCCATGGCTGTCTGTTTTTGGAAGAAGGTGCTTTGGCTCCGCTTTGAATAATGTCCATAATATCTTCCTGGGATATAGGTTTATCCGAGAATTTTCTGATACTTCGTCTGTCATAAATTGCAGAAATCATTTTTATTATGCCCTTTCACATTTCGTTTTCTGACGCAAACTGCTCAACGACTCAGAGCCAGAATGGATGTTCTGGCTCTGCATAGATGAGGAATGTTTTTTTCTACATATATGTTATATCAAAAAAATGACCTGATGACAAGCCTAGAAAATCGCGGCGGTTTTTCAGTATTTTCAAATACATAATTTTGCCATCTATGATAATGTATTCTTTGGAAATATCCGGAAGGAAAGAAATCAGGATAGATTGGATGAGGCTTTGCGGCAGGCGAATTTTCCTTTGCAGAAGCATCATGGTGATAAGCGGATCGGACGGACATTCGGCGGGATTGAGCTGTCAAGGGAAGAAGCGCAGAAGCTTGCCATGGTAAGAGTCTATTATAATTCCGATGCTGAAATCGTTGTCATCGATGAACCGGCTGCGGCCCTGGATCCTCTGGCAAAGCAATTCTTTCGCTTCTGATAAAAGGCACATTTCTTTGCGCCGCAATCGATTATAGGAAGCTGTACTTGCTTCCTATAATATGAAAAGGGAGCTTTCTGTATAATGGTTTCTGTATAATGCCGGAACTGATTGCTTAAAAGGTAAAATCATGATATAATGTTGACTCATAAGGACATTGAGTCAACTTCTGATTCCATATGCGTTGGTGCGCACGGAATTATGGTATAAAGTTGACTCACAAGGACATTGAGTCAACTTTTGATTCCATATGCGCCGGAGCGCATGAAATTATGGTATAATGACTTCATTCCCTGCAGGAAGGGCCGGATGGCCATGTTACCATATATAAAAGGGGAGGCCTGCCCATTTACAAAAGATAAAAGAGGTATCCTTCCCCCGAAAAAAGACAGAGGCTGACGAGCGCTGTCTTTTTGTATTATTGCAAGCCAGGAGATACTTCTGAATAAAAAGAATACAGACGGAGGCGGTATATGGCAAGGACTGTGGGCATTGGAATACAGGATTTTGGGAAAATCATTGAGAATAATTACTTTTATATCGATAAGACAGCTTTTATAAAGGAGTGGTGGGAATCGGGTGACGACGTAACCCTGATCACCCGCCCCCGCCGCTTTGGGAAGACGCTGACCATGAGCATGCTGGAACATTTCTTCTCTGTGGATTACACGGACAGGGCGGATTTGTTCCATGGGCTGGATATCTGGAAGGATGAGAGATACCATGGCCTCCAGGGTAGCTATCCGATAATATTCTTAAGTTTTGCGGATGTGAAAGAACCCTCTTTTCCGGACACCAGGAAACAGATCTGCCAGATTATTACAGATCTGTATAATAAATATGACTTTTTGCTGGAAAGCGATTATTTAAATGAAAATGAGAAAAACGCTTACAAGCTGGTATCGGACGAGATGGAGAACCACAGGATGGCGGGATCCCTGAAAGCCTTATCGGATTACCTGTCCCGCTATTATGGCAAAAAAGTCATAATTTTATTAGATGAATATGATACGCCCATGCAGGAGGCTTATGTATACGGATACTGGGACGAAATGGCAGCCTTCATCCGGAGCCTTTTCAATTCCACCTTCAAGACAAATCCTTACATGGAGCGGGCAGTTATGACGGGCATCACCAGAATCAGTAAAGAATCCATCTTCTCTGACCTGAATCATTTGGAAGTGGTTACCTCTACCTCCGGCAAATATGAAACCACCTTTGGTTTCACAGAAACAGAAGTATTTGCCGCCATGGACGAATTCGGCCTCACGGAAAAGGACAAAGTCCGGGCTTGGTATGACGGTTTTATTTTCGGCGACATCCCTGATATCTACAATCCCTGGTCCATCATCAACTACCTGGACAAAAAACGCTTCGCAGCCTACTGGGCCAATACCAGTTCCAACAGCCTGGCCGGAAAGCTGATCCGGGAGGCCATACCGGAAATTAAGATTATCATGGAGGACCTGCTGCAGGGAAAATCTTTCCACACAGTCATAGACGAACAGATCATATTCAGTCAGTTGGATCACAATATCAACGCTATCTGGAGCCTGCTCCTGGCCTGTGGCTACTTGAAGGTGGAAGCCCTGGACTTTGATGAGGAATACGGCGAATATGAGTATACCCTGTCCCTGACCAATAAGGAAGTGCGGCTGATGTTTCGCAGGATGATAGACGGCTGGTTCGCGGAATACACACCTGCCTACAATGCCTTCATTAAGGCATTGCTTTTGGATGACAGAAAAGCCATGAATATCTACATGAACCAGACTGCCCTGGCTACCTTCAGTTCCTTTGATTCCGGCAGCAAGCCCTCTGAAGCTGCTGAACCAGAACGTTTTTACCATGGGTTTGTGTTGGGGTTGATTGTGGATATGGCGGGCAGATACCGTGTCACATCCAACCGGGAAAGCGGATTTGGGCGCTATGACGTCATGCTGGAGCCGCTCAAACCGGCAGATCCTGCCTTTGTGCTGGAATTCAAGGTGCATGACCCGGAAGACGAGAAGACATTGGCGGACACCGTGGCTGCTGCCCTCAGGCAGATAGAGGAGAAGGCTTATGATATGGAACTGACTGCCCGGGGAATAGCCAGGGACCGGATCCGGCATTACGGGTTTGCTTTTGAGGGAAAGAAGGTGCTGATTGGGTGAAGTATGTGCAGTCATAATAAAGAAATTTTGGGAACAAATAGGAAGAGCAATAAAAGGAGAGGCAAATGATTATCTGGATCAGCGGAGCCTACGGCGTGGGCAAATCTACCCTGGCTGACGCCATGGCGGCAAGAATGGAAAAACCATTGATTTTTGACGCGGAGGAAGTGGGCAATGCGGTCCGGGGGAATTACCTGGATTGCCCGTATGGATTTATATTCGAGGATTATCCCCTGGGGGGGCGAGTTCTGCAGGAAGCTGCTGAAAGACATACACCATAGTTTCCGGAAGGATATTTTGGTACCCATGACACTGGTGCGGCGCGAGTCCCATGCCAATATCATCAAGGCCCTCATCCGGGAGGGGATCGAGACGCATTTGATTATCCTGGAAGCTTCCTGGCAGAGCATCCATGACCGTATCCTTGCGCGGGGGGAGGACGAGGGCTGTTGGTGCATGAAAAATACCGAGATGGCCCGGTCAGCGTCAAAAGCCCTTCCCGGCGGGATCCACATTCATACCGACGGCAGGACGGTGGAGGAATTGACGGGGATGGCGTTGAAAGCTGTGGGGGTGCAATAACCGGGGCGCTTGTAAAACGGGATACAGCAGACTTTACTGTGTTGAGAAAGGAATCAGGAAATGGAAAATGCGAAACGCAAAGCTATCATAATCCAGGGTTATCTTGCTTCAGGCAAGTCAACTTTTGCACAGCGGTTATCCGGGGAACTGCAGATTCCCTGCCTGATTAAGGATACCTTTAAGTCTGCCCTGTGCAGCAGCATCACAATAGCGGACAGAAAGGAGAGCAGCCGCTTTTCCACAGTGGCCTTTGACGGGATGATGTATGTCACAGAGCGCATGTTTGAAACCGGATTTCCCATTCTGCTCGAAGGAAATTTCGTGCCCGGGGGTGTCAAGGCCATAGACGAAGCGGCGGTGCTGTACAGCCTGCTCCACCGGTACGGATATGAGTCCCTGACTTTTCAATTCCGGGGCGATACAAGGGTGCTGCACCGGCGGTTTGTGGAACGGGAAAAGACCCCGGAGAGAGGGCAGGCAAACAAAATCGGCACAGCGGTTTCCTATGAGGATTTTGACTGTTGGTGCCATAACCTGGACGCTTTCGACGTGGGAGGAGAGGTGGTCAGAGTGGATACTACAGATTTTACAAAAGTGGATTTTGACGGACTGGCGGAGAGGGCAGGGCGGTTTCTGGAGATTGGATAGAGCCAGTTTGAAATCTTTTTCCGTCAGCTGTGCAGCACCTTGTTGTACAAAATATTGACAACATTATGGAAATGGAATACACTGTTGGAGGAAGCAGGTGCAGCCCGAAAGGCAGACGAAGCAGTCTTCCTGCCGCCCTGCCAATCCGGGCAGCTTTATATTATCCAAGCCAAATCTGTCTGTCAGCGCAGGCTGCCAGGCGTTCATGGTGGGAGACGAACACGATGGTTTTACTGCTTTTCCGGAGAAAGGCACAAAGCCAGTCCAGTGTGTCACCGTCCAGGTGGTTTCCGGGCTCGTCCAGGAAGAGGAAGGGCCTGTCACTGGCTACGGCCCGGGCTATGGAAATTTTCTGCTTTTCCCCGCCGGACAGGCCGCTGTTCCCGGGGGAAATCGGAGTGTGTGCCAGGTATCCGATGCCCATTTTTTCTATAAGGGCCTGTGCCGCGGCATCGGACAGGGAGGGATTGCCGATTTTAATGTTTTCCAGGACGCTGCCCTGGAAGAGGTAAGGCTCCTGGGGCGCATAGGCGATGTGGCTGCGGTAAGCCCAGGTGTCCCATTCCCGCAGTTCCCTGCCGTTTACAAGGAGTTTTCCGTTGTAATTTGTGAGCAGGCATGCCATAACCTTCAGGAGCGTGGATTTGCCGCTGCCGTTGGGGCCGCAGAGTGCGGTTTTTCCGCCCGGGCGGAGGGAGAAGGAGATCCGGGGCAGGGCCTGCTGACCGCCGTAGGCGTAGGAGAGGTTTTGGCAGTCTAACTGTGTAATCTGTTTCCGGTCATTGGATGTCCCGTCTGTTGGGATGGCGGCTTTTCCGGCGGCATTTTTCATGGTTTCTATTGAGACATTTTTTATAGTGCCTGTCGAGGCATTCTTTGCAGTGCCTGTCGAGGCATTCTTTGCAGTGCCTGTTAAGGCATTCTTTGCAGTGCCTGTTGAGGTATTCTTTGCAGTTCTTGTTGAGGTACTCTTCGTAGTCCCTGTCGAGACATTCTTCACAAATTTGTGCACGTATTCGCGAATGGTTTTGCTTGTAATATTGTTCTGCGTGCTCTTATCGCTTTGTTCCATAATGCGCTCGGAATTTTCTTCGGCATTCTCATAGAACATGGACAGCCTGTCAGCCGTATTTCGCAGGACAGGGAGGTCCCGGAGCAGGAAGCCGGTATTTTCAAACAAGGTATTGAAAACCGCCGAGTATCCGTACATGGACGCCACGGTGCCTGGGGTGATGAAGCCTTTCGCCGCCAACAGGGAGCCGGACAGCAGGATAGCCAGGAGGCAGAAGGTTCCGGTAAAGGAGGAGAGGGCCTGCGCGCCGGCGGACAGGCGGATGCTCGTTTTTTGTGTCTGCCGGAAGAAATCCTGATAGAGCCGGTCAGCTTTGCCGCCGAAGGCTTCCCCCAGGCCGTAAAGCTTTACCATGCAGGGATTCTGGGTGATTTCCGCCTCCAGGGAGCGGCGGGCGGAGGTATACTCCCGGGTTTCCTGTTCGCAGCGGCCTTCCAGTTTCCTGACCGCCAGGGGAATCAGCAGCTTCAGCAGAGAGATGCCGAAAACCGCCGCGGTGTAAACAGGGCTTAATTCCAGGGCGTGGAAAAGCAGGAAGGCGAGAGTTACAGGCATCATAAGCCCCTTGTTGATGTATTCCACCAGATCGCAGCGTAGCCTGGTGGGGTCCCAGTCCAGGCGGTTCTGAATGTCCCCCGGCTCATACGGCAGGACGGAGTCGTAAGTCTTGTCCAGGAACCGTCCCAGAACCATGCGGTCATGAACGAGGGCATATTTCAGCATGAAAACATTGGCAAGCAGCGTCAGGGCGGGCAGGAAGAGAATCATCCCGCACAACGCCAGTCCCAGGGAGAGGGCGCTTTCCATTCCCAGGGCAAAATCAAGCTGGAAGACGGAATCCGCGAACTGTCCCAGTACGGTGGCGGTGAAAACGGCCAGGATGCCTTCCGCGCAGGCGACGGCAGTGTGGAGCAGGATGGGGATGCGCATGGAATAAAGCGCGTCACCGTATATTTCCTTTTTGATTTTCGTTTTTTTATCCGTATTTCGTTTTGCACTTGCATTACTTTTTGTATTCATTGGAACCTCTTTTCCGAATATATAGAGCCGTTTTTGCCACTGATATCTTTTGTGTTTTTTATGATGGAATGCTTGCCCGATTTCCTTTTCTGGTACCTGACCCGGACAGAATGAGGGCAAACTCTGCCAGAATCTTCTTGAGGATACAAGCGCAGTCTTCATTGTATACCGATATATTATTCTGCATAATAGAATCAAAACGATGAATTCTGGCGGTCTTGAGTATATTTTGGCGAAAAATCCGGGAACCGGGACTTCATCGCTTCTGTAATGCAGGGCAACAATTCCTAATGCGTTTTCGGGCAGCCCGGGCCAGGCTTACCCCAATGTGTGGAAGACATCCGCCAACCTGTCAAAAGCAGAGTCATGTGTGACAATGAGAGTACCGCCTCCCCGCTGTTTCAGCAGCCCGGCCAGAATTTCCCTGCTGTCCCCGTCCAGGGAATTGCCCGGCTCATCCAGGAGCAGCAGCCCGGGATGCAGCGCCAACGCCAGTGCCAGGAATACTTTCTTCCGCTGACCGCCGGAAAGTGTATCTATGGGCTGTTTCCATTGTTCCTCCTGCAGGCGGAATCGATACGCGAAGGAGAGGGCTTCCAGGGTTTCCACACCGGGAACCATGGCGTACAGTTCTTCCGCGGAGACATGGAAGGCAGGATCCTCCTGGGGCAGATAGAAGATTTTTTCCGGGAAACTGTCCGGAGGGAGGGCGCAGGAAGGGATTCCTCCCATGCTGACATCGCTGGAGCCCGGTTTGATTAAGCCCAAAGCCAGGCGAAGCAGGGTGGATTTTCCCATGCCGTTGGCTCCCCGGATGAGGACGGTGCGGTCTGCCGGGAGGGACAGGCTGAAGTCATTGAGCACCTGCCTGCCCTCAAAGCTGCATGATACATGGTCAAAGCGGATGCAGGGATTTGTGCCGTATAACTTTTCGGAATCGGAAACGCCATGAGCCAGTCCCATGGTTTCTCCCGGGGCCGATTCTGCATTATAATAGAAAGCCGCTATCCTCGCTTCCGCTTTTCCCGCTACCACGAAAGCGGGAATCGTGTCAAATATGGTTTTGGCGGCGGCATAAAATCCCTGGGAGAGGGCAATGGCCTCTACGGCGGTTTCCAGTGCCATGGTTTCACGGAGCACAAACAATCCCATCAGCCCGTAAGTGCCGTAGGTCAGGATATTCCCGGTGAGCTGTTTCAGGGTCAGCTCCGCCTGGCAGGCGGCTTCCGAACGGTTTCCGATGACCAGGTAATCCTTGTGCAGCTGGGCAAGGCGGTCCAGGCACCAGTGTTTCAGCCCATACATTTTGATACAGGCAAAACCGTGGTAATATTCCAGGGTGCAGTCCGTAATCCGCGCCTCAATTTCCCTGGTGTCGCCGTAATTTTTTTCCAGAAATCGCTTTACCACCAGGGGCGGAACAGCCTGCAGGAGGGATATGCCCAGCAGCGCTAGGGCGGCGGTCAGGCTCTGTGCCAGAAGAAAGGAAAAATAGGCGAGAAGAGTGGCAAATCCGGTGAAAAAGCCGGGATACAGGTTCAGGAATTTTTCCGTCACCGTGTCGAAATCGTCATTGAGCATTTCCGTGGCCTGACCGTGCTTCGTTTCATGGAGCAGGGAAAGGGGGCAGGAGAGGAAACGGCGGTACAGCAGCTGCCTGCACTGGTGCAGCGCCCGGGAGGAGAGTCTCCCGTATGCCGCGTTTGCAAGGAAATCAAAGGCCTTCGCCAGAGCCAACAGCAGGAGCAGAAAACCTCCGCTTCGGAGTACGCCGCCGCTGTCCCCGGATACGGCACTGGCCACGGTCCGGGATAGCAGACGGGCATTGTACAGGCCTATGGGAATGGGCAGAAGCCTGCACAGCCAGGCGGTGATACCGGCCCGGCGCAGGATGGGGGCAAATTCCCGGGAGGGGGAGGCTGTATTTTTCAAGTCGGAATTTTTTTTCGGTATATTTTTCATGTAAACTATCCTTTCCTGGCCCGGACAAGCCGGATTTTCCGGAATGAGTGAGGCTTCGCGCGGGATTTTGTCATTAAGCGCCCAGGGAGCGCAGGAGATCCCGGAAGGGCTCCTCCTGGCGGTACGGGTCAAAGGCGGAAACGGAAAGCCATTTGTCCCGCATGATTTCCGTCAGGGGCCTGGTATCATCCGTTTCGAAATCAATGGACTTTTCCTCTATGTCGCCTAAAAGGAGACTGGTGCAGGTCTGGCGTTCCGGCCGGAGGTCAAAGGCTTTCGCCGCCCGGGCTGTCAGATGCAGGTGCTCGTACATAGGCTGTTCCAGGCCCAGTTTTGCGTACAGTTTTGACAGATCGCATTGCAGCCTTGCGGTAAGCCAGTTGTCCGGGGAAGGCTTTCCGTCATAAACCAGGTTATCCAGGGCAAATATTTTCTTTATCATCATCACTGCGTCCTGATCCGGAATCCTGTCCTGTTGGCTGAGCATCCAAATGTTGCCGCGCAGGCTTTCGTAATCTGCCAGGACTTCCTTCCTGAGAAAGGGCAGTTTTTCCTCTTCCTTCAGTCCCCACCAGATCTGGTTTTCCCGGCATAATTCCTTGGGGGGAAGGGTATCGTAGATGGAACGTCCCAGGTCTTTGCGCCCCATCTCCACATGTTGGAAGGCCAGTCGGGCGGTGGCTTCCAGGCGGATGTCCTGGTCAGGGCAGTGCTTTTGAATCCGCTCTCCCAGAGCGACGAGTTCTTTGTCGTATTTTTCCATGTTTTCCTTCCATTCCGGAATGTTGCCGTCCTCGTCGCCGGATATGAAGAGAGCGTACATCAGTTTGTTGAGCAGCGCGTAATTGTTGGGAAATTCCGCAACTCCTTCCCGGGCGGTATCAATGCATTCCTGGACCTTTCCCTTGTTGATGGCCGCCTGGAACCGTTCCAGATATCGGTTTACTTTCGCCTTTTCCGTGGCATCGTCAATGCCCAGCAGGCTGTCCGTGGAGCAGCGGAAAATCTGTGCTATGGCGGGCAGCAGCTCCATGTCGGGATAGCACACGCCCAGTTCCCAGCGGGAGACGGACTGACAGGACACCCCAAGCATTTCAGCCAGGGTTTCCTGGGTGATGTTTGCGGCTTTGCGGAGGGATTTTATGTTTTCGCCGATCTGTAGTTTCATGATGGGAGACTCCTTATAATGTTTTTTGGTAAATATTTTAGGATGTTTTTGGCTGCGGGTAAAGTTGTGCCGTTCATATTGATAAAATTTTATCTCTGTTTCCCGGAAAATACAACTACACATAAAGTGATATTTTTTCACCTATAGAGTGAATATGAAAACGGCCAGCGCTTACTAAACAGAATGATCCGGTGCTGGGCAGGGACGGAAAGAAGACGGGCAAAGGAATGCTGTTGGCGTCTCCCTGCATATAATGTTCAGAATGAGCCGCGTTGCGGCAGATAGCGAAATGAGGTAATTTATGAGCAGATATTTCACAGGAGAGGGGCCGGACCTGTCCGCCCATCAGGGTGTGGTGGACATGAAACGGATACGGAATGCGGGATACCGGATGGCAGGGCTGCGGATAGGATACGGCCGGAATAATGTAGATCAGCAGTTTGCGGCAAATGCGGCGGCCTGTTACCATCTGGGCATGTCTGTGGTGCTGTATTGGTTTTCCTATGCGTATACAGAGGAAATGGCAGCTGCGGAGGCGGGATACGCAGTTGCCCAGGCAGGGAAGTACTGGAAAGGCTGTCCCATCGCTTTTGATTTTGAGTATGACAGTGTGAATTATGCCAGAAAAAACGGAGTGGATGTGACAAAAAAACTGGCTACGGATATGGCTGTCGCGTTCTTGACTCATGTGCGGGATGCTGGTTTCATTCCGGTTCTCTACGGCAACCGTGACTATCTGCGGAATTATTTTGAACTGGGGAGGATTGAGGCTGCGGTTGGGAAGGTGTATATCTGGTATGCCAGGTATAAGACAGCACTTTCGGAGGACGAACGGGAGGCGGCAGATATCTGGCAGTATACCTCCGGCGGCCGGGTGCCCGGCGTGCGGGGAAGCGTGGACTTGAACCGGTTCTACACGGATTTTGACAAAATCATGGAAAGAGTTCCCCGGGAGGAGAAGAAAAATATCAATATCCTAAATTTCCAGACAGCAGCCAGGGCTGACAATATTCGGGACGAAAACGGAAACGAGCTGAATGCGGATGGGATAGACGGCCCGAAGACACAATATGTCCGCAGACAAATCATACTGAAGGCGCAGAAGTCCGGGCAGAAATACATCGTGGGTTCCGCCGGGCATGTGGTGAAATGGTGGCAGGACAGGTGTAATGAGATTTTGGGCCACAGACAGGCCGTGGACGGTTTGTTCGGGCAGGAGGCCAGGCGGGAGACCTTTGCTCTGCAGAGAAAGATCGGCTTAAAGGAAGACGGAATCGCAGGGTACAATAGTATACAGGAAGTGTTTTATTATTAGGCGCTTAAGCGGAAGCTTGCGCATTTCGCAGTATTCTGGTGCATTTCGCAGCATTCTGGCGTGTTCCGGAAAATCTTTGGATCTGGCTTGTCCGGGCCAGAGTATGCCAGACTTTTTTGCTGCCGCATCAGAATTATAGTAAACATCCGTATCATTTTTACTTTATCCAGAGCCGGAGTCACAGCTGCGATCAGTATTGTATACCAAGGTAAAGATTTTAAAGTCGTTTACTATAAGTTTACAGCCTGAAACCTTTGCCGCGAATAAGTGTATCACTCGTGAGCGTATCTGTAATGCCATTTACGTAAGTAAAAATATGCGCTCACGAGTGTTGTACATAATTCTGATGCTGCTGAAAAACTGCATTTTTTATGGTCTGCATTGTTTCGAAGTAGTCATTTAGGTACTTAACAGCAAAATCCTGTGCATTTTGACAAAATTTTGCTTCCGGCTTGTCCGGGTCAGGATAAGAAAGCCGCAAAATATTATGTGCAATTCGTTTTTCCGAAAACAGCATATAATCAGAAATCTTCCGGAAACTCGTACAAATTATTTTAAGACACTTCCTTACACTGTAAAATACAGTCAGCCGGATAAGTACAATCCATATATAGTTCAAAAATTTTCACTACATACCAATCATAGAAGTAAAGTCTGCCATCATTTCGGATATCTTAATCTGCTGAGGGCAGACCTGCTCGCAGCTTCTGCATCCTACGCAGCTGGCGGGACGTTTCTCCGGGGGCATGCTGCCGACGGCCATGGGGGCGATGAAACCGCCGCCTGTGGCCTTGTGCTCATTGTACAGGGCGATGAGATCCGGAATGGGGAGGTTCTTCGGGCAGTGACTGGTACAGTAATGGCAGGCGGTGCAGGGCAGTCCGGCCTTTTTCACTTCCGTGTCCGTAATCCTGACCAGGGTGTCAAATTCCTCCCTGTTCAGAGGCGCGTCGGCTGCATATGTAGCAATGTTTGCCTTGAGCTGTTCCAGATTGGACATGCCGGATAGAACCATGGTCACGCCGGGAATGCTCTGGAGAAAACGGAAGGCCCACCCGGGAACGGTTTCTTCCGGGCGCATGGAGTGCATGGCGGCAGTCAGCTCTTCGGAAGCCGCCGCCAGTTTGCCGCCCCGCAGGGGTTCCATGACCCATACCGGAATGCCTGACTGTGTAAGCAGCGCGGCCTTCTCCTGTGCATTCTGGAAGTGCCAGTCCATGTAGTTGAGCTGAAGCTGGCCGAATTCCATATGTGCGCCGTAAGCGTTCAGGAAACGCCGGATTACGTCTATGCTGCCGTGGGCCGAAAAACCAAGATGGCGGATGCGACCGTTTTCTTTCTGTTTCAGCAGATATTCCAGGATGCCATACTCGGGGTTGAGATAGGAGTCTATATTTCCCTCGTAGACATTGTGGAACAGATAGAAATCGAAGTAGGGCGTCCGGCACTTCTCAAGCTGTTTCTCAAAGATTTCCTCCACCTTGTCCATATTGGCGAGGTCATAGCCGGGGAATTTACTGGCAAGGTAATAGCTCTCCCGGGGATAGCGGCTTAAATATTTCCCGGCAATCAGCTCCGAGTTGCCGTTGTGATAGCCCCAGGCCGTATCAAAATAATTGATGCCGTTTTGGTAGGCATAGTCGATCATTTCCGCGGCTTTTTCTTCATCCACCACATTGTCGTCGCCGTTTACAACGGGCAGGCGCATCATGCCAAGCCCAAGGGCGGAAAGCTGCAGGTTCTGAAATTGTTTGTAAATCATGGTGTTGTCCTCCTATATTTTGCTATTTTTCCGATATTCAAGCGGTGTCGAGCAAAAAGTGAAGCATTTGCGAGCAGTTTGCGTCAGCGAACCGGAATTTGTCGCTGTTAAAATATTATAATACTGTACTTTTAGAAAATCTTATAAATTCATATGGCAATCCTATATCTTCAGAATATTTACAGATTTCTGTCTTTTCATCATCATTCATTTCGTCATAGAAAGGGCGGTCTGATACTTTCCAGTATGTTTTAACTTCGTCTATTTTCAATATATCACCCCATGGGGCGGTATATAATTCCCCGACTTTATATTTCCCGACTTCTTTATATACCCTCGTGGTATAACAATACCCTAGTTTATTTAAATACTTTTGAACAGACTCATATTCATGTTCTGGGAATGTTATTTCTTCAAACATACAATAAACCTCCTATAAGTGCATCCGCCGCCTGACGCAAAGCCCGTTCAGAAAGCTTTCAGGAATCCGCATTCCGTCTCCGCCTGTCCCAAGGCCGGTACCGTCTTTCCTATTTTCGTGGAAATCGCTGCCGCCGGTCAGGGAAAGGCGGTATTTAGAAGAAATTTGGATGAGATTATGTGCATATGCGGTATTTTGTGTGGGATGGATACATTCCACCGCATCCAGGCCCTGCCCTGTAAGATGCCGGATCAGGGATTCCGTTTCGCTGCCGCTCAGTCCATATTCCGCAGGATGCGCCAGGGAGACCACACCTTCTGCATCATGTATTTTCCGGGCTACTGCGGAAAATGGAGGGTACTGGCATGGAACGTAGGCGGAACCCTCCTTGTGCAGATACCTGTGCAGGGCGTCTTTTACGTTTTCCGCATATCCCTTTTGGACCAAAAGTCTGGCTATATTTAAGCGGGTTATGGTGCTGCCGGGGGACCGGGCCTCCAGTTCTTCATACTCGATGGGAATCCCCGCTGAGCCAAGAGCACGTAAAATAGCCCGGTTGTGCTCTGTACGCAGGGTTTTCAGTGTCTTCATGTAGTCGCTGAGGGCGTTGGGGACAAAGGAATATCCTAAAACATGAATGTTGATCTCTTTATTGTCCATGTGGCAGTGGGAATTAATCTCCACTCCGTCCACAAAGCGGATTCCCAAGGCTGCGGCCTGCATACGCGCCTCCTCCAGGCCTGATATGGTATCATGGTCTGTAAGAGAGATGGCTGACAGTCCTGTTTCCTTTGCGTGTCTTACGATTTCGGCCGGTGTATTGGTGCCGTCGGAATAGGTGGAGTGGGTGTGCAGGTCTATGTATCTTCCGGGGACATCCGCTTGTTTGTTGTCTGGTGTTTCTTTTGGTTCTTCCATATACAAAACTTCCCTACCTTTCTATGCCTCCGCTTTACAATCTGCCTGAGCCTTTATGTCAATACCAAGCTCCGCGCATTTCCGGGCGGCAAGGTCATGGTCCTGCAAAGCTGCCTTCTGATACCAGAATTCTGCCTGTTTCCTATCCTGTTCCACACCAATGGCTTCTTCGTAGAACCAGGCAAGGTTATATTGACCGTCACGGTCACCGTGCTCCGCAGCCCGGCGCGTCCAATAGACAGCTTTTTTCAGGTCTTTTTTTACTCCCAGACCCTCATAGTAGAAATATCCCACCTGGCATTCCGCAAGAGGATAGCCCTGTCCGGCAAGGGCCAAATGTCCCTGGAAACATTTTTCATATTGCTGTGTGTTAAAATATTTCTCAATCAACTCATTACAGATTGCAAGCTCTTTACAGGGTTTATAGTAGGAATCTGACATTGTGTGCTCCTTTTTTAATTGGGAATTGTGGGGAAATAACGGATATTGCTTCCTTGGCATATCCGTTCGTTTCTGTTTTCGCCCGGGTTTTGCGCGGCAGCGCATTTCCCTGTCATTCAGTATAGCACGGGAGAGGCGGAGATTCAATCTAAAATTCATTGTAAAGCGTTTTATTCTATGCTAGAATCAAATACAGAATCCGGATCATGGAATCTGTCCGTGGATTCTATAGTGGAAGCAATCAGAATTTCGGAGCCATATGCGAAGCCACAACAAATAAGCGATAGTGGTTAAGAGACCGCAGGGAGGTATAAAATGGATGCGTTTTCCAGGCTTGCGCCGTTCATCCAGGATTTTATCTATCAGAATAAGTGGGAGGAGCTTCGGGGTATACAGGTGGCGGCCTGCGATGTGGTTTTCGACAGCGACGACAATCTGCTGCTGTCCTCGGGCACGGCTTCGGGCAAGACGGAGGCGGCCTTTCTCCCCGTGCTCACGGAGCTGTACAACCATCCGTCCGCCTCTGTGGGGGTGGTGTACATTTCCCCGCTGAAGGCCTTGATCAATGACCAGTTCAAGCGCCTGGAGCTGTTGCTCTTAGACTCCAATATCCCGGTGACCAAATGGCACGGGGACGCCTCCATGGACAGGAAGGAAAAGCTGATGAAGCAGCCCGAGGGTATCCTTCAGATTACGCCGGAATCCCTGGAGAGCCTGCTGACCAACCGCCGGGGGAGCTGTTTGTCCCTGTTTTCGGATCTGCGTTTTGTTATTATCGACGAAGTGCATTATTTCATGCGGGACGTGCGGGGACTGCAGCTTTTGTGCGTGTTGGAGCGGCTGAAAAACCTAACCGGGGTGAATCCCAGGCGCATCGGCCTGTCCGCAACCCTGGGGGATGTGTCCCTGGCGCAGAACTGGCTGAACACCGGAAGCGGCAGGCGGTGCGCGGCCCCCATTGTGAACGAGGGGAAAAAGCGGGTGCGGCTGCACATCGAGCGCTTTGTGAATTACGCGGACAGGCGGGATATGGTGGAGCGGGACGGCAGCCTGAATGTGGTGGATGTGGATACCGGAGGCGACATTGGCGACAGGGAGCATTACGAGTACCTGTTCCGCCAGACCCTGGACAAGAAGACCATCATTTTCGCCAACAGCCGGGAGGAAGTCGAGCAGATTATGGCCCATCTGCACGAAATTGCGTTAAAACACAAGGCTCCGGACGTATACCGCGTCCATCACGGTAATGTGTCCGCCCTGCTTCGGGAGAACACGGAGGAGGAGATGAAGTCCGCGGAGGAGAAAATCGTCACCGGCGCCACCGTGACCCTGGAACTGGGCATCGACATCGGCTCCCTGGACCAGGCAGTGCAGGTGGGGGCGCCCCTGAATGTGTCCAGTTTTGCTCAGAGACTGGGGCGGTGCGGGCGGCGGGGACAGATTCCGCAGCTGCTGTTTACCTTTGTGGAGAGCCTGAAAATCAATACTTCGGATGTGCTCGGCCCCATCAACTGGGAATTTATCCGCACCATCGCCATTGTGGAGCTGTACCTGCGGGAGCACTGGATTGAACCCATCCCGCCCAGGCACCATCCCTACAACCTTCTGTACCACCAGACCTTAAGCTGCCTGAAAAGCAACGGGGAGATGTCTCCGGCTTCCCTGGCAGGCGCGGTGTTAAGCCTGGGCTGTTTCCGCAGGATTTCCCAGGAGGATTATAAGAAGCTCCTGCTCCACCTGGTGGACATTGAGCAGCTGGAACGCACGGAGCACAACGGCCTGACGGTGGGCCGGGCCGGTGAGAAGATTATCAACAGCCACAAGTTCCTGACGGTTTTCGAATCGCCGGAATATCTTCTGGTGAAGGATGAGAACCGCACCATCGGCACGGTGGACAAGCCCTATCCCGTGGGCACCCGCTTTGCCCTGGCAGGGCTGTCCTGGGAGACCGTGGATATCAATGTGAAGTCCAAGGTGCTCTTTGTGAAGCAGGTGCCGGGCATCTCCGCGGTGGACTGGGATATGGATTTCGAGATTGACCTGCACACCAGACTGGTGCGCAAGGTCCGCAGCGTGATGCAGCTGGATGACCCCTATCTGTATTTAAGCGAACGCTGTCAGGAGAGGCTGACGGAAATCCGTTACATCGCCAGGAACAGCGGTATCCTGGAAAACCTGGTTACGGCCCTTTCCGAGAGAAAATATGCGGTGTTTCCCTGGATCGGCACCAGGCAGCTTGTGACGCTTCACTTTCTCCTGCTCCAGAGAGGCATCAGCAATAAAATGCCCTGGAGCACCAGTCTGTACCTGGAGGTGGTTTTTGGCGGCAGCGGTGAGGAACTGGAAGCCATCATTCTGGATATCCTGCGCTCGGAGCCGGATTTGTACAGCCTTCTTTTGCCGGACAAGGTGCAGGTGAAGGGGAAGTACAATGAGTTCGTGCCATTCGGCCTGCTGCGGAAGCAGTTTATTGAGGATTATCTGGATTTTGGGGGATTGCGGAGAGATATGACGGAAATGTAGGGGATAGATGGTACGATGCTTATATGAAAGCCGGGGCCGCCGGAAAACGGGGTGGAGTCACCCCAATATCAGAAAGAGACGCAAACAGCTGCCCACCCGACAGATACTGTGGCGTATAGGAAGCCGCAGTTATGTGCCGGGTGTGACAAGAGTGTCGTTTTCCAACAGTCCCGGGCCGGAACTTATCCAAAATGCACAAAAATGCCGCGCTGAACGTCAGCTTAAACGGAACTTGTGTACCAGATTATTCATAAGCAGGGACTGCTCCGACAGTTCCTGGGATGTGGCAGCGCTTTCTACCGATGTAGAGGAGGTGCTCTGAACCACGGAGGATATCTGGTCAATGCCGTCCGTGATCTGGGAGATGGCAGCGGTCTGAATCTCGACTGCCTCTACCATGGCGTTCATTTTGATGGTGACATTTCCGGCAATGGAATTGGTCTTGTCCAGGGAGTCCGTCACCATGCCCATCAGATGCTCGCCTTCTGTGACGGCGGAAATGGATCTCTCAATCAATTCCTTGGTAGCCTTGGCCGCCTCATCGGATTTGGAGGCAAGGCTGCGTACCTCTTCCGCAACTACCGCAAAGCCTTTGCCCGCACTGCCTGCCCGACTGGCCTCCACAGCGGCATTCAACGCCAAAATATTGGTCTGGAAAGCAATATTTTCGATGGTGTCGATAATCTTGCGGATCTTTATGGAAGAACTGGAAATCTTCTCCATGGCTGTGCTTAATTCTTTGACATAATCCACGCTGACTTCAAGCTGTGCGCCTGCCTGGGCTACATATTGTCCGGCTTCCACGGCAACCGCCGCGGTCTGCTGGGCATTATCCGCAATGCTTGCGGCAGTGGCGGACAGTTCGCCGATGGCGCTGGCCTGCTCCGTGGCGCCCTGGCTCAAAGCCTGCGCCCCGTTGGATACGTTTGCGGCGCTGGATGCCACTGTTCCGGCGGACTGGCTCATTTGATAAAGCGTGTCCTTAAGGGAACCATGAATTGCCTTGATAGACTGCTCGATTGTCACAAAATCACCCCAGTAGGTACGGGTCATATTTTCGCGGAAATCGCCCTCTGCCATCCTGCCCAGGTGATGGGAGGCATCCTGAACGACATCATTCAGACGCAGGATGGTAGTGTTTAAGGCGTTTGTCAGCTTTGCGGTTTCATCGCGGGAGGATACCACAGGGGTGGGTGTCTGCAGATCGCCGTCGGACAGATTCTCCAACCGTGAAACGCAGGAACGGATGGGGCCGGAGATGGAATGTCCCACCAGGACTGCTATGGGGAAGGTTGCAATCACCACCAGAACCACCACCAGAACCGTCAACAGGATGCTTCGATCCAGAGAGGATTTGAATTCTCGCTGACTGGTCTCAATGGCAATGCTCCACTGCTGATTCCCGCCGATGGGGGCGAATCCTACAAATTTATTGTCCCCGTAAAAATTGTATGTGCCGAAGCCGGTTTCTCCCTCAAGCATGCGTTGGTTTACAGCGGCCACGTCTGCCACATCAGGATTGGTTTTGGCGGTTTCAATCATATTGGAACCTTCCTCAACCACGGAAAGATCTCTGTGTCCGATGACATTGCCTCTGTGATCCAGTACATAGGCCACGCCGTTGCTGCCCATAGCAAGGTTGATTACAATGTCCGACAGAAAATCGGCGCTGATTCCGCCATAGACTATGCCGTCAAATCGGCCGTCGGTGATAATGGGAACCTCCAACAGAAAGATCAGCTGTTCGCCGTCATTCATGATGTCGGAAATATAAGGCGCCATAGTTGCCCTGCATTGCTGGAAATAATCTTCCTCGCCGTAGTTGTAGCCGGTGGACGAAAAACCGGAGGCATCTATTTTGCCGGTGTAGAGGAAACCGTTACGCTGTGCGATATCCTCTCTTACCGGAACCAATTCCGGCGCGGTGGGGTCGGACTCTCTGAAAATATCAGAAGAGGCGGCTTCCTGGAGGGCTGTCCAGTAGTTTCCCATCCGCCATTCCACAGCATCTGCCGCCATCTGTGTGGCAGGCCCCAGTGTCTTTGTCATCACATCATCAATTCCGCTGGCGTTTAAAAAGGCCGTGATCACACCAATCAGCACTGCGCTGACCAATACTGCCGAAAGCATACTGACTTGGATTTTTGATTTGATTGACTTCATAACTGCTATATTCCTTTCGGTTGACGGTATTTTAGACAAAATAGAACGGCCAAGCAGTAAAGTGGCCGGAATCTATTTTTTGCATATGTTATATAATAACATTATCTGCTTAGAAATTCAATATGCGTTATTTTATGCTTTTTATCGGATGCACACAAAACGGGCAGGCGCAGCCTGTTTTGGTGTTTGTAATCCGGGGATTTTCGTGTAAAATGCGCACGAAAACACCTCGCGGCGGCACCGGGTGGACAGCTCATGATCATCAGCTTTAGATCAGGCTAAACGCATCAGATTTCCGTTTTTGCCTGGAACTTTTTCTATAAATATCTGTAGACTCTTTCCCTTTCTGGTATTTATATGGTACAATGTTGAATCATAAAGACATTGAACAAATTTAGATTCCATATGTGCCGTCGCGCATGAAACTGTGGCAAAATGATATTATTGCCGGCATGAAGCGGCCGGATGTTTCTTCCGTTTTCCACTTTTGTTCGGCGTAGATGAAATTTAACGAGGCTTTCCGGAAGTTAGAGAGGAGATCCGTGTGTAGTCTTGAGATGGAGAGGAAATTTCAGTATGTGGGAAGGGAAAGGCAAGGAATGAACGAAAAACGATACGAATATGAATCTCTTGTTTACAGCGCAGGAGATACAGGCGGCGCCTATGTGATTTTTCCCTACGATATCCGGAAGGAATTCGGGCGGGGCAGGGTGAAGGTCCACGCCACCTTTGACGGGGAGCCTTATGAAGGCAGTATTGTGAATATGGGCGTCCGAAACGGAGATGGAAGCATCTGCTACATTCTGGGCCTGCGCAAGGATATCCGTGCTAAAATAGGGAAGCAGCCGGGAGATAAGGTGCGGGTTACGGTGGCGGAGCGGGAATAAGGGCAGGGGCGTTCAAATTTAAAGGAATGGAAGAAGATAAAATTCAGAAAATAGAGGAGTTTATTTCAAAAATGTCAAACGAAAAAGTATACCAGATGGATTTTCAAAAGGTCTATCACCTTCTTGTGACCAAAGCAGAGAAAAAAGGCCGCACAAGAGAAGAGGTTGACCAGGTGACGCGGTGGCTGACCGGCTACAGCCAGGAGGAACTGGACGGTATGGCGCAAGGAGCGGTTTCCTACGGGGATTTCTTCCGGAATGCTCCGGCATTAAATGAAAACAGGAAACTGATTAAGGGGGTGGTCTGCGGGGTAAGGGTGGAGGACATCGAGGAACCCCTGATGCAGGAAATCCGCTACCTGGACAAACTGGTGGACGAGTTGGCCAAAGGGAAGCCCATGGATAAGATTCTGCGGAAGCCTTGAGCTGTCTGCGATTTACAGCGGAGCAGAACAATGGTAAGACAGAAAAATCAAAGGAGAACATGGACATGATTAATAAATACGCGCCTGCTCCTGGTTTTTACCGGAAAAACGGGTTTGCAGACTGCGGACATGTTCTGTTTATGGCAAAAGAAATTATTTAACGGTCATAGGCAGGGAGCTGCCGTAATAAACCTGCAGCCTGGGGCAGAACAGGCGGAATGAGATACCTTGTGGAGGAAGAGCATGAGCTACAGAGTAAGCATTGACGGGAATTTTGCCGGAGCCATTAATTTTGCCATGCAGCAGAATTATGTTCCCATAATACGGAACCTGATTGTCAGGAACGAGACGGAGGAGGCTTTGCCGGAACTGAATGTGCGGATTCGTTTCGAACCGGACTTTGCCAGGGAATACCATTATTTTATCGGGGAGATTCCCGCGGGGGAATCCGTGGAAATCTCCCCGGTGCGGATTCATTTAAGGACGGAATACCTGTTCTCCCTGACGGAAAAGCTGTTGGGCGTAGTTACCGTGGAGGTGTGCCGGAAGGAGGAAAGGCTCTGTTTCCTGGAAAGGGAGATAGAGCTGCAGGCCGCGGATCAGTGGAACGGCGGGCTCGGTATGCCGGAGCTCATAGCCGCTTTTGTGACGCCCAACCATCCCGTGATTGCGAAAGTGATTCAGCATGCGTCTGAGGTGCTGAAGAACTGGACCGGGAACCCCTCCTTCACCGGTTACCAGAGCCGGAATCCCAACAATGTCAAACTGCAGATGGGGGCTGTCTACGAGGCCCTGCGCCAGGAAAATATTATCTACAACAATCCCCCTGCCAGTTTTGAGAAGACAGGGCAGAGGGTCAGGATGGCCCATGCCGTACTGGAACAGAAGCAGGGAACCTGCCTGGATCTGTCGCTGCTGTATGCGGCCTGCCTGGAGGCGGTGGGGCTTCATCCCCTTCAGGTTTTCCTGCAGGGACATGCTTTCGGGGGCTGTTGGCTGGAGGAGAATACTTTTCCGGACTGCGTGGTGGATGATCTCTCTGCCCTGGAGAAGAGGATGACGCCCGGTGCGGAAGAAATGCTTCTGGTGGAATGTACATTATTTACATCGGGTAAAAATGTGGACTTTGACGGGGCACTGGACTGCGGCAGGAGACATTTCCAGACGCCGGATAAATTCAGGTATGTGATAGATATCAGACGTTCCAGGGGCAGCGGTATCCGTCCCATCCCGCTGCAGCTTACGGAGCAGGACAGAATGGAGCAGGCGGAGGCAGAGACGGAGAATTCTTCGCCTGCATATGCGGCTCCGGCGGCACTGGACCAGTCCCTGATGGGGCGCGTAACGGAGGGCAATCCGGAGGGGCTGACGAAGCAGAAACTGTGGGAGCGGAAGCTCCTGGATTTCAGCCTCCGCAACGCGCTTCTGAATTTCCGCCTGACCAAGAACGCCTTTCAGCTGATGACGGCGGACCTCTGCGAACTGGAGGACCGGCTGTCCGGCGGCACAGATTTCCAGATTCTGGAGATTCCCTCCGAGTGGACCGGAACCCGGCGGGATTTCCGGATATTTGAGGAGGAGACGGATTTAAATCTAATTCGGAATATCGCTGCCCAGGAATTTAAGAGCAACCGCCTTCGCACTTTCTTAGGGCCTGCGGAACTGGAGGTACGCCTGAAGGGGCTTTACCGTTCCGCCAGGATGAGCATGGAGGAAAACGGAGCCAATACGCTGTTTCTGGCCCTGGGATTTCTGCGATGGTATGAGAGCGACGTATCGGAGAAGGCCAGATATGCGCCGTTGGTGCTTGTGCCTGTGGACATTGTGAGAAGCGTGCGCAGCCGGGGATATATCATCCGCAGCAGGCAGGAAGAGATTCGGATGAACGTCACTTTGCTTGCGTTTTTACAACAGGACTACGGCATCGTAATCGATGGACTGGATCCCCTCCCGGAGGACGAGCAGGGCGTGGATTTGCGCCTGGTATTCCACACCTTCAGGCAGGCTGTTATGGCGCAGCGGCGGTGGAATGTGGAGGAGGCGGCGTATCTGGGGCTGTTTTCCTTCGGACAGTTTGTGATGTGGAACGATCTGCGCAGCCGGATGGAGGAGATAGCGCAGAACAAGGTGGTTTCCAGTCTGATAGAAGGCCGTATGAACTGGGACGTGGGGGAATGGAGGATTACGCCGGATAACCTGGACGCGGAACTTTCTCCGGCGGACATGGCGGTTCCCATGAGCGCGGATTCCTCCCAGATGGCGGCCATCGCGGCTGCGGCGGCAGGGCAGAGCTTTGTGCTTCACGGGCCGCCGGGCACCGGCAAGTCCCAGACCATCACCAATATGATTGCCAATGCGCTCTATCAGGGAAAATCCGTACTGTTTGTGGCGGAGAAAATGGCTGCCCTCAATGTGGTGCAGAAGAGACTGGAGGGCATTGGCCTGGCACCTTTCTGCCTGGAGCTTCATTCCAACAAGACCAATAAGGGCACGGTTCTGTCCAGACTGGAAAAGACTTTGGAAGTGGGACGCATCAAGGCGCCGGAGGAGTACCTTCGGACTGCAGAGCGGATCCACGGTTTGAGAACGGAGCTGAATGCCGTCATAGAGGCGCTGCATCAGAGAAGGGAGTACGGCTGCTCCCTCTATGAAGCCATCGAACGCTATGAGCGGCATAAAGGGCTGCGGGGCAGGATTCCTTTTGACAAAAAGACACTCTCCGGGGCGGACAGGGGACGCATCGAAAAGTGGGAGGAGCTGATTCGCCAGTACAAGGTGGCAATCGAGGAGATCGGGGTATATGCGCAGCATCCGTTGGCTGGGTATGAGGGGCTTACCTACTCCCTGGAACTGCGGGAGCAGCTGCGGGAAGAACTGAAGGAAATATTTGAGAAATGCACTCAGGCCCTGCCCCATCAGGAAGCCCTTTTCCACTGGGCCGGAGGCATTGCGGATAAAAGCAGGCAGACGGCGGAGATGCTGCTGACAGTGGCAGGCGCTGCCGTGATGCCCGGCGGGGTGCTGACGCGGCTGTTGGAAGCTCCCAATTATGCGCAGGCGGAGGAGAGGCTTCGGAGACTGGCGGAGGCCGGAAAAGCATATAACAGCAGGCATGCCCTGTTGGAGGAACAGTTTGAACCGGCGGTCTTTAGCTATGCGGCAGGGCAGGCGGCCCTGCGGTGGAAACAGGCAGAGGGCAAATGGTTCCTGCCCAGAGCGCTGGAACAGAACCGTCTGGTGAAGGAGCTGCGGCTCTACGCCAGGAAACCGGAAACCGTCACCAAAGACCGGATGCCCGGCTTTTACGAGGCATTGGGCCTGTTGGAAGCCGGAAAACGGGAAATTCAGGAGACTCCGCCCCAACTCACCGAGCTGACGGCAGGATTGTTTTTCGGCGTATCCACGGACTGGGGTGCACTGGAGGCCGCTTTGGATAAAACTGCCGCTCTGGAGGCAGGCTGTGCTCTTTTCCGGGACGGGGACAGAAAGGCCGTTAAGGAAGCCGTCCTCCGGGGAGAGGAAGGGGCGCTGACAGGGCATGTGAGGGAGCTGACGGAATTTCGAAAGTGCTTGGATGCATTTTTGGAAAAATGGCATATAGAGGATGTGACCGGGAGAGGAAGCAGCGTGACGGAATCCGTGACCGGCAGAACGGGAAGCGGCAGGGCGGGAGCCACGACTGACACGACGGGAACCGCTGCGGCAGAAATGTATGATATTGCGGAAAGCGGAGCAGGCAGAACAGGAAACGGAAGCGGAATGCAGGCAGCCGGGGAGAGCACATTTACGGACAGCCGGGCACTCCGGGAGACAGGCCGTAAGGAGGAGCTGTGGCTCGAAACCCTGCGCCGGACCCTTGAGAGATACGCCGGCCACTTGGAAGAACTGCGCAGCAAAACGCTTTTCAATCAGGCGGATGCGGCGCTTCGGGAGAACGGACTGGGGACAGTGAGCGAGGCTTACAAGTCCGGCCGGGTCACCGGGGCGGACATTCAGGACGCTTTCACGGGAAGCCTGTATTACGGGCTGGCACTGGGAACCATTGCGGGAGACAGACGGCTTGCTGATTTTCATGGGAAACAGTACGGGGACGAGATTGCCCGGTACCGGGAGACCCTTTCCCTTTACCAGAGGCTGACCGTACAGGAACTGGCAGCCAGGCTGTCGGCCCAGGTTCGGGTTTCCGGGGGTGCCAGTGCCGCTACTTCCGAACTGGGCATCCTGAAGAAGGCGATTCGCAGCAACGGGCGCCAGTTGTCCCTGCGGAAGCTGTTTGACCAGATTCCCGCCCTGCTCCGCAAGCTCTGCCCCTGTATGCTGATGAGCCCAATCTCCGTGGCCCAGTACATAGACCCTTCCTTCCCCAAATTTGACCTGGTGATTTTCGACGAAGCCTCCCAATTGCCCACCAGTGAGGCCGTGGGAACCATCGCCAGAGGGGAAAGTGTGGTTGTGGTGGGAGACCCCAAACAGCTTCCGCCCACCAACTTCTTTTCCTCCAACCGGGTGGATGAGGAGAACGGGGAGCAGGAAGATCTGGAGAGCCTTCTCGACGACTGTCTGGCCGTTTCCATGCCACAGGAGTCTTTGAAATGGCATTATCGCTCCCGCCACGAGAGCCTGATTGCCTACAGCAACATGAAATATTACGACAACCGGCTCTATACATTCCCTTCCCCTGCGGACCTGGTATCGGAAGTGAGGCTGATCCGCCCGGAAGGATTCTACGATAAGGGAAAGACAAAGCAGAATAAGGCGGAGGCCCGGGCCATTGTGGCGGAGGTGCTGCGCAGGCTGAAGGACGAGACGCTGCGCGGGGACAGCATCGGGGTGGTGGCTTTCAGCTCCGCCCAACAGAACCTCATCGACGATATGCTGTTCGAGGAATTCAGGAAACATCCCGAACTGGAGGAATTTGACCGAAATTCCAGGGAACCTGTCTTTATCAAAAACCTGGAAAATGTCCAGGGTGACGAGCGGGATGTCATCTTATTTTCCGTGGGATACGGACCGGATGCGGAGGGAAATGTGTCCATGAACTTCGGACCCCTGAACCGGGAAGGCGGATGGCGCCGTCTGAATGTGGCGATTACCAGAGCCAGGAAATCTATGATTGTCTATTCCGTGCTGCGGCCGGAGCAGATTGACCTGACGCGGACCAGGGCGGAGGGTCTGGCAGGGCTGAAAGGCTTTCTGGAATTCGCCGAGAGAGGCAGGAGCGCGTTGGCGCAGCGGGCGGATACTTTGGTAAAAAAAGAAGATTTTCTGGTGCAGGACATTGCGGATGCAGTGAGAGGCCTGGGATACGAAGTGAAATGCAATATCGGCTGTTCCGCGTTCAAGATGGATATGGGCATCGTGGATCCGGAGGACAGGGAGCGGTATCTGCTGGGGCTTTTGTTAGACGGAGAAAACTGCAGGGAAGCTGCCACAGCCAGAGACCGGTTCCTCTTACAGCCTGAAGTACTGGAGGGACTGGGGTGGAATGTGATGCGCGTCTGGACATTGGACTGGGTGGATGACCCGTCCAGGGTGCTTGCCCACATCAGACAGGGACTGGAGAACGCATCCCGGTCCCGGGAGCCGGAGAAAAAGGCCGTGCCGCAGCCACCGGTCTGCTTTGAGGCTTTTCAGCAGATGGAACGGGAGGAGGCGCAGGAGACAGCGGCGAGGGCTTATGAGAGCGCACTAGTCGAGCCTGCAGGTTCGCCGGATGATTTTTACCTGCCGGAGAACCGGAAAAAAATCACCAGGGTGGTGAAGACGGTTCTGGAGAAGGAAGCGCCGGTGAGCAGGAAGCTGCTGCTGCGAAAGGTCTTGGGGGCCTTTGGAATCAGCAGGACAGGTGCCAGAGTGGAAGGGATTTTTTCGGCTGTCCTGGAGAAGGAGGAGATGACCGTCACCAGGGAAGAAGACAGGGAATTCTACTGGAAGAAGGAGCAGAATCCCGACGAATATGCGATATACCGGGTGGGCGGGGATGAGGACGGCAGACGGAGCATGGACGATGTTCCCTCCCGGGAGATACAGAACGCCGCATTGGAAGTGCTCCGGGAGCAGGGCGCAATGGAGCGTCCTGACCTGGTTCGGGAGACTGCGAAGAAGTTCGGATTCTCCAGACTGGGAAATGTGATAGAGAATGTGGTGGGTTATGGGCTTCAGGCGTGCCTGAAGCAGGGGCTGATGCAGGAGATGGACAATGGGAAAATAGCCGGCATCCTCCGGAACTTCAAGGCAGCGGAATCGGAAAAGTAATCTCCAAGTCTTCCAGGGGCTTTATCTCAAAAACAGTCCGCCACCGGACTTCCCTGACGGGCTCAAAATGCAGGGAGGAGAGAGCGATCCGCCTGTCGGGGGAAGGATTTTTTCCCGCGAGAAAGATGGCGGTACAGCCGGATCCTGACTCGCGGGGGGTGTCTGTCTTTTCTTGCGGACGGGGCGGGTCACTTTCCCCGCAGTCCCTGATTTCAAACAGGCCAGTTTCTATTTCAGGGGAGATGCTGTAGGAGAGAACCTGGCAGTGTTCCGGGTAAAGTATCTCCTTTGCGCCTATGTTGCTGAAGTCGTGCATGGTTTCTTCGCATCCGTGAAGCGTCAGGGTGTATTCCTGTCCGGTTGCGGGATGGATGGTCCTGATTTCTCTGGGGTCCATGGATGGTTCAGCGGAAAAAGGTTTTGTGGTAAAATGCTTTGTGGTGACAGAGATGGGGCGGGCGTGGAATACCAGGGAAACTCTTGAGGGAGACAGGATAGGGTCTTCCTTCCAGTCATAGAGAATCCGTCCCAGATGCCAGCAGGCGTTCTTGTCGCATTCGTAGGCATTCATGAGTGCTTCTGCATCTGCGTCATTGTGCCAGGCAGCTGTGCGTGTTTTCGTGTCAGTGCCGTTGAACCGGGCATTAATAGGCGTTCCTGTATCCGCGTTTACGTCGTCGTGTCGTGCAGCTGTGGGCGTTTCTGTATCCGCGTCTATGCCGTTGTGCCGTGCATCCTGCACCTGTTCCGCGTCCCTGTCGGGGCGGAGCGCTTCCGGATACCATCTTAGGCTTGCGCTCATGCGGCAGGCGAGGGGCTGTCCGTCCAGGCACAAATCCGCCAGAAAATCACGGCTTCCCGGATTATCCGCATCTATCTGTTCATAGTCTTCCTGTGTCCTCAGGCAGAGCCGTTTCTCACGGGGCCATTTTCTCTGGAACCGGAGGATTTCTTCTGTGGGCAGTCTGGAGCAGATATCGATGACAACGCCCTCCCTGCCGATATAGAGGGCCGGAATGCGGATTTCATGGCTGCCCCAGAGGAAAGTCCGGTTCACGGGGATGCAGGAGAGAGGGGATTTCCTGCGGTCTTCTTTCCATGTATTTCCATTTTTGCGATAATAAACATTCATTATTTTGTCCTCCTAAGGCCGTAGTATTTTTGTCTTCGAATTCGGAGACTGCAGTTTTTTATTCCTTTACGGGTCTAATACCCCGCTGTTTGCAGCGTTCTGAAGATGGAAACCAGGGCCGGATACCAAAGTGTCCAAAGGACGCTTTTAGCCTGTGGCGGGGTGGTTCATTCCGAATCTTCGACATATTCAAGAATATCTCCCGGCTGACACTTCAGAACTTTGCAGATTGCATCCAGGGTACTGAAACGGACGGCCTTTACTTTTCCTGTTTTTAAGTAAGAAAGATTGACATTAGAGATACCTACCCGGGCCGCCAGGTCATTAAGCCGCATTTTCCTGTCCGCCAACACACGGTCAAGCCGAATAATAATCATAATGTATGATCCACCTCGTCCTGCAGATGCACCCCGTAATGGATGATGTACGCAGCCACAATGAAAGCAATGCCGGGGATAAGCATATTAAGCACGGCACGGCCGGTGGAAATGGACATCCGGCCGCCAGATGCAAGGTTCACAACCCGGCAAATCAACAGTTTGATAAATGGTACAAAAACAGCCGCCCCCAATTGGAGCATCCCATAATAAAGCAGATAAGAGGAGTTCTGCTCCGTAAAAATCTGCCCTTTATTTATGTTGGAAAATACACGGCTCAAAAACCAATAGGCAAAAATCATGGGAATTATGTGGACAGCATACATGAGGGAAAGCCCTGCCTGAACAGCCGGGTCAATCTGGTCAGTATCATTTGTCCATACATGAATATCATCGCCCATGGAGACAGTCATACTGCGGGAATGCGGGTTATGATTTTCCTCTGCGTAAATCGCCCGCTCAAAGGTTCCTGTTTTTGTATGCAGGAAAAAGGTCTGACGTCCCATAAAACTGAGGACGGCGCATAGGACATAGAAACAGATTGCAAAATAGCAGAGATATTTCATGAGCCGGGCGGCAGATCCGGCCAAGTGCTCATTTGCGAATATTTGATTGAATTTCATACGCATTGTACCTCCTGTGCGCGTCAGCGCTCATACCAGTCAATAGTTGCCTTTTGATGACAGACTGCCTTATCCGGCATTTATACTTACTAACGAAAACAAGTGCCAACCAATATGTATAACGAGCGAACGCTTCTTCAGTGCCGGGGTAATAAGCGGCAGTTAAATGCGTTCACGAGTATAAAAGGTTACCTTTGTGTCTGTCATCTTAGCCGTATAATAGCATATGAATTTAAGTATGTCAATAATGTTTTAATGCTTTTCGTTAAATAATTACTGCAATACTTTATTGAAATAATTGATGAGGTATCGCGGGGATGCTAAATGCTGTGGCATTACAGAGGCTGCTATGCTGTGAATGGCGAAGCCGTAAGCAGTAAACCGTGGAACACATCGGCCGGAATGTCGGAACAGATCAATTAAAATTGCATCAATTAAAATTTATTCAGGTTTCTCATTGCAACTCACTTTAAAGCCATATATAATAAAAAGGGACAGAGATTCGCATTGTTGTCTGATGCCATATGCTCCAGGGCGACAAAGAGGAGGAAGATTATTATGCGGGAACAGAGATCTGACGGAAAACATTTCTGCATACCAAGATGACATTCATTGGGTGATATTTCTCATGAGCGGATGAAAGATAAATTGTTTTTTCCATCTTGGTGATATTCAGTGAAAGGAAGAATGAGAGCCATGAATATGTTATTAGCCGTTCCGAAGCAGAATAATAGCATAAAGGAGCTAAAGCATTTTCTGTCGGAGAGAAAAGCAGACCTGTACGTTTTTCCGGAAGGCTTTTTAGACAGCAATGTCCTGGGAGAAGCGGTTGCCATAATAAGGAAAGAAGAAAAATATGTCATCACCGGTTATAAGGATTTCAGCCAGAACGGACAGCAAAAGGCCCTGGTCATAGACGGCGGCAATATTGTTGATGAATATACGAAATGTATCCTGACCAAAGGGGAAAAGCAGAAAAAGAAAAGACATGGAGAAAAAATCGGCTGTGTAAATACGAAATTCGGACAGATTGGAATACCGATCTGCTATGAGATACATTTTCCGGAAGTGTCAAGGATTATGTGTTTGGACAATCCGGTTTTATTGATCAATATAATCGGGACAGGAATGTACCATGAGCTGCAGCTTGAACAGTGGACTTCACTGGCAAGGGCGCGGGCTATTGAGAATGAGGTATCCGTCATTGGCTGCTCCCACTTTGCGGGACACATTCCCCTGGCTTATGCATATGACCCGTCAGGAAGATGCGTGTTATGGAAGCAAAATCAATATGGCGGCTTTGAGTTGGAAATTGATTTGGAAAAAAGCAAAGAAAATCCTATCGGCTATTTTGATGACAGAACGCCAAATTTATTCTCTCGTCTGGCAGAATAGGGTATCCTTATACCAAAGTTTGTGGTATGGATTTTGGAAAAAGATAAAGCAATTATAAAGGAATTATAAAAGTATGTCTGGGAAGTTGCATAAAAAGGCTTGGGGAGGAGGGACAGTGTATGGAATGGAGCTATGGAATTGCTTTGCTGCCGGGGTTGGAGAAGATATGGGAGAAGAACATTGAAAATAACAAGGGGGATGAAGACTGGGTAAGATGGAGGAAGGAATACATAGACTATCATATGTCAGGCAAGTCAAAAACTTTTCTGGTATCGCTTGACGGAGAGCCTGTAGGGGAGGGTACGCTGCTCTTTGAGCCGGAATGCCGCGCCATAGGCGGGCGGGAATTGCTGGCGGATGGCGGAACAACGGCAAATATCAACGCTCTGAGGATAGAGAAGGCCTATGAAGGACAGGGACATATCTCTCGTCTTGTGAAGCTGATGGAAAAGTATGCCGGAGAGACCGGCTGCCGGAGGCTGACCATCGGGGTAGAGGCCCATATGACCAGAAATCTGGGAATCTATCTCCACTGGGGCTATGATGAGTTTGTCATGTCCGAAGTAGAGGATGGGACATTGGTGTTATATTTTGCAAAAAATCTATAGGTTCTGCAATTCGGAGCCGGAGGATGATTCGGTCCATAGAATTCCGGCCATGTTATTCTGCTCATTGACGAGGTAGACAGTGCGTCAAATAACCAGGTCTTCCTTGATTTTCTGGCTCTTTTGCGGGGATATTACCTGCAGAGGGATGAATTTCCCACGTTTCAGTCGGTGATTTTGGCAGGGGTATATGATATCAGGAACCTGAAGCAGAAGGTCCGCCCGGATTCGGAGCATAAGCATAACAGTCCATGGAACATTGCAGCCGCGTTTCATGTGAATATGGATTTGGAGGCGGAGGGCATAGAGGGGATGTTGGCCGAATATGAGGCGGACTACCATACTGGAATGGACGTAAAGCAGATGGCGGAACTTTTGTATGGGGAAACCTGCGGCTACCCCTTTCTGGTTTCCCGTCTTTGCCAGCTTATGGATGAGGAGGTTGCGGGAAGCGTGGAATTCCCGGACAGGCAGGCGGCATGGACCAGGGAGGGGCTGTTGGCGGCAGAGAAGATTCTGCTGATGGAGAAGAACACGCTGTTTGACTCTTTGATTAATAAGCTGACGGATTTTCCGAAACTGCGGAAATTGCTTTATTCCATGTTGTTTTTGGGGGAAACGGTTGTATTTAATGCCCACAATGATGTTATTCAGCTTGCGTCTATGTTTGGTTTTGTAAAGAATGTAAATGGAGCCATGGCGGTTGCAAATAGAATTTTTGAAACTGTTTTGTATAATCTATTTTTATCGGAGGAAGAGGTTTCCAACAGGACGTTTTCGGCTGCAGTGGCAGACCGGAACCAGTTTGTCCAAAATGGTGTCCTGAATATGGAGCTTCTGTTGGAAAAATTTGTAGTCCACTGGGGAGACTTATACCATTCCGCTGATGAGAAATTTATAGAGGAAAACGGGAGGAAGTTTTTCCTGCTGTATTTAAAGCCGGTCATCAACGGCGTGGGCAACTACTATATTGAAGCCAGAACCAGGGATCGGGGGCGTACAGACGTGATTGTTGACTACAGAGGGCGGCAGTACATTATAGAAATCAAAATATGGCGCGGCGAGGAGTACAACAGAAGGGGAGAAGAGCAGTTAGCATCTTATCTGGAATCCTATCATGCGCAGAAGGGGTATTTGCTCAGCTTTAACTTCAATAAGAATAAAGTGCCGGGAGTGAAAGAAATTTCATGGGGTGGGAAGGTTATTTTTGAGGCTGTGGTATAAGGACCTTATTATGGCACAAAGTGGCAGGACTAAAATAAAACCCTTATGACGCGGAGGAGGAAAATGGAAATATCATACTCTGATTACCGCTCAGAATGGTTCTCATTAACAAGCCAGGTTTCGGGATTTTACGGCTATCTCGAACGAACCGCACAGGATGAACACAGCATCGCAGAGATTATTGAGACAGAGGATGAACGCAGTGTCGGCTATCTCTGGACTACCTTCTGCAAGGATGAAGGAAGCGGTTTTTGTTTTGTGGAGATTCAGGAAATCTATATTGAAGAAGAGTTTAGGCGGCATGGCGCGGCAACCCGATTATACGAGTACGTTGAGTTGAAAGCCAGGCGCAGCGGCGCACAAGTTATTCGCGCCGGAACTGGTTTATGCAACAGAGCTTCCGTTCAGATGCATGAGAGACTTGGCTTTGCTCCCTATCGATGTGAATTTGAAAAAATGCTGACAAAGCAAATCAATCAATGAGTATTCAGAGTTGTTTTTAGATTTTCTTGTAGTTGGAGACTGATGTACTGGGAACGCTTTTCCGAAAAGGGAGTATCTAAATTCTATTGCAAATAGCGGAGAAATTGCAAAAACGGATCTGCAATAGCCGCAAAAAATAAGGCTTGGAAATTCCGGGAGTACATTACCAAAATAGGGAGGAAAACCGAAAATGATATTACTACAATATGAGAAATGCAGTACCTGCAAAAAGGCAGTGGCCTGGCTGAAAGACAACCATATCGCCTACGAGGACAGACCTATCAGGGAGAAAAATCCTACAAAAGAAGAATTGGCCGACTGGCACCGCAAAAGCGGTTTGCCTCTGAAACGCTTCTTCAATACCAGCGGGAACCTGTATAAGGAACTACAACTGAAGGATAAACTGCCGTCTATGCCCGAGGAGGAACAGCTTGCCCTGTTGGCAACGGACGGCATGCTGGTGAAGCGGCCGATTGTGGTGGGGGAGGATTTCGTCCTTGTAGGGTTTCAGGAGGCTGCGTGGATGGAAAAGTTAGTGAAATGAAAGATGAATTGGAATCGGCATTTTTGAATTTAAGGCGGTAAAATATTACCTGATTTATTGGCGGTATTATAGTATACTGTTTTTGTTGGCAAGGAAAGGAGGGAAGTATGCCGGAAAAGCATAAGGGGCGTCCGGCGGCAGATAATCCAAAGACTATACGTGTTATTTGTCGTTTCGTCCTGATACAAAAGAGGGTATATGGGCGTGCGTGCAGAGGCTGATCAGGCAGTGCAAATGCCGGAGAGGCAATATTTAACCCCTTCACTAAAAAATTGTTCCGTTGTGTAATAGGCCGGCGTTTTGTATAATGAGCATATGGCAATGGGAAACACAGAGTGTAAGAAAACCATAGCATAGAATTTAAAGGCAGCAATATTCCCGCTGGAGGACGGTCAGTTACGAAAACCGCCGGCGGAGATATTGCCCGGAAACACAGGAGACAGAAAAGATGAAAGAGACACAGCGGGACAGAAGGGATATTTTTCGGGTGATGGAGAAAGAGACGGTTGACTGCAGTAAAGCCGACACGCGGAGCAGGCAGTTCCTGCTTCCCAGAAGGATTCTGTGGACTCAGGGAGATGTGGAGAACAGCCAGGCCCTCCTGAAAGACAGGGAGCTGCAGATATCTCTGGCGGCAAAGGAGCCCTGCGTTATGAAGAGCAGCGAAGAAGGGAAGGCATCCCTGCTTCTGGACTACGGGGTGGAGATTCACGGCGGCATCCGGCTGCTTGTCTGGTCCGACAGCACGAACCGGGGGGCAAAGGTGCGCATCCGCTTCGGGGAATCCGCGTCGGAAGCCATGAGCGAGCCGGGCGGTGAGAGTAATTCTACAAATGACCATGCCAGAAGGGATATCACCGCGGAAGTGGGCATGATGAGCATGAATCAGATCGGTGAGAGCGGGTTCCGTTTTGTGCGCATTGACCTGGAGGAGCCGGAAGCGGTGCTGGCTTTGAAGAGCGTGTGGGCGGTCCTGGTATACAAGGATGTGCCTTACCGGGGGAGCTTCGCATGCAGTGACCCGCTGTTGAACCGTATCTGGGATGTAGGCGCCTACACGGTGCATCTGAACATGCAGGAATACATTTGGGACGGCATTAAGCGGGACCGCCTGGTGTGGGTGGGGGACATGCATCCTGAGGTGACTACCGTCAAGGCGGTATTCGGCGAGGACGATTCCGTGGAGAAAAGCCTTGATTTTATCAGGGAGGAGACGCCGCTGCCGGGTTGGATGAACGGAATGGCGAGTTATTCTATGTGGTATGCCGTCATTGCATATGACTGGTATTTTTATACGGGCAGGAAGGAATTTCTGGAAAAACAAAAGGACTATCTGGGGGGCATTCTGGACCAGTTTTCCGCCCACATAGATGAAAACGGCCAGGATACGGTAAAGGAGGGGCGCTTCCTGGACTGGCCTTCCGCAGGCAGGGATAAAGTCGTGGATGCCGGCGTTCAGGCGCTGCATATCTGGGCCGCCAGGAGCCTGGAGAAAATCTTTACAGTCCTGGGAGACGAGCAGCGGATAGCACAGTGCAGGCGTGATCTGGAGCGGCTGGCCGGGTATGAGACAGATTATGAGGATTCCAAGCAGGCGGCGGCGCTGTCGGTGCTGATGGGTATGAAGGATGCGGTTCAGGTCAATGATACACTGTTAAAACCTGGCGGGGCAAAGGGGATGTCCACTTTCATGGGATATTACATTCTGACCGCCAGGGCTATGGCAGAGGATTACCAGGGGTGCCTGGACTGTATTCGGGAATACTGGGGCGGCATGCTTGCGTTAGGTGCCACTACCTTCTGGGAGGATTTCAATGTGGACTGGATGGAAAATGCGTCTCCCATCGACGAGTTGCCCCAGGATGGGAAGGTGGATGTCCATGCCGCATACGGCGGCTTCTGTTATCAGGGACACCGCCACAGCTTCTGCCATGGATGGGCCAGCGGCGCAACTCCCTGGCTGACGGAGAATGTATTGGGCATAAAGATTTTGGAGCCGGGCTGCAGGAAGGTGAAGGTGGAGCCGCATCTGGGAGATCTGGAGTGGGCGGAAGGCAGTTACCCCACCCCTTACGGCGACATCAAAGTGTCCCATAGAAAGCGGGAGAACGGCTCCGTGGAGACGAAGGCGGAAGCGCCGGAGGGCGTGGAATTGTGCCGGTAATTTTTCATAAGCCTGCTGCATAGAGCTTCCATTGGCGGATGCCAATGCTGATACGGGGCAGGCACTTAACAACAAAGCCTTATGCAAAGTGGCAAAATTCCGCTCCGGCTCGTCCGGGTTAGAAACTGTCACGAAAGAATTTACCGATAGTTCTCAGGACTTTTCTTTGGGTGCCGCTCAAAAATCGGGCGCATAGTGGGCTATGTAACTGATTTTTGAGCAGTGTTGGCGGAGAAAAGGGACAGGAATATGGTAAGTAGTTTGGGGACGGTTTCTTAAAGTAAGCCGGAGCGGAATAAAGAAACCAGTGCCTGTCTGCGAAAATCACAGGGATACCGTACCAGGCATGGACCGAAAGAGAAAGACAGGAGAACATATGAATATAACACAGAGACAGAAACAATTTGAAAATCCAACAAAGGAATTCCGTGGGAAACCTTTCTGGTCCTGGAACGGAAAACTGGAAGAGGCGGAGCTGCTGCGGCAGGCGGACATCATAAAGGAGATGGGCTTCGGCGGCTTTTTCATGCATTCCCGCACCGGGTTGGAGACGGAGTACCTGGGGGAGGAATGGTTCGAACTCACTAATAAGTGCGCCGATTACGGTTACGGGAAGGGGATGGAGGCATGGCTGTACGACGAGGACCGCTGGCCCTCGGGAAGCGCCGGGGGCATGGTGACAAAGGAAGAAAAATACCGCGCCATGTATATGGAAATGAACTTTCTGACAGAGGATATGTGGAGGTCCTGGCAGCCGGATGAAAATGTCGTCGCGGTGTTTGCGCTGAAGGGAGATTTCCCCCAGTTTGACGGCGAGAGGGAAAGCCTGACAGAAAAGGTGAATCCATCCGACAGCGAAGCGAAAAGCCTGACAGGGGCAGAGGAGCAGTCTGGCAGCGAGAGGGAAAGCCTGACAAAAACATGCCCCTCCGGAAAGAACGGAATTTTCCGGGCGAAAAGGCTGCTCCATGCGGGCGATGTTTTGGCATCAGATGAGACTGCGGTGGAATTCCGCGTCCGTACTTCTGTCTGCACCGACAATTACAATGGCTACTGCTATGTGAACACCATGAACCGGGAGGCTACCAGAAAGTACATAGAGCTGACCCATGAAAAGTATAAGGAAAAATGCGGGGAAAGATTCGGAAAGGAGATTTACGGCGTTTTTACCGACGAACCCCACAGGGGAGGCGTGTTTACGAATTTTGCGGAGGCGGAGGTGAATGCGGTTCCTTATACGCAGGATCTTTTTGAGGAGTTTGAAAAGCGCTTCGGCTACAGCCTGAAAGAACGCTTGCCGGAATTGTTCCTGCGAACCCAGGAGGCAGAGCTGTCCAAGGTTACCAGGGATTATTTTGAGCTGTGCCAGGAACTGTTCCTGGAGCGCTTTGCAATCCCTGTGTATGACTGGTGTAAACAAAACAAGCTGATTTTCACGGGGCATGTGCTTCATGAGGATTCTCTGGCCTGCCAGGCGGTGATGCAGGGATCCCTGATGCGCTTTTATGAGTACATGGATTATCCCGGCATTGATATCCTTTCCGAGGGAAACCGCTGTTACTGGGTGGCGAAGCAGATTTCTTCTGTGGCCAGGCAGCTTGATAAGGAATGGGTGCTGTCGGAGCTCTACGGCTGTACCGGGTGGCAGATGGATTTTGAGGATTATAAAAATGTAGGCGACTGGCAGGCTTTGTTCGGCGTCAATCTGCGGTGTCCCCATCTGTCCTGGTATACCATGAAGGGGGAGGCGAAACGGGATTATCCTGCCAGTATCCTGCACCAGTCCGGATGGTATCAGGATTACCGTTATGTGGAGGACTATTTTTCCAGGATCCATGCGGTTTTGCATGGCGGGAAGCCGGCCTGTGAGCTGTTGGTGATCAATCCCATAGAGAGCGTATGGGCTAGGGCTTACAGCGGCGCCTTTGACGGCCTGGCGGCAGCGGACGGGGAGATGAAACGCCTGGAGGCACAGTATGCGTCCCTGTTCCACATGCTGGCGGGGAATCGGATTGATTTTGACTACGGTGAAGAAGACATCCTGGCAAGGCACGGAAGGGTGGAAGACTGTGTGCTGTATGTAGGGAAGGCAGCTTACCGGAAAGTCCTGGTGGCAGGAATGGATACCATGCGCCGGAGTACGCTTCACCTTTTGGAGACTTTTGCAGCGCAGGGAGGAGAGGTAATCTTCGCCGGGGAAGTCCCCGGCTATATGGATGTGGAGCCCTCCGAAGAACCGGGAAAACTGGCAGAAACGTGTATACGGATAAACTTTACGGAGCAGGAAGTGGCCAGAGCCTGCCGGAGTGGGCATGAAGTCGGCATCGTCCGCACAGGAGACGGCGGGCAGAAAGAAAATACAGAAAACCAGGATTTATTTGCACAGGCATTCGAGATAGAGGGCGGCCGTGTCATAATGGTTTTAAATGTCAACAGGGAGCAGGGATATAATGGAATCACTCTGGACCTGGGGGAAGGCTCCTGCCTGGAGGCATGGGAAGCCAGAAGCGGCCGGGTGACGGAGCCGCAGTACCGGGTGGAGGATGGAAGGATATTGATTACCATAGATTTGGAAAAGGGCGGCGAGAGGCTGTACATAATTCCGGACAGTAAGCGGGAACTGCCGGGGGCAGAAGCCTTTTCCGGACAAGAAAAGGTTGCCCTTCCCGACAGCTTCTCCTATCGCCTGTCGGAACGGAATATCTGCGTCCTGGATATGGTATCTGTAACCGACAGCCAGGGCAGGGAGTTTCCCTGTATGGAAGTACTGAAGGCTGACCGGGCGCTGCGGGATCAACTGGGAATTCCATACCGGGGCGGAGAAATGCTGCAGCCCTGGTATCAGGTGAAGTACAAAGGGGGAAATACAAAGCTTTTGGATATAGTTTGCCTGCGCTATGAGGTCAATATTGAGGAGATGTTGGGCAGCTTCCAGGCGGGAGATACTTGTTCAGGAAGCAGAAGTTCACAATCCAGTGGAAACGGCCATTTTGCCTGGAAAATACATACTCCGGTAAGGCTGGCAATGGAAGCACTGGAACATGTCAGATCCGTAACGGTGAACGGTGTGCAGGTTTCCGCTGTCAGCAGCGGAAAGTGGATCGACATCTGCTTTGATGAACTGGAGATTCCTGCGGATTGTTTACGGCCCGGCGGCAATACCATCGATATAGAGATGGCGTATTATGGCACCAGCGGAATAGAGGCCGTATACCTGCTGGGCGATTTCGGTGTCAAGGTACAGGGGGACAGCGCCATCCTGACGGCACTTCCGGACAGGCTTGCCATTGGGGACATCACAGGCCAGGGACTGCCTTTTTACTCGGGAAGCGTGGTCTATGAGACAGAGGAAATCGAAGGATTGAGCGGGGCCAGTGTGGCGGTTACGGTAGAAGATTTCGGGGGCAGTCTGGTGAAACTGTTAGGTGACGGCGAGGGTGTCATTGCATTTCCGCCTTACCAGGCACGGATCGGGAACCTGCGGGGCATAGAAGTGGTGCTTACCAGGCGGAATACCTTCGGCCCGCTGCACCAGTTCCCCAGGGAAGCGCCTTCCTACGGCCCCGGGAATTTTGTGACGGAAGGAGAGGGGTGGAGCAGGGATTATATGCTTTATCCTCAGGGGCTCCTGGAAAAACCTGTGATCTACAGAGACTCTGTCTGCTGACAAATTACTTCAGATAATAGGATGGCTGCCGCCTGTGGAGGATGCCTTTGACGAGGAATGGATATTCAGGTGGAGGAATATGGCATCGGGGAAAGTTGCAGGGAGATATACGAGAAGAATCGGGTCTGGATTTCCGAAATATTCCGACTGCACTTGACAGCAAATGGAAGGCGATGTAATCTGTATATAGAAAAAGGACATCATTGTCTGGAAATAACGGAGGAGGACATTTATGTACGAGTTACTGCAAGGGGGTTCGATGGTTATCATTGCAATCCTTGGTATTATCATGGCGATATCGCCCAAGTCGGTGGCGAAGAAGTCTATGCAGGAGAGCAAAGCCCGCATGATTGTTATACGAATTATGGGAATCGTTGCTGCCATCTGTGCTATTTTTGCGTTGATCCTGTTATCCATGGTGTAGTTTCGTATGAGCAGTATGATTTTAATAGCAGCAAACGTGAGGGTTGAATTTCCGGCCCACAAATATATGGGAATCTGCAATCCAGAAGCATTCCATTGAGATATCAGAAAACAGCCTGGCCGAAAGAATACTTCCTAAGCCAGGCTGTTTCTGACATTTATTTGCTTATTAACAGATCTCTTCTGTTATTTCTTCCCTTCCTTTGCAGGCCGCACCATAAAGAGACTGATCAGCAGTGCCACAATATACAGCACAATGGTCACATACAGCACATTCTGGTAACCTACGGGGTTAACCTGTATGCCGTTATGGTCTGAGAACTCTCCCGTATGGTTCACAATCCAGGTAGCCAGCTGGTTGCCGGTAAGCCCTGCGATAGCCCATGCGGAGAGGGTCAGGCCGTGGATGGCACTGATATTGCCCATGCCGTAATGATCGGAGAGCAGGGTGGGTACATTGGAGAAGCCTCCGCCGTAGCCTGCGTTTACCACAAAGATCAGGCCTAATACCAGGATAATCAGCAAAGTATTTCCCTCGCCGTTCTTAATACCGCCCGTCAGCATGACGATTCCGGTAAAGGCGATGGAAAGGATGAAGATTAGCTTGTAGATTGTGTTCCTGTCCTTCATCTTGTCAGCCCAGGCGGAGAAGCCCAGACGGCCGCCAGCGTTGAAAATGGCGGATACGGTGGAAATGATCCCGGCGGCGCCTGCCAGGCCGATGCATTTCACGATCATCTTTTCCTGGGAAATCAGCGCCAGGCCGCAGGTAATGTTGATATAGAACATAAGCCATATACCGATGTAGTTGGTGATGGGCCTTGACTTGATGACGTCCATCATGCCCTTGCCCTTTTCAGCCTTCTGGGGCTCATGCCAGGTATCGGGCTTCTTTAACAGCAGATGCCCCACGAACATCATAATGAAATAAACCACGGCCAGAATCCAGAACATCTTGTAAATGCCGCCGTCTCCCAGATTGTCCAGCATGGCCTGCATGATGGGGCTTGCGATGGCCTTCGCCGCGCCGAAGCCTGCAACTGCCAGTCCGGTGGCCAGGCCCTTTCTGTCCTCAAACCACAGCATCAGGGTTTTTACCGGGGACAGATAACCGGTACCCAGGCCGATGCCCATGATAAAGCCATAGCAAAGGTAAATGCCGATCAGCGCCAGGGGGCTTTGCTGATGGCTGCCTCCGTAGTAAATGAAAAAGCCGGTTCCCGCCATACCGCAGGCGAAGCAGATGGAAGCAATCAGCGACGACTTGTGGATGTCCTTCTCCACGATATTGCCCAGGAAGGCAGCGGACATGCCAAGGAAAAAGATGGCAAAGCTGAAGGCCCATTCCGTGGCGCCCTTGGAGAAACCGATATAGTCGGCGATCTCCTGGCTGAAGATGGACCAACAGTAGACAGTACCTATGCTGCAGTGAAGCAGCAGCGCCGGAATTGCGGCGCGAATCCATTTGTTGTTCTTCATGATGTACCTCGTTTCCTTTTATGTTTCTTTGTACAACATATTTCATCCGGCGGCAGGCAACCTGCCATGTAGCCGCTTACGGGAAGCGTAAAGCGGTTAAAGCAATCAGGATGTAAATATCTTGGCATATGCTATTGTACTCGCAATTCCAGTAAAATGCAAGCACTTTAGCAGACCCTTTAAATGATTTTCATCCGTATCTTTTGCGGTCAGCGGAAAGGGTTTCCGGTCAGGAAAGCGTTAGAAAGAAGTGTTTTATTTTCATCCCGTATCTGCTATAATAGGGTTCAGGGCAGAATCCTGCTGCCCGTCAGGTCTGGTGAAAAGGCTGCAAAGCAGTTTGGTCTGACGGGTATTTCCGGTTCGGAGGTTTTAAGGATATTCTGAAACGGAAGGCCGGGGGCGGATTTGCAGGATACATGACTGTGCGGAAAAAGAAGGAGGAGGCGGATATGGCAACCTACGTCATTTCGGATATACACGGCGAGCTTGACAAGCTTGAGGAACTGCTCGGCAAAATCGGGCTGAGAGAAACAGATATGCTCTATGTTCTGGGGGATGTGCTTGACAGGGGACCCCATCCGGTTAAGACATTGCTGAAACTCATGGAAATGCCCAATGCCGTATGCATAGCGGGTAATCATGAAATTATGGCATTGGAATGTCTGGAATTCCTGCGAAAAGAAATAACGAATGTTTCCATTGGAGAATTGGATGAGAAGATGCTGGATAACCTTGTGACATGGCAATATAACGGAAGCCTCACCACAATAAAGGAGTTCCGGGATCTGGACAGGGATATGCAGCAGGATATAATCGATTACATAAAAGAATTCCTGCTGTATGCTGAACTGTCTGCAGGAGGAAAGGATTACCTTCTTGTCCATGCGGGACTTGGCAATTTCGCGCCTGAAAAGGACATCGAAGAATATTCACTGCATGATCTTGTCTGGGAACGGGCTGATTATGAAAAGGAATATTTTGACGATATCTATGTGGTTACAGGACATACGCCGACACAAATGATAGAAGGAAATCCGAAACCGGGATTCATTTACAGAAAGAACAATCACATTGCGATTGACTGTGGGGCGCATCATCATGGCGGACGGCTGGCGGCCATATGCCTGGATACGGGGGAGGAATTCTATTCATCTTCGGATCCGGATACCGGTTCTTAAAGAACCTAAGTATGGTTTTTAAAATAATGTACGACATCCTGTGAAGGGGAGATGGAGAAGAATAAAAAGCCGTATATGGAAAGAATAATATGGCAGAATGAGACAAAAAACGGCATTTTGTGCCCTCATTTTTGTGCGATTTGTATAATGTTCAAAAAATAAGCAAAAAGTGGTTGCATTTTTCTTTCTGACAGATTATAATACTAAATGTGCTTCGGGGTGTGGCTCAGCTTGGTTAGAGCGCCGTCTT
>OFFY01000159.1_pt1 | contig 68835 bp, 69 predicted proteins | sample 1521481 | NCBI WGS metagenome assembly OFFY01 (sample SAMEA3504117, study PRJEB24116) | mouse gut metagenome | biome: mouse gut; feature: mouse-associated habitat; material: faeces | place: Denmark | collected 2011
CTGGAAAACGACGGCCCGTTCAGTGTCCTGTTGGATTCGGACGAACTTTTCGCGGGCAACCGCTAAAAACCATGCGGCGGATATCATTGTTCCGCCGCATGGTTTTTTAATACTAACTATTCGTTAAAGTTGTCTTTTGCGAATAGTTGAATCGAGCCTCACCCTCTAAAGCAAACCTCCAACCCTTCCGCAAAATAATAAGCCGCCATCTGAGCCCTGGAGCTGAAAGGTTCCGTTTCCAGAAGTCTATGCACCTGACTGCGAGTATAAAGCCCGGCGTCAATCTGTTCATTTTCAGAAGTATGATCCTCAAAACCACCTTCAATTTCCACAAAAGCAATATATGTGGTAGTATCCGAAATAGCCACAGCTGCAAAGGAAGGAGGCAGAATTTTCTTAATTTTGCAAACCTTCATTCCAGTCTCTTCATAAAGTTCTCTTGTAATACATTCCTCTATGGTTTCCCCAGGCTCAATCATTCCTGCACAGAGGTTATAGACAAAACGATTGACACCCATCCGGAACTCATGGAGTAAAAGCATCCTGTCCCCACAGGTGGCCACAATGGAGACCCCGCTGGGGCTGCCGCCCACATCCTCAATTCCCTTTAAATCCCTGCGGCTGACCATTTCATACTTCTTCTCCCTGCCCGCCTTATTGCGGTAAGTGAGCTCATAATTCTTCAGGTATTTCCCATCCCTTACTTTTTCAAACCCAATTATATCCATCCTTCACCATCCCCCACACTGTCCTCAGCTCTCTGACAGAAACTGCTCTCTCAGCGGTCTACTTGTCTTCTTTCGAGTAATCTCCACCAGCCCCAGAGGCGTCATGTCGATTACCGTGGTTTTGACACTGTCCTTTTGGACTGCAGTTCTCAGAAAATGCATCAGTTCCGCATTGTCCCTGCCGGACTGCATATTGATGAAATCCACCAGAATAATTCCGGAAAGATTGCGCAGTTTCAGCTGCACAGCAATCTCCCCCGCGGCCTCCAGGTTGATTTTGCGATAAGTTTCCTGAGAATTATCTCCCGTCTCACATTTTCCGGAGTTGACATCAATGACGGTCAAAGCTTCCGTGTGCTCAATAACCAGATACCCTCCCGATTTAAGCCACACGCGGGTTCCAAGAGCCTCCTCTATCTTGTGCTCCAGCCCGTACAGGGCGGAAAGAGAAAGCATACTGTCCTGGTAAAGCCGGATCTTCACAGGAAGGTCCTGTTCCCGGCTGTACCGAGTAAGCTGCTCAAAAACCCTTTCCTGGTCGGTGATAACCTCCCCTGCAAACTGACGCAGCGCAGCTTCTGCCCCTGCCTCTGCCTCTCTCAGACAGGAATAACAGCATCTGTGCACAGCCGTGCGCAAAAGCCCTGCAAACTGTTCCAGGACAGCCTGGAAATGCGCCAACAGCTCCTCCCCGGAGATTTCCTCCGCCCTTGTTCTGACCACCAAGCCAGCGGAAGGAATCCACGCTCCCTCCGCTCCCGCTTTCTCCTGAAGAAGCGCCTGCACCAGGCAGTCATTTTCCAGAATGCCCGCCTGATGAAACAGCCTTTTGATCTCTTCCTTTTTCGCCCGGTCAAGCTTTGTGGAATAGCCGGTTCTGGCAGTCCCCAGCGCCAGGACAATATAGTCGTCTGCCAGAGAGATCTGCGCGGTCACAGCGGCCTGCTTCGTCTTCTGGGCATCCCGCACCACCTGTACGGGCAGTTCATCCCCTGCAAGAATCCTTCCGTCATACCTGCGATTTAAAAGACAGGGAGTTATGGCATTCCGCAGAGAGAGAAAGCAAGTCTCCCCTTTTGCAATCTCCACAAAACAGGCATCAATATTTTTTGCGAGATTCTTCACCTTGCCAATATAGACGGCCCCCATCTTGCTGGGCTCCTTTGGAAAAAAAGAGGCTTCCACAAGACGGTCATCCTGCAGACGAAGCGCACAATCCCTTCCCCTGCAGGAGGTAAAGATCAGCTTACCCCCATCCCTCCTGTGCAGCGCCGCTTCCTCCTCTGTGAGCGTCAGAGAAGCCTTGGGCCTAATATTCCTGCTCATGGCAGACACCTCCTCCCCGCCGGAGGCATCACTGAAACCTGAAACATCTCCGGCGGACACTTTATCCCTCAGCAGACATGCCCGATCTCATCCAGGGACACCAGACCCTCCCGGCCCTCCGTTCCCGGAGTCCGGGCATACATGTCCTCCCTGATAACCCACAGCGCGTTATCCTTCAGAACCTCCCCGCTTCCTGCCAGAAGAGCTTCCACCACCTGCAAAGGCTTGATATTGCCCCCGCTGGAGGCGTCCACCAGCATCCACAGCGCGTTCTCCGCGTATTCCAGGCAAAAGATCCCCGGCCGAAGATCCACCTCCCTCGAACCCTTTTTGGTCTCCTTGGTGATCAGGATCCGATCCTGGGCCAGAAAGCCCGGCACCGCCCCCGCCAGATCCAGCTTTGGCGCCATCCCCTCCCGGAACCCCACCCGGTACGCAGCCGCGGCAACACTTGCCATGGCGTTGCCCGCCTCCGGGGGCAGGATCTTCACAGAGACCACTTCAATGCCCGGCACTCCCGCCCTGTTCAGGCTTTCTGCCGCGTCACGGCAGGAAGTGATGGAATTGACCTCTATGTCCATATATTCCCCGTTGCTTTCCAGTCCCACCCCCAGAGGGGCCGCAAAAGCCATCACCTGATGGGGACTGAATCCCTTGGTGTACACCACATCCATGCCGGCTCTCCGTATGGCCTTCTGGAAAAAACGCATCACATCCAGATGACCGATATAGCACAGCGGGCCGCTCTTTTTAAATCTCACACGAAGTCTTATGGGCTGGTTCATCAGAGAAACGCTCCTTTAAAATTATTCTGCCTTAAACTCATTCACATCCACAAGCTGCCCGTCCCTCCAGATACGCTCCAGATCGTAGAGCAGCCGGTTTTCCTTGTCAAACACATGGACAATCACATCGCCAAAGTCCATCAGGATCCAGTTTGCGGTCTTATACCCTTCTGTCTGCTTCTCTGGATAGCCCGCACGGCCAAGTTTCTCCAGAACATTGTCGCACAGGGCCTGAATCTGGTTTTTATTGCTGCCCCCTGCAATGATAAAATAGTCTGCAATGACAGAGATCTGGCTGATGTCAATAACGCTGATGTCCTCCGCCTTTTTGTCCTCCAGAGCCTGAATTGCCAGTCTGGCCATTTCCTTCGATTTTTTCTTTTCCATAAAAATGTCCTCCCTTGGCAAGGGGCCCTGTCAGGACTGCACAGCTCCCTCGCCGTTTAATCTCTCATGATAATAATTTCTTGTCTTCTCTGTCATGGGGTCAATGTCTCCGGCGGAACCGCTTAAATAACTCAGAGTGTCGTCCAGAATGCGGAGCAGAGCCCGGTCAATGTCCTGAAAGGCAAGTTTCCGAATCTCTCCCAGGTTGGGGGCGTTTTTTCTGCCGGGTTCAATATAGTCGGCCACAAAGATAATCTTCTCCAGAAGGCTCATGCCCGGCCGCCCGGTGGTATGATTCTGTATGGCATTCAGAATGTCAGGATTTTCCACGCCATATTTACTCCTGGCCAGGTAGGCCCCCACCTTGGCATGGAGCAGAAATGGATTTTGCTGCTCCAGCGTTTCAACGGGAATGCCGTTTTTCCGGCAGATAGAAAGGCGTTTTTCATCCGAAAGACATTTTGCACAGTCATGAAGCAGCCCCGCAGCCTGGGCCTCTCTTAACCCGCAGCCATGACACATGGCCAGCGCTGCCGCCGTATACTCCACTCCAAGGGTATGTTCAAACCTTCTGGGGTCCTGAACCTTTTCCATGGCTTTCCTGAGTTTTTTGAGACTATATGCTTTCTTCACGGTAAAATCCCTTTTCTTTGATATAATCCAACACCCTGTCTGGCACCAGATACCTGACGCTTCTGCCCTGGCGGATGCGCCTGCGAATCTCTGTGGAGGAAATGTCCACAGCGGGAAAGGGAAGCAGAATCACCCTTCCCAGACTCATCTCCAGCTCCCTCTTCTTCTCCTCCATCCGGGGCAGGGTGTATTCCCCCCGAACTGCGGCAATGAGGGTACAACACTGAAAAATCCTCTGAGGATACCGCCAGTTTTCTATGGAAAAAAGGCAGTCCGCCCCTGTGATAAAGAAAAACTCATCCCCAGGGTACCTCTCCTTCAGCTGCTCCAGTGTCTCATAGGTGTAAGTACGGCCCTCCCGCTGAACCTCCAGATCCAGACAGTGAAAGGCCGGATTGTCCTCCACCGCAAGACAGGCCATGTGCAGGCGCTCCCTGCCGGGCATGCCTGCGGCGGCACTGGCACTCTCCAGGGAAGCTTTCATATACGTCGTTCCCGTGGGAATAAACCACACCTCATCCAGTTCTGCCCCCTCTCTGGCCCACTCTGCCAGCATCAGGTGTCCTGTGTGGATGGGGTTGAAGGTGCCTCCCATAATACCGATCCGTGCCATTACTGTCTGGGAAGCAGGATTCTGGGATTGTCCTTGCTTGGCTTGTACAGCACAAATTTATTCCCGATCACCTGCACCACCTGGGAGCGGGTCCGCTCCGCCACCATCTGGCTGATCTCCCCCGGATCGTCCGCACAGTTTTTCAACACATTAATCTTCACCAGTTCGTTCTTTTCCAGGGCCTCCCCTATGGCCGCCGTCAGCTCCGGGGTCAGGCTTGATTTTCCCACCTGGAAGGCACAGCTCTGAGTGCTGGCAAGCCCCCTCAGATATGCTCTCTGTTTGCTCGTCATAAATTGTCCGCCCTCTTATTTATAGTATTCAAAGGAAAAGCCATAGATGCGGACGGTATCCCCGTCCTTGATCCCAAGCTCCTCCAGCTGCTCCAGTATGCCGTTGGTCTTGAGGAAATTCTGGAAAAATGAGAACCCTTTCTCGCTCTCCAGGTTGGTGTAGCCCAGCATTTTCTCTATCCGGGGCCCTTCCACCACATACTCTTCCCTGTCACTGTCATATTCCACGGTGTAAGGATCGTTGGAATTCTGGAATGCCGCCATCTCCGGGAAGTATTCCTGTTCAAACACTTTCACTTCATCCCCCAGGTTCTCCAACATCCGGCTCACATGGTACAGCAGTTCTTTCAGCCCCTGGCCGCTGACTGCGGAGATGGGGAAGACCGCCATTCCTTTGGGCTCAAACTCCGCCCTGATGGCATCCACGGGATTGTTTTCCGGATCAAAAACCGCGTCCACCTTGTTGGCGGCGATAACCTGAGGCCGTCTGGCAATCTCCGGATTATAGGCTTCCAGCTCTCTGTTAATGGCATAGATATCTTCTATGGGATCCCTTCCCTCCGTGCCGGCGGCGTCCACCACATGCACCAGAACCTTGGTCCGCTCAATGTGGCGCAGAAATTCATGGCCCAGCCCCACACCCTCGGAAGCTCCCTCAATAAGCCCCGGAATATCCGCCATCACAAACCCCCTGGCATCATCCAGGTCCACCACGCCCAAATGAGGATTTAAGGTGGTAAAATGATAATTGGCAATCTTGGGCCTGGCGTTGGACACCCGGGACAAAAGGGTGGATTTTCCCACATTGGGCAGGCCCACCAGCCCCACGTCCGCAATGACCTTCAGCTCCAGCAGCAACGTGAGCTCCTTGGCAGGTCTGCCGGGCTGGGCATATCTGGGCGCCTGCATGGTGCTGGTGGCATAGTGCTGGTTTCCGCTGCCTCCGCGCCCCCCTTTCAGCAGTACCACCCGTCTGTTGTCCCCGGACATGTCAACAATCACCTGGCCGCTCTCCGCCTCTTTGATCACCGTTCCCACAGGAACCCTTATGACAATATCCTGTCCGTTTTTTCCATGGCAGTTTCTCTTGTTTCCAGGCTCACCATCCTCCGCCCTGTATTTGCGGGTATTGCGGAAATCCACCAGGGTGTTGAGCCCTTCATCCACGACAAAAATGACATCTCCTCCCCGGCCTCCGTCACCGCCGTCAGGCCCGCCCGCAGGCACATATTTTTCCCTCCGGAAGGAGATATGGCCATCGCCGCCCTTTCCGCTCCTGACATAGATTTTGGCTCTGTCTACAAACATATATTACCTCTTTCTTGGTTAGTCAATATCCCCGCGGCATTTGCCGGATACTCCTGCAGGCACGGCACCTGGCAAATGTCCGGCGGGACTAAAATTACGGACTAAGGACAGTTTAAAACAAGGGGACTTCAAACGGTATGTTTGAAGTCCCCTCCCAATTCGGATTATTGCTCCACAGGATAAACAGAAGCCCGCTTCTTGTCTCTTCCTCTTCTCTCAAAGCGAAGAACGCCGTCAACCAGTGCAAACAGGGTATCATCGCCGCCCCTGCCCACATTGACACCGGGATGGATCTTGGTACCCCGCTGTCTGTACAGCACATTCCCGGCCTTTACAAACTGGCCGTCCGCTCTCTTTGCGCCTAACCTTTTGGATTCGGAATCCCTGCCGTTCTTGGTAGATCCAACTCCTTTTTTATGAGCAAAAAATTGAAGGTTCATTCTCAACATGACTTTACACCTCCTCGAATTTTATTTGTACATACTCTTCGCCATACTCTTCGGTGATTCCCTCCAGGACATGCACCATGGCATCCATCAGCAAAACAGAATTCTCCTTCAGGGTGCTCTCAATATCACACCTCAAAAAGGCCTCCTCTTCATTCTTCGTCACGGTTATCTTTTCATCGGTTAATTCCTCCAGGGAATTAATCGTACCGATGGTAAGGGCAGACACCGCCGCACACACCACATCCGGTTCTCCCGGCTCAGCATAATCAGCATGCCCCATACAATAAAACCCTTTATAAGAACCGTCCTTATCCTTACAAATTGTTATCGTTGTCATAGCTACCCGTTTATCTTTTCAATTTTAACCTGTGTGTATGCCTGCCTGTGGCCGTTCTTCTTGTGATAGCCGGTTTTTCTCTTGTATTTGTATACAATGATTTTCTTGCCCCTGCCATGCTCCATTACGGTTGCAGATACTGTAGCCTGAGCTACATCTCCGCCCACCTTCAGACTCTCATCGCTCACAGCCACCACCTGGTCAAAGACAAACGTGCTCCCTGCCTCTGCATTCAGCTTTTCAACCTTGATGATGTCACCTTCAGATACTTTGTACTGTTTTCCGCCCGTTGCAATAATTGCGTACATATTAGGCACCTCCTCTTCATGGAATGATATCCATTTACTCGCTGATCTTGGTGGCTTCCGAAAGAGCTCCGGACCGCGCTTATACCGGATCATGCGGCATCAGTATGTATTATATCATGTATAATGCACACCTTGAAAATCATAGCATGAACAGGCGGTTCCTGTCAATACTTTTCAGTTCTTTTTCTCAAAATCTTCCACGTACTGGATAACCAGTTTCACAGTGCCATCAACCCCCAGAACGCTGCTGTTAATGCAGAGGTCATAGCTGTCCGCACGGCCCCATTTTTTGGAGGAATAATAATTGTAATAGCTCTGGCGCTGTTTGTCTTTTTTGATGATCATGTCCCTGGCCTTGGATTCCGAGAGATTGTACCTTTCCATGATCCGCTGTGTCTTGGCCTCCTCCCTGCCGTAGATAAACAGATTCACCACATTGTCCCTGTCCGCCAGGGCATAGTCCGCACAGCGTCCCACGATGACGCAGGACTCCTCCTGAGCGATCTTCTTGATGGTGTCAAACTGGGCCAGGAATACCTTGTGGCTGATGGGCATATCCACAAAAGAAGATGTATTGTAGCCGAAGGAATATGTGTCCATTACCAGGTTATACAGGAAGGAATTGGTAGGCTTCTCGTCATGGTTCTGGATCATCTCCTCGCAGAACCCGCTCTCCTTTGCTGCCCTGGTCAAAAGTTCCTTGTCATAGCACTTGATGCCGAAATGCTCAGCCACTTTTTCACCGATTTCACGCCCTGCAGAACCGAACTGCCTTCCGATTGTAATAACTGTATTCATTTTCCATACTCCTTTTCGCGAAAGTATAAAAGCTTTTTCAGGGTATGCAAAGCTTTTACCTGACTCCATTATACATCAACAGGGAAATTTACACAAGAAATTTGAGAGTTTTTCATACCTGGCTGATCAGGCGCAGAAAATATTCCGGCAGAGGGGCATCCACTTCCAGGTACTCCCCTGTGGAGGGATGGCGAAATCCCAGAACCTTCGCGTGAAGAGCCTGGCCCTGAAGCCGGAAGGGGCCTTTCTGAGCCCCATAGAGCAGGTCTCCCAGCAGCGGATGCCCCAGGGAGGCCATGTGGACCCGGATCTGATGGGTTCTGCCCGTCTCCAGCCGGCATTCTATGTAGGTATATTTTCCAAAGCGCTCCAGCACACGGTAGTGGGTCACAGCCCTTTTGCCGTTTTTTTCGTTCACCGCCATTTTTTTCCGGTCCACAGGATGCCTGCCCACAGGCCGGTCAATGGTCCCTGCGTCCTCTTTCAGGTTCCCCTGACAGAGGGCATGATATTTTCTGGTGATGCTGTGCTCTCTGAGCTGTTCTGCAATACAGTTGTGGGCCCTGTCGTTTTTGCAGGCCACAATGGAGCCGGTGGTGTCCATATCAATCCGGTGGACAATGCCCGGGCGCAGAACCCCGTTGATCCCTGAGAGACTGCTTCCGCAGTGGCCAAGCAGAGCGTTCACCAGGGTGCCGCCGGAGTGGCCCGCCGCCGGATGGACCACCATACCCTTGGGCTTGTTCACCACAATCACATCCTCATCCTCATACAGAATGTCAAGGGGAATATGCTCCGGCAGAATCTCCGGTTCCATCGCTTTGGGAAGGGAAAATACCACTCTGTCCTCCGCCTTCACCCGGTAGCTGCCTTTCACAGGACGGCCGTTTACCTGCACCTGTTCCTCCCGGATCAGTTTCTGAATAAAAGAACGGGACAGAGAATCCACAAGCGCCGCCAGACACTTGTCGATTCTCTCCTCCTCAAGCTCTTCCGTGATTTCAAAGCATAACTCGTCCATACCCTCGTCTACTCCCGCTCACTCTGCCTGGAAAGCTTTAAAAACGCAAGATCTTCCTCTTTGAGTACAAACAGGAACACCAGAAACAGCAAAATGGTGGCCACCACAATAAAACAGTCCGCCACATTAAAGACAGGAAAGTCAATGAGAACAAAAGAGATAAAATCCACCACATAGTCAAAGCGGATCCTGTCAATGATATTTCCCAGGGCCCCTGCGCTCAGAGCGGCCAGAAGAAAGTGAACCAAGCGGTATTTTCTGCTCTCGGGAAGCCGGAACAGAAAAAAGAAAATTGCCCCCAGCACCACAAAATTAATGGCCAGGATCAGGAATTTCTGATCCCGGAACATGCTGAAGGCGGTGCCGGTATTCTCCAGATAGCACAACTCCAGAACCCCTTCCGCCAGGACCAGTGCCGGCTTGTCTTTCAGATGGGCTATGGCAAGATATTTAGTGAACTGATCCAGGAACAGCACGACGGCCACCACCACCGCGTCCAGGAACAGCTGTAATCGGTTCTGTTTACGCATGGGCATCCTCTTCGCTGAAATGAATCTCTCTGACGGCAGCCAACAACTCCTCATCCGTGACAGTGTCGTCCAGAACGGCCCTGCCCACTTTCTTCAGCAGCACAAACTTGATTCTGCCGGAATCCATCTTCTTGTCCGATTTGGTGAGCCGCAGAATCTCCTGGGGATCGATATCGTCCACGGAGATGGGCAGATAAAAGGGCACAAACATATCCCGCACTTCATAGTACTCATCCATGGAGAGCAGTTCCCGTTTCCAGGAAATATATGCGGCGGCCACCGCCCCCAGGGCCACGCACTCCCCGTGCAGAAGGGTGAAATTTTTTGCCTTCTCTATGGCATGCCCGATGGTATGCCCATAGTTCAGCAGAGCCCGGTCTCCCCGCTCCTCCGGATCCTTCTCCACCACCAGCTTTTTCACGGTGCAGCTGCGGATCAGCATCTCCTGCAGCACATCCAGATCACGCTCACAGATTTCATACATGTTCTCAATAAGCCACTGATAAAAAGGAGCGTCCTTGATCAGACCATGCTTCATCACTTCCGCAAAGCCCGCATAATACTGCCGCTCCTCCAGGGTCTGCAGTGCCCCCAGGTTCATATACACCAGCCGGGGCATCTTAAAAGCACCCACCATATTTTTATAGCCGTCAAAATCCACTCCTGTCTTGCCGCCGATGCTGCTGTCCGCCTGGGCCAGAAGCGTGGTGGGAATCTGCACATAGTCGATTCCCCGCATATAAGTGGCGGCGGCATAACCTGTCATATCCCCGGTCACGCCTCCTCCCAGGGCCAGAAGCATGTCTCTGCGGTCAAAGCCCTCTTCCACCAGGAATCTGTAGATCTCTTTTACCGTGTCCAGATTTTTGTGCTCCTCCCCCTGGGGAAACACATACTTAACCGCCTTCCTGCACTTTCCCTCCAGGCATCCCAGCACTTCTTCACTGTAGAGCTGATCCACTCTGGAGTCGGTGATAATGCACAGCCTTCTGTCCCCACAGCCCAGAGCCTCCAACTCTGTCCACAGATCCTGGAAGGACCTCTGGAACACAATGTCGTACCCTGGCTTTTTATTATAGAGAATCGTCAATCTTTCCGCCATACTCTTCCTCTTTTTTTGTATTTTTACAGCAACAGCTCCGCGCCCTGTCTGATCTGTTACTTCTTACAGCACACATACACTGTCACACAGAGACTTAGATTTCAAAGGAATCATTGAAAATATCCTGGAAATTGTCCTGCAGATCCCCCGATATGTCCACACTGGCCGGTGTGATAATGAAAATATAGTGAGAGATCTTCTGGAGGCTTCCGGAGATCGCAAAGCAGGAACCGCTGGTAAAATCAATGATTCTCTGAGCGATATCCACATCCAGTCCCTCCAGATTCAGCACCACCGTCCGATTTGCCAGAAGGGTCTCCGTGATCTCCCTGGAATCCTCCACCGAAGTGGGTTTGATCACGCAGACCTCCATATTGCCACTCATGACTTTTCGGGAGGAAGGATTCTTGATGGGCGTAATCTTGCCCGCCGCAGACTGCCGCCTTACAGGGGGGCGTTCCTCCTCATAGTCATCAAGCTCTCTTATCTTAGCCGACGCAGTGGCTCTTCTGGTCATGGGGACAGGATCCATATCCTCTTCATCCGCATAATCATCATCATAATAATCATCGTCTTCTTCCCCATTCAGTTTCATATAGTTCAAGAACTTGTCCATTACTCCCATGCGTACTACCATGCCTTTCGCTAATTAAAACATGTATTACCAAACAGATTTACTGGTAGATTCTCTCTCCGAATATACCTGTGCCCACCCGCACGCAGGTGGATCCTTCCTCAATGGCTGTGCAATAGTCCCCTGTCATTCCCATAGACAACACAGACATACTAACATTATCAATGCTTTTCTGTTCTATGTCAATTGACAATTGCTTCAATTTTTGAAAAAAAATACGGTTTTCTTCAGGAATTTCTGTGAAAGGTGCAATGGTCATAAGTCCCCGCACATGAATGTTGGGAAGAGCGGCAATCTGTTCCACCAGGGCAGGAGCCTCCTCCATGGTTACGCCGTACTTGCTTTCCTCTCCAGCCACATTTACCTCCACCAGAATGTCCACCGTTACATTCTGTTTCACCCCCTGGCGGCTGATTTCCTCCGCCAGATGCAGAGAATCTACGCTGTGTATCATGGCCACTCTGCCCACCAGATATTTCACCTTGTTCGTCTGCAGGTGTCCTATCATATGCCAGCGCACATCCTCAGGCATGGAGGGAATTTTGTCCATCAGTTCCTGCACTTTATTCTCGCCAAAGTCCCGGATTCCGGCCTCATAAGCCTCCTGCAGCATGGACAGGGGCTTGGTTTTACTCACCGCCACAAGCAGCACCTCGTCCCGGTTCCGCCCTGCTCTCCGGCAGGAATCCTCCACCATTTTTTCCACAGAATCTATGTTTTCCCGTATCATTTTTGTCCTCCTGCCCTGGGGCCTCCTGGCTCTATTTCTGGTTGATAAACTGGTCATCCCTGACGGAATCGGCGTTCAGCACAATATAGTCGTAAACGCTCAGTCCATACTTTGTGTTGGGTTTTACAATGGCATATTCATCATTCTGGTAGAGGATACTGATCTGTTTGAAGTCTGCATATCCTTTGTTCATATTGTACACACCGATAAGGGTGGCGCGTCTGCTGACCGTGTAAACTTCCTCCCCTTCCTGCAGATACAGATTGTCCCCCGCATTCAACATGGAGCTGTCCAGGTAGTATTCTTTTGTGTCACTGTCAAAATAATACACCTCAATTTCCACCCGTTCCTTGGAGATGCTGCCGTCCTCCTGGTAGCACTGACGGATGATACAGTCCCCCCCGTTATTGCCCCCGGGGATCACATAGGCCTCCGGGATCAGGAAGAATTCTTTCTGCACTATGGAAGATACAGGGATCTTCAGCCCCCTGTCGTCCTCCACCAAAAGCTCCACATCCAGAAATCTGTCCGAGATAAAGGTGAGCATGGAGTTGGTAAAAGTAAGCTGCAGGTAGGAGTTGCCGTCCCCATTGTGGAAAAGTTTTGTGGCTCCCCAGGACTCATACTGGTTTTTCAGGAAGCGCACCTTGATATAGCCCTCCTGTTCCAGTTCCGCCCCCCGGGCAGGATCCACAGGGATCACAATGGACCAGTCTTCGCTGGTGGAGAGCTTATAGACAGGGTCCCCGTTGCCCATAAGCGTATTCGCCTCAAGACGTTTTTTCTCGTAGTCGCCTTCAAAGACTTCCGCGGTCACACCCTCCGCCTTCAGCTCCTCATAGCCGTCCGTCCAGTAGGCAACCACGCCTGTCTCCGGCGCATAGGAGCGATGGATCACATTTGCCCCCAGGGAGCCGTCCAGGGCGGCAATACTCGCAAGCATATTCTCGTTGGCAAGCTTCAGCACTGTGTTGGTGAGGGCGGCCTTAAAGTCATAAGTGCCCTCAAAATGAACCGGATCAAAGCCATGGACAAAGTTCACAACCTCGCTGCGGAATTCCAAAAGTTCCCTGGAGGACAGGGAGTTCTCCCCCTGACTTAAGCCCGCCAGTTCCTTGCTCAGACTTCCATTCTCATCCATCACATAGACCAGGTCATTTTTGGCAACACGTTCCCCTTCCCTGGCGTAATAATTCACATAACCCGGGGCCTGGGCCAACACCACGGACTCCTCCCGCAGCACCACTCCCCGGTAGATGGTATCGGCGGCCAGAGAACCTTCTTTTACCTCATAACGCACGATATGCCCGGTCTGAAAATAGGCAATCACGCAGATCACCACATAGATAAAAATTGCACCAAAGATAACCATGCCGATATTCAGATTCAATGGCTTTCTATATTTTGTGATCTTGCCCTTTGCCAATCTCCTGCCTCCATACAAAAGCCTCGGCGGTCAATCCGAGGCTTTCATGTGTAATCTGTTTGGTTAGGAATTATCGGAAAAATTACAGGGAAGCGATAACCTTGCCTTTTAAGCCCTCAGGGAGTTCCGACTCATCCAGAGAGACGCTTAAAACAAAATCCACTCCGAATTTCGCGCTGAGTTTTTCCAATTTATCCACCGTCTCTGTCATATCCTGGCCTTCCAGGCACGCAATCTTCAGGAAGCTGTCAAAATACATCTGCTGCAGGTCATGGTCCTGGGAAATGATGCCGCTTACAAATCCTATGAACTCTCCGCAGCTTCCGATCATGCACTGGGACACATCAATCAGACGCACCTTATTGTTCAGCTCATACATATGTTTGGTGCTCTTATCCAGGTAGACGATATTGCCCGTGATCTCCTTGACTTCGCCGTTTACCTTATCCAATAGCTGCTTTGTCTTTCCCTTTCCCTTTTTGCCTACGATTAACTGAACCATCGGAAACCCTCCTATTGTATTATTGTCTAGACCGGATAAACAGTACACAGTTTACCGGTGGCAGTAAAAAGCATGCGCTACAGCCTTCTACTGCTGTGCCTCATCCCATTATAAGGGAAATGTGTCCAAAAAACAACCTTTATTTATGAATCATTTGTGAATCTCTTCAAGTAAATCTGCCATCTGTGAAAACAGCAGATCCGTTGAATCCGCCCGCAGGACCACGGAGATATACGGCGAGCCGTTCTCGTCCCTGGATAAGAGCACCAGGCAGTGCCCTGCGGCGCTGGTGGTCCCTGTCTTGCCCCCTATCACGGTCACATTGGCCGGCGCCTGTGCGTTTCCGTTCAGGAAACGGTTGGTGGTGGGCTTGTCAAAATGCTTCTCCTTGCCGTTTTTGTCATAGTATGTAGTCTGGTATCCGGCCATATGGATGATCTCATTGAAAGTCTCATATTTGATGGCCGCGTTGAATATCAGATACAGGTCATATACCGTGGTGTAGTGATCCGCGTTGGTGAGTCCGTGGGGATTTGTAAAATTGGTGTTGGTGGCCCCCAGAGAACGGGCTTTTGCGTTCATCATGGCCACAAAATTCTCCACACTGCCCCCCACATTCTCTGCAATCAGCATGGCGGCATCATTGGCGGAATACAAAAGCATCACCCGCAGGGCCTGATCCAGCGTCATGGTGTCGCCGCTTTTCAGGCCGCAGAGCTGCGCCCCGGACTCGGTGATATTCACCGCGTTTGTGGCAGTGAGCGTCTGATTTAACTGCCCGTTTTCCAGTGCCACCAGAGCGGTCATCACCTTGGTGAGACTGGCCGGATAGAGCCTCTGGTGCACATTTTTTGCATAGAGGATCTCCTTATTGTCCAGGCCGAAAAGTCCCGCCGCCTCAGCCTGGGACATGTCCACATCGTCGCTCATCTGGTCCCCTGCGGCCACGCACAGATTTGCCGCAAAAGCCTGCGCCGTCCTGGTATCCTGCCTGGCCACCGCATTGAAACTGCTCACATCATAATCCACCTGGTAGGCCATGCCGTAGGGAAGGCTGCCGCACCCTGTAAGACTGAGCAGCACTCCCAGAAAGAGCCCTGCCGCAGCCCGTATTTTTCTATTTATACATCTCACGCCACTCAAAATCTCCTCTGTCCAGAGACTTAATCAACAGTTCCGCACTGGCCAGATTGGTCGCCAGTGGAATATTGTGCATGTCACACAGGCGCACCACATTGTTCACATCCGGCTCATGCACTTTGGGAGTCAGAGGATCCCGCAGAAAGATCACAAGATCCATCTGGTTGTGCTCGATCTGTGCCCCGATCTGCTGTTCTCCTCCCAAGTGCCCTGCCAGGAACTTGTGAATGCTCAGGTTGGTGACCTCTTCAATCAGCCGCCCCGTGGTCCCGGTAGCATACAACTCATTCTTGCTCAGAATCCCTCTGTACGCGATGCAGAAATTCTGCATCAGTTTTTTCTTGGAATCATGCGCGATTAATGCAATGTTCATCTCCATACCCCCATCTTCTGCCTTGTTATTCTGCCACTTTAGAAATTTACTACCTTCTCATTGTTTTGATTTTCTGGCCTGCAGCCTCACATTCAGCACAAACCCCATTCCCATAAACAGGCTTATCAGAGAGGTAAGCCCATAGCTGACAAAAGGAAGCGTAAGCCCTGTGTTGGGGAGGATAAAAGTCGCCACCCCGATATTGAAAAAGCCCTGAAAAGCCACCAGTCCCCCCATTCCGGCCCCGATTATGACGCCGGCGACATCTTTCGCTTTTCGTGCAACAGAAATGCACTCCAGGGCGATCCCGAATAATAAGACAATAACCACAACACATCCCTTGAATCCAAATTCTTCTCCGATGACAGAGAAGATAAAATCCGTCTCGGCCTCGGAGAGAAAATTGCCGTTCTTCACCGAGGTGATCTCGTTGCTTTTGTAACCTTTTCCGTCCAGCTGCCCTGAAGCGATGGCCGTGACGGAGTTCAGCTGCTGGTATGCAAAGGTGGTGGAGTACTCTTCCGGGTCGATAAACGCCAGGATCCGGTTTCTCTGGTTGTCCGTCAAAAATTCATTTTCCGGCTGCAGGGCAAGTGAAATCACCAGGGCCACTCCCGGTATCACCACCGCCAGCACCCCGAACACCAGCTTCAGACTGATGCCCCCTGCGAACATAATCACACAGAACAGTACAAGAATTACAATACTGGTGGAGAGATCCGGCTGTTCGTACACCAGAACCCACGGAACCAGACAGAACACCACACAGGAACCTATGATGGTGATGGTGTTCAAATTCTTCTTATGTTTCATAATAAACTGTGCGAAGAATAAAATCAACACAATTTTTGCAGTTTCAGACGGTTGGAATCGAAGTCCCCCAATCTCCAGCCATCTCTGAGCCCCGTGGGAGTCGTCCCCATAAAGCCACACTGCGGCCAGAAGCACCAGGTTGCCCACGTACATCAGCCAGTACAGCCGCAGAAGCATGGAATAATCCAAAAAAGAGATAATGACCATGACAACTACGCCGGAGACCACTCCGGCCAGCTGCCTGGCCTGAAGTGTTCCCTCTGCGCTTCCGATGGCCACAATGCCCACCGCCGAGAGGGCAATGGTCATCAGCACCAGCTTAAAATCATAATCACGTAGTTTTATCTTTCTAAACATAAAATTCTAATTTCCTCTGTAACTCACAGTCTACTGCTTGAATGCCAGGTCCTGTCCCGTCACATCCACAATGGGAATGTTCGCGTACAGGGAGGGCATTTTGCCTCCCCTGCCGGATTTGTTTCCCTTGGCGTTGATCTGGATCTCCATATTATCCGCATCTATTTTCATGTACTTGGAAATGACCTTTGCGATATCCAGCTTGATCTGTTCCATAATCTCCGGGGAACAGTTCACCCGGTCAGAGATCAGCAGAATTTTCAGCCGGTCTTTGGCAACCTGGCAGGAGCTTTTTCGGCGAAAAAAATGTCTCATTCCCACTCCTCCTATGCCTTATGAAAGATTCCCGTAACCCTGGTCCAGAACGAAATACCTTTGTCAAAATTCAGGTAGGGAACCTCCTTTCCTTCCACTCTAAGCACCACGTTTGCGTAGGCTTGTCCTGCCGGAGAGCTGCTTCCCACCAGGGGCTCTCCCTGGTTGGTGGCAACAACCACGCTCTCATCATCCGGTACTATGCCGATAAGGGGAATGGCCAGAATATCCACCACATCCTGGGCGGACATCATATCGCCCCGCCTTACCATATCCATTCTCAGTCTGTTGATAATCAGATCCATCTGTTTAAAGCCGTTGGCCTCCAGAAGCCCGATGATCCGATCCGCGTCCCGGATGGCGGATACCTCCGGAGTCGTCACCACCAGGGCCCGATCCGCGCCCGCGATGGCATTCTGGAACCCCTGCTCTATGCCCGCAGGACAGTCCAGAATAATATAGTCAAACTGTTCTTTCAGATGCTCAATGACTTTGACCATCTGCCCCGGAGACACTGAGGACTTGTCCCTGGTCTGCGCGGAAGGCATCAGATAAAGTCCCGGATGGCGCTTGTCCCGGATGAGCGCCTGCTTCACCCGGCAGTTTCCCTCCACCACATCTACCAGGTTGTAAACGATGCGGTTCTCCAGTCCCATCACCACATCCAGATTCCGAAGGCCTATATCCGTATCAATCAGACAGACCTTCTTGCCCAGTTTTGCCAGACCCGTTCCCACATTTGCGGTTGTGGTGGTCTTACCCACACCGCCTTTACCTGAAGTGACGACAATGACTTGGGAGTTTTTCTTCTCCGGGGAAAATTGTTTTTCCATTTTCCTAATCCTCCTTTTCGGAATCTCATTCTGCCGTCCTCCAAGAACGCTCCTGTCAGAAAGCGCTCAGGAAATCTTTGGTAAGCGCCTCAAAAGTGATTCTGTTGTTCTTCACATATGCAATTTTCGGCTGTACCTTAAGATGGATCCGGCCCTGCCATCGGAACTGCTTTGACCTGGGCCTGTATTTGAAATCGCCGATTTTAATTTTTTCCGGCTTCATTTCAAGCGCTGCCACAAAACCGCCTGCACAGGCCTCCCCATAGAGACCTCCCAGAATAATGATATTTTTGGCGCTGTAGGCGGTGCTGCCGGGATATACATTCCCCAGCAGAATCATACTGTTTTCTGTCTCCAGTATGTCTCCCTCGTTTAAATCTCCTTTAAAAAACTGGCTCTCCTCCTGGTCGGTATTTTTCTTCTCCATCTCCGCCAGAGCCTTTGCAAAGTCTCTTCCGGTGGTGGCGTCCCTCTCCACAATGCACAGAATGTGGAGATTGCAGTTCTCCTGGATGGCCTCCACAATCCGAAGCTCTTCCGTGCCGGACACCTGACGTCCCTCCAGGGACAGAGCCATATTGGCGGACCCGAAAAAATTCCGGGCCTCGGAAAACTTATATCCTATCTCTTGGAGAAGCTTTTCAAACGGAATCTCCCCATTGAGCCGGAGCGTAATCCCGCTTGGAAAGCTTTTTATGATTACTGCTTCTTTCATATAGCCTCCTACTCTTCCGCAGAAACCGTTTCTCCGGAAGCCTCTTCCGCCGGGGATGTTTCCCCAGGGCCGAAATAGTAGTTGAACACTTCCCAGCCGATCCGTGAAGAATGGTCGGCAGCATAGCCGAAAGGAATCCTGACAGCTATGGCGACTTCCGGCGCCTCATAGGGCGCATAGCCCACAAACACCGCATGGGGCGGTCTGGATTCAGTCTGCTGGGCGGTTCCTGTCTTGCCTGCCACCGTCACAGGCAGTTCGCTGAAGTAGGCCTTTCCCTCCTGTATCATCAGCCGCATGCCCTGATGAATCACATTCCAGTATTCTGTGGGCATATCAATGACATTTCGCACATCAGGTTCTTTCTCCTGGATAATGTTCCCCTCCGAATCCGTAATCTTATCCAGCAGAGTCAGATTATAGCAGGTGCCGCCGTTGGCCACGGTGGCCACATACCTGGCGATTCCCACGGTGGTAAAGCTGTTGTTGCCCTGGCCGATGGCGGAGGGCACAGGGTACTCTGTGGACACTGTGGGGGAGGCTTCAGAGATCTCTACCCCGGACTTGTCCGTGAGACCGTACCAGTCAGCGTACTCCCTGAGCTTGGCCAGTCCCTGGGCCTCATTGTATGAGCCGTTTTTCATGGACATCTGATAGCCTATGGTATAGAAATATATGTTGCAGGAGTCCCTGATGGCCGTCACCCCCGTCTCATAGCCATGCCCGGATCGTCTGGAACAGCGGGGGGAAGGGGTGATCTCCGTAAAGGTACCGGTACAGAATATTTTAGTGCTGGTGTGAACCACCCCCTCCACCAGCCCTGCGGTGGCGGACACCATTTTATAGGTGGATCCCGGAGCCCCCGAATACTGCGTGGCATAGTTCAACTGTGGTGTGGACTTGTCCGCATTGAGTTTGGCAAAATATTCCGCGTCCACGGAGTTTGCCATTTTGTTGTTGTCATACCCCGGATAGGACACCAGGGCAAGCACATCCCCTGTGTTCACGTCCGTCACCACCACCGAGGCGTTGCAGGGATCCAGGGCCATCTGGGCCGGCGTCACCTGAAGGGTGTCAATGCGGTTTTTCATAAACTGGTAGGCCGACAGCCTGCCGTTGAAGATTGCCTCCCTATCGTTTTCTGAGATGGGGATTTTGTCCTGTTCGCAGAGGATCTGGCAGACCTGCCTGCCGGTGATCACATCTCCCAAAAGCATATACTTATAAAATTTTTTCTGAAATTCCGTATTTTTGTCGATCATGGAGATGATATATTCCGATATCTTTCCATAAATCTCCGTGGAGTCGGAATATTTACCATCCAGATCCAGTTTCTTCACATCCACCCAGTTCTGAGCAATGCAGTATTTCAGGTACTCTCCCAGACTGATGGTCTCCTTCTCGGCCCAGGCGATCTGTGTGGCATCCGCCGGGTCCACCATCTCCTCCATAATGACACCGTTTCTCTTGAGAAGGGTCACAATATTGCTCTGGTAGACCTGGTATTCCTTGGCCAGCTTGTTGTAAGGGGTCAGCCTGTCCTGGAGCTCCAGGGTGATTCTGTCGTATACGGACTGTTTATAGTCCAGATAGGCGCGGTAGACCGCTTTTTCCGTTTCCGCCGCCGACTCCTCAGCCAGATGTTTCATGTCTATGACGGAATTGTTGAACATGGAATAGTACACATCATATATGGGGATCTTAACGTCGGAGCTGGTGGCATTGGCAGAAGCCCTGTATTCCTTGGCGTTGATAATGTTGGCGGAAATAACCTCCGCAAGCTTCTTCTCAACAGCTTTGTAGGTGAAGATGGTCAGGTCCTTGTCAATGGTGAGATAGATATCCTGCCCGGCTTTCGCCTCCCTGCGCTCTACAATGGAAATCACCTTGCCGGTATTGTCTACGATAACTTTCTCATATCCCTTCTGCCCCTGGAGGGTTGTCTCAAAAGAGGATTCTATGCCCCCCTTCCCCACCACATCGTTGATGCTGTAGGTCTCCTCCTCTTTTCCCTCCCCCGCCAGGCGGGTGTTCAGATCGGCCATCTCCTCGGAGGAGATTTTGCCGGTATAGCCCACCACATGGGCAAAGTACACGCTGTCCACATACCTGCGCACTGTGTCTTCCACAATGGTCACGCCGGGGAGAATGTCCGAATTCTCAAGGATCACAGCCACCGTTTTTTCGTTCACATTGGTCGCCACAATGGTACCGATATATTTTCTGTATGAGGTCAGATTCATGGCATAACGGATGGTAATCATCTTCAGCCATTCTTCCCTGGTATAGCCCTCTCCCGGCAGGAACTCACTGTCTGTGTCCTCCGGATCCTGGTATTCTCCCACGGCAAATCCGCCGCTGCGGCTTAAATACTCCATCACTTCCCGGGCCGTAGCCGTGCGCTGCTCGTCCTTTAAGTCCCCGGTGGACTTATGTCCGTACACATCGGCCAGAAAACGCAGCAGCGCGTTCCCCTCCACTGTAAAGGCAAACTCCCCGTCCTCGTCCAGAACAATCTTAAAGTCCGTAATGCAATTGTCACCGTTTTTCTCTATCAGATGGATCAGATTCAGGACGGTGTCGTTAAGTTTGGCATTTTTAGAGCGCCCCGACTCAAAGACATCCTCAATCTTCACAGAATAAGCCAGTTCATTGTAGGCCAGCACATTGCCGTTGCGGTCATAGATATTCCCCCGGGTGCTGAGAATATCCCGGGTCTTCTCAATCTCCAGAGTAAAATCCTCCAGATACTCCTCCCCATGGACAATCTGCAGGTTAAAACAGCGCCAGATCAGAATACCGCCCAAAAGGCAGAATATCACACTGAATACCGTCAGTCTGCTGGTCAAGATTCCGATAAGTTTTTCCTTTAATTCATCAAACAAATTTCTGTGCTCTCCTTTTCTCCCGACTTTCCAGTTTCTCGTTTACTTTCAGGATAAGCGGATACAAAAACAGGGTCACTACAATGGTATACAGGGCTTCCGGCAGAATGATCCGGGTAAAGTAGTATGTAAACTGAAGCCGTCCCCGAAGCATGAATGTCAGCACATAGCACAACATGCCGTAAGACAGATCGCTGACAACGATCAGGGCCAGGGGAAGCTTGATGTCCTCTGGGTAGAAGGTCCTGCTGAACTTTCCGTTCAGATAGCCGATGTACATAAGAACCAGGGCATAAAAGCCCAGGAAGCTCCCGAAAAAGACATCGGTCAGCAGTCCGCTGAAGAAGCCAATCACAAGCCCTTCCTCTTCTCCCCGCATAAAACCAAAGGATGAAGTCAGAATGATCATTAGATTCGGGATGATACCCGCAAAGGCCAGACTGCCGAACACACTGCACTGCAGGACAAAACATGCGATGATAAACACAGAAACAACAATTTTTCTAAGCAAATAACCACCCCGCTGAAAATCTATAAGCCCTCTCCGGGCTCCTGCTCCGTCTCCGTGGAGGAAGGCGCCTGCTTCATGTCAGTGATCACAAGGACTTCTCCCAGGTGTTCAAAGTCCACAGCAGGTACCAGCAGACCTGATTTTGTCAGGTTGTTGGCGTCCTTCTCAATGGAGCTCACGTAGCCGATCAGAATGTTGGGCAAGTACTTGTCGCTGATGTTGGAGGTGACGATCTTGTCCCCCTCCCGCACTTTATTCTGGGTGTCCATAAGCCTGCTGAAGGCGATACACCCCTCCGCCATAAGCTTCAGATCCCCTGACACGGTCATATTGTCCTCGGAGGACAGGGTCATGGCGCTCACATGGCTGTTGTCGGAAATGATGGAGGTGACTTTGGACCAATTGGGACCCACAGAAGTGATACGGCCCACCAGACCCCCTCCCGCGATGACATTCATGTCCACGGCAAGCCCGTCATTTTCGCCTTTGTCGATAACAAACCCGGAATACCAGTTGCCGGAATCCCGGCCTATGATTCTGGCCCCCACCTTGTTGTAGCTGCTGTACTGTTCATTCAGGTCAAAGAGCTCTCTGAGTTTGTTGAGCTCGTATTTGTCCTGTTGCAGCAGGGTGTTCTCTTCCGTCAGCGCTGCGATCTCCTCCTTCAGCCGGGTATTTTCATTCAGGACTGTCCTGATCTGCTCCAGCTCGTCCGAGCGGTCAGCCAGCCACAGGCCCACTTTTCCGATACCCTGCTGCAGGGGAACGATCACATACCCCACCACTGTGTTCAGAGGCTTGTCAAAGCTGTCGTTTCCGAAGGTGACAAGCATCAGTACGGTACAGAGGATGGTTAAAATAAAAAGGAGATATTTACTTGGCAGCGTAAACCTCTCCCCTTTTCTTTTTATGATCGGGCTCATTTACTCATTCCTTCAATTGCATATGCTACGGATTTGTAATTGTCATCTTTGATGATCTTGGCAAGCCCCAGACATACGCTGGCAATGGGATTGTCCGAGACGTTCACCTTCAGGCCCGTGCCCGTGGCAAGGCGGTCAGCCAGATGGTTGATCTGGGAGGCGCCCCCTGTCAGATACATGCCGTGGCGGTAAATGTCGGCTGCCAGTTCAGGCGGCGTCCGCTCCAGGATCACCTTTACATTGTCCACGATGGAATTGAAATGTTCCTCCAGGCACTCTCCCACCAGTTTTGTGGGAATTTCCCTCTCCACCGGCAGACCTGTGACAATGTCCCTTCCGTAGACAACGGCACTTTTGCCCTCCTGCTCCAGCTCCCGCAGGGAGATCTTCACAGTCTCGGAGGTCTTGCCCCCGATTATCAGACTGAACTCCTTCCGGACCGCCGCCCGGATAGCTTCGTCAAATTTCAGCCCGCCCACCTTGATCAGGCGGCTGAGCACAATGCCTCCCAGGGAGAGAATGGAAATCTCCGTGGTCTCATACCCCACGTTTACCACCAGGACTCCCTGGGAATTCTTCACGTCGATATCCATCCCCAGTCCGTCAGCCACGGCCTTCTCCACCACCATAATCTTCTTGGCCTTCACATTGGCGTCTTTGATCAGGTCATAGAACGCCCTCTTCTCCACCTCCGTCACGTCCGTGGGAACCGCTATGAGAAAATCCGCCGGGCGGCTGTTTCCCTTCTGCAGATCGGCGATAAAATACCGCACCAGAGTGACCATGTTCTTAATATCGGCTATTACGCCGTTGGACAAGGGATAAGAAATATGAATATTGCTGGGGGCTTTCTCATACATTTCAAATGCAGAGTTTCCATAAGCAAACAAAACTTTCTTGTTCTCAATGGCAATCATATTTTTTTCAATGGAAATACTGTCATCACTTTTATTATAGATTTTAATGTTGTTGGTACCCAAATCGATACCGAATGCATTGTTTGCCAAAATGACAACCCCTTTCTAATGTAACTTTCTCATGTAAATTTAGGGACACTTCCTTATTCCAGAAACCAGCCCGCCGCCCTGAAGCTTACATGGCGCCTGTCCCCTATGACGATATGGTCCAGAAGCGGAATACCGATTCCCTCCCCCGCCTCCCTCACATGGCAGGTAAGGATCTTGTCCGAACTGCTGGGAGTGGGATCCCCGCTGGGGTGATTGTGCACCAGAAGAATGTTTACCGCCCGCATCTCCAGGGCCGTCAGAAAGATTTCCCTGGGGGAGATCAGCGACATGTTGACGCTTCCCTCCGAGATCTTTTTTTCACAGAGCATCTGGCCTTTGGTGTCCAGACACACCAGCATCACGCATTCCGTTGTCCGGTGGCGCAGTTTCTCCATAAAATATTCAGCCACCTGGTCGGGGCTGGTGAAATTGATGCCTTCTCTGGCCCTGGCGGTGCTGATACGCTTGGAGAGTTCCGTGAGGCATTTCAGCTGTACGGCCTTCACCTCTCCGATCCCTCCCACACCCTTGAGCTCGTCCAGGGTCACATCATAGAGCCCCAGAAGCCCCTCCTTGGGATATCTTGCCAGGCCAAGCACCTGTTTTGCCACATCCAGGGCGTTCTGCCCTTTGGTGCCCACCCGGATGATAATGGCCAGAAGCTCCGCCTCCGTCAGGTTCTCGGCCCCAAACCGGAAGAACCTTTCATAGGGTAAATCTGTTCTTTCACCGCCTGACACCGCAGCTTTTACGGCTGCTGTCTCTGCTGTTGTTTTCTTATCGGTCATGCGTCTCCTTTTCAAACCTTCTCCGACGCAGTCCTTAGTTAAAACCTTCTTTTTTCGTCCTCCCGGGACATTCCACGCCGTGCCCTCCGGCATTCTGTCCCCTGCTGCACCATTCGCTCCTATATAGTACCATAAAAAACCAAAACTGTACACAAAAATCATAGAATTTATTTTGAGTTTTTTCTACACAATGCTACTGTTTCAGGCGGCATTTTTCCAAAAATCCTTTCTCCACAAGGGACTGGAGGGATTTTAAAATCCCGAATTTCGCATGGGGCCAGGTAAGGCCGCCCTGAAAATAAACCGTGTAAGGAGGCCGAATGGGGCCGTCCGCGGAGAGTTCAATGGAGGAACCTGATACAAAAGCCCCCGCCGCCATAATCACCTGGGCGTCATATCCTGGCATATCCGCCGGCTGGGGAACCACATGACTGTCCACAGGCGCCGCCGCCTGGATTCCCTCGCAGAAGGCGATAACGCCCTGGGGGCTGCCGAAAGTCACCGCCTGAATAATGTCATGCCTGCTCTCCTGACTGTCCGGAATCACAGAAAATCCCAGACGCTCATAGAGATTGGCGGCAAAGACGGCTCCTTTTAAAGCCGCCGCCGTCACTGTGGGGGCCAGAAACAGTCCCTGGTAAAAATCTTTCAAAATGCCCAGGGAGGCTCCCACCTCCTTGCCAAGCCCCGGGGAAGTAAGCCGAAAGGCCGCATTCTCCACGCACTCCCGCTTTCCCGCAATGTAGCCGCCAATGGGGGCCAGGCCGCCGCCGGGATTTTTAATCAGAGATCCCACGGACATATCCGCCCCCACATCTCCCGGCTCCAACGTCTCCACAAACTCTCCGTAACAGTTGTCCACCATGCAGATAATGTCCGGTTTTATCTTTTTGACAAAGGCAATCAGCTCTCCTATGCGGGCCACCGACAGGGTGGGCCTGGTCTGATAGCCCTTGGAGCGCTGTATCGTCACCAGGCGGGTGCGCTCTCCTATGGCTTTTTGGATTCCTTCATAGTCAAAGCCTCCGTCGGGAAGCAGATCCACCTGGCTGTAAGTGATCCCGTATTCGGCCAGGGACCCCCGGGAAGGCCGGATGCCAATCACTTCCTCCAGGGTGTCATAGGGTTTTCCCACCGGGGAGAGCAGCTCGTCCCCCGGGCGCAGATTGCTCATCAGGGCCAGGGCCAGAGCATGGGTGCCGCAGGTAATCTGAGGGCGCACCAAGGCGTCCTCCCCATGGAACACTTCCGCATAGACTGCCTCCAGCGTGTCCCGGCCAAGATCCCCGTAGCCGTACCCGGTAGTTCCCAGAAGACATGCCTCGCTGACCTGGCAGGACTGCATGGCTTTTACCACTTTCAGCTGATTGTGCTCCGCCGTATGGTCAATCCTCTGAAAGCGTTCTTCCAATTCCTCCAGGATTCCCTGGCCGTAACCGTACACCTCCCTGCAGATTCCCATTTTTTCATACAGTTCCCAAATATCACTCATCTTCCCAAGCTTCCTTCCCCCCGGCCCGCCTTCCTGTGGTCTCTTCCACTATCCGGAGCATATGCCGCAGTATTTTGTCCTCGTCATAGCCGAACTCGTTTTTGTTGATCCAAATCACATCTTTTTCCCTGCGGAACCAGGTAAGCTGCCTCTTGGCAAAATGCCTGGTGTCCCGTTTCAGGATCTCCACCGCCTCCTCCAGGGAAATCTCTCCCTCCAGGTACGCCAGAATCTCCTTATATCCCAGGCCCTGCATGGATACCATTCCCCTGTGGCAGCCCATCTGTCTGAGTCCCTCCACCTCCGCCACCAGGCCCCCTGCAAGCATTTCCTCCACCCGCCGGTCAATGCGCTCATAGATCCGCTCCCGCAGATCGTTGAGCACAAAATAGCAGGAAGCATAGGCGGAAGGTTTTTCCCTTTCCCGCCGGTTGTGGGCCGATATGGGCTCCCCGGTGAGAAAAAAATACTCCAGGGCCCGTATGGTGCGTTTTATATTGTTGGGGTGAATGTCCAGGGCTGAAGGCGGATCGGCCCTTTCCAGCAGTCCGTGCAGATATGCAGGCCCCTTCTCCGCCCCCAGCCTCTCCAGCCAGGCCCGGCAGCTTCCGGCGTCCGTCTCCTCCCCTGCGTCCGGGGCAAAATCAATATCCCGCAGCAGGGCCTGGACATAGAAGCCGGTGCCCCCTGTGACAATGGGAATGCTTCCTCTGGCATAAATGCCCGAGAGACATTTCTGGCATTTCTCCTTGAACAGGGCCACGCTGAACTCCTCCCAGGGCTTAAGGATGTCAATCATATGGTGGGGAATTCCCTGCATCTCCTCCCTGGCAATCTTGGCGGAGCCAATGTCCATGTACTGATACACCTGCATGGAGTCTGCAGAGACCACCTCCCCTCCCAGAACCCTGGCAAGGGCGATGGAAAGCTTTGTCTTTCCCACCGCCGTTGGGCCGGAGAGAATAATCATGGGATGTTTCATCTGACTCCCGCTGTCCAGGAATTCTTTCCTCGTGCCGCTCATTTCACCACTCTTCCTGTCTATGTGACTATCCGTTTGAATTTTCTGTCCATGTCCGCCCTGGTCATAGCCACTATGGTGGGTCTGCCATGGGGGCAGTTGTAAGGATTTTCCAGCGTCAGCAGCTCATCAATCAGCCGTTCCGCCTCCCTTGGGCTCAGACAATTGTTTCCCTTCACCGCCGCTTTGCAGGACATGGAGGCAATCTTCTCTTCCACAACGCGGAGGCCGCCGAAGCCCGTGCCCTCCGCCAGGCTGTCCAGAACCTCCAGGAACATCTCCTGTTCTTTGCAGCCGTAAAGATCCACAGGGACGCTGCGCAGAGCATACTCACTGCCTCCAAAAGACTCTATCTCAAATCCAAGGGCTGTAAATGTCTCCAGATTCTCCTTCAGCACAGTCTCCTCCTGGCCTGTAAGGGTGACAATCACCGGAGGGAGCAGTCCCTGAGACAGGACGCTTTTGCTTCGGTACTGCTTCATAAGCCTTTCGTAATTCACTTTCTCATGAGCCGCATGCTGGTCAATCATAAGCAGCTTACTCTCAAACTCAATAAGCCAGTAGGTCTCGAAGACCTGGCCAATAAGGCGGAAGCGGCTGCGGCTCTGGGCTGTGAGTATCTTCTCCTCAAACAGATCCAGCTGGACACCAGCTTCTCCTTTGGGCATTCCTGCTTCTATAGAAAGTTCTCCCGGGAGCACTTCCCTGCCCCTGCTCACAAATGCCGGGGCATTTTCCTCACAGATACGCTGAGCTTCCTGAAACGCTTCTGTCTCGTCCGTCTCTGTAAAAAAAGATTCCGTATCCTCCCCTTCCTCACAGGTTTCCTGCCTCTCAGGCTGGGGCGTTTCTGCAAAAACCGCCGGCTTTACCCTGTTCCACACAGGAGTATGGGCAAATTCCTGCCTTTTAGGCCCCTTTGCCGCATATTTTGCCTCTTCCATCAGCCGATAGGCATTTCCCCGCTTCTGTTCAAAGGGTTCCGGCACAGGCTCTTTTTCCCGCTGCATTTTTTCCTGACGGCGCTGTTCCCGCAGCTCCGCCTCCCCAGCCAGAGAAGCCTCAGGGATCATCTCCCGGCGCTGCAGTGTCTGCCGGACCGTCTCTGTCAGATATCTGCCAAACTCCATGGCCTGGCTGAATCTCACATCCATTTTTGTGGGATGCACATTCACGTCCACCTGTGCTGTATCCATCTCAATGTGCAGCACGCAGAAGGGAAATTTGTGCTGCATCAGATACTCTTTATACCCTGTCTCCAGCGCTTTTGACACCACACTGCTCCGGATGAATCTGCCGTTGATAAAGTAGATTTCCATATTGCGGTTGGAGCGCACCAGCACCGGTTTTCCCAGGTAGCCTTCCAGTTTTATGCCCTGCTCCTGAGCCTGTATGGGCACCAGGGCTCCTGCCACATCCCTTCCGTAGATACGGTAGATAACCTCCCGCAGATCACCGTTTCCGGAAGTGTGAAATTTCATCTGGCCGTTCAGAACAAGCTTAAAAGAGACATCCGGCCTGGACAGGGCCAGATGCTCCATAAGATCAGAGATATATCCTCCCTCCGTGGAAGGCTGCTTTAAAAACTTTCTTCTGACAGGCGTATTATAGAACAGACCGCGCATCAAAAAAGTGGTGCCTTCCGGCGCACCCACTTCGTCGAAGCCTGTCTCCCTGGCCCCCTCCAGAAGAATACGGCTGCCCGTAATGCTGCCGGAAGTCCTGGTGACCACCTCCACCCTGGACACGGCTGCAATACTGGACAGGGCCTCCCCCCGGAACCCCAGGCTGGAGATCCGGGTCAGATCCTCCGCGTCTTCGATCTTGCTGGTGGCATGGCGCAGAAACGCTCTCCGCAGCTGTTCTTTCTCCATGCCGCAGCCGTTGTCCGTAACCCGGATAAACTCAATCCCGCCCTCCCTGGCTTCCACGGTAATAGAGGAGGCGCCTGCATCTATGGCGTTTTCCACCAGCTCTTTCACCACACTGGCAGGCCGCTCCACCACTTCTCCCGCTGCAATCTTGTCAATGGTCTCCGAATCCAGGATATGTATCTGCGCCATTTTCCTTTTCGTCTGCCTCCTACACTGTGTTTTCTACACTCTTCCAGCGGTTTTTCAGCTTATTCTGCAGCCGATAGAGGGTGTTCAGGGCATCAATGGGCGCAAGGGTATTCACTTCCACTTCCATCAGCTCCCTCAGCACATCCTCATCCGTCACCGTGTCAAAGAGAGAAATCTGGGTCAGCTCCAGCTCGTCCGGCCGGGCTTGTTTTCTGACAGATTTCTGCGCTTTCCCTTCCCCTTTTACCTCCACGGTGATATTCTGTATTTTTTCCGTTATATCGTTGTCCGTGAGCTGTTCCGCGATTTCTTTTGCCCGGTCAATCACCATGTCCGGCACCCCTGCAAGCTTTGCCACCTGGATGCCGTAGCTTCTGTCCGCGCCTCCCTTGATGATCTTGCGCAGGAACACAATGTCATCCCCCTGCTCTTTCACGGCAATACAGTAATTATTTACATTGCTGATCTTGCCCTCCAGCTCCGTGAGCTCATGGTAGTGGGTGGCAAAAAGAGTCTTGGCACCCAGAAGCTTTCGGTTGCTGATATGTTCTATGACAGCCCAGGCGATGCTCAGGCCGTCAAAGGTGGATGTACCCCTTCCGATCTCATCCAGAATGAGCAGGCTTTTTGAGGTGGCATTCCGGAGGATATTGGCCACCTCGTTCATCTCCACCATAAAGGTAGACTGGCCGCTTGCCAGGTCGTCGGAAGCCCCCACTCGGGTGAAGATTCTGTCCACAATGCCGATGTTGGCGCTTTTTGCAGGCACGAAACACCCCACCTGTGCCATGAGCACAATCAGCGCCGTCTGACGCATATAGGTGGATTTTCCCGCCATATTGGGTCCGGTGATAATGCTGATGCAGTGTTTTCCGTTGTCCAGGCAGGTGTCGTTGGAGATAAACATGTCATTGGAGATCATCTTCTCCACCACAGGATGCCGGCCATCCTTGATGTCGATAATACCTCTCTCGTTCAGTTTCGGCCGCACATAGTGGTTCCGCTCCGACACCAGGGACAGGGACGCGTACACGTCCAGACGAGCCAGGGCCTTGGCTGTGGCCTGGATCCGCTCCAGTTCCATGGCGATGGACTCCCGGATCCTGCAGAAAATGTCATACTCCAGGGAGGTAAGCTTGTCCTCCGCATTTAAGATGGTATCCTCCAATTCCTTCAGCCTGGGCGTGGTATAGCGCTCCGCGTTGGCCAGAGTCTGCTTGCGCACATAGTCCTCCGGCACCAGGTTTTTATAGGAATTGGTAACTTCAAAGTAATAGCCGAACACCTTGTTGTATTTAATACGAAGGTTCTTAATGCCGGTCCTCTCCCTGTCCTGTTCCTCCAGCTCCGCCAGCCACTGCTTTCCGTCCCGCCTGGCGCTTCGGAGCCGGTCCACCGTCTCGTCGAAGCCGTCCTTAATCATGCCGCCCTCCCGGATGGTAACAGGGGGTTCCTCCTGGATAGAAGCCTGGATGAGCTGGAAGATATCCTGGAGAGCATCCATCTCCTCTTCCACCCGTTTTAACTCCTGGCAGGAAAAACTCCGCAGCACGGTCTTCACCGCAGGAAGCATCTCCAGGGAATTGCGCAGGGCGATAAAATCCCTGGGGTTGGCCGTCTTATAGGTGACTTTGCTCAAAAGCCGTTCCAGATCGTAGACAGGATTTAAATATTCCCGGATCTCGTCCCTGGAGACACTGTCACCGCACAGCTCCTCCACCGCGTCCAGACGGTTCTCCATCTCCTCCCTGTCGATCAGGGGCTGCTCCAGCATGCTCCGCAGCAGCCTGCCTCCCATGGCCGTTCTGGTCTTGTCCAGCACCCACAGAAGAGAACCTGTCTTCTGCTTCTCCCGCAGGGTCTCCGCCAGCTCCAGGTTGCGCCTGGTGGAACTGTCCAGCAACATGTATTTGTTGGTCAGATAGGGGGTGATACGGGTCATATGTGCCAGTTCCGTCTTCTGGGTATCGTAGAGATACTGCAGCAGAGCTCCCGCCGCAGTGATACCGGTGGGAAAATCCTCCAGTCCCAAACCTGCCAGGGTACTTACCTTAAAATGCCGCAGCAGGAGTTTTCTGCTGCTCTCATCGTCAAACAGGTGGGACTCCAGAGGGTTGACGGAGATGTGGTATTTTTCCCGCAGCTCCTCCACCTGGAACCCGCTCACCAGAAAGGCCTCATTGCAGATAATCTCCGAGGGCTCATATTTCATCACTTCGTCGTTGAGTTTCTTCAGATCCTCCACCTCGGTAAGGTAGTAATCTCCTGTGGTCACATCCGCCACGGATATGCCTATTTTTGTGGGGGTAAAGGCAATGCTCAGAAGATAATTGTTCTTGGATTCCTCCAGCGACTGCAGATTTAAGTTGGTGCCGGGGGTGACGATCCGGACCACGTCCCGCTTCACCAGCCCCTTGGCCTGCTTGGGATCCTCCAGCTGTTCCCCTATGGCAACCTTGTATCCTTTGCTGACCAGCTTGGTCAAATAGCTCTCCACTGCATGGTAGGGCACACCGCACATGGGAGCCCGCTCCTCCATTCCACAGGCTTTCCCTGTGAGGGTGAGATCCAGTTCTCTGGCTGCTGTCTGAGCGTCCTCAAAAAACATTTCATAGAAATCTCCCAGGCGGTAAAAAAGAATACAGTCGGCATACTGCCTTTTCGTCTCCAGATATTGCTGCATCATAGGGGTCAAGTCTTCAATGGGAATCTGTTCCGGCATTTTGTTTCTCTGCTCCTGTTCTTATCCACGCCTGAAATACCTCTGCACCAGGTTTTTCGACGTGTTTTACTTGTATTGTGTGTCAAAAAAGTTTGTCCCTTATTCTATCACAAAATGCTGGTGTTGTAAAATTGCTTTTCGTAAATTTTTATTGAAAGCTGTCACAGCCCAGGTGACGATAGGCAAGTTCCGTGGCCACCCTGCCTCTGGGAGTGCGGTTTAAAAACCCGTTCTTGATCAGATAAGGTTCGTAGACATCCTCAATGGTTCCGGCGTCCTCCCCGATGGCCGCAGCCAGGGTATCCAGGCCAACAGGACCTCCGTCAAACTTCTGGATCATGGTCAGCAGCATATTGCGGTCAATATGATCCAGGCCCAGTTTGTCCACATCCATCAGATCCAGAGCTGTGTTGGCCACATTCTCTGTGATTATTCCGTCATACTGTACCTGGGCAAAGTCCCGCACCCTCTTCAGAATACGGTTGGCCAGCCGGGGAGTTCCCCGGCTCCGGCGGGCCATCTCCAGAGCACCCCCCGGCTCCACCTCCACCTTCAGCACCCGGGCCGAGTGAAGAATAATCAGCTGCAGCTCCTGAACCGTGTAAAACTCCAGATGATGGATCATGCCAAAGCGGTCTCTGAGAGGCGCGGTCAGAAGCCCTGCCCTGGTGGTGGCCCCCACCAGGGTAAACCTGGGCAGCTCCAGGCGCACAGAGCGGGCGGTGGATCCTTTCCCAATCATAATGTCAATGCAATAGTCCTCCATGGCGGGGTAAAGCACCTCCTCCACCTGACGGTTCAGACGATGGATCTCATCCACAAAGAGCAGATCCCCTTCCTCCAGGTTGTTGAGAATTGCCGCCATCTCCCCGGGCTTTTCAATGGCCGGACCGCTGGTCACTTTCAGGTGAACTCCCATCTCGTTGGCGATTATGCCCGCCAGAGTGGTCTTCCCCAGGCCGGGCGGACCGTAAAATAACACATGATCCAGGGCATCCCCTCTCTGCTTTGCGGCCTGTATGTAAATTTTCAGATTTTCCTTCACTTTAGACTGGCCGATGTAGTCATCCAGCTTCTGAGGACGCAGTGACCCTTCGATTTTTACATCCTCTTCTGTTATATTCGTCTCTATCATTCTCCTGGACATAATTTCCCTCTCGAAACATTTCTAAAACATTTTCTTCAGGGCAGCTTTTAAAACAGCGCCGGAGTCCATTTGTTCGATCCCTTCGATGGCGTTGACCGCTTTTACCGCTTCCCCATGGCCATAGCCCAGGGACACCAGGGCCTCCACGGCTTCTTTTCTCTGGGGACTGTCCCCCAATACCGCCTCGGCCATACCGCCCGCAATCTCCTGCCCTATGGCGGTGTCCTCCATCCTGACCTTGTCCTTCAGCTCCAGGATCAGCCGCTGGGCCGTCCGCGCGCCGATACCGGGCGCTTTGGAGATGGCCTTCTCGTCCCCGGACAGAATGGCAAATCTCAGAGCATCCGCATCCAGCACGGACAGAATGGCAAGGGCTCCCTTGGGGCCTATGCCGCTGACCGTGATACATTTTCTGAAAATGTCCAGATCATTTTTCGATAAAAATCCATACAGCTGAACAGCGTCCTCCCGCACACTGGTATAGGTGTACAGCTTTACGGACTCTCCCGTCCCCGGCAGCTTCGCCGCCGTCCCAGCCGAAATCTTTACATTATAGCCCAGTCCTCCCACATCCACAATTACATTGTCTTCGGATATGTCCTCCACAGTTCCTTTTACATATGCAATCATACCCCGCATTCCTCCCAACGGCCTGCCCACAGCAGCCTCTCTGCCGCGGTATCTTTCTCTAGCCTACCACAAAAGAACATATGTTTCAAGTTATTTTCAAATTAATCTTTATTTTTTCTTGTTTTTTCTTCTGGGTTATGGTATAGTATCTGCAACGGGGCATTAGCGCAGTTGGGAGCGCGCAACATTCGCATTGTTGAGGCCACGGGTTCGAATCCCGTATGCTCCACGCTCTAAGCCGCAGAAACGCTGGATTTGCGGACATTAGAAAATAGTGGGTAAACAAAAAGTAATCAAACACATGGTCAGATTGTTTGATTACTTTTTTATTTGACAGCCTGTTACCCAAAATAAGAAAGGAGCATTACTATGACACCATCATTGGCACAAGAGAAACACTATACCATTGATGATATCTACAGCCTGCCGGAGAACAGCAGGGCTGAATTGATTGACGGCCAGATATACTATATGGCACCTCCCAACCGCAGGCACCAGACAATAGCGCGGGAACTTTTCTTTTCTATAAACTCTTACATTCAATCCCAAAACGGTCCCTGCGAATGTTTTTTTGCTCCCTTTGCCGTATTTCTGAATAGAGATGACACAAACTATGTAGAACCGGACATCAGCGTGATCTGTGATCCCCACAAGCTTAACGAAAAAGGATGCACCGGGGCTCCGGACTGGATCATAGAAATTGTATCCTCCAGCAGCAGGAGGATGGACTATTTCACAAAGCCCTTCTCCGCTTCTGTTAAAGTCGGCATATATGAAGATTTTTATATCAATTTCGCCGCCACTGCCAATTGTGATTGTTAAGGTAGTTCCAAAATACAGTAAATTCAAATTTCCCGGCCAGTAAACCGGCAAGTTGGCGTCAGCCTCTTGACATGCTGTCCGACTGCACTTATGATAATTATCAGTAATTCATGGAGTTGCCGGACGCACCCAGTTTTTTGACCTGTAACCCGTAACCATTGTCTCTGCTGTGAGAAAGGAGCTAACGCATGTTGGATATCCTGTTTGTTACTGATTTTGTATGCCCCTACTGTCTGGTGGCCAAAGTTGCCCTGGAGGATGCTCTGAAAGAAACGGGGATGGAAGCCCAAATCAAGATCCAGCCCTTTGAACTGACCCCGGAGTCCAGGCCCAGAGTGGATGTGTGCCATGACGAGGAACGGAAAAAGCGTTACCGGATCCTGGTGGAGCCCGCCAAAGCCCTGGGGCTGGATATGAAGCTGCCCCCGGCAGTGTGCCCCCGGCCTTATACGCGCCTGGCTTTTGAGGGCATGTACTTTGCTCAGGAAAAGGGATGCGAGGAGCGCTACTCCGACCTGGCATACCGGGCTTATTTTGAAAAGGAAGAAAATATTGAAGAAATGGATGTTCTGTGCAGGATCGCAAAAGAGGCCGGACTCGACGCGGATGCATTTCAGCAGGCACTCAGCGAAGGAACGTATACCGAACGCGTGCAGGAGGCAGTGGCCTATTCCAGAGATGTGCTGAAAATAAGCGGCGTTCCGTCAATCTATCTGAATGGGGAGCGGATCTCTGTTGAAAGCTACACCAAGGAAGAAATGGTGCGGATCCTTCTGGAGGGACAGGCTGCGGCCTCCGCAGGCATGTGCTGCGGAATCGACGGCTGCGGCTGAAGCAGGGGCCGGGCTGAATACCGCTGTCCCGCATAAATCCTGGGGGCTGTGCTGTTACACTGCCAGTCCCCAGGATACTGTCTTTCTCCCTGTCACTTTCGGGATTTTTTCTTTTTCTCTGTCTTCTCTGTTTTTTCCGATTTTTCCTGCCGGCAGAGCGATTCGTTCTTTGTCACCCTGCGGAGTTCGTCCCTCACCTCCATCAGGGCAAATCCCAGCAGGTTCTGCCCCTGCCACCGGCAGGGATTCTGAGCGTCAGGGGAGTCCGCGGAAAGCTGTATTCCCCATACTCCGTCATAAGGACTTGCCTCCGCCAGAATATCGTCTCCTGTGGAGAGCAGAAACTCTTTCAAGGCCCGGTTCTGGCTGAATTTACACCAATTCCCATTGAGTACAATGGAATATTTTGCTCTATCCCACAACTTCTGTTCAAAGTTTCCCACCTTACGGCCAAGAGCCTTGATCCGGCCTGGATCGCTGCTCTTTAAGATCTGCTGGCGGCTCTCCTCGTCTCCAAACAGCTTTGCCTTCTGCTCCATCATAAACTGTTCCATGCAGCAGTAGCTTTGGGCATAGAACCAGAACTCTCCCTTCCACCACTGGCTGAAACAGCTTTGGGTAATGCTACCGTCTCCAGAAGGACGGTGCCCCCAGAACAGGCGGAAGGCATGCTGCTTCCCATGTGCGGCCTCCTCCCGGAGTTTTTCCAGGGAATATTTGGGTTCTCCCCCCTGCTGCCACAGAGGAACAGCGTATTCCCCCTGTACAAACATCTCTCCAGTGTGACTGTTTTCCCACCACCCTTTCCATGTGACCGGCTCCGGAAACATGGCCTGGTATTCTGTCTTCTCCTCCTGGGAAAGACCCTTCAACCAGTGAGAAAAACGTCCAAGATAGTCCTCCCCGGGCCCCATACGCCAGCTAATGCAGTATCGTTCGCTCTCCGGATAAGCCAGCCAGGGCGGGAGCATCAGCTGCTTCTTTTCTAATGACATGCCAGATCTCCTCCTGTAAAATTTTGTCATAGTTTCTTTGAGTATAACATATCCCTTTTTATTTTTATACCCTTAATCAGGCCTTTTGAAGATTGTCCATTGTATAAGGACATGATATAATGCAGGGAGAGCACTTCATGAATATCTGCGGAAAAGCAGGGAAAGAGAGAACATATGATTTTTAAAGGATTAAAAGAAAGCAATGGGTGGATGACCGCAGAGTACAGCGCCACATGGCGTTATGGGTATGACTTCATGCTGGACGCCGCTCAGACAGTCATTGACACCGATTTCCATGACAAACTTCAGCGAGTAGCCATAGCCCCCATGGGAGGATATGACAGAGAAGTGACCGCGGAGGCAGCAGCCTGCGGAAATATCCTCAGAGACTGCAGAGAGGTAAAGGAAGAGTGCGGAGTTCTGACCATATCCGGCCTGAGCAGCCTTATGGAATGTCCTGTACAAATCTCCTTCTACAACCAGACAAGCCTTGTGAAGCTCTTCTGTCCCTTCAAGCAGTATTTTGAAACGCACGGGGAGCATGTTTTTGACAATTACATGAACAGTATAGAAATCATGGCTTACTGCAAGGACACAGAGCGCAGAACCCTTGCCAGAATAACTGGGGAGAACAACTGAAAGGTTCTTCCCGGTCTCCCACGCCGGCCGTGGGGCTGTGAATACTTTTTGCGCCGGGCGGATACGATCCTGAATCATATCCGCTCAATCACACAGCTGTGCTGTTTTTTCTTTGAATCATAATTGATCCCGGCCAGCACAATCTCACCGCCGTAATCCTTCAATATCTCAGGGTAATTTCTTTCTTTTATCTGCCGTATTGCCCCGTCAGCGGACTAAGTCAATGTGTTACAAAAGATTTTTATAAGGCAGTTTTACTGCTAAACAGCCAAAACACCACACCGACCGCCGACAGGATCAGCATGGACAGAAACGCTGTCTGCACCCTTCCCCTGCTTTTGCCGGAAAGTGCCAGAGTCATCCAGGTTGCCGCGACAGCTGCTCCCAGGCGCAGCAGCACATAAAGGGCCGCTGCCGCAAGCACAGGCAGCGGGAAAGCAAGATGTGAGAAGCAGGAAATGTTCCGCAGGTCAGCTCCCAGACTGCCCATGGGATAGACGGAAGAGATACGGATTGCCCTGCACAGAGGGGCCACTGCAGCCAGAGCCACCCCCATGACACTGCAGAGCAGAATTTTCCGCCTGGCGGTCCTTTTTACCCCAGTCTTCACAGACCCTAACAGCAGAATAGCCCCTGTCTCATATTCCATGGCAAAGACCCCGCTGAAAGCCAGGATGATTCCCACAGACTGTATCAGCAGATTTACCAGCGTGGTATTTTCCCAGACTTCCAGAAAATACAGCCATCCTGTGTCATAGACAAAACACCCGCCCGACTCTTTTATGTGCAGATACTGTGCCTGCACCCGCTGAAAAGAAGGATAAAAATACAGCGTCATGTTTTCCCTGGCCTCCAGGGCATCCGCCGCATCCCTGCTGATTTCCCCCGCCTCGTACATCTGCTCAATCTGTTCCAGGGTCCGAAAGGCATCCTCAAACCGTTTTTCCTCCCACAAAACTACCTGCTCCTTCTCCTGTGTCAGTTCTCCCTCCAGCCTGAGCATAAGTCCCCTGTAATACTGCTCTCCAGCAGAAGGGTAATAACTGCGCTCAAGGCTCCTCCAGCCTATCAGCGCCATCGACAGAAGCAGAACCACCAGTCCCTGCTGCATAATAAGGATTTTATACGCCTCATGACGAATCAGATTTACATGGGGCCGGAAAGGAATCCGGAAGGGCAGGTGCAGTCTTTTGGCCTCCATGGAACGCATATGGGCAAACAGAAAAAGACTGCATGCCGTCCCCAGACCGGCCAGGGCAGCGGTCACTCCCCAGGCCATATGCAGCCGGGATACCGGATGACCCCACAGATTAAAATTCAGATAACCGCCGTAGAGGATTTCTGTCCGCATCAGCCCAGCCGGGTTCAGATACTTAAGAGGCGCCAGGGGAGATCCTGGGGAAATCATCCCGTACAGCGCCGTGCCCGTTCCTGCGGCCGCCGCTCCAAAAAGCCAGGGAGCCAGAGTAAGCTCACATCGGATGCCCAGGCAGACACATAAAGTTCCCATCCCAAAGAGCACAAATGCCTTGGTCAGCAGAGACAGAGCCACAAAACCGCCCACACTGAGAGAAAAGGGACTTTCCATATATGGGGCCAGGGACTGGATCCGGATCCTGAAATCAGGTATCCCGGCGCTGCACCCGTAAAAGACAAGGTTTATCCCATAAAAAATCACTGAGATAAGGAGGCAGTGTAACAAAAGCGCCCCAAGCTTTGCACTCATACAGGCCAGAATCCCCCGCCGGGTGCTCCTGGTAACATAGAAAAGCCGCCTCTCTTTTTCCTCTGTTACCAGACTTCCCGCAAACAACAAGACGGCCAGATACAGCAGCAGATCCGTCCTGGGGCTTTCCATGGCCCGGACAAACCCCTCCGAAGGCGTAAAACATATCCCCTTCCCGTCAAGAGCCTCGTAATCCGCCGCGCTTTTTCGCAGATTCCGCCCGCTGAAACCGGACTCTTCCCCGCCTCCGAATATGGATATGCCCCCCAGTCTCTCTCCGTTTTTCCGGACATTTAAAAGCCATGTCTCATACCCTGCGGTCTTCTCCAGTTCTCTGTACACCTGCTCCGTCAGCGCCTTCTCCTGCTCCGGTGTATCGGTAAACAGAATCCACTCCCCAGACTGGTACAGTCCATAGTATGCTTCAAAAACCCCTGGATTTGTTTCCATCTCCCGGGCAGCCAGTATCTCCCCCTGCTCGTTTCCAAAGTTCTGCATGGCCAGAATGGTTTCCACAACACGAACCCCTTCCACTGTCTCCATGCGCTTTGCCATATAGGTGATTTTCTCTTCTTCGCTCCTCCATGACAGTTGATTCTCCAGGGCCTTGTAAGCGGAAAGGGGCGGCTGTCCTTCCCCCGCCGGCAGGGTGTACCAGAGGGCAAAGCTATGTACGGAAAACAGAATACAGACTGCCAGCAGAAAACTCCGCTTCCGCCAGATTTTTTCTCCCTCAAAGCAAATCAGGCGCAGCATGGCCCTCCTCCTCTCCGAAAATCCTCATATAGACTTCCTCCAGATTTCCACATCCCTCATGGCTGCGGCAGAGATCATCCACCGTGCCTCTGCCGATAATGCTCCCGGAACGAATCAGCAGAATATCACCGGCAATGGGGGCAATGTCGGAGACCACATGGGTGGAGACCATTATAATCCTTTCCCCGGAAAGCTCTTTGATCTGTTCCCGCACCCGTACCCGTTCCTTGGGATCCAGTCCCGCTGTGGGCTCGTCCAGAACCAGCAGCCTGGGATCTCCCAAAAGAGCCTGGGCAATCAAAATGCGCTGCTTCATCCCTCCGGAATAGGTTCTCAGAGGACGGTCCGCTCTATCCTCCAGATTCACCATGGCCAGAACCCGCCCCAGCTCCTCCTTTACTTTCTTTTCGGGAATTCCTTTCAGCGCCGCCATATAGGCCAGAAAACGCCCGTAAAAGTCTCATACAGCCCCTGCTGCTGAGGCGCATAGCCGATCAGGCTCCGAAAACGCTCCCCCAGACTGCGGATGTCCTCCCCGTCCCAGAGAACCCGCCCCTCATCCGGAGCCAGGTTCCCTGTGATAATGTTCATAAGAGTGGACTTTCCCGCGCCATTGGGCCCCAGAAGGCCGTAAATGCCCCAGGGCAGCTCCAGGGCCACTTCCTGCAGAGCCTTTTTTCCCTTGTAGGATTTTGTGATTTTTTCCAGTACAAGCATGGTCTACCTCTCTTTAGCAGGTTTTATGCTGCGCCAGGCAGGTCTGCCCGCCAGCAGATCTTCTATGGAAATCAGAGCATATTTATACTGTAAGATTTCCATGGAGCCGCCTCCCAAGGGATTATCTATGGCGTCATGGTCATAAATCACAAGCACATCTTTCTCTGTGACGGCCTGAAATTCCAGAGCCCAGCCAGTGCTGAGACCTGTCAGCGTGCTGTGGGTGACTTTCCCCGTATCTGGATCCACAAAATACCATGTATTATCGGCTAGTTCATGATCCCTGCAGCAGAGCAGATTTCCCAGGTTTCCCATGATATTATTTTGAGGAAACGTACAGATTTTCTTTTCCTCTCCTGTCAAAGGATCAACACTTTTGAGTTCCCCACTGTCTTTAAAAGATACGTACAGCTTATTCCCCAGAACATACATGGAATGCCTTTTGCTGTTGGAGATACGGCAGACTTCCTTCAGCTCACCTGTTTTGACGTCCAGGAGCTCACAGACCTCAAATGAATTATCAAACAATTCCTTGTGAATATCGTCGTCCCACAATTCTTCCTGTGACACTTCCCGGCCAAAGTCGATACTGTTCAGCAGCAGGTAATCCCCGTAGCACCCAAGGATTTTTCGGGAGACAGAATCCTCAAAGTTCAGAGAACAGACTTCCGCAATACTTCCCTCCTCCAGATTCAGCCGCATTAACTTTCTATTTGATGGCATCTTATAGTCAGCACCGCCCGCATTATCTGCAGAGATTTCTTTCGTAATCACATAGAGATTTTTTCCATCCCCCATGATTTTTTCTTCCACTGCCAGGCCGGGGGTAAAAGTGTAAACCTGTCTGCGCTCCGTGCCGTCAAGATTTGCACGATACAACACAGAAGGTTCGCTCTCCACCTGCTGGGCAGAATCTCCAAAGTTTACTATTGTTGTTTCATCGTTAGTACGTCCCCTGCTGAGGATATAAAGCCCGTCTCCCTGAATAAATATTTTCGTGGTATAGATCGTAAATGCATCTGACGGAAATACAGCAGGGCAGTCCGCAGAGTCATGGCCGCATCCGGCCGTGCTGCACAGAAAAATCTCCTGCGTGGAGGCATAGTCCATGTACATCAGATGTGAGCCCCTGCTTCCATCCCGGAGTTTGGTCATCTCGTTTGTCAGATAATAAAAACCATCCTCTGTGCTGCAGGTACTGACAATGGCATCTGTGGTGAGAAGCCGAAGCCCGCCTGTTGCAGATATTCCTGTGACGGCGGTGTTGGAAGCGCTGTACCCCCCTGCCACACTGCCGGATCCGCTGTGGGTGCTGCTGCCTTCCTCTGTTCCGCCGGTGCCGCTGTGGATGCTGCTGCCTTCCTCTGTTCCGCCGGTGCCTGCTCCGGCGCCATTGTCACCGCCTTCACCTACCTGGCCGCTGTTTTCAGCGCCCTTATCCCCATCGGCTGATCCGGGAAGCATGCCGCCGCTGCAGGCGCAGAGAGACAGGGTCAGCCCTGCTGTCATTGCCGCCAATAGATATTTCTTCCCATGACTTTTCGCAAAACATTTCATAAAAAAAGACCTCCTTCTTTCTTACAAAGGAGATCTTACAGGAAAAAAGTCAAAACCCTGTCAAAAATAAATTAAGTTTCTGTGTGCTCAGATACAATCTGCAAACCGATTTTTTCTCTGCGTTTCACCGCAATCTTAACTGTCACTTCTGCACCGTCGGGGGAATTCTCAAGTTTCAGACTGCCTCCATGCTTTATGCACAACAGACGGCTGACAGCAAGGCCGATTCCCATATGCCCTCCCTCACCTGGGGTCAGAAAGAACCGTTCTTTTCTGCGAAGCACCTCCTGCGGAAAACCTTCCCCGTCATCGGTGACAGCAATGGACAGATAATTTCCTTCCAGAGAAAAATCAAATCCTATCTCCTTCCGGGCATAGCGCAGGGCATTTCCCGCAATGTTCTCCAGCACCCGGTGCAGCAGGATTCCGTCCGCCAGAATCTCTTCCTGAGGCAGTTCCCCCGTGATCTTCAGGGAAATTTCCCGGTTTTCTGCCAGAAGACAGATGTCCTCTGTCAGACTTGCAGGCAGCTGTGAAGCCAAAAGCCATTCCTTCTTCAGCACCCTCTCCTCCGACTTGTTCAACTGCCCCACGGACTCCGTGTACTGTTCCAGGCGCTTTGCCGCCAGATCCATATTCTCCACTATGTGCAGAATTTTTTCTCTGTTCATCTCCCCGGTTTCCAGTCCCTTTTTCAGGTACTCCGCATACCCCCCAACAATGGCGATGGGGTTGCGAAGATCATGGGCCACCGAGGCCTGCAGAAGCTTTCTCTCCTCCAGCATCCTCCACATGGCCTTATTGTTCTCACACAGAACCCCACGCATCTTTTCAAAGGAAGAGCACAGCGCTCCCAGTTCGTCGCCGCAGTCATAGTCCAGCACAAAATCCAGATCCTGGTGCGCAATACTCTCCGCCGCCCCGGAAAGCAGCGACAGCGGCACTTTCAACTTCCTTCTATAAAAATACACACTGCACAGGAAGATCCCGGCAAACGCAAATACCGCAGGGGCAGCCGCCATAATCACACCGCAGGCCCGGTAGGCAGCTTTTCGCTTAGGTGTGAGAGAATCCACACTTTCCTCTATCTTTTGTAATGAATACCATGTCTGTTCGACTTCCCGGTCCACAGGAACTCCATCTTCTTTGATCACACCATACGGAAGCAGTTTCGGGTTTTCCCCATACTCCAGAAGATACTTTTCCTCTGACATGCTCCCGTTTTCCCACTGCCTCTCCATGATAAGATAGGCTCTGTAGGACTCTGGCAGGAGATAATGCCTGAAAGCCCCGCAGCACCAGATTACAAGCGCCGAGGCAAGGACCACTGCCCCTGCTGTAGACAGCACCGTCAGCATAAAAAAGCGTTTCAGCGGCAGATTCTGCCATCGGTTTTTCAACGATTCCATTTATATCCCACACCCCAGACTGTCTCAATATATTCCTGCCCGGAAATCTCATGAAGCTTTGCCCGTATCTTTCTGATATGCTCCTTGACCACATCCGCACTGCCAGATCCGTCATAACCCCAGACCAGTTCATAGATTCGTTCTCTGTCAAACACCTGTCCTGGATTGGAGAGAAGAAATTCAATCAGGTCAAACTCTTTTTTGGAAAAAAGAATCTCTCTCCCCCGGAAAAAGACCTGCCGCTGGGACAGGTTGACAATCAGCTCCCCGGAGGTCAGCATGGATGCGTTTCTGCGGCTGCGCTGATCTCTGCGCAGGTGAGCCGCCACCCTGGCGGACAGTTCTCTCAGGCTGAAAGGTTTGGTAATGTAATCGTCACCGCCATACTCCAGGCCTATTATCCTGTCCTGTTCCGTTATCCTGGCAGTGACAAAGAGAATGGGACAGGATACATGGTTACGGATATTTTTGCACAACTCCAGTCCGTCCAGGCCTGGCATGTTTATGTCCAGTATGATCAAATCCGGGTTCCTGGGAAGCCATTCCACAGCCTCCCAGGCGCTGTTTGCCGTCATAATCTCATAGCCCTCATCTCCCAGATGGTCCGAGAGCAGCTCTGTCATCATTTTTTCATCGTCCACAATCAGTATCTTCTGTTTCATCACATCCGCTCCCAATGCCTGCTCACCATTCCCTTTAAAACTGGCACGGAAATTTCCGCGTTTCTGTTGTCTGAAAATTTTTGGTGTAGGCCTGAACTGCCTCCTCACCATCGTCGTCATATACAGAGGGGACAAGAAGACGCCCGCCAAAACCTGCAAGCCCGCCCTTTTTGAGCTCTAATCCCATAAAGGCATCAAAGTTTTCGCCCTCCTGGGTGGTGATTCCAAAGTGTTCACAGCTTTTAAAACCATGGCGGCGATAATATTCAGGATCCCCGAAGAGAATCACACCCTCATAACCACCCTCGCCTGCCGCTGCCAGAGTCTCCTGAAGAAGTCTGCTGCCCACCCCGCAGCCCTGCCACTTGGGCGCAGTACACAGAGGGCCCATAATCAGGACTTCTTTCGTTCTGTTATCTTTTTCCAACAGGGCCCGGGCATAGCAGATTACCCCGACAATCTCATCCCCTGCCGCCGCTATTCTGGACAGTTCCGGCAGATATGCCTCGCTTTCTCTCAGCTTATGCACCAGAAGATGCTCCGTACATCCCGGCCGGTATCTGTTCCAGAACGCATTTAACACAGTCTGTTCCACCTGGTGGCGCTCCGACACTTCTTCCCTTCGGATGATAAGCCCCTCTCTGACCTGCTGTCCTTTTTTCCTCAAAAAACATCCCATGTCAATGCGGACTTCCCTGCGCTCTATATCTCTGTTGGAATAACAGCAGCTGTCAAAACCAATCAATTCAAATCCTTCCCGCTCATAGAATTGAATCGCAGCCGTATTGCAGGACTGTGTCTCCAGAATCACCGCCCTGCGGTGCTCCAGAATTGCCTGCTCCTTTGCTATGGCCATCAATCTGCGGCCGATGCCCTGCCGTCGAAGGCTTTGATGCACCCACAGTTCTGTCACCATCAGACGGTTGCTCCACTCCTCCGGACAGGTCTCTATGCAGGCCAGCAGTCTCCGCTCTCCGCCCTCTGTGTCCACAATCCCCCATGCACAGGCCCGCTCCCAGTGAGGCTGATAGAGCTTGTCCGGAAAATCATATTCCTCCGGATAATGGGATACCGGTGCGTCAAACTTCTTTTTATGCATGTCCATATGGTATCCCTGGGAGCTTTTAATGATTTCCACATCAAAGTATTCCTCTGTTGTATACTGTATTGGTATTATGGTTCCTTCCCACTCTTCTTTGGGAAGGCTGATAATTGGCAGGTTTTTGTGCATGCTGTTCTCCTTATACCTTTTTTCAAATGATCTCTAATGGCAATCTTTAATCCATTCTTTTACTGTTTCCAAGGCATAGCCCACACCCCGGGCAATTTTTTCCACATCCACCCCAAGACGATAGAAATTTCTGGCATCCTCCTGTGCTTTCTTCAATTCACCTTTTTTCGCCTCGTACTTCACCGTCTCGTTCTCCTATACGCCTCTCTTCCATGCTTATTTCTCTGATCGCTTGACACATATTTATCGCCATGGTCATATTATACTAAAAATGATACAATTATTCAACCATACCACAAATCTTTTCAATCTGCATTGTTGCCATCAGCGTAACAGTTCAGACAGCCCCTCTCGCGAAATCAAAATTGCGCTCTGTGCAATTTTGCGAGACTTGCGGGCGCCAAAACGCATTCTTTTCGCGTTTTGTGTGCATTCTCGTAACAGTTCAGCGCCCTGTCTGAACTGTTACCCATCAGCAGATATAACCACCACACCCTATCCCTCCTCCTTGCAGGCGGAAACGTATAACTTTCCACTGCCTTCCCTCTGTAAAACAGGCGGTAAATCGGAACATACTCCAAGACCCATGAAGTTTACGCCCAATATCGGAAATTGACAGGCAGGAAACAGGCCAAGTTTTACGAACAGCATACCAGCTTGCTTACTACCCACGCCGTTATTGTAGCAAATCTTAGACTGCAATGGAAAAACCGGTGGAAAGTTTCTTTTGTGTATGCTATAATGAAAGAACAGTGTTTTTCTGCTGCTATCCATTTGTCGTATTCTACAAGAAGGATATCCCGGCAAAAATACAAAATTTATTCCTGAGCAAATACCGTGAGGAGTGTAGTTATGGAAAAAATACTAATTGTCGACGATAGTCTCCTGCAAGCAACTCAGCTAAAGGCAATCATAAAGGATGAATATGATGTTACCATCGCGCAGACGGCGGAAGACGGCCTGCGCAGAGCGTGTGATGAAGATTTCTCCCTTATTCTGCTGGATGTAGTGATGCCGGAGATGGATGGGTTTACGCTACTGAAAAAATTACAGGAGAAACATGTCACCCAAAATGTCCCTGTCATTTTGATCACTGGCCTTGCAGATGCGATGAATGAGCAGCACGGACTTGTTTTAGGGGCCGTGGATTATATTACAAAGCCATATATTCCCCTGATTGTCAAAGCGAGAGTGAACACCCACGTCAAACTGTACCGATACCGCAGGCAGATCGAAGAACAATCTATGACCGATCAGCTGACCGGGGTCGCAAACCGCCGCAGGCATGACCAATACAGCTTGACGAAATGGCATGAAGCAGCCCACCTGGGAATTCCTTTTTCCATCTGTATGCTTGATATTGACCATTTCAAAGTGTATAACGACACATTTGGACACCCAGCCGGAGACAAAGTAATTGCCGCCGTGGCAAAAACGATATCCTCCCATTTGAAACGCAGCACAGACTTCGTGGCCCGTTACGGAGGCGAGGAATTTGTGGCGTTCTCTATGGGCGAGTCCTCTAAAGAAATGTTTGAGCATCTGCAAAAAGTCCGGCAGGACATAGAGGATTTACACATTCCGCACAACCCGACTGTATCCGAGTGGGTAACAGTCAGTATCGGAGGCGTTACCGTGATCCCCGAAATGGGAAGCGCCTATGACCGTTACCTGAAAATTGCGGACACAATGCTGTACGATGCAAAGAAAGGTGGACGTAACCAAGTCGTTTGGGCCAACGAACAGTTAAAGCGGAAATTTGAAAAGCAAGCAAAACCAGGAGCAGATGTATGAAATGATACAAATTATTGGAGAATAAACCAGACACACAGCCCCGAAAGATCGAAGATGATTTCTGGAGCTGACCGATGCCGATCAGGAGCAGATTACACAAAATATTTTCGCGGCGCAGAGAAAGAAAATGGGACGGTCTTAATCATTTGATGAAAAGGAGAATATGAGGGGTATGTTTTATCGTCGCAGCCGGGACGGCAAACGACTCTAACAGAAATCAAAATCCGAACACCATTCAGGAGTACGGCGTATACCCCTTTCACTCTCCCCTCTTTTGACTATTAAAGGGCAAGCCATCCTCTCTCCACTGCGCTGTCGAGATTATTCAAAACCCATTCATATACTCTGGGCATAAACTCTTTCACAACTTCCATTCTCTTTTCCACTGCCGGGCGTACTGCCCCGCTTTCCACCCAGGTCTTCCCATCAGTAAGCGTATTGTGAAGAAAGGGCTGCAGGCGGTCCATACAGGCCGCATACTTTGCATCCGCCGTCTCCATTGCGTCAAATTCTTCCCAGAGACTGCGGATCATCTTTCCCTGATCCTCCGGAAGTTCTCCGAAAAGCTGGTCGGCGGCTTTCTTTTCTCTGTCCGCCTTATCAAGATTCCCCTTTTCATCGTAGGCAAATATGTCACCAGCAAGGATCTCTACCAGGTCATGCACCACACACATCTGCACTACCCGGCCTATGTCCACCGGCTCTGCTGCATACTCTCTGAAAAGCATTGCCATCACTGCAATATGCCAGGAATGCTCTGCATCATTCTCCCGGCGACTCTTGTCAATCAGCATTGTCCGGCGCATGACCGCAGTCATCTTGTCAATCTCCGCCGTAAACAGAAACTGCCTGTCCATGCGTTCATCTCCGCTGCTGAGATAATTATTCTTACTCATTAGAATTCCCCTTTTCTTTTTCAGCCCAAAATGCATAAAAAATCACCCTGACACCTGACTTTTCCACCTTTTCTTTCGGCAGGCAGGACCCTGGAATCTGAGTGGCGTTAAACCGCTAAAGACCTACGCCTTCACCGTGAAAACCGGCTCCAGACGGGCCACGGGAGCCGCCATGTTATGAGCTGTGTGCACCGCGATCACTTCATCAATATCCTTATAGGCATAAGGCGCCTCCGCCCGAACCGACTCTTCCCATTTTTTCAAAATATCACTTCTGCCTTTTAAGTCGCTGCGGGCCGGGTCAATGGGCGTAATAATATGGAATTTTTCCATAAAACGGACAAACTCCTCATCGTTTCCTTTGATGGCGTCACCGCGGGACTTTTTCCGGCCCGCTCCATGGCTGGCGCTCCAGAGGGAATCAGGATTTCCCAGGCCCCGCATCAGGTAGCTGGAGCTTCCCATGGAACCGGGAATCATCACAGGCTCCCCATAATAGGCCCAGAATCCGGGAACTGCTTCCGGCCCGGCGGTTTCTGTGTCCTCCCCCTCATGATACCCCCTTGCACAGCAGGCCCCTTTCCGGTGAATAAAATATTCCTGGCCTGCAATCTTCTTTCTCCAGATATAATTGTGGGGTGCGTCATAGAGCAGATCCATCCCAAATTCACCCAGCACACCGGCCAGGGCATCCTGGATCATAAATCCCAGAAACAGACGGTTGGCAAAGCCGAAATTGGCCGCATTTCTGGAAGTGGACAGGAAGCGGTTCCATGCGTCAGGCACCGCGCCGAATTCAGGTATGGGATATATTTTATTATCAGGATGGGCCAGTCCTGCCGGATAGATTTCCCGGCAGATCTCCCGGTTCAACAGACCACTGTGGTGTCCAATGGTCAGAGAGCCTGCGTGAAGCATCACCGCCACGGCTCCCTTTTTCAGCTTCCAGGCTTTGGCAGTCCGGCCGTCATAGATCTCAGCGATTCTCTGTACTTCCAGAAAGTGATTGCCGCCGCCTATGGTGCCGATCTGATCATCATAGGTCAAGCGCTCATAACTTCCTATAAAGTCCTCCAGCCCTTCTGTGGCAGCCGCCTTCAGGCTTCCCCGAAAGACGGTGTGATCCAGCCACCTCTCCTGAATTTGGGGCTGATAATACCGCCATAATCCCTCTTTCCCACTGTCCCGGCAAGTTTCCAGCAGGCCCTCCAGGCCATGGAGAAACAAAGCCTCCCTCTGCCTTCCTGTCATGGGAATCTGCCGACCGCCCTCAAAAAAGATGTGACGGATCTTCCTGGTAAGTTCAGGAAGTCTTTCCCAAATACGCTCTTCCGACAGGTCAGTGGTGTAAAAGCGCATGCCGCAGTTGATATCATTTCCCATGGCCTGGGGCACGGCAAAGCCTTTTGTCATCATCACTGTTCCAATGGGAATCCCGGCCCCTTTGTGAAAATCAGGGGTAAGAATCATCCTCTCAATCCGGGGCTCCTGCCCCTGGAAAAATGTTGTCTCCAGAGTCAGCCTCTCCAGTGTGTCCTCCAGGGCTGTCATTTGATGAAGTTCCGCCTCCGCATTTTTGTCCGGCGCAGTATTTTCTGGCAGATAACAGGATATATCATGCTTCCTGTCCTTAAACGCGATTTTATATATCATGCTTTAGCTCAAACCTCTGTCACGGAATGCTGCCCGGCCTGAAGCCCCATCCTGTAAAGTTCAGCGGCAGACAACTTTCCGTTCTCTTCGCATTTTTCATAGAATTCCACATATCTCTTCTGACCGTCAAAAAATCCGCTGTCCCCCTCAATCTTTTTCAGGTAATATTCCGCAAGCCCTTCTGTGAGATTCCAGGTGGCAAAATGCTGAAAAGCATCCTGGTCTTTGAGAGCATTCAAAAGCAGATAGATGATAAATTCATGTCCTATAAAATAAAATGAGTCACGAGGGGATCGTAAAATGCCGAACACATCCTGTTCTCCTGAAATATCTATGGCCTCCGCCCCATTCTGCACCGAAGTCACCAATGTGGCCGAAAAATACTCACTCAGAAGTTTACAGCCAACCAGCTCTTCCGCCCTGTCAGTGAAGTTTGATTTCTCAAACAAAGCCAGTACCTGGGGAATATATGCCTCTATTTTTTCTTTTTCACCCGGCCATATGTTCTCTATATAATGGTCATAATGTTTGACCATCACAGCAGAAATTCTGCGGACAACACTGGTATCTTCCTGAAAGGATTCCGGAACGTCGCCACAGTCCACCCTTCTGATAAGTTCCGCATAATACTCTTTTGCAGGCATTTTCCCACAGGCAGGCTCAGCGACCATCAATCTATACAGAGCGCCACAGTGCTCGCCGCCCCGCACGGTAAGCAGCTGCTCCTGTTCTTTTATCACTGCCAGGTCCTCCGGGGGATAACATTTCCGCCAGCTGCGGCCATAAGCGTTGTCATATCCGCATTCTGCAACAGAGAGCATATGAAAAACGTAATTGGTATCCTTATCTGCAATAAACCTTATTTTATTCATCTTCCATCCTCCTGCCCCGGACAAGCCGGAACCAAAATCTTGCCAAGAAACCCGTTCTGTTCTTTCCATTTCCGCCATCTGCCGGCATCCATCAGCAGCTTCCAGGCCTCCCGGTATTCCAGGCCAAAATAGTTAAACCCTCCCATGAGATTGCTCACAATCTGTCCCTCCGGCCTTCTTGCCCCCATACAGCAGCCGCCTCTCAAAACCATTTGGCTGCCTTTATAGTCAGCCTGAGCATTCTCGTGGGTTTTATACTTGTCCAGCAGCTTCACATAAAGCTCCCGCAGGGACCGGTCTTCCACCCCCGCCATGGCTTGTATCCCGCCAATCAGCAGATGGGGATTTTCTTCCCTGGACAAATAGTCCAGAAAATAATCCCGCACTTCTTCCCTGTCCTTTAACGCTTGAATACAGTAGAACAGCACAGCCCGGCTGCTCTCGTCCAGATCTTCCCGCAGAAGAGACTCTTTCATTCTTCCTGCATGGACGCCTGGAGACTCTTTCATTGCCCTAATGGTATAGCAGGCATTTCGGAAACCCTCCCCGCAAAGTTCAGGCAGTTTTTCAAAAATCCGTTCAAGCCATTTTTCCTTGAGCAGCCAGCCGCCCTCATGGGAGATGATGGAGACGGCCTCATTGTAAACCCCCTGTTCCCACAGCTTCTCAATCTCTCCCGCCATTCCCGTCACATGGAAATGTACCAGCATTTTAATAAGCTTAGTTTGCACTTTCACATCATTTTCCAGAGCACAGGCACTTTTATAGAAAGTTTTCTGCTTTCCCGGCAAAGCCTGAAATTTGTAATAGCTCTCAATAATCTCAATCTTCTCTTCCGGGTTCTCCGCCTGCTGGTACAGGGCCATCAGCTGGCTGGCATTCCCGCCCAGGTTGTATCCAAAACCCAGCTCCTCGTCATTGTACCCTGCTATGACCTCCCGAAGCCACCGTTCATACCAGGCCAGGAACCCTTTTTCCCGCACAATAAACGGCTTGCCGCAGCAGTCCTCATCATAATAGACCACCTGTCCCTGACAAAGTCCCCTGAGCGCCAGCCCTGTCATGAAGGTACATCCCTGGGTACCAATGGGCAGAATATCAGCGTAAAGATGAGCTTCTTTCTCCCGTCTGCCGGAAAGTTTATTTTCCAGCTTTTCCACCCCATAGATTCCATAGTAAGGCCCCGCGCCGCCGTCTCCCATCCGAAGCAAAAATTCCCGGTATTCTTCCGGCAGGCGGAACCCAAACCTCTCCTCAAACTTTTGTATCTTCCCTTCACTGGCCGGCGCCGCCAGCTTGTACTGATGACTGTGGGCTCCAAATCTTTCCAGGCCCCGGTCCTTTGCTTTGGCCTGCTCCAGCAATCTCCGGAGCTTTCTCACCCATGGGGGCTGGCCCGTCTTTTCCATTGTAATTTACCTCCAAAGGACTTAATCCCACCAGAAAAACCATATCTCAGACGCCTCAATGCATGCCGCCAGTTCGGTCAGTGTCCCTGATTCTGTCCCCTGAAAAACTCTGTCTGAGCAGAACGCAAAATGCTCTTTGGCCACCTGCAGGGCCTCCGCCCCTTCAACCGGCGCCGGTACATGCATTTCCATAATATCGTGGGATATCGTCACCGGCACCGCCCCGTATTTCTCATACCAGTATTTGCATATTGCCATCATTTCATCAGGCGCCGGACATTCATTCCATCCTCCAAAGGGCACATAGGCCGCCAGCTCCCAGGGCTTTGTGGTTGGCACCTTGAACAGTATGGTCTCTTTTATTTTGCCAGAATCATATTCCTCAAAATCCTCAAAAGCGGAATAGCAGTCAACCACTTCTGCTTCACCGTCATACTCCCCATATAATTCTGTTTCGTCTAGTTCAGAATCGTCATCTATGTATTCTTGAATCCTTTCCTGAAGTAGCTCTTCACCGGATTTCAGCTCCGACGCCAGAATGTCCTTCAAAGAATACCCATCGTCTTTTATAAAGCCCAAATACTCCTCCAATACCTCATCTGCCGGAACCAGCAGGGGGGTAAAGCCCTCCTCTTTTCCCTGCTGCAGTGCCTGCTCATAGGCGTCCATCACTTCTTCATACTGTGCATTGGATGAAAATATCTCACAGGGATATCCCAGCTGTGATACAATACTTTGGGTAATTGTACTTGCCTGTTCCAGGCTCAGTCTGCCCTCTGTCAAATGATTTGTAAGCATCTTTCTCTGTTCTCCTTTGCTCCTGTAGTTTTCATCTATTATACACAGCCTCTGGACAAATTACAATAGAGGAAAAAACTGCATCCTGCGCCAATTCTGCCGTTAAAGCGCTGTCAGGCATTGCTTTTTTCTCTTTTCTTTTGTATAGTGGAGATACCGAATAAATTTCCCCATGCAAAGGATGGTTACTTGCACTATACTATTCAACCAGAAAGGAACGATTACATATGTCTCTATCACTTTATTACGCCGGGAAAAGGGATACGCCAATAACAGAAACAGAAAAAACGCAATTGACGCTCTTCCGGAAGCCAAATGGCATGTGAACATGGACGATGTGGAATTAAGATCTGACGAATAAATCATTGAGGAGGTAGACAATCATGATACAGCAGCAGGCATTCCAGGGAGAAGGAAAAATGCTGAAGGGCGGGCTCCACTGCCACACCACTCGATCTGACGGGGCAGGCAGCCCGGAAGAGGTAATCCGCTGTCATTATCAGCACGGATATGACTTTCTTGCCCTTACGGACCACAGAAATTATAACTACAAGAATTTTGCACCCGATGTGCCGATTACAATCATTCCCGGCATGGAAATGGACTCCGCTTTTGAGAACAACCAGGGCTTTCGATGCTTTCATGTGGTGTGCCTTGGTCCCGCTAAAGAGGACGGCAACGGCTATGAACAGGATCAGCGGCCGCCCTCGTTCAAGGCCAGAAATCAGGAAGAATTTTTCAAATACATCCGCGCCACGGTGATCGACAAGAACAACAAATATGCATGGACAAATCCTATTTTTCTGTAATGGCTTTTCAGGAAAATTATTTGGACGTATTTAAGATGTAAGCATGGCCAGGTACAGGTAACAGGCTGACAGAGCGATATTTATTCATCCATCCCTTCAGGGAGAGGTTCCCACTCATTCAATCCAAGACTCTGCCTGTACTTGGCCTGAGCCAGCGTCAGCTGCGGTAAATCTCCCTCCAGATATGATATAAGCTCCCCTATGCCCTCCCGGTTTACATTGTTGATCAGAAAAATACGCTCACAGCCGGCATTCATCATCCACTGTCTGACCATGGGAATATTGGCATAGGGAGAATCTATTTTGGTAATAATTCCAATGAGAGGACGAAGGATAAAAGAACGCAGACTTGCGCTGAACAAGTTGAAGGGCTCGTCTGCCGCCTGGACCACAGCCACCACATCAGCCTCAAAGGAAAAACAGGCAAGCCCCACACTGAAACTCTTGGACTCCGCATATTCCCCCGGAGAGTCGATGGTATTGTCCTCCGAACTGGTATATTGTGTTTTTACATAGTGAAGCTCTTCACCCTTCAGCGCCTGAGTCAGGGAGGTCTTTCCCGCTTCACTTCTGCCCATCAGGAAAATTTTTTTCATGTATATTATTCTTTCATAGGTTTAATTCCGGTGGATGTTACAGGTTTGAAAATGCAGCTCCTCTTTAAAAAATCTGACCACTTCTTCCACAGCAGTCTGCACTTCTGACAGGCCGCCGGTGAGGATCAGAGAACCGCAGAAACGGTCCATAAAGCCAATCTGTACATCTGCGCTTTTCATTGCCACATCTGCCGCCACCACCACCGCCTCCCAGGGAGTAAAACGGATCAGGCCAATGGACTCTCCTGTATGATCTTCCCCTTCATGAACCCCGATATGCAGGCCCAGATTCTGATAAACACAAGGCTGTGAAACACTTATGACATGAGCCAGGCAGACTTCTTTACCAGGAATCCGCAGACGTGTAATACGAAGCTTCCTCCCTTTCAACTGTTCATAATCCTCATGAAACAGCTTCTCCAGCAGCTCTTCCTTTGTTATCCGGGTCATGGCAGCACTTCCTATCTCTTTGTGATTTTGCAGACGACGTATTCCAGAGTATCCCGAAAATAAGTTACGATTTCAGTCATAGCCGACATGACGTCGGAAATCTCTCCTGTAATAATCAATGTCCCTGTAAAACGATCCGCGAAACCCAGATACACATCCCCGCTTTTGACCGCAATATCAGAGGCAATGACAGCGGATTCCGGCGGTGTCATATTCATTATACCGATGGCAGAGGCCTGATAATCCACCTGAGGATTTAATCCTAGCTTCTGATATATAATCGGCGCCGGGCCGCCCATCACATGTGCAAAAGTAATTTCTTTGCCAGCTACGGTTTCCTGTACAATTCTAATCCGTTCTTCCTGTCCGTTTGCCATCTGCCCATCCCATTCCTTCCCAAAAGTATCTCTACTTAGATAATACTATCACAAAAGTTTCCTGTCAAGTTGAAAAGCTCAGCCCGTTTGAACCTGTATCCCTTTTTCCCTCATAAAATATCTGAGTTCCTCAATATCTCCATAGTACACGCACCCCTTCATGCCCAGATTCCCGGCCGATTCCACATTTGCCGGTGTGTCATCAACGAAAAAACACTCCGCAGGACTGAGAGAAAAGGTCTGGAAAAAGTCCAGGTATGCCTCCGGTTCCGGTTTAAGCAGACCATGTTCACAGGAAATCCAGATGCCCTTCATATACTGAATCGACTTGATATGCTGACAGAACACCCTGAAACGATGGGATGTGTTGGACAGCAGATACAGGTCATACCCATTTTGCCGGAGCTCTTCCACCAGATTTTCCATGGGTGGATTGGGAGGCTGAACCATGCGATATTCCCTAATAAACCGCTCTACGACACTGTGTAAATGTACCGGCACTCTTCTGCATATGGAGGCCGCCGCATCCTGATCTGTCATAGTTCCCCTGTCCATCTGCAGCCACTCCACCGATCCGCAGAGATGATTTTTTATCCACCTGAAATCTTCCTCATTATCGACATATCCGTAAATATACTCCCTGGGATTGTATACTGTCAGTACATTTCCCATATCAAACACAATATTCTTAATCATACCCGCCCGTTTCTTCCAGCCAAAAGATCTGAAATCCATTTTATAATTCCATGCTCCTGCTCCCTGCCGTTCCTGTCTGTCTTTTATTATACACAGATCTCCGATAAATTACAAGAAACAGAAAACCTGCCTCTTGTATTTTTAACTTTTGTACACTTGTACACTATTTCCTTATTCCCGCACTTGTGCTATAATCAGAATTATAAAAAACAGCAGGAGGGCGTTTTATGGGCGAAAAAGGGTATTGTCCCGGTGATTATCAGACAATGTGTACATCTGAAAAGATAGAGTTTTTACATAAGGTACATACAGAAGAAATATCCTTATGGGACGATGATGGAAACGATAATGAAATCTGGAACGATTATCACGCTCTGCAGGCAGAGCTGCTCAATCAGCCGGAAATACTGAATTGTGAAGAGTTATTGCATCTTATGAAGATTTTTAATGACGATTGTTTTGAGCTTTCCTGGCAGTTAAACCTGTCTAAAATACTCTGCCGCAATTGTTTGTACTATGGGAAAGAAAGAATTGCCTTTTACCTGCAGCATTTAGAGGATGTTCCATCAAACGGAAGACTTCACGGCTGGCATTTTCCCATACAGTGGCTTTTGAACGAAAAATCTTTTGCACTGCTAAAAGAGGCCGTACAGGCTCAAACCACAGAAATCAAAGAAACAATATCAAATATATTAAATGATATTAATGTTTGTCCGGCAGCAGCCTCTTTATTTGACGGTTAAAACTCCACATCCCTGAACCAGCCTAAATTTCTTTTGCCATAAACAAAACATGTTCACAATCAACGAACCCGTTTTTTCGATAAAAGCTGGGTGCCGGTGCATATCTGTTGGTGGATAATGTTATCCCTGCAAATCCTTTTTCTCTTACATCCTTCTCAATCTGGCTTATCAGCATGGAGCCATACCCCTTGCGCTGCAGCTCCGGTTTAACAAACATTTCCTCTACATAAATTTCACTGTTGTTCCACCATACTTTTTCGTGTGCAAATAACCCGCCCACAACCTCTTTTCCATCCTCTAAAACATATCCCACAAATTTTTTTAATTCAAAAATATCCGTCAGATATTCTACTGCTTTGTCGTCAGTCCAACGACACTGCCACATTTCATTGTTATAGACGCTGCACAGAATATCTGCACAGGCACCTATATCCTCACGTTTCATTTGCCTGACATTCATTACTTTTCCTCCTGTATTTCCCCGGTACCGTCACTCAGCAGATAAACCACATTTTCTTTTTTCGTCCTGTAATTAATGACATGATAAAGCTGTCCGTCTCTGATGGTCAGACCGTTATAATAGATATAATCTCCCTCCCATGCCTTTGCCCGAGTTTCACTGCCTGTTTCTTCTTCCCCAATCTCCTCTGTCCCTGGAACAGAATAATAATAACCTGGCAATTCCACTCCTTTTAGCAGTTCATATCCTGTCTTCTGCCATGATGCATAAGGCAAATCCTCTTTTTCCCCATTCCTGGCCATGGAATTGATGCAATGATCCAACGCCTCCTCAGCGGTTAAGATTGTATCCAGCTTTTCCTCATATACAATATAAGACGCCTCATCCAAATTCATCTGTGGAAAGGCCTTATGAAAAGAATGTTCAGAATCTGCCAGGTCAACTCTGACCATTCGGAAATCATCCATAGCAATGGCATATGCAGACCATGTATCCTTTTTTACATCTGTTACAGTTACATCATAACCGTCAGCAAAATGACTGTCTTCCACACTGATACTTTTTGTCCGCTCCAGTTTTCCATTCTGGTAACAATAAATCTGCACAGCAGTCACACCTGTGCTGCTTCCCCAGCCTTCCTTCAGCATCAGGTACCCATCTCCCATAAAAATGCCAAAATAAGGATCGCCCCGCATTCCGCCGGTATCCCCGCCTTTTATATAAGGGACTTCGGTAATTTCCTGCATGGAGCCGTCTTCTTGCTGGATAAGGACATACAGACGCCGCGTATCCGCATATATTTCATCATACTTTTTATCCCCAAATATCCCATCTATCACAAAAGCGATATCTTTTCTGCCGTCTTGATTCAAATCCCCTTCCACATAATCAATGCAGGTATATTCTGTCACATCGGGATGCTGCTTTTCTATCCATGCCTCGGCAAATTCTGCTCTCTCATCCAGAGCTTCGCTGTTTTTCCAGGAAAGCAGCGGTACCTCCCAAACAGGCTTTAAATCCGTACATGGATTTCCCGGCAATGATACATACATCAGTTCCTTTTTTCCTGCCAAAGGCGACAAATCAAAAATCCTGTTATCCGAAAGTCCTGCCTGATTCAGATGTGCCATGGCACTAAGAGCCGAAATATCACTGATCTCATTTCCGTCCAAGGCCAAATCAAACAGATTTGTGAGACTCTCCAATGGTGAGATATCTCTTATGTCATTTTCAGCCAGTCCCAGTCGTTCCAATTTGGTAAGGCCTGCTAACGGTGTTAGGTCTGTGATTGAATTATTATTCAGATTTATGCTGCAGAGTTCTGTTAATCCATTTATAAAACCGATATCCTTGATTCCACAATTCTGCAATCCCAGATCCTGCAGCCTGTTCAGCTTTCCCACTACTTCCATATTCCGGGCATCGGAATTGCCGCTGAGTGCCAGTTCCACCAGTCCCTGCAGATTTTCCAGTACCGCAAGATCTTCAACTTTTGTCTCGTACAGAGACAATCGTTTCAACTGTGGCATATCTTTCAAAAAATCTAACTCTTTAACCTGGCAGTTTGACAGATACAGTTCCGTAATATGTTTCATTTCCGTCAGAAAAGAAAGTTCTATCTCCTCTTTGGTATGATTCTCTATGCATAACTTTTCCAAACTGAAAAGACCGGCAATTGGAGTCAAATCCGCAGCAGCAGAATTGTCCCAGGCCCCCAAATCAATTACCAGGCTTTTCAGATTTGGCATATAAGCCAAAGCCTCCAGAGAATGCAGTGAACTGCCGCTGGCAGATTTTTTCAATACCAATTGCTCGCATTGATTCAGTTTGCGCAGGATCATTTCCTCTGTATCTTCGCTATGGATACCCGCCTCATACCATACACAATCCCGAAACCCCTCGTCTCTTATCAGATGGGCCAGTATCCGTTCTGCAGTGTTTTCCTCTCTTCCTTCCAGGACCGCCGCATCCGGATCCCCATGTTCCTGTTCTGTCTCTGGGGTTGGAATTGGCTCCCTGCATCCTGTCAAAAACAAACCACATACCAAAACTGCTGCTACAATTTTGCACATGTTTTTGCCATTATAATGTCCGCTCATGCATTACCCTACAGTGAAATTATTATGATAATTCAAACAAAGCAGCTTTGATTGACCCGCACTTGGTTGTGAATTGCTTTACGGCTTTCTTGCAAGCTGCATGTCAATGGTATCATATATGGTTAATGTTCCGCTATATTGATTTATCGTTTCCTCTATTTTTGCAAAAAATTCTGTTCGTATCTTTTCTTCCATTGCAATATGGTCAGAATATGTGCCCAATAATTCTACGTACTCCTTAGCCGAAAATGTTCTTGTCCGATAAAACATACCATATGCTATATCTACAAAACCATATTTTTCTGCAACCTGCGCTCTATGCATTGCTTGTTCTTCACTATATTCTGCTTCAGCTTTCATATCTTTGCCATGGAAGGCACAATAATACTTGGAATATAGTTTGTCTATTTCCGCTGAAAGGATAGGATTGTCCTTGCCCCGATATGGATGATTGGCGAATCTTGCAAAAGCTCCACCATGCTTCAGCATAGCATAAACTTTTGAATACCCTATCTCTTCTGGAACCCAGTGGAACGCAGACGCAGAATAAATCAAATCATATTGAGACTCCGGAAAAGAAACATTTTCAAATTTTTCAGTTATAACTGAGAAATTTTTATATTCCTCAAATTTTTTCTCACACATTTTTGAGAAATTCTCTCCATATTCCACTGCTGTTAAGCTACATCCTGTTTTTAGAATTGGTAATGTTGCCTGTCCTCCTCCAATCCCCACCTCAACAACATGCGATAATTCATCAATATCAATATAATCAAAAAGCATTTTGTAAAGATCATCCGTATATCCGGGGCGAATTTTCTCATATTTGGACGCAACCGTGTCAAACACCCACTCTAAACCATTTATCGCTGGCATACTCCTTCTCTCCTTCCTTCTCATGTAAAATCGGATGAGTTGATAATTACGCTTGCAATTCTTTTAACAATTCTATTACTGCCCGAAGCTCCTCCGGCTTCACCTTATCCGGAAATTCCCCCTTCTTTACGCAGTCCGCAAAATACCGAATTTCCTCAGCGTAGGCATTGCTCTTCGGCAGATTGATGGAACCAGTGTCTCCATCCGCCTGGTTCGTCAGGTTGGTCACAGTGCCATCATCCTCATAAATGATGCACTTTCCACCCTCAAAAGAAACCACCGCATGCTCAAACTGAAACCGATATCCGGCCTGAAAAGGATAGGCTCCCGCATACCAGGCCGCCTCGGCTCCCACATAAAAGCCATCAAACTGGTATACGGCGTTTATGCAGTCCTGCTGGGGACGCTTCCTTCTGTGACAGGTAACTTTTTGAGGTCTCCCAAAGACATATACCATATAATCCAAATCATGAATATGCAGGTCAAAGGGCACCAGGCCGCTTCTTGTTTCATCTGTCATCCAGCCGTCCCAGCTCCAAGGGGGCGTATTGCCCAGTCGGCTCATGTACCCTGACAGAAGTCTTCCGTATTTTTGCGTTTCATATAATTCCTTCAACATAATATACTCCGGCCAGAAGCGCACTACCTGGGCTGTCATGAAGCACACCTTATTTCGCTTTGCCGTATCGTATATCCGCTCCACATCTTCCGCGTTTAAAGAAATCGGTTTTTTACAGAGCACATGGATTCCCTTGTTCATGGCCTTTATCGAAAAATCCGCATGAAGGTAAGTGGGCAGACAAATATCCAGAATGTCCAATTCCTCCCTTTTTCAGCATCTCTTCAAAATCCAGATACCAGCGCTTCTCCGGATAGCGCTCCATCTGCTCTCTGCGGATATCGCACAATGCCGTCAATTCCGCATCCTCCATAGCCTCCCATGCAGGTATATGCGCCCCGCTGATTCCGCCAACACCAACCAATCCGACCTTTAACATCTCCTTCAACCTCCGTATATCTCATTTATCAGTTTCTGTAAATAAACCCTGGCATCCAAAATATCCTGAAGCTGCTGTACTTATGCCTCCATTCTCTATTCTTCTTGGCCTCTTTTACAGCTTCTATATTTACCAAAATACTCATATTCCCACTTCACATTTCTCTATCTCTATCGAGATAATCTTTCCTTCGCCAACTTGGTCAGGTCCTTCCATAATTGCAAACGATTGTCCCTGCATAACATCCTGATAATGAGAATCTTGAAACGTAAATTTTATAATTGCAGGAACAGGGGCATCAAACTTTTCAACCGGCAATTCCACGAAGGTAATTCCCCAATAATCCCTCTTTTCGTTAAATATAGCATCCGGACGGTAACCATTTTTCGGCAAATATTTTCGTTTCAGAATAAAAGATAACTTCCGTAAATAAATACATAGGCTTCCCACTCCTTCATGCCCAGGATAAATTACTCTGTACATCACTTGTATAGATATATATCAGAAAATCTGCAGATAAATTACTTAGTCCTCATTCAGATAATCAATATAAAAATTTATGGCTTCTTCAATTTTTTCAGAATATCTATTAATTTCAGTAAATAATCCTGTTTCGCCAAGCCCAATCATATTGTAGAGTGCCAAAAGCAATTCAGTATTCAGGAAACGGCTGCTGCAATCAGCAATCCTATCTTCTCTTAAAACCTGCGGGTATCTGAGTTCTTTTTTAACCTTTTTTGAGAAGCAATACTCTAATAAATTCAACGGGATATTATTTCTGCGATTTTCACCCAATAATTCCCTTGCTATACGGATTTCAAGCCCATAAATATTTTGAATACCACTATTCCAACCCATAAATTCAAATGAAAACTCTACTTCATGGGTAATTTCACAAATCTCCAGCGCAGGTTCTTTATCTCCGTAAATATAAAGCCAATATGCTAAAGAACACAAACTACTTGTATCTGAAATACTTTTGTATGGACATTTTTGAATTAGCTTTTTGCAAGGCTCAATAATCGTATTATAAGTTTTCTTTGTATTTTTCTTATGATATTGTTCCAAAATTTTTCAAGTATTGGTTCTAACTTGTCATGAAAAATCTTAATTTCCTGTTGTATTTTATTCATTTTACCTCAACTCTCTGTGCTGACCGCTTTTGACTTATGGTAAATGACATTCGATTTTGGATAGGAATAGGTTTTTGATACATTGTAATTGACTGGATCTTAGCAAACAGGAAATCGTTGGATATGCCCAGGTCCTTCCATTTGGTCTGTTTTGCTTCTGTATTTTCCATTCTTCCAACCGGCACAAGTCCCGAGCTGCCCTGTATTATTCTGTCAAACAAGGCAGAGCACCTGTAAATGCTCTGCCTGTTATACTTACAAATACATTTTTGCTGTTTCTTCCGCCAAATGAAACTTTTCCTGGATTTTATTCAGAATAATGCTGTCTGCAATTTGTAATTCCTTTAATGCCGATACCATAGCTATTATTCCTTCCTGTCTTCCCTTTTCAATTCCTTTCTCCTCCACACCCTTACTTAGATTACACATAAGCGACACCTCACTTTCCAAGGCTAAAGTCATTCTGATATGAAAATCTTCCTCCAATATCTGGCACTTGTCCTGTGAACCTGTCTCTGTGGACAGAAGCACATTCAACAGTTTCAATAAATCTGTACCCGAATTTCCCTCTTTTCCAAGACAGATCATGACAGCCGCCATCAAATCATAATCCGCTTTTCGTTCCTTTACACTGCCCGCCAGATTTTCTTCCGCAATATAATAACGGGTAATGCTGTTTTCACGGCTCTTTGGCGGGTTCATGCAAATCCATATGCTGTATACTTTTTTGATATTCTCATAGTGGGAATTTGTAAACTCTGTTCCATATTGGGCGGAAATCATCCGGCTGCAGTAATAGATTCCCCTTTTTATCAATGGATAACCCGGATAAAAATCATTTTGGGCTTCTATATTGATAATCAAACGAATCAATTCCCCGGATACCGGGGCTGTTGCATGAAACCGGATATCATAGGTAATGGTTCCTTCTGTCAGAGACGTATCTTCATTTCCGGTTCCCTGTATGATGGAAGTACGATTGGATTCGTCCAAAGCGACAGCCACTTCGCCTACCTGTGGCGTTCCCTCGATATATTTTACTGCAATCTCATCCACGTCGCAGTCACGGTATTCTTCCAGACAGCTCTTCATAATCCATGCCAGAATAATTTTCTCCGAAAGCAGCCGCTTACAGGCTGCATCATAACTGGCTTTCTCGTCTGCCACGCGGATATTTGCCGCTATGGTGGTATCAAGATTCATGGCCGTACCTCCTATTTGTAGTCGCTGCGCGACAGCACTGAAGGGTAAAGCTGCTTCGACACACCGGTAATGAGTGAAACTTTTATTCGAAAAAGCACTCATAAAAGTTCCTCTCGTGCGCCTTTACAGCTTTACCGTCCAGCAGAAATTTTTTCTAATAAATACTTGACATTTCTTAGCTGGACTGCTTTTATCAGTACTTTACCATATTTCATACCAACAGGCTACTATATTTTTCGCCTTCTTTCGGTAAAATCATATTTGCAGCTTTTGCCAAACGTTCACGAATGACTCCCGGCGGGGACCGCAAGGAACAGATTTTCAAAAAACTTTTGCTAAACTTTCACGAAACAGGCTCAGGAACCGGACAATTGTAATTTGGTCTTAAAGCACCTTTTGCCTAAATTATAGCATTCCTGTGATTCCTGGCCTTTTTCAAAACTTCGACGTTCCTGATAATAAGGATGTTCTCTTGGGGAACCAGCTGTCAATCTGCAGGAATTTCAATTCATATGGGGATGTACTCACTTCAGAATTGTGTTTTCATGGTTTGATCCATAAACGTGTTTCCTGTAAAAGAAATATAGGTATAATTATTCCTATTGACATTTCCGTGGATATATGATAAGGTTTATACAGGTGGTAAATTATGGAAAAGTACATGAAAGATATATGGGGTAAATTAAGAACCCGGGTTTCCAGGGAGCAGAGTTTTTTGATAATTCTTTATCTGGCCTTTGTTGCTTATCTGGATCATACAGAATATGAAAAGACCTTGGAAACAACAGAAGATCTGGAAGATTTCAGAAGACTTGGGAATATTTTTGAGGAGATAGCAGGGTATGAACTGAAGCGGGCGGCTGATGATCTGGAAGGGAGCATCGCATGGAAAGAGATCTCCAGGGATAAGAAGTGTGCAGTGCTTGTCCGGGATCTGAACCAGGTATTGCAGAAGTCCATACAAAGCCTGGAAGACCTGGAAAAAATTCTGACCATTTTAGAGGAACTTCCGACGGAGCTGGACGGCCTGCAGTTTACGCCAAAGAGCGTCAACCGGCTGCTGACCGTACTTCCGCTCAACCCGGGGACTTCTTCCATGGCGGAGCTGTATGCCGGACTTGGGGGTACCGGCCTTACGATGTTGGACCGGCGGTCCGGGGATGACGGGATCCGGGACATGGTCTGTGAGGAGCAGAGAAAATTATACTGCGATATTGTACAGATCCGCATGTTCTGTCATGGAATCAACAATCCGAAGGTATTTCAGCATGACATTTTAGAGACGGGGGCAGAGGGATCAAAAGACCGTTATGACCTGGTCCTTGCTGATCTGCCCAAGGGAAAAAATGAAAGTATTTTTGTAGGTGACAGAGACCTTTTGATGGGCAGCCAGGAAAAGCTGTATACGGAGTGGGTGTCCATTCAGAAGATTCTGGAGCGGGTCAATGACCAGGGGAAGGCTGTGATTGTGGTTACCAAGGGAGCTCTGGTAAGACAGCGGGAAAAGGAAATCCGGGCAATCCTGACCCAGAGGGACTGGCTGGAGGCGGTCATCACACTGCCGGCCAACTTGTATGCTTCGATCCATACCGGATTTGAGCTTCTGGTCCTCAATAAGCAGAAAGCTGCAAAATATCAGGGCCGGGTTTTTATGGCGGAACTGGAAGAAAAAAAGCGAAAAGGCGGCGGACTTTATGAGATAACAGAGGAAATGACGGCCAGACTGCAAAGAGCATATGAAAATCTGGAAGAGCACGCCGGATTTTCGGTGGTGATTTCTATAAAAGAAATCGAAGAAAAGGAATTTTCCTGGAATCCGTTTCTCTATCTTCGCTGGAAACATGCCGGTGATAAAGTCCAAAAGACCATAGCCCTAAAGACCGTTGCCACAATCATGCGGGGAGCCCAGATTACAAAAAAAGAGGAAGAAATCTATTCTCAGCAGGCGACCCACTACTGGCTGAACATCCGTGATCTGAAAGATGGAGGGATCACGTTTCCGGAACATTCCAGACTGCGGGCAAAATCCCGGGACTGGGAAGAGAAATTCGGGATTCAGGAGGGGGACATTATCATAACATCCAAAGGCTCCGTCCTGAAAATCTGCATGGTAGAGCCGGATATGCCAAAGGCCTTTCTGAGCGGGAATCTCACACGGATCCGGGTGGATCCAAAGAAGTACAGTTCCTACGTTTTATACGAGTTTTTGACTTCCCGGAAGGGACGGGAAGCTTTGGACAGCATTCAGTCAGGAACGACCATCAAGATTTACAATAAGACCAATTTAAGCGGGCTGCAGATCCCTTATTATGAAGATGCCGAAAAACTGCAGGAGCAGTTTCGGCAGGTTTATCAGGAATACCGGACCTCCATGAAGGAAATCCGGCGGAAATTTACATCAGACAGAGAAAGTTTGTTAAAAAAAATACAATTATAAAGGACGGACAGCATATGAATGGTATTTTTATCAGCCACAGTACAAAGGACCGGAAATTCGTGGAACAGATTGTGGAATTTCTGCAGCTGGGCATGGGGGTGGAGCTTCGTAAAATCTTCTGCACTTCTCTGTATGGAACGCTTCCTACAGGAGAAGATTTTATCAAAATCATCAAAGATAACGTAAAAGACCGGGGAATGGTACTGGCGGTCATTACTCCGGAATATCTGAAAAGTCAGTTCTGTATGATGGAGCTCGGGGCCGCATGGGCGGGAGCAGAACGTCTGTATCCGATTCTGGCGCTTGGGACCGAGTACAAAGATCTGGAATCCTCTCCGCTGGCAAAAGTCCAGATGAGAAAGGCCGATCAGGAGAGGGACTGGGGTGTGATTTATGATGAGCTGGTCAAGTATCAGATGATCTCTGTCAATACCCCGCGGTTTTATGAGAAACTGCCCCAATTCATGGAATCGATCAGCCGGTTTAAAAGAAAATCGGACCAACTGTACACATCGGACTTACTTCCAGATGATATCCGCTTTCCGGCGGGGGCAAAACCGGACCCATTGTACATGCCTGACCCGTCGGGATATTATTCTGTGACGATTGAAGCAGAAAGATCAGTGCCAAGCGCCTACAGATGCTATAAGATCAAGGGAAAGCTGGTGATTGAGGGCCTGCAGAAATGGCTGGACAGCGAGAGTCACTGGATCTTTTACACAGAAGGCGCATACGATGATCCGAAAGTGGGAGATCAGGTTCGGCTGAAAATCTCCAAAACAGAAAGGAGAACTTTTCCGGATATCGGTTTTGCAAGAAATATTTATCCGGCTGATATGGAGGTAATCGGGTAAACCAGATGTGTGGAATCCCTGGTGTGCTGCCTTACATTTTTGTAAGCAGATATTTTCCGGAAATCGTGTATAATGGATAAAAAGAGCATGACACGAGGGATGGAGGTGCATGATTTGCATAAACTGTTGCTTTTGGAAGACGATATCAGCCTGATCGACGGCCTGACCTATGGGCTGGAGAGACAGGGATTTGACATCGTGGTGGCAAGGACGATTAAGGAGGCAGAAAAGCTGGTGGAAGGAAGCACCGGCTTTGACCTCCTTCTTTTTGATGTGACGCTGCCGGACGGCAATGGATTTACTCTGTGTGAGCGGCTTCGAAGATCCGGCAGCCAGGTTCCGATCATCTTTTTAACCGCCTCGGACGAAGAGACCAGTGTGATCCGCGGACTGGACTGCGGAGGGGACGATTATATCACGAAGCCGTTTAAGCTGGGGGAGCTGTGTTCCCGTATCCGGGCGATTCTGCGCCGCTGTGACCGTGAGAATGCCGGCGGAAATATTCTGTGTTCGGGAAATTTACGGATCAATTATGCAGAAGGGAAAGTGACCTTAGAAGGCAAACCGCTGGAACTGACCGGGTCAGAGTACCGGCTTTTGTGTCTGCTGCTTCAAAACAGCGGCCGGGTGCTTCCGCGAAGTGTGATCTTGGACCGGCTGTGGGACGGATGCGGGAATTTTGTAGATGACAATACGCTGTCCGTATATGTCCGCCGCCTCAGGGAGAAGCTGGAGAACGACCCCTCCCGGCCGGAGCATTTAAAGACCGTCCGGGGATTTGGCTATCAGTGGAAGGAGTGATGGATTTGAAGTTTCTGTACGAAAGACAGACACGAAGATTTTTTGGATTTCTTGTGGGGGTGCTTATGCTGCAGACCGGACTTCTGGGACTTATCGGCCTTCTTCAGGTGCGGGAGCTTCAAAGATTTCTTGCAGAGCGGGATCTTGCGGCTGTATCGTACCTGCTGAAGCAGGAGATACCGCCGACTGTGGTGGCCTCGGTCTGGAACCAGAAAGAAATAACGGAAGAAGGAATCAAATTGCTTCACATGACAGGGCATACAGAGCAGACCTCAGGCTGGTTTTGGCTGATTTTTACGGAGACGTCTGCTCTGTTTCTTTTTTGTGTGGTGTCAGCAGGGATTCTGTCTGCCGCCGTGATCTTAGGAGGGGCTGTGCTTTTTTTCCGGTGCCGGGAATGTGTTTATGAAGAGGCAAAACAGGTGGTCTCAGCATATGCCCGGAACCAGTTTGAGAAGCGTCTGCCGGTCGGGCAGACCGGGGCGCTTTATCAGCTGTTCGGGAGCATCGAGCAGCTTGCCCTGTCTTTGCAGGCCAGAAGTGAGATGGAACACAGGGCAAAAATATTTTTAAGAAATATGATATCCAATATTTCCCACCAGCTGAAGACGCCTCTGGCGGCACTGAGCATGTATATGGAGATTATCCTGGAAGAACCAGGGCAGGAAGAGATTGTGTGTAAATTTTCCCGGAAGTCCTTGCAGTCCGTGGATCGGATGGAGCAGCTGATCCAGTCCCTTTTAAAAATGGCACGTCTGGATACGGGGACGATTGTTTTTGAAAAAAAGAGGTGCCAGGTTTCAAAGCTTGTGGAAAAGGCGGTGGGTGACCTTAAGGAACGCGCAGAACGGGAAGACAAGAAGATTCTGACAGAGGGGTCAAAGGAGAAGACCATGAAATGCGACCCGGAATGGACCAAAGAGGCCATCGGCAATCTTGTAAAAAATGCTCTGGACCACACAAAGGCGGGAGGAATCATCTGTATATCCTGGGAACAGACTCCGGGAATATTTCGTCTGTCTGTGGCGGACAACGGGTGTGGGATCGCAGAAGAGGACATCCATCATATTTTCAAGCAGTTCTATCGAAACAGTACATCCAGCGACCGGCAGGGAGCAGGCCTTGGGCTTTCCCTGGCCAAAACAATCCTGGAAGGCCAGGGAGGAAATCTGTCTGTGGAAAGCAGCCCGGGAGAGGGAAGCATCTTTCATATGTCCTTTCTTACAGATCTGTAAGAGAGCATTCACAAAAATGTAAGGCTCAGATGATAAGGTAGTTATGTCGGGATCCTGCGCGTGGTTTTTGCAGGATGGATTCCTGGCCTGTACGCGGCCGGAATCGGCGCAGGAAACGTCATCCGACAAAAAGCCCGGTCAGGGCGAAACATCATACAGAAAGGCAGGACATGACAGATGGAACTGTTAAAAGTAGAAAACCTGAGTAAGGTCTATGGGACGGGAGAGGCCCGGGTGGAAGCATTAAAGAAGGTCTCTTTTTCCATGCAAAAAGGAGAATTCGGCGCCGTGGTGGGGGCATCCGGCTCCGGAAAAAGCACGCTTTTGCACTGCATTGGCGGGCTGGATGAGGCAAACTCTGGGAACGTATTTTTAAATGGAAGAAACATATTTGCGATGGGGGAAAATGAACGGACAGTCTTCCGCAGACAGAATATCGGGTTTATTTTTCAGTCCTTTCATCTGATTCCAGAGCTTGATGTAGAGCAGAACATTATCTTCCCGCTTCTGTTAGATTACAAGAAACCGAATCAGGAACAGGTGGATGAGATTTTAGAGGTACTGGGGCTTACGAACAGACGGAAGCATTTGCCGGGACAGCTTTCTGGCGGACAGCAGCAGCGGGTGGCTATAGGGCGTGCTTTGATTACGAGG
>OFFY01000160.1_pt1 | contig 68568 bp, 61 predicted proteins | sample 1521481 | NCBI WGS metagenome assembly OFFY01 (sample SAMEA3504117, study PRJEB24116) | mouse gut metagenome | biome: mouse gut; feature: mouse-associated habitat; material: faeces | place: Denmark | collected 2011
AATCCGCACAGACGACAGGGCAGATTTTAATTCCAACAGGCGGTTTTACCGATGGGCGAGCGACTTTGGCGAATACCTTGAGGGCATGGCGGACAGGTGCACGTTACAAATCGTTCTGCTGAAAATGCAGGGCTATTCCACAAAGGAGATTGCCGCATCCGTGAAGCTGTCCACAAAGTCTGCTTACAGCCGCATGGGTGGATCGCAACTATATGCAGCTTCGGGGAATGGGGCTGCCTGTGGAAAGTCCGGCGGTCATTCCCGGTATCAGTTATGATGCCATTGTGATTGCCAATACATATGAGAGATTCAGAAAATCGCCGTATCGGGAGCTTATCAATAAGTATCCTCGGGAAAAGGTACATATGCCGGATGAGGAGCTGCTCTTTTTGGAGGAAACCATGAAGGCTTTCGGCCTGATGTAACAGTTCGGACGGAGATTGCCGGAGAGGAAAAGTGAATAATCATTGAACAGACAGCCCTAAGTTGTTATACTAGAGACAGCGAAGGGCTGTTTTTCAATATTGTTGAAATTATCCGAATACTGCAAAACAGTCAGGAAAGTAAAGTCACAAAGGCGCACGAGAGGAACTTTTATGAGTGCCCTTTCGAATAAAAGTTCCTCTCATTTCAGGTGTGCCGAAGCGACTTTACTCTTTAGAGCTGCCGCGCAGCGACTGCAAATAGGAGGACGGATATGGCAAGAACCGTAGGAATCGGGCATCAGAATTTTGAACATTTGATTGCAAATGATAATTCGGAAAGACATTGATGATGAATACGGTGGAGCAGTTCTTTTCTGTGGAATATGCAGGGAGGGGCGAGCTGTTTGAGGGGCTTGAGATTTGGAAGGAAGAGAAGTACAGGAAGCGAAAGCGCAATCTGGAGCCTTTTATTGGCCGGAGGCTATCTTCGTGTAGAAAAATTCCGGTTTCATGAGGAATGGGGACGCGAGGAATATGAGCTGGTATTGACGAATAAAGAAGTACGCACCATGTTTGAGCGGATGTTTCGGAATTGGTTTGCAGGCGACGGTTCGGGATACAGTGAATTTGTGGAGGCTCTGCTTCAGCAATTTGGAGGAAATGAATGAATACATGAACAGGGTGATGAAGGAAACCTTCAGTTTCTTTGACACCGGGAAAAAAACCGCCAAAGAAGCGGAGCCGGAGCGCTTCTATCATGGTTTTGTGCTGGGGCTTTTGGCAGAGCTGCGGGGACGTTATACGCTGACTTCCAATCGTGAGAGCGGCTTCGGGCGATATGACGTGATGCTGGAGCCGATGAAGGAGGAAGATGATGCGATTATCATAGAATTTAAGGTGTTCCGCCCGGAGAAAGAGCATACTCTGGAGAATACCGTGCAGGCAGCCCTTGCGCAGATTGAAGAAAAGGGATATGCGGCAGTTTTGGAAGCAAAGGGGATTGCACCGGAACGGATTCGTAATCTTGGCTTTGCATTTGAAGGAAAAAGGTTTTAATCGGATAAAGAAAAAAGTACGGAAGGAAATACAAAAATGAACTTAAGAGAATTTACGGAATCCATAGACAAATTAGCGGAGAAAATGACAAAGGAAGAGCTTCAGATGGTTCTTCACAGCTTTGCGCGCAAGATTCCTGAGGTGCAAAGAGCAGAGTTTATTGATATTTTAAAGGAGATAACAGCCCATAAAAATGACCAAACGGAAGAAAACAGCTTTGTGTCTAAAGCAAGGAAACAGGACGAAGCGGAAATAAACAAGGAATACATCCGGTTAGAAGAACAGTTCGCAAAAATCCAGGAGGAAGAGCTTTGCCTTTATGCGGAAGGGTATGAGGACTATTCCTCCGGCTATTGGGACTCGGATTGGGTTTATGAATATGAGGATACTCAGGGAATCGGGAAGATTTTTGAGGACGCCTCCCGCCTGCTGCTTCGAAGCGTCAATGACAGATGCTATGGAACAGCCATCAAACTCTTTGACCTTTTGACAGAAACAGAGGTGCTTGTGGAGGACCAGGGAGACTGTTTCACATTGAGCCTGGAAGAAATGATAGACGAGAATTTGGCATCCATAGATGGGGAAAATCTGGCGCAGCATGTATTGTATGCCGTATATCAAAATACGGAACCGGACAAGCGTGCGGAAAGCTTTTATGAATATTGTACCAGGCCGTTTTTCAGAAAAGTTCGGTTGGAAGAGATATTATCACTGGGCAGCGAGGAGCTGAAAGGACTTTCGGAATTTTGGAATGCGTGGATTGAGCTTCTGATTCATAAGGAAGGCGATACGGCAGGAGAATTTTTACGGCAGGCCGTTCTTTTCCAAAAGGATGAGGATGAGATGATAGAGACAGCTCAAAAGGCTGCTAAGAAGCATCCGTCTCTTTATCTGGCTGTGCTGGAATATCTGGAAAGCAGGGGGAAACGTGAGCGGCAGCTCCGGGTGGGAGAGGAAGCTCTGGAGGCAATGGACAAAAGCTGCAGGCTGCGCAGCAGGGCGGCGCTTTATACGGCGGAAGCAGCCCTGGAAGCAGGCGACACAAGAATGGCGGAAGCGTGCTGGATCGAAGCCTTTGAATCTCACAGCACACCGGTAAATTATTTGAGAATTACGGCAAATATGAAAGAACCGGCATCCTACAGGGAGAGGGCGGTCCAGGTTATAAATAAGCTGCCATGTAAGGGGAAAACAGATTCCTATGGAAATGAATTAAATAAGGAGCTGCAAATCAACTTTCTCTCAGGGGACGACGGAAACGTAATGAGGTTTTTTCTGGGTGAGTTCGATGCATCTATGAAGGAGTGCCTTAAAACAAGGCAAGGGCTTGGATGGTCAGGAGAATTTATTAAAAAAGGGATTCCGCTGTTTCTGCTTTTGCTGCTGCAATCGGAACAGCTTGGTCAGGGATGCCGGGAAATGGCAAGAGAAGCCGTGTTCTATCTGGACTTTCATGGAGAAGATTATGTGAAAGGAACGGATGAAAATCAAAAGGACGCTTCCGGTACGGGAGAGAAGAAGGAAGAAGAGATTGCCCTGTTCTGGTCCTGCTTTCAGAGCTGGAAGGCAGTGCACGGACTGTCAGTGGCGGAAGAAGAGGCAAAGAGTTATCTGAGTTCCCTGGAAGAGATGATTGACAGGAGATTCCGGGCAATCGTATCCGGGCAGCATCGCAATCACTATAGAAGTGTGGCGGCTTTGGCAGCGGCACTGGGAGAAGTGAAGGCTTCACGGGGAGACATCGGAGCAAAGGAAAAGCTTCTTCTCAAATACAGGGAGGAATTTCCCAGACATTCGGCCCTTCACAGCGAGCTGCGGGGGTATGGAATGCCGGATATGCGAAAAGGCAGAAGAAGGTAAATGTAAGAAGGTAAATGTATCGTTTTCTTATTTGACGAATGAACCGCCATATGATAGACTATACCCTAGTAGTCCGTACCGGAAATCCTTGTGCATATTTCCGGTCTATTTCTCCGATAGCACAGGTCAAAAAGCCTCGCCGTAGCACCACTACGTCTGCGTTTTTTGACCTGCACTCTCGGAAAAATATCCTCAGAAATATGCACAAGGATTTCCGATACGGACTACTAGATTTTGTTACAGAAAAAAAGAATAAAGTTTAGCAGAAAGTGTGCGTCTGCAAAAGATCACTCATGGGATGAACCGTATATACTCTCTGCGGATAAGGGGGGTATATCTGGTCTGCTGAAGTTGATGTTTGCGGACGCAGAAAAGGGAATTGGGTTAGAATCCCAAGCGATCCGGTCACTGTATTTAGGGAGCCAGACCCGGGAGCGTATGCTTCAAAATGCCATTGCGCATATGCGTGAGAAGGCAGGGTGCAGGCGGGGAACTATAAGTCAGGAAACCTGCTTTCTGCCGGCGGGTGTTTCCGAAGCTGTCGGAAGCGCTCCGGTAATTGAATGGGCTTCCGGTAAAAGCAGTTCGAGGAAAGAAAGAGACAGACAAGGCCCGTTTATGCTGCGGGTCTTTTTATTTTGCAGCATTGGAAAGGGTTTGTTGAAGGAATAATACAAGAGAAAGAGGTTGAAATATGGTATCGTTTATAGGAGCAGGACCCGGAGATCCGGAGCTTTTGACCATTAAGGGAAAGCGTTTGATAGACAGTGCGGATATTATTATTTATGCAGGCTCGCTGGTGAATCCGAAGGTGCTGGCAGATGCGAAAAAAGACGCGCGTATTTTTAACAGCGCCGGCATGACTTTGGAGGAAGTCCTGGACGTGATGCAAAAGGGAGAGGCAGCCGGAAAGAAGGTGGTCCGGGTACATACCGGCGATCCGGCTATTTACGGCGCGCACAGGGAGCAGATGGATGCCCTGGATCGGATGGGGATTTCCTATAAAGTGATTCCCGGTGTCAGCTCCTTTTTGGCCACTGCCGCCGCTTTGAAGAAGGAATATACGCTGCCCGGCGTCAGCCAGACGGTTATTCTTACCCGGATGGAGGGACGTACACCCATGCCGGAGGGAGAGAAGCTTTTGGACCTGGCCCGTCACCGGGCGACAATGGTAATCTTTTTAAGTGTGGGAATGTTAGAAGAAATGTGCGCCACGCTGCGGCAGGCATACAGGCCCGATACCCCGGCTGCGGTTGTATACAAGGCATCCTGGGAGGACGAAAAAATTGTCCGCGGTACGCTTACGGATCTGCCCCAAAAGGTGAAGGAATCCGGTATCCGAAAGACGGCGCTGACGGTCGTGGGAGATTTCCTTGGAGATGATTATGAACTGTCCAGGCTTTATGATAAAACCTTTACACACGAATTTCGAAAAGGAGTGGAGCCATAAATGGGGATTCAGCTTTTAAGTATCAGCCACAAAACGGCCCCTCTTGCCGTTCGGGAATTGTTTGCCTTTACCCCGGAGCAGCAGGCGGAGCTTCTCAGGGCTTTGTGCGCGGAGGCAAAGGCAGCGGAGAGTGTGGTGATTTCTACCTGCAACCGGACGGAGGTTTATACTTACTATACAAAGGAAGAGCAGCAGCAAAAGCTTTTTTCCAGGCTGCAAAGGGTGCTGCTTGAGAAGGCCGGCGCGCTTAAGGTGGATCACATTACGGATTATCTGCGGTTTTACCAGGGAGAAAAGGCAGTCCGCCATCTGTTCCTGGTAGCGGCGGGATTGGATTCTATGGTGGTCGGAGAAGATCAGATTCTGGGTCAGGTAAAGAAAGCCCACGAGCATGCAAGAGAGGCGGGCACCACAGGAAAATATCTGAACACGCTGTTCCGCTACGCCGTAACCTGCGCAAAACGAATCAAGACGGATACGGAGCTGTCCAAAACATCTGTTTCTACAGCTACGCTTGCCATCAAAGCCGCCGAGGAAGCTTTGGGAGGGCTTGCGGGAAAGAAGATTATGGTGATTGGGGGAACAGGGGAAATCGGCGGAATCGTATTGAAGAATCTTTACAGCATGAAGGGACTTCACATTTACAGTACCATACGAAATATTACCTTAAGCCATGATGCGCATTTGAAAAGCGAGAGCAGCCATGTGATTGATTATAAGGAGCGGTATTCTTATGTGGATGAGATGGATGTGGTGATAAGCGCCACCTCCAGTCCTCATTATACGCTGACCTGCCATAAGCTGCGTGAACGGATACATAGGGAAAAGCCCAGGGTGTTTGTGGATCTGGCGGTGCCGGTGGACATCGAAGAGTCCATAACGGAGATTCCGAGAACCTTTCTCTATAATATGGACGACATGGAAGCCCTGGCAAGGGCCAACAATCAGGCGAAAAAACAGGCGGCAAAGGAGGCGGGTGAGATCTTGAAAGAGTATGAGGAAGAATTTATGTGCTGGATGATTTTCCAGCAGGCCATGCCCCAGATAGAAAAGACAAAGAAATGGATGCTAGAGGAAGCGGAGAAAAAGGGCTTTTCCAAGGCCATTGACAAATTTTTCTACCGCCTGAGAGAACAGGCGTCGCCCGGGGAATTGGAAGCAGTCTTTCGGTGTCTGGGGGAAGAGCTTTAAGCAGCATACAGGTGTACGTGTGTATTGGAAGGAATATTACGGAACTGAAATAGGAGCATAAAAATGGGAAAATTGTATGTAGTAGGCTTCGGACCCGGCGGCTATGAGCATATGACCGCCAAATGTATTCAAGTGATAGAAAAAGCAGATGTAATAACAGGCTACACTACTTATGTAAACATATTGAAGGAGTATTTCCCGGATAAGCACTATCTGGCCACTCCGATGATGCAGGAAGTAAAGCGCTGCCGCATGGCTGTGGAGGAAGCGCAGAAGGACCAGGTGGTAGCAATGGTCAGTTCCGGGGACAGCGGTATCTACGGAATGGCCGGCATTATCTATCAGATAGCGGAGGAAATGAAGGCAGATATTAAGATAGAGACTGTGCCCGGCGTGACAGCGGCAAGTGCGGCGGCCTCCGTACTGGGCGCTCCCCTGATGCATGATTTTGCAGTCATCAGCCTGAGTGATCTGATGACCCCCCTGGATCTTATCCGGAAACGGGTGGACTGTGCAGGCCAGGGAGATTTGATCGTGTGCCTTTACAATCCAAAAAGCAAAAAGCGCACCACCTATGTAGAGCAGGCAGCCGATATTCTGCTGCGCTACCGCAGTCCTGAGACGCCGGTGGGAATCGTGCGCAATGCAGGCCGTAAGGATGAGAGCAGCCAGATTACCACCCTGGAGCATTTAAAGGATGCCGAGATAGATATGTTCAGCGTAGTAATTATCGGAAATTCTCAGACATATATAAGCAACGAGCGCATGATTACACCCCGAGGTTATTCGGTATAACAGGAAACAGTGTAAAAGTCCCGGCTCAAGAGCTGCGAAACAGACGTGACTTTCCCCTTTCGTGCCGTCGCGCAGCGTCTACAAATAGGAGGCAAATATGAAGATTCGCATAGGAACGAGAAAAAGCCATCTGGCCTTGATTCAGACAGAGCTTGTAAAGGAAAAAATAGAGCAGGCATTTCCCGAAGCAGAGATTGAGCTTGTCAAACTGTCTACCAAGGGAGACGAGCTATTAGATCGTTCCCTGACTTCCTTCGGCGGAAAGGGCGTATTTACCAGAGAGCTTGAGGAGGCTTTGCTTTCGGGAGAAATCGATCTGGCCGTACACAGTGCAAAGGATATGCCTATGGAATTTCCCCCAGGATTGAAAATAGGGGCTGTCCTTGAGCGCGCCGACGTAAGAGACGTCTTTGTCACAGCAAACGGTATAAAAGCGGCGGATTTGCCGGCCGGAAGCGTAGTGGGCACCAGCTCTCTGCGCCGGGAGCTTCAGATCAGGGCTATCAATCCGACAGTGCGCATCGCTCTCCTCCGGGGAAATGTAGAAACCCGCCTTCGAAAGCTAAGAGAGGGACAGTATGACGGAATCCTGTTGGCCGCCGCCGGCCTGGAACGCCTGGGGCTGTTGGAGGAGCCGGATCTGCAGCTGGAATATCTGGAGCCTGATTCTTTTCTTCCGGCGGCCGGGCAGGGAATACTGGCTGTGGAGGCAAGAGAGGGTCATTTAACGGAAGTGCTTTCTGCCATCCACTGTCAGGAGGCAGCCCTGGTACTGGAGGCGGAGCGCAGCTTTCTGGCCGGAATCGGTGGAAGCTGCAATGCACCGGCCGCCGCCTTATGCTGTCTGGAGGGCGGAGAGATTCGGATGAAGGTAATGTTCGCTAAGGATGGCAGACATATCAAGTACGCATCCTGCCGGAAAGCCTTGGACGGGGAACAGCCGGCAGGAACTGACCGGTTAAAACTCCCCACACCGGATCAAATGAAACACCTGGGCAGGCAAATGGCCGCTCAGGTAAGAAAGGGCAAAGTCTGGCTTTTGGGAGCAGGCCCTGGCGACACGTCGCTCCTTACGGAAAAATGTCTCCATTGCTTACGGACAGCCGATGTGATCGTCTATGACAATCTGGTATCCGCCTCCCTGTTAAATGAAGCCCGCCCGGACGCGGAGCTAATCTACGCAGGCAAGCGTGCCTCCAATCACCATTTAAAGCAGGAGGAAACCAATGAGCTTTTGGTAAAAAAAGCTTTGGAAGGAAAGAACATAGCACGCTTAAAGGGAGGCGATCCCTTTATCTTCGGACGGGGCGGCGAGGAAGCCCAGGAACTTCGAAAGGCCGGAATTGAATTTGAGATTGTCCCCGGCGTATCTTCATCCTATGCGGCGGCAGCCTACGCAGGCATCCCCGTAACCCACCGGGACTATGCATCCTCCTTTCATATTATCACCGGCCATGAGAGCAATACCAAGGACGGACTGGCGCTGAACTATAAGCTGTTGGCCCAGGAAGAAGGGACCCTTGCATTTCTGATGGGATTGGGCAATCTGCCTCATATCACAAGAGAGCTGATAGCCGGAGGAAAAGCGCCGGATACGCCGGCGGCTGTGATCCAGGCGGGAACCACAGCCCGTCAGCGGACGGCAGCAGGAACCTTGGCAACCATCGGGGAAGAAGTCAAAAAGGCGGGAATCCATACCCCTGCAATCATTATCGTGGGAGAAGTCATATCCTTACAAGAGCAGCTTAACTGGTTCGGCAAAGGCCCCCTTTTCGGTATGCGTGTACTGCTGACCGGAACGGAAGGCATGTGCCGGAAACAGCAGGAGGTCTTAAAAGAGGAAGGGGCTGAAGCTGTCTCCTTCAGCCTTATCCGAACAAAACGCCTTCGGTCGGAGGTTCTTACAAGGGCAGTAGGAGAACTGGCCGGACAGGAGAATCCGAATCCGGGGACAAAGGAAACTCAGGGACTGCCGGCGAGAGGCTATACCTGGATCGTTTTTACAAGCAGCAGCGGCGTGGACTTTTTCTTTGACGAAATGAAGGAAAACCAAAAGGACATCCGAAAGCTTGCCGGAATCCGTTTTGCCGTCATCGGAAGCGGAACAAAAGAGGCATTGGAGGCAAGAGGCATCTATGCGGACTTTGTACCGTCCCGATATTCCGGCAGGGATCTGGCCGCCGAGTGGATTCCCGGCCTGACCCGAAAGGATCATGTGCTGCTTCTGCGGGCGGAGGAAGCCTCCCCGGAGCTTACGCAGGCTTTGGAGCAGGCAGAGATTCCCTATAAAGCCATCCCTCTGTACACCACGGAAATCGACCGGCGGAAGGAAGAAGAGCTAAAGAGGGTGCTTTCCGAAGTCGATTACATTACATTTGCCAGCGCGTCAGCGGTAAAAGCCTTTGTCAGCATGGCAGGAGATTTGAGCGGGCTTACGGCGAAAGTAATCTGCATCGGCCCCGTGACAGAGCGCGCGGCAATAAAGGCAGGCTTGAACGTGCATCAAAGCGCCGTGGTCTATACGGCGGAAGGGATTCGTGATGTGCTTTTGCGGGAACGCAGGTTGACATAAGCTGAAATGACATTCCGATACGGAAAGCTGTCATAGGCTTCCGGCATTATGACATGGCATAAGCATCCGATATTTTCTGAGACCCTCGGACAGCAAGCCGGGCTGTCGGAAAATATGGTAAAAATAAGAACAGATATCCTTAGTGAGCAAAAGGACCATGAGTCCCGCTGATCGCTGAGGACAGAATAGAAAGAGAAAAAATGAAACCGCCACAGCAAACAGGATCACAACAACCCATACACGGAGGCGACCGTTACGGTGCATCCTTACAGACCCCCTTTTCCCAGGAAGAGCTTTTGGACTTTTCCGCAAACATCAACCCTCTGGGGATGCCGAAAAGCATAAAAGAAGCAATCCTCAAAGGTCTGTCCTCCTCTGCCCACTACCCGGACCCCTTCTGCCGCCGCTTAAGGGCAGAGCTGGCAAAAAAAGAAGGCGTAGAAGCAGAAAATATCCTATGCGGAAACGGAGGCGCCGATCTCATTTACCGTCTGGTATATGCCCTGAAGCCAAAGCACGCTCTGGTAACGGCCCCCACCTTTGCCGAATACGAGGAAGCCTTACATCAGGCAGGAGCGCAGATACGTCACTACATGCTTCCAAAATCCATGAAGCTTGAAAAAGACTGCCTGCAGGCCATTGCAGACGATACGGATCTGCTATTCATCTGCAATCCCAACAACCCCACAGGACTGCTGACAGGCCGTCAGCTTCTTCTGGAGATCCTGGAGAAAGCAAAGACCCAAAAAACTTACGTCTGCATAGATGAATGTTTCCTGGACTTTGTAAGAGAAAAAGAAGCCTATACCATAACAGGCGCCCTTGCAGCCTTCCCGAATCTACTGATTCTCAAATCCTTTACGAAGCTCTACGCCATGCCCGGCCTGCGCTTAGGCTACATACTATCCCAAAACCAGGCCCTGCTTGAGCGCATCCGCAAAGCCGGTCAGCCCTGGTCCGTATCCGAACCGGCGCAGCAGGCCGGAATAGCAGCCCTCACGGAAACCGATTTTCGTGAGCGAACCCTTACCCTGGTAGAAGCAGAACGTGAGCGCCTGGAAACAGCCCTGACAAAGCTGGGCCTGGACGTATGGCCCGGAAAAGCCAACTACCTCTGCTTCCGCGCCCCGGGCGAGACAGCGCTGTACGAAAAACTCCTGGAAAAAGGAATCCTGATCCGCCGCTGCCAAAACTACAATGGCCTTACAAAAGAAGACTACCGGATAGCCGTTCGGACACCGGAAGAAAACAGCCGTTTGATACAGGCAATAAACGAAGTTTTCACAAACGAAAAAGCATAACGGAAAAACGAAGGTTTACAGAACTTCTTTTCTGAAATTGTGTACTCAATGGGAAATGACATATAAAAATGCACTGTAAATGGCAGGTAAAGATTTTATAATCAATTATGTAAATCGGAGTTTAGCTGAGAATGGCTTAAACGAACAAACTGTCATATACAGGATTACGGCAAGGAGTATGCGAATGGAGAGAAGATATTATATAGATAATTTAAGATGGATGGCAAGCCTGTTGCTTTTTCCGTTCCATGCAGCACAGATTTGGAGCGGAGGCGAATACGGTGGGTTTTACATATGGTCAAACACAAGCACCGCTCTTTATGTGTTTTCAAGTGCTGTGTATCCGTGGTATATGACCTTTTTGTTTACTATTGCAGGTATGAGCTGCAAGTATTCTCTTCGAAAAAGGACAAGCGGACAATTTGTTGCGGAGCGAATAAAAAAATTAGTCATTCCATTTTTCTTTGGACTGCTTGCACTGGTTCCTATAATGACCTATATTGCAGAAGTATTTTTTAATGGGTATACAGGCACTTACTGGCAGCAGTATAAATTGTTTTTTACAAAGAAAACCGATTTAACAGGATATCATGGAGGCTTTACCCCTGCACATCTTTGGTTTTTATTGTATTTGTTTGTTATTTCTTTGACAGCATTACAAATTGTCCGCTTGCAAAAGAAATGTTTACCGAAGTTTAGAGTCGGCAGCCTTTCCTATTTCTTCCTTATTCTGCTGTTTGTACCGGAGTGGTGCTGCCTATATGTCCTGAATATAGGCGGGAAAAGCTTAGGGCAATTTATGATACTGTTTTTATTCGGATACTATATTCTTTCGGAGGAAAGTATTCTGCAAAAACTACGGCAATACCAGTTTGTAAGTCTGACAATTTGCATCCTGTCAGGCAGTCTATACACCTATCTGTACTGTTTTGAAAATATCCGAAACATATTGATGGATGAGCTTTACATATTTTACGGATGGATGGCAATTATGATGTTGTTTGGCATTGGGCAGTCAAAGATGAACTTTCATAACCGTGTGAGCATTTATTTAACCCAAGCATCTTTCCCAATTTACATTCTCCATATGCCAATTCTGGTTGTGGCAGGTTTTTTCGTCTTGAAATTACCTGTTGGTGTTGCAGGGCAATTTTTATTGACTGTATTGATTTCATTTATTGGAACATTTTTTATATATGACATCGTAAAGAGAATGCCTGTTTTACGATTTTTTCTCGGGATGAAAAAACAGAAATTATGAAGGCGCTCTCGTTGATTGAAGCAAAGATTGTAAAATTTGAATTGGGGGGGGCATCGGAAATGTCATATGATGATCTGGAAAAACTTTTGGATGAATATAATTGGGATGATGGATTTGAAATACCAAAAGAGATTTTAAGCAATCCTTATTGTGATTTAGCATTAGCATTAAAAATTTTTTATCTTGCCGATGGATTTGCTTATTTAGATGGGTTTGCAGAAAAAAGCAGATTAGACGAATGGGAACAGTTTATCTATTCTCTTTACAACAATATTCTAGGCAACAACTATAAAGAAAGCGGCAGACGATATGAGATACCGCTTACGAAAGTTCAAAAATATAAATTCAGGAAAAAACAAATACCGAAGATTTTTTTAACAGATTTATAACTTCCATTTTATAGAATGGTTAAGCTATTATAGATAATGTGATTTGCGCAAAAATTTTCCCCAAAAAAGCAACGGAAAAGCCCCGCCGCCAAAGTCGGCCGCCATGCAGGGAGTATCTTTCTTCCAGGCGTGTTAGCCTTTGGGCGGAGCAGGGAAGGAAGATACTTCCTGCATGGCGGCGTTCGTTCATATAGCAAAAGGAGCAAAATATGACCCCCACCAAAACAATTATGATCCAGGGCACCACCTCAAACGCCGGCAAAAGCTTTCTCACCGCCGCCCTCTGCCGCATCTTTAAGCAGGACGGCTACCGCGCCGCGCCGTTCAAATCTCAAAATATGGCCCTCAACTCCTACATCACAAAATCCGGCCTGGAAATGGGCCGCGCTCAGGTGATGCAGGCCGAGGCTGCCGGAATCGAACCAAGAGTAGAGATGAATCCCATCCTCCTAAAGCCCACCAGTCACACCGGAAGCCAGGTTATCGTAAATGGCGAAGTCTTGGGAAATATGAGCGCGGCGGACTACTACGCCTACAAGCCGCAGCTCATCCCCCACATAGAGAAGGCCTTTCAAAAGCTCTCCCGAGACTTTGATATCATCGTCATAGAAGGCGCCGGAAGCCCGGCAGAAATCAATTTAAAAGACAATGACATTGTAAATATGGGAATGGCAAAGCTTGCAAATGCCCCCGTACTTCTTGCCGGAGACATCGACCGGGGCGGCGTCTTCGCCTCCCTCTACGGAACCGTAAAGCTCTTAGAGAAAGACGAGCAGCAACGCATCAAGGGCCTTATCATCAACAAATTCCGCGGAGATGTGGAAATCCTCCGGCCCGGCCTTGACATGATAGAAGAAAAGACAGGGATTCCCGTAGTCGGCGTCGTGCCGATGACACCCCTTGATCTGGATGATGAGGACAGTTTGTCAGAACGGCTGAACCGCAGAGGAGATGAGGGAGCCGTAGACATTGCCGTTATTCATCTGCCCCATATTTCCAATTTCACGGACTTCAACGTCTTTGAAGGAATGAAGGGCGTTTCTCTCCGGTACGTGAAGCAGGCAGGGGACCTTGGGAAGCCGGATTTGATTTTCCTTCCGGGCACCAAGAATACCATGAGCGATTTGTGCTGGCTCCGGGAATCCGGTCTGGAAGCGGCCATACTGCGCCAGGCGGAAATACGCACTCCCGTTGTGGGCATCTGCGGCGGTTATCAGATGCTTGGGGAGGAACTGGAGGACCCGGACGGCGTGGAGCAGGGTGGCTCCATGCGCGGTATGGGACTTTTGAATACCCGGACAATCTTTGAACCGGCCAAAACCAGAACTCAGATTTCCGGCGGTGTTATCTGGGATAAGGATGTGCCGGACAGCACCACGGGAAAGGAGGTCCGGGGCTACGAGATCCATATGGGAAAAACCGTGAATCTGGGCCGCTGCCGGGAAACCATCCGCTTAGAGGACGGGCGCATCGACGGTCTTTGCAACGAGACCCAGACGGTATTCGGTACGTATCTTCATGGAATCTTTGATTTTGGGGATCTGGCGGCTCTTGTGGCCGTGCGGCTTATGCGGAAAAAGGGCCTGGACCCGGGAAGCTGGCATTTTGATCCGGAGGCCCATAAGCAGCAGGAGTATGATAAGCTGGCGGATCTGGTGCGCAGTTCCCTGGATATGGATAAAATTTATGAGATATTGGAGGCAGGAATCAGATGTTAGAGAAAATAGAGTTTGTAAAGCCGGAAATGATTGAGGCTCGTAGTATGGAGATCATTACAAAGGAGCTGAACGGGAAGACTTGGCCGGAGCCGGAATTTTCCGTTGTAAAGCGGTGTATTCACACCTCGGCGGATTTTGACTATGCGGATAATCTCTGCTTTTCCGAAGGGGCGGCCGCTTTGGGCGTGAAAGCTCTTAGGGAAGGGGTGTCCATTGTGACAGATACAAGGATGGCGGCTTCGGGGATTAATAAGAAGCGGCTTTCTGAGTATGGGGGAGAGGTTCACTGCTTTATGGATGCGCCGGATGTGGCGGAGGAGGCCAGGGAGCGCGGATGCACCCGGGCGGCGGTCTGCATGGAGCGGGCGGCAGCTCTCCATGAAAATCCGGTGATTGCGGTGGGAAATGCACCCACTGCGTTGATTCGGCTTTATGAGCTGATTCAGGCCGGGGAGATCCGGCCGGTGCTGATAGTGGGGGCGCCGGTGGGGTTTGTGAATGTAGTGGAGGCGAAAGAGCTGATTATGACAGCCGGGGTGCCTTTTATCGTTCCGCGGGGGCGCAAAGGAGGAAGTAATATTGTTGCGGCGATCTGTAATGCGCTGCTGTATCAATGAGGGATGTTTCTACAGCGAATGATATCCTTCGGACCCCAAGTGCCGCCTTTTGGCGTCCGGCGGTGTCAGCGTCAATCGGCGTACTCTGACATTTAGGCTCCGGGGGGTGGAGTGGATATTAGCAGGAAAGAGGTTGATTGTGATGGGATTGTTTGAGGTGCTTCAGAAGTATATCGGTGAGATTCAGCCTTTGGACGAGGGGGCTATGGAAGAATCGTGGAAATACTGGGATTCTTTATGTAAACCGCTTCGGGGGATGGGGAAGCTTGAGGAGATGGTGGTTCAGCTGGCCGGGATTTATGGGACGGCCCATCCGAAGGAGCTTAAGCCTGTGGTTGTGATTATGGGTGCGGATAACGGAGTTGTGGCCGAGGGAGTCAGCCAGACCGGGAGCGAGGTGACGGCTCAGGTTCTGGAGAATATGGGAAATCGGATTTCTTCGGTTTGTATTATGGCGCGTACCCAGGGAATTGAGGTGATTCCGGTGAATATCGGGATGCTGACAGACGGGAAGCATCCGCGGATTTGGAACCGGGTGGTGCGTTATGGAACCGGAAATATTGCGAAGGGGCCGGCTATGACACGGGATGAGGCGCTTCGGGCGATTGTTACGGGGATTGAAGTTGTGAGGGAGCTTTATGATGAGGGCTATCGGATGGTGATTACCGGCGAGATGGGAATTGGAAATACGACGCCCAGCTCGGCTATGGCTTCGGTGCTTCTTTCCCGGGAAGTGGAAGAGATGACCGGCCGGGGAGCCGGGCTTTCCAGTGAAGGTCTGGAACGGAAGATTCGGGTGATTCAAAGGGCGATTGAGGTAAATCAGCCCGATAAGGAGGATGTTTTGGATGTGCTGAGTAAGGTGGGCAGCCTGGATATTGCGGGGATGATTGGCTGTTATATCGGTGCGGCCCTTTGCAGGATTCCGGCATTGATTGACGGATTTATTTCCTCGGTGGCGGCTTACTGTGCGGCTGTTCTGGCTCCCGCATGTAAGGCTTATATGGTGCCGACCCACTGCTCCGCGGAACCTGCCGGACGGCTGATGCTGGAAGCCTTGGGAATGGAGGCTCCTATTCATGCAGGGATGCATCTGGGAGAGGGAACGGGAGCGGTGACGGCTTACGGGCTTTATCAGTATGCGTTTGCTTTGTATGATGGGCTTCCCGGTTGGAATGATGGGAAGGTGGAGGCTTATGAGCATTTGAAATAGTGTGCTTTTAGCGGGGAAATTCATATGTAGATGCCAAGATCAAAAGACGGCTGGGGAGGAGCGAGTGAATGCAGATTATCATTTCACCGGCGAAGCAGATGCGTGTGGATACGGATTCCATAGAATCAGGGGAACGGCCTTTGTTTTTGGAGGAAACAAAAAAACTCTTGAACCGGCTGAGGACTTTTAACAGGGAAGAGCTTCGGGAACTGTTTCGGGCCAATGAGAAGATTACGGAGGAAAATTTTCAGAGATATTCCTGCATGAATCCCGAAAATGGCCGGACGCCGGCGCTGCTTTCTTATGTGGGGCTTCAGTATCAGTATATGGCGCCTCAGGTGTTTACCGGGGAACAGTGGGAATATGTGAAAAAGCATTTGTGGATCTTAAGCGGTTTTTATGGAATGCTGCGGCCGGATCACGGGGTGACGCCCTACCGCCTGGAGATGCAGGCGCGGCTTTCGGTTGGGGAGACGAAGGATCTCTACGCATTCTGGGGAGACAGGCTTTACCGGGAACTGGTAAGGGAGGATCGGGTCATTCTGAATCTGGCTTCCAGGGAGTATTCCAAAGCAATAGAACCTTATCTTAAGCCGGAGATTCGGTACGTGACCTGCATTTTTGGGAGCCTGAAGGATGGAAAGATCAAGGTGAAGGGAACAGAGGCTAAGATGGCGCGGGGTGAGATGGTGCGGTGGCTTTCGGAACAACAGATAGAAGAACCGGAGGATGTACGAGAGTTTGACGGACTGGGATTTTCCTATTGCGCGGAAAGGTCGGCAAAAGGGGAATATGTATTTGTGAAAAAAGGTTAAGAAACAGCCCTGCTCAGTCTGCCGGCGTGTTCAAGAGCAGGATTGCCCCTAAGGGAACTCAGATTACACGGAATATAGATAGGGAAAGAATAGAAGCAGATGCTGGAGAAATACATTTACAAAAACAATCAAAAAATGCGTTTGGGCTACACGACAGGCTCCTGTGCGGCAGGGGCGGCGAAAGCGGCACTGCAGATGCTTCTGACAGGGAAGCCGGTGCCTTATGTGGAATTGACGACGCCAAAGGGTATCCGGCTCAATCTGGAAGTTTTGGATATCAATATTCAATATTCGGAAAATACGGTTTCCTGCGCCGTTAAAAAGGATGCCGGAGACGATCCGGATGTAACCGACGGACTTAAAATATATGCTTCGGTGTGTAAGACAGGGAAGGCAGGCATCCGAATTGACGGCGGAGAAGGCGTAGGCCGTGTAACCAGGGAAGGATTGGAGCAGTCCGTGGGGAGCGCTGCCATCAACTCCGTTCCCCGGGCTATGATTCAGGAGGGCGTGGAGGAGGTCTGCCGCTGTTTTGGGTATGGGGGAGGTATTTCCGTTATCATCTCTATCCCGGAAGGCCGGGAGCTTGCAAAAAAAACCTTTAACCCCAGATTGGGAATCGAGGGAGGGCTTTCCGTTCTTGGAACAAGCGGAATTGTGGAGCCTATGAGCGAAGCGGCTCTCATTGAGACAATCCGCATGGAAATCCGTATGCAAAATACCCAGGGTCATAAGTACCTGGTACTGGCCCCCGGTAATTACGGACTGGATTTTCTTAAGGAATATAATCCGAAGCTGTTAGAGAATTGTGTAAAATACAGCAACTTTTTGGGGGAAGCCCTTGATGCGGCGGCAGAGTATGGCTTTCAGGGGGTTCTGATTGCGGGGCATATCGGAAAGCTGGTGAAGCTGGCCGGAGGAATTATGAATACCCATTCCCGCAATGCAGATGCCAGAATGGAGATTCTCACCTCCCATGCGGCGGTACTGGGTGCCGGTCAGGATACGGCCGCGGCTCTTATGGACTGTGTGACTACCGATGAAGCTTTGGATATTCTAAAGGATGCGGGGCTTTTGAAGGGAGTTATGAACCGCCTCATGGAGCGGATGGAATTTTACGTCAGTCACAGAAGCGGCGGTGCATTTTCCTGCGGGGTGATTACTTTTTCATTGAAGCATGGAATCCTGGGAAAGTCGGAGCATGCGGAGGAGATATTGCGACTTTTATAGGAGAAAGATATGAGATTAGCCATCATTGCATTTACCCGGGCCGGCTGCCGGCATGGGGAAAGAATACGGGAAGTCATGGATTCAAGAGGCAATGCATGTGAAATCCGGGCAAAGGGAAAAGAAGCATCATCCTGGGGGATTCCTGTACTGGAGGGATCGCTAAAGGATTGGACCAGGCAGCAGTTTGCCGCCAGTGACGCCCTGCTTTTTATCGGAGCCGCCGGAATTGCGGTCCGCGCCATTGCGCCTTTTGTGGAGAGCAAGGCATCCGATCCGGCGGTGCTGTGCATGGATGAACAGGGGAAATTTGTGATTTCTCTGCTGTCCGGGCACCTGGGCGGCGCCAATGAGCTGACCAAAGAGCTTGCCGCCATCTGCGGGGCGGTTCCGGTGATTACTACGGCTACGGACGCGGGCGGCCGCTTTTCCGTGGACAGCTTTGCAAGAAAAGAGTGCTTGTATCTGGATGATCTTAAGCTTGCCAAACAGATTTCCGCAGAAGTGCTGGAGAACCGCACCATAGGACTTTACAGTGACTTTGAGCTGTCCGGGCAGATACCGATAGAACTGGCAGTCCGTACCGGAAATGCGGGGGCCTGTTCCCGGCACGGCATACCGGCTTTTGGAAAACAGGAGGACCTTGGAATCAGTATTTCTCTAGACGACAGCTACAACCCGTTTCCCCGGACCCTTCATCTGGTGCCTAAGATTGCGGTCCTTGGGATTGGCTGTAAAAAGGGGACCTCAAAGGAGCAGATTGAAGCTGTGGTAAAAAAGGTTATGGCACAGAATCAATTTTCCATGCACAGCATCAAAAAAGTAGGTTCCATCGACTTAAAAAAGGAGGAGCCGGGGCTTCGGAAATTCTGCGAGGCTTATGACGCGGCGTTTCTCACCTATAGCAAAGAGGAGCTTGAGGCGGTGACTTGTGAGGAGGGTTTTTCCGAATCTCCGTTTGTAAAGGAGGTTACCGGCCTGGGAAATGTGTGTGAGCGCAGCGCTCTCAAAGCTTCCGGCCGGACAAGTCTGATTCAGGGAAAGATAGCGGAAAATGGTGTCACGGTGGCTATTGCATTGGAGAATTATGTAGTACAGTTTTAAGCGGAGCCAGAAAACAGCAATGGCTTGGTTACTGTTCACTCTGCAGCCGGTAATGCACTTTGCAAGATTACAAGGAATCCACCAGGCAGGCTTGGCCCCCCCCTTATGATAACTGATGCACAGAAATCGTAAAAGGATGCGGTTTCGCACTAAAAAACTTGAAACAGGAATAGAGGCATGTTATGAAACAGATTATTATATTTGCAGGAACAACGGAGGGACGCCTTCTCAGCGAGTGGCTTTCCGGGGAAGGACTGGAGGTCCTGGCCTGTGTAGCTACCGAATACGGAAGTCTTCTGGTGAGGGAGGGAGAGCATCTTCATATACACCAAGGCCGTCTGACCAGGGAGGAAATGGCACAGCTTTTGAAGGCGGAGAACTGCCCCTTGGTACTGGATGCGACCCATCCCTATGCCGCAGAGGTATCTCACAACATACGTGCTGCCTGTGAAGAAGCAGGCTGCGAATATCTGCGGTTGATCCGCCCTGAGGATGCCAGGGGAGAAGAAACAAGAGAAGACTGTATAACCGTGGGAAGTGTGAAGGAAGCAGTCGCCTGTCTGGAAAAAACCACAGGGCGTATTCTGGTGACTACCGGAAGCAAGGAGCTTCATCATTTTACAAGCCTGTCAGATTACCAGGAGCGCGTCTATGCCCGGGTTCTGGCGTCTGCGGAGGTGGTGGAGCATTGTCAGGGTCTTGGATTTCGCGGGCAGCACCTTATCTGTATGCAGGGGCCGTTTTCCAGGGAAATGAATACGGCTATGCTGCGCCAGTTTAAGGCTTCCTGGCTTGTGACCAAGGAATCGGGAAAAGAGGGCGGTTTTGGGGAAAAGCTTGCGGCGGCAAGGGAGGCAGGAGCGAAGGTAGTGCTTATCGGGAGACCTGCGGAGCAGGAAGGGATTTCCGTGGAAGAAGGGATTGAACTTTTGCGTAAGCGATTTTCCTTAACAAGTTATCCTGAAAATGAATCTCATAAAAATCTCGAAACTGCCGGGATAGTAATCAATGGAGACGGAGAAAGGCGTGCTTTTCTGGTAGGAATCGGCATGGGGCCTCAGGCGAATATGACAATAGAGGCGTGGACAGTCTTTGAAAAGTCCGACTGTATCCTGGGTGCAGGACGGATGCTTGAGAACCTCAGCATTTTACAAAAACCTGTACTGGACGCCTACGACCCGGACAAAATGCTTACTTATCTCCGCGAACACCCGGAGTACCGGAACATTGCGGTAGCCCTGTCCGGGGATGTGGGATTTTACAGCAATGCAAAAAGGTTGATTACAGCATTTGAAAAAGAAGGAATAGGGACCGAACTTCTGCCCGGCATTTCCTCCGTATCCTATCTGTGCAGTAAGCTTCGGATTGCCTGGGAGGATGTGAAGCTGGTAAGTATTCACGGACGGAAGACCAATCTCATAGGAGCTGTACGGGAACATTTCCGCACCTTTACCCTTCTCGGAGGAAAGGACAATGTGCAGGCATTGTGTGAAGAGCTTCTCCGCTATGGCCTGGAACATGTGGTGATCTATGTGGGAGAGCGGCTTGGCTATTCGGAGGAGCGCATTACAAAGGGAAGGCCGGGGGAGCTTCAGCAGGGTTCTTTTGACGGACTTTGTGCGGCGCTTATCGAAAACCCGGATTATGAAGGGAGGATTCCTTCCTGCATCCCGGACGAGGCATTTATCCGGGGAAAGGCGCCTATGACCAAGAGCGAAATCCGCTGCCTTTCCGTGGCAAAGCTCGGACTGCGCCGGGATTCCCTTATCTACGACATCGGCGCCGGAACCGGCTCTGTCAGCGTGGAAATGGCATTGCAGGCATCGGAAGGGATGGTATGGGCCATTGAAAAAGAGAAAGAGTCCGTCCGTCTTATTGAGGAAAACGCCCGAAGATTCCGGGTTTCCAATATTGAGGTGATCGAAGGCATCGCACCGGAGGCATTGACAGAACTTCCGGCTCCTACTCACGCATTTATCGGCGGCTCCTCCGGGAATCTGAGGGAGATACTTGAGCTGCTGCTTAAGAAAAACCCAGGTATCCGGGTGATAATAAACGCCGTAACCCTGGAAACCATCGGTGAGACGGCGCAATGCCTGAAGGAGCTGCCGTTTTCTCAGGTGGAAACCGTGCAGGTGCAGTTGTCAAAAGCAAAGACCCTGGGCCGGTATCAGCTGATGATGGGTCAGAATCCGGTATACATTTTTACGGCACAGGGAAATACACAAGGGTAAAAATCACAGGTGTGTCGAAGCGGCTTTACCCTTTAGTGCTGTCGCGCAGCGACTATATCGGTAAAGTCGCAAAGGCGCACGAGAGGAACTTTTATGAGTGCCCTTTCGAATAAAAGTTACTCTCATCACAGGTGTGTCGAAGCGACTTTACCCTTTAGTGCCGTCGCGCAGCGACTTTTAATAGGAGAAAACAGTTATGAAACTGCCAAGAATTATGCTGGCCGCCCCTGCCAGCGGAAGCGGAAAGACCTTGATTACTTGCGGAATCCTCAGCGCTCTGGTAAATCGTGGCTACCGGACGGCTTCCTTTAAATGCGGCCCGGACTATATCGACCCCATGTTTCACAGCCGTGTGATTGGCACGCGCTCCGGCAACCTGGACACTTTTTTTACGGAGGAAAGCGTGACCCGTTATCTTTTCGGCAAAGCGGCCCGTGAAGCGAAAATTTCCGTGGTGGAAGGAGTTATGGGCTACTATGACGGCCTGGCCGGTATTTCTGCAAAGGCAAGCTCGGCGGACGTGGCGAGGGCTTTGGATATTCCGGTGGTTCTGATTGTAAACTGCCGGGGGTTAAGCGTTTCGCTCCTTCCTCTGATCCAGGGCTTTCTGGAATTTGAAAAGCCTTCCCGGATTCAGGGAATTATTTTAAATCAGGTGTCCGAGGGAATGTATCCTGATTTGAAACGAATGGTGGAGGAGCGTTTTCCTTTGAAGGTTTTGGGGTATGTGCCAAGGCTTACGGACTGGACACTGGAAAGCCGCCATCTGGGGCTGGTGCTGCCGGGGGAGATTGAGGCGCTTCAGGAGAAGCTTCATAAACTGGCAGAGCGTTTGGAGGAAACCTTGGATTTGGATGCATTTTTGGCTATGGCGGTGGCGGCTTCTGAGTTTGATTATGTGGCGCCTGAAATTCCGGTTTTGAAAAATCCAGGTTCTGTTTCGGTGGCCGTAGCGGAAGATGAGGCGTTCTGCTTTACTTACCGGGATAATTTGCAGCTTTTGGAGGAAATGGGCGCCCGGCTGGTGAAGTTTTCGCCGCTCCATGACAGGGAGCTTCCCGAAGGAATCCGGGGGCTTATCTTAAGCGGCGGTTATCCGGAGCTTCACGCAAAGGCTTTGAGTGAAAATACTTCCATGCGGACTTGTGTTTGCCGGGCGATACGCGGGGGGCTTCCCTGTATTGCGGAGTGCGGCGGCTTTCTCTATCTGCACAAAAGTCTTGAGGGGGCAGACGGTAAGGATTATCCTTTGGCAGGCGTTTTGGATGCAAGGGCGTACCGGAGGGAGAAGCTTACCAGATTCGGCTATGTGACGCTGGAGGCATTGGAAAATCAGATGCTGCTTGAGACGGGAATGGAAATAAGGGGCCATGAATTTCACTATTGGGAGAGTGAGAGCTGCGGCGGCAGTATGAGAGCGAAAAAGCCTTTGCGGAAGCGGAATTGGGAATGTGTGCATGGAAGCGGAAGCTTATATGCAGGCTTTCCTCACTTGTTTTTTTATTCCAATCCCATAGCTGCTTGGAATTTTCTTCGGAAATGTGAGGAAACACCATGTATGTGCTGATTGGTTTTGGACTAGTAGGCGGAGGGATGTTATGTTTGTGTTGATTACCGGAGGAAGCGGAAGCGGAAAGTCAGAATATGCGGAGAATCGGGCTGTCATGCTTTCAAAAAAGGAAGGTCTTCTCCTGTATTACATAGCTACCATGAAGCCCTTCGGGGAGGAAGGCAAAAGACGTGTGGAACGCCACAGGAGGCTGCGGTCAGGAAAGGGATTTTTTACGATTGAGCATTATGTAAATTTGAAACAACTGATACTTCCGGGGGAAGGAGTAGTTCTTCTGGAATGTCTTTCCAATCTGACAGCAAACGAGATGTTTGAGCCGGAGGGAGCGGGAGAGCATACCCCGGAGGAGATTATGGATGGAATCCGGCAAATTCGGTCAAGCAGCAGGCATTTGATTGTGGTTACCAATGATATTTTTTCGGATGGAATCACATATGATAAAACGACGGAGCAGTATCAGCGCTATTTGGGCAGGGTCAACCGGGAGCTGGCGAGGGAAGCGGACGAGGTGATGGAGGTTGTCTGTGGGATTCCTTTGCAACTGAAAAAATAGCCGGATATTACGGAACTGGAAAACAGTAATATGCCTCACAATACACAAATCGATTTGCAGGCACATGGACTTGTGACTGGAAATTGATTTCAAAGAGGTGTGTTGTGAGGAATATTACGGAACTGGAATAAGAAAGGTAAGTCATGGGAAAATTGTGGAACAGCTTTAAAATTGCATTTGCCATGTACTCAAAGATTCCCATGCCAAGGGCGGACTGGGAAAAGGAAAACATGCGTTATATGATGTGCTTCTTTCCGTTGATAGGGATTGTGATAGGGGCGGCTATGCAGCTCTGGAGCTATGCGGCTCAATGGCTGGAGGCCGGGAATTTTCTGCGGACCGCAGGCTATGTACTGATTCCGGTGATGGTGACGGGAGGGATTCATCTGGATGGCCTTCTTGACACGGCGGACGCTTTAAGCTCTTACCAGACGAAAGAGCGGAAGCTGGAGATTTTGAAGGATTCCCATGCAGGAGCGTTTGCGGTGATAACGGCCTGCTGCTATTTTACGGCCTGTCTTGGGATCTGGAGTGAGCTAGGGGAGGAGCAGGTGCGTCTTCTGGCGGGCGGCTATGTGCTGTCCAGAGCTTTCAGCGGCCTTGCGGTGGCGGCATTTCCCAGCGCCAAGAAAAGCGGAACAGTCGCTATGTTTGCAGACGCGGCACAGAAACGGTGTGTGGAAATCAGCATGTATGTACTGGTGGTTTTCTCTGCCGGGTATATGTGTCTTACAAATGTAAAAATGGGCGCGGCGGCTTTGGCCGGCGCCTGGCTGACCTTTGTGTATTACTACCAAATGTCAAAAAAACAGTTTGGAGGAATTACCGGGGATCTGGCCGGATTTTTTCTGCAAATCTGCGAATTGGTGATGGCTGGGTCCGTGTATCTGGCCGGAAAATTGTTCTAACCAAAGGCACAGGGAAAATATTACGAAGCTGAAAAATAGTAATATCTTTTACAGGGTACAAATTGATTTGCAGGCATATCTTTAAGTTATTGAAAAGTGATTTTATAAAAGTGCACAGTGACAGATAAAACAACGCTGGTATGGAATTGAAATAGGAGAGACATATGATACTGATAACAGGCGGAGCCTTTCAGGGAAAGAAAGCTTATGCGATGGAAACATTTTCTTTAGATGAATCTATGATGGCAGACGGTGAGAGCTGCTCCTGGGAGGACATATACAAGGCCAGGGGAATTTTTCATTTTCATTCATATATCCGGCGCGCGCTGGAGGAAGGAAGAGAGCTTAAAACTCTTGCGGAAGATCTGATTCAGCGAAATCCTGAGGCAGTAATTGTGGTAAATGAGCTTGGCAGCGGCGTAGTCCCCATAGATGCCTTTGATCGGAATTACAGAGAAACAACGGGAAGAATCTGCTGTGAACTGGCGAAAAAGGCCCGGGAGGTTCACCGTGTTGTCTGCGGGATAGGTATGGTGATTAAGCATGATTGAGCTGTATTTCATCCGTCATGGAAAAACTTACGGCAACACATTGGGACGTTATATCGGAACCACAGATGAGAGCTTATGTTCGGAAGGCCGGCAGGCTTTGAAGCGCTTTTTTTATCCCCAGGTGGAGGCCGTCTATGCAAGCCCCATGAAGCGATGTCTGGAGACAGCGGATCTCCTCTGGCCGGAGCTGCCGATACGGTGTTTTGAAAAGCTTCGCGAATGCGACTTTGGTGAGTTTGAAAATAAAAATTATCAGGAACTAAAAGACAATCCCCGTTATCAGGCATGGGTGGACAGCGAGGGCAGGATGCCGTTTCCCGGAGGGGAGAGGCGAGAGGATTTTCAAAACAGATGCTGTGAGGGTTTCATAGAGGTGTTGGAGGAGATCCGGAAAAAAGGCTGTAAAAAAGCGGCTCTTGTGGTCCACGGAGGAACCATTATGAGTATTCTGGCGGCTTATGGAGAGCCGAAGAAAGCATTTTACGACTGGCAGGTAAAGAATGGAATGGGCTGGCTTGCCCATTGGGACGAGAGTAACGAAGGAGGTATTCGGCTTTATGAGGTGGAACCTATTGGCACTGACAGCAGGCTTTGTGCTGGACCTCATTTTCGGTGATCCCCGGTGGCTTTACCATCCGGTGCGTGCCATCGGACTTTTGATTAGCAAAGGGGAAAGGGCATTTCGCAGAATATTTCCAAAGTCCGAACAGGGGCAGTTGACAGCCGGCGCCTTTTTTGCAGTCTTTGTGGCGCTTGCCTCCTGTGGGATTTCTTTTCTGATTCTGTGTCTTGTCCGGAGAGTGTATGTGCGGCTGGCTTTTGCCTTGTGTGTATTCTGGAATTACCAGCTTCTTGCGGCCCGGTCCTTAAAAACGGAGAGTATGCGTGTCTATGATGCTTTGGAGGAAAAGGATTTACCAAAGGCGCGCCGGGCGGTATCCATGATTGTCGGGAGGGATACGGAAAGGCTTGATGAGGAAGGAGTGGCAAAGGCGGCTGTGGAGACGGTGGCGGAGAATACCTCCGATGGAGTGATTGCGCCTATGCTGTTTTTGGCTCTTGGAGGTCCGGTACTTGGATTTTTCTACAAGTCGGTGAATACCCTGGATTCTATGGTGGGTTATAAAAATGAGAAATATCTCTATTTTGGGCGTTTCTCTGCCAAATTGGATGATGTGCTGAACTGGATTCCGGCCCGGATTTCAGGGATTCTGATGGTACTTGCAAGTCCTTTTTCGGGGCTTTCTATGGGACAGGCTTTTCGGATCTACCGCAGGGACAGAAGGAACCACGCAAGTCCCAATTCTGCCCATACGGAGGCTGCGGCAGCAGGAGCGCTTGGAGTGCGGCTTGCCGGCAATGCATGGTATTTTGGGAAGCTTTATGAGAAGCCTTCCATTGGAGATGCGTTACGTCCTGTAGAGCATGAAGATATCCGCAGAGTAAACAGACTGATGTATGTGACGGCAGCTCTGGCGCTGGCAGGAATCTGGGTATTTTGGTTTCTGTGGTCCTGTGTGCCGGTTTTATGCAAATTGTGATGAGTTTGCAGCCCTGCGCTGTAAAAAATAGGAAATATCTAACAAATAGCTTGCAAATGTTTACCGGACATGCTAAAATTTCCGAAAGGCATATATGATTTTTTCAGAGCAATTCGAACGAAGGTATTCTTGTAATTCTAATTCAATTCAGAAAATCTATGCTTTTGATTCCCAAATCATCAATTACAAAGGCAGGAGATTTTCAAAAGTCTCCTGCAAATATCAGGTTAGGAGGCGGAGGATTGGAACGAGATCTTTGTTCTAAGGAATTTTACTCAGATGATGAACGCTATGCGGATTTGATCAACGGAATTATCTGCGGCGGAGAACAGGTTGTGAAAAAAGAGGATTTACAGCCTCTTGATACACAGAGCGGATTTTACAAAATACGGGGCTTTCAGAGAGGATGGCCGGGAAAAGGGCGGCAGTTTAAGGCCAGGGATTTGATAAGGCGCACGGCCTTTGGCATGAACTTTGCGGTGATTGGAATTGAAAATCAAGAGGAGCTGGACTATGCGCTTCCCCTGCGGGCGATGTCTTACGATGTGCGGGAATACGAGGCACAGGCCGCGAAGATACGAAAAGAGGTTCGTAAAAGCGGAAAGGAGCTTACGCCGGGGGAATATCTCTACGGCTTTGCCAGGTATAGCCGCCTTCATCCGGTGGTAACGATTGTACTATATTATGGGGAAGAGGAATGGGATGCCTCTCGGGAGCTTCATGAGATAATTGATTTTTCAGAGATCCCCGAAGCTTTTAGAAAATTGGTACAGAATTATCAGGTGCATGTAGTGGAGGTGCGCAAGTTAAAGGATACGGAAGTGTTCCGTACGGATATACGTCTGGTGTTTGACTATATCCGTTATGCCAGTCAACCGGAAAAGCTAAAGGAATTGACAGAGAGTAACCCGGCATATAAGCAAATGGAGGAGGATGCGTTTGATATGGCAGTTACGTATGCAAAAGTAAGGGATTGGATACAGAGAAAGGAACCCCATAAAGAAAAAAGAACGGTAGATGCAAATGAACATCTGAATAAAATGATTCAGTATGGAATGGGAAAAGGAATAAAGCAGGGAAGAGAAGAAGGAAGAGAGGAAGGCATAGAGCAAGGAATAGAGCAAGGAATAGAGCAGGGAATAAAAGCGTTGATAGAAACCTGCCAGGATTTGGGAGTGACAAAGGATGCAACAGCAAAGAGAATCGTTGAAAAATTTTCGATGTCGGCATTATGTGCGGATAAATATATGAAAAAATATTGGAGGAATCATTGATGGCTCAGTCATGCATTCATATTTACTGCGGAGACGGTAAGGGAAAAACAACTGCCGCTATGGGGTTGGTTCTCCGGGCAGCCGGAAGCGGGAAAAAGGTTTTGGTGACACAGTTTTTGAAGGACGGCAGTTCTTCGGAACTGAAAATTCTAAGAGAGCTTCCCGATATACGGGTGCTTACCTGCCCCCGGCAGTTTGGATTTTTCTGGAATATGACGGAGGAACAAAAAGGCGAGGCAAAGAGTGCTTATGAAGAGCTGTTTGAGAAGACGGTTCAAATTGCCGCAGAGGAAGATATCTTTCTTTTGGTGATGGACGAGCTGATTGCCGCCTACAATCATGGTCTTTTGGATCGGGAAAGGGTTCTCTCATTTTTAAAGGAAAAGCCGGAAAAACCGGAGATAGTTCTTACCGGACGGGACCCGGCGCCGGAGCTTGTGGAGCTTGCGGACTACGTGTCTGAGATTCAGAAGAAGAAGCATCCCTTCGATAAGGGCCTTTCGGCTCGCAAGGGGATTGAATGGTAGGAGAAGATGAGAAAATTTGTTACACTTGTTTTGTTTTACGGAAGGTAATTATATTCTAAGATTGCTCCCTTGTTAGGGCCAAAAGAGAGTGCCTCTCAAGTCGTTTCAGGACTTTTGAGACACTCTTTTTTACTCTTCATCTTCCCACTGATAAGGAGTGAGCTGATATACATAATAATTAATCCAGTTGGTATAAAGGGTGTTGGCATGCGCCCTCCACATAAGCGGAGGTCTTTTGCTGCTGTCATCCCCTTCAAAGTAATCTTTGGGTGGCTGGATTGGCAGCCCCTTTCCCTTGTCTCTCAGATATTCCTTTTCCAGTGTACGGCGGTCATATTCCGGATGGCCGAAGACGAAGATCTTCCGACCCTCCTCCGCCATAGCAATAAAGACGCCGGCCTCCTGGGATTCCGCCAGAACAGTCAGGGCTTCACAGTTATGAATAGCCCGGGCGTCCACGGTGGTATGCCGTGAATGAGGCGCAAGGAAGATATCGTCGAAGCCCCGGATTAAGGGTTCTTTCCGATTCCACACCTGATGCCGGTACAGGCCGAAAAGTTTCTCGGGTAATAATTGTTTCTTCAGTCCATAATAATGATACAGCGCCGCCTGAGCGCCCCAGCAGATAAAGAAGGTGGAGGTGACATGTGTCTCGGCCCAGTCCATGATTTCCACCAGCTCCGGCCAGTAATCAACCTCTTCAAATTCCATCTGCTCCACAGGCGCCCCGGTAATGATAAGGCCGTCAAAGCGGCGCCTTTTTATCTGACAGAATGGCTCGTAGAATTTATTGATATGACTCTGGGCCGTATTCTTGGACTCGTGGGTGCTTACGGTGAGAAAGGTGATGTCAAGCTGCAGGGGCGTGTTGGAAAGGGAGCGCAGAAGCTGAAGCTCGGTGTCCTCCTTTAGCGGCATCAGATTTAAAATTCCTATTTTCAAGGGCCGGATGTCCTGATTTAAGGCCCTGGTTTCATCCATGACGAAGATATTTTCTTTTTCCAGTATGGCCCGGACGGGCAGGTCGCTTTGTACTTTGATTGGCATATGGAATCACTCTCTTTTCTTCTTTTATACGCTATAAGTATCCCGTTAGTCCATATCCCTGGGGGGCGGACTTCGGCTGTTGAGATATAGTTTACCATAAATGAAGGGGATGGAAAAGGAATTTTTGCAGATATGATTAAGATATAGTTAATGGTTCTCCAAATCTCAAAAATATTGTCTTTAATATACGGACATTTGAAACAATTCTCATAAAAATAATGGAGAAAATTTCTAAAAAATAGGATTTTTTGCAGATTTCCTTTGACGCAGAAGGGGAAAGCAGTTATAATGTTGACCATATTAACTTTGCGTGTAATTGTACGGAGTACATACCTGACAGCGGTTTTTGCAGCAGAGGCTTTTCGTCTTGTGCCGTAGGAAAGGGTGTGTTTTTCCAAAAAGGTTCGGCAGAACAAAATCAAAAGATGGGAGAGAAAATTTGAAATATTACACACAGAAATTTGTTCCGGAATATACCATTACCATGACGCCTATGGGAAATATTGCAGGCTTTCCCGTAAGGCCGGGCTTGTTTGATGTAAATGGGGCTATGGCCCTGCCGAATGGAGTGAACTTTACGGTCCATACCCATTTTGGAACCTCCTGTGAGCTGCTGCTTTTTCATGAGGGGGAGGAGGAACCCTATGCGACGCTCCCGTTTCCTGAGGAATATAAGATTGGCGATGTCTATTCTATGATTGTGTTTGGACTGGACATTGAGAAGTTTGAATATGCTTACCGGGTGGGAGGACCCTATGCCCCGGAGCGTGGAATGATTTTTAATAAGAAGTCCGTGCTTTTGGATCCCTATGCCAGAGTGGTTACCCGACAGGGCCGCTGGGGAGAGCGCCGGAGCCGAGGATACCGGGCACGGGTTGTGAAGGATGTGTTTGATTGGGGGGATATGCCTCAGTCTGCCAGAGAGATGAGTGATCTGATTATCTATGAGCTTCATGTGCGGGGCTTTACACAGCATCCTTCCTCAGGGGTGGAGCATCGGGGGACATTTGCGGGCTTGAAGGAGAAGATTCCCTATTTGAAGGAGCTGGGTATCAACGCGGTGGAGCTGATGCCTATTTTCGCCTTTGATGAAACCATGAATTCCCGAGAAATAGATGGCCGGAAGCTTCTGGATTACTGGGGCTACAATTCCATTGGATTTTTTGCACCGAATACCAATTATATTTCCGCTCAGGAATATAACCGGGAGGGGACGGAGCTTCGGGAGCTGATTCGGGAGCTTCATGAAAACGGAATTGAAGTTATCCTGGACGTGGTTTTTAATCACACGGCGGAGGGCAATGAGCATGGGCCTACTTTCTGCTTTAAGGGCTTTGACAATAAGGTTTATTATATGCTGACTCCTGATGGAAATTATTACAATTTCAGCGGATGCGGCAATACCTTGAACTGTAATCATCCCATTGTTCATCAGTTGATATTGGAGTGCCTTCGGTATTGGACTGTGAGCTACCGCGTGGATGGCTTTCGTTTTGATTTGGCAAGTATTCTGGGAAGAAATGTGGATGGTTCTCCTATCAGCAATCCGCCGCTTCTTCGGAGTTTGGCCTATGATCCCATTTTGAGCAAGGTAAAGCTGATTGCGGAGGCCTGGGACGCAGGCGGCCTCTATCAGGTAGGACGGTTCCCGGCCAGCAAACGATGGGCGGAGTGGAATGGAAGATACCGGGATGCCCTAAGGAGCTTTCTTAAAGGAGAGAATCATGCAGCTACGGATGCGGCCTGGAGTATAGGAGGATCAGGGGATCTCTATGGGGATCACCATAAAGGCCATAAAGAGGAATATGCAGGCTACAATTCCAGCGTGAATTTTTTTACCTGCCATGACGGATTTTCTCTGTATGATTTGTATGCTTATAATCACAAGCATAATGAAATTAATGGATGGGATAATACGGACGGTTCGGATAATAACCGAAGCTGGAATTGCGGTGCGGAAGGAGAGACGGATGATCCGGAGGTGCTGACGCTTCGGTATCGTATGATCCGCAACGCCTGTGCCGTACTGATGTGCAGCAGGGGGACACCTATGTTCCTGGCTGGGGATGAGTTTGGAAATACACAGTACGGCAATAACAACAGCTATTGCCATGACAATGAAATTTCCTGGCTCAACTGGGAGCTGCTTACGAAGAACCGGAAACTGTTTGAATTTTTTAAGTTTATGATTGATTATAGGCATAAGCATCCGGTGATTCGCAAAACGCTGCCGAGGGCGGTGTGCGGGATGGATGCCATTCATGCCCATGATGTGGATGCGGACAGGGTTGTGATTCCTTATGGGACAAGGACCTTTGGGATGAGCTTTGCAGGGTATGACAGGGAGCAGGGCCGGGATGATATTGTGTATATAGCGATTAATACGTTTTGGGAGAATGTGGAGATTAGCCTTCCTAAGGTTTACAGCTCTGGAGATTGGTATTTGACGGTGAATACATTTGGGGATGGAGAGGGACGTTATTTTTACCAGGAGGGGGAGGAAGTCCGCATTGTCGGGAGATTTGTTATGAGGCCGAGATCGGTGGCCGTGTTTACCGTGAGACAGTTTTGAAATGGCAGGTTGCGGGGGCCTATCGCAGAATAAGGCAGCCGCTTGTTTTGCGGGAGGCCGTCTGCGCTTTCAAATGCTGTCAATGAGGGCGGCGGCTTTTAGGGCCTGTTCTATGATGCGGCGTTGTTCAGGTTCGATTTTTGCGTTTTGAGGAAGGGTGAAGGTGCAGTTGTCCAGGAAGGAGTTGGAGAGCTGATAGACGTAGTACTCTGCGTCAGGCTGGACTTCCGCCAGGGTGTCTCCCTGGATCCGCATGTCTTCGGTGTCGGTTTCACGGCCCAGGCTCATGGCGCTGAGCGTTTCCAGCATGATGGCAAAGTGTTCTTCGTCCCAGGCGGACAGGTACATGCATTTGCACAGACCCCTGGTGAAAAAGGGGTAGTCGCCGTAGCAGTCTAATAGTTCGAAGAACCGGGTACGGTGGCCGGAATCTTCGAATAGTTTTTCTTCGTCTAAGGATAGAAAACAGCGGTCTTTCCAGTTCATTTTTATTCCTCCCTCAAAATGTGTCCGCATATTGCTTTCCGTTATAAAAATTTTACTCCAAACAATGCAGGAAGACAAGATTTATTTGACTTAAAGTGGAGTTTAAGAAGTATAATAATAAAATAGCGGGAGAACATTACGAAGCTTGTATATTACGAAACCGAAACAGGAGGATATCGGATATGAATTACAGGGTATTGGGACGAACCGGACTTAAGGTGAGTGAGATTGGCATGGGCTGTGAAGGGTTTCTGAATCAGCCTTATATGAAAAGCCACTGGTAAATATGGATCCCCAGCGGCAGGAGCTCTATGAGGTCTGTCAGAGAAATGGAGTGGGAATTACAGTGATGAAGGCTTTTGGAGGAGGCGATCTTTTAAGCGCGGAGCTTTCCCCGGCAGGAAAGGCATTGACGCCGTATCAGTGTATTCACTATGCCCTGACCCGTCCGGCTGTGGCCTGTGTTATGGCGGGAGCACGTTCCATGGAGGAGCTGGAAGCCAGTATTGCTTATGAGACGGCAGGGGAGGAGGAGAAGGATTATGCGGCGGCTTTTGCCTCTATGCCGAAGATAAGCTGGCAGGGCCACTGTATGTACTGCGGCCACTGTGCACCCTGTCCCAAGGAAATTGATGTGGCTGCCGTCACAAAGCTTTTGAATCTGACAAAGGCCCAGGGCAGTATTCCGGAGACGGTCCGGGAGCATTACGGAGCTCTTAAGCACAAGGCGGCGGAGTGTGCTGCCTGCGGGGCCTGTGAGAAGCGGTGTCCCTTTGGAGTGCCGATTGTGGAAAATATAAAGCAGGCGTCAAGGGTATTCGGGGCGTAGGCTTTGGGATGCTATTGCCGGGAGAAGAAATAAAATACTTGCTGATTGGCAGGAAGAACGGGAAGGCCGCCGAAAGGCGGTCTTTTTTGTCTGAAAAAACCATACCATAGAGAATGACAGCGGATAACCAAAAGGAAGTAATTAAGATGCCCAATATGCTTGATTATATATTATGGAAGGGGAAACTGTCTTTTGCCGAGTTTCCTCTTTCGTCTGTAGATGCCTTGCTTATAAGCACTCTGTCCTACATACAATTTGACAATATGATCGCTCCAAATCCCCAAGAAGCCCCAAGGCTATCGGAGCTTTCCCAGATGTTCCTGGAGCTGCCCGAAGAAGCGGGGAAAAGCCGCTTTCGGGACTCGCGGGATAGGGAGCTTTTGGAGACCATGGGAAAAAGCCGGCGTTTTGGCTCCTTACGTTTAACCGGGGCAAGGGAACTGGCCGATGAGAAAAAAGAGCTTCAGTTTGCGGCCATTACTCTGCTGTTGGAGAATGGAGGCGCGCTTGCGGCATTTCGGGGAACAGACGGGACACTGATCGGGTGGAAGGAGGATTTGAACTTAAGCTTTCTGGATGTGATTCCCGGGCAGCAGGCGGCCAGGGATTACTTAGAGGAGATAGGAAAGCTCTGCCCGGGGGAGCTTTATGCGGCCGGCCATTCCAAGGGCGGTAATCTGGCAGTCTATGCAGCAGTCCGCAGCCGGGAGGACATAAGGGAACGTATACGCGGGGTATACAATTACGACGGTCCGGGATTCCGGCAGAAGGTGCTGAAGGATCCGGGGTATCGGGAGCTTTTGGACCGGATACATACCTTTGTTCCCCAAGGTTCCGTGGTGGGAATGCTCCTGGAACATGAGGAACCCTATACGGTGGTGCAAAGTACGGAGAAAGGACTGCTTCAGCATGAACCTTACTCCTGGGAGATAACCGGTGACGGCTTTGCGGAGCTTAGTCAGGTGACGGAGGGTAGCCGCATGGTGGATGAAACCATTAAAAGCTGGCTTGCAGGTCTGTCCGTTGAGGAAAGGGAGCATTTTATCAATACGCTGTTTGAGATTCTGGAAGCCTCCGACGCGGAGCATATAGATGAGCTTATAAGGCCGGGAAACCTTTTTGCCATCCTGCGGAAGCTTGAAGGGGAGGAGGAAGAGACGAAGAAAATGCTTGTGGATATTCTGGTGCGGTTTGTAAAGGCGGCGGCCGGTACGTTTATGGAATTTCAAATGTTTCCTGCCGGGGAATCCATTTCAGCAGAGAATTAAATATCCTCGATATGATTATAAAAGGTTTTCCGGCTGTAAAATCCCTGCGTTTAACCATCAAAAAAGCACTGGCAGTCCAAGGCGGGAGTGTGATATACTTGGAAATGGTTTACGGACAAAACGGAAGTGATAATGGAGTGATTAAGAACCGTCTGGGAGGAATATAAGCATGAAGGATACGATTTATTTAATCGGATTTATGGGAGCCGGAAAGTCCACCGTGGCAAGAAGCCTGGAGCAAAGCTGCGGACGGAAGGCTGTGGAGATGGACGAGTGCATTGAAGAGCAGGAGCGGATGACTATTCCGCGTATTTTTGAGGAAAAAGGTGAGGAATATTTCCGGGAATTGGAGACAGGGCTGCTTAAAAGCCTTTCAAATGAGAAGAATCTGGTGGTGTCCTGCGGAGGGGGAACGCCTCTTCGCTCCTGTAACGTTGAGATTATGAAACGGAGCGGGCGGGTGATTTTTCTGACTGCCGCTCCTGAGACTGTTTATGAGCGCGTTAAGAACAGCCATCACCGTCCTCTTCTGGAGAAGAACAAGAACCTGGCATTTATTGAGGATCTTATGGAGGAGCGTAAGGAACGGTATGAGGCTGCCGCGGACTATCTGGTATCTACCGACGGGCGCGGTGCGGAGGAAATCTGCCGGGAAATTTTGGAGAGAATAGCGGAGGAGCGCCCGTAGGAACAGTATTTTCGGCAATCTGGCAAGGGAGTGGGAGTATTACGGAAATTGAATAAAAATATCGGAAAAAGTCTTAAAAAACTGGCAGAATTAGCTATGGACAAATGGACTTGAGAAAGAGTATGATAGAAAAGGCGGTGTAAGCCGGAAAACAACAGATAGGGGCTGCCGGGAACGGAGCCTGCAAGGAGGATATCAGGTTGAGAAAAAAATCACATATTTCTTTGGCAAAGTACATTGTAGAGGATATGCGGATACCGGAGCTTGAGGCTCATCGAAAGGCTTTTTATCTGGGAAGTATTCTTCCGGACTGCAAGCCCTCATTTCTGACAAAGCGCCATGAGTTTGGTGCAACCTTTGATCAGGTAACGGACGAGATTCGCCGCTTGTCCGAGCGGGAAGGACAGGAGCAGTCCAATCTCAGAGCTTACATGCGTCATTTGGGAGAGGTGATTCACTATCTGGCGGATTATTTTACTTTCCCTCACAACAGCACCTATGACGGGAATCTGAAGGATCACTGTTATTATGAGAAGGAGCTGAAGTTCCAGCTTCGGGAATATGTGAGAAGCGGCGAAGCCTTCCGGGAGCGGATTGAAGCATGGCGTTTTTCCACGCCGGAGGCCATTGTGAACTTTATCCGGAACGCCCACAGGGAGTATTTGAGCCGGAAGCGCAATGTGCAGGAGGACTGCCGCTATATTGTGCATATCTGCCATCAGGTAGTGCAGGCCATTCTGAACCTGGCAGGCTGCAGGGTTGAAACAAGATTTTGTGCCGCATAGAAGAAGCAGGTTTTATACGAATAAAAAAGACCCGCCGGTATGGAGTTTAACACGCTCCGTTCCGGCGGGATTTTTAGTGCTTTAAGATGGACGACGGAATGTAGCCTTCCAGCTTTTCGTTATTTTGTGTAAAGGAAATCTTGGTCCACTTTTGGCCGTCCTCTCCCGTAACCTCCTTTAATATGGTAACCTTGGCGCCGTTTGGCAGGGTGGTACGGATATCCGCATAGGGGGAGGCGTAAGTACGCACCTGGGCAACAGCCGCTCCGCCTGAGGAGGTATTGGATCCGGAAGAACCGTTGGAATTGTTCGAGCCGGAAGAAGAGCTTCCCACATTTAACAAATCTCCACGGATATAGCCCTGCATGGATAAACCGTTCAGGCTGTAGGAGATCTTGTACCATTTCCGTCCGTCATCTCCCGTCTTTTCCGAGATAATGGTGACGCCCGTTCCCGCAGACAGCTTGGAGCGAATGTCGCCGTTGGTGGATGCATAGGTACGGATATTTGCCACGGCAGGTTTTATCGTGGCAGGTGTATTGGTGCTTCCGCCTGAGGACGTACCGGAGGAACCGCCCGAACCAGAGCCGGACTCTGAAAGCATGTCCGAACGTATGTAGCCGTTTAATTGATAACCGCTGTCCTGGTAGGAAACCTTGTACCAGGTTTTTCCGTCATCGCCGGTCTTGGAGGAAATCAGAGTAACAGGCGTTCCCTTGGGAAGCCTGGAACGGATATCACCGTTGGTGGAGGCATATGTACGGACTCTGACAACGTCTACATTCACATACCGGACGCCGGATACGTCCGTAGTGTTGGAGCTTGTACCACCGGGATTTGTTTCCACTAGCAGATCGCCGCGGATATAACCCTCCATGGCCGAACCGTTCTTGGTGAATGAAATTTTGTACCAGGTTCTTCCGTCGTCGGGTCCTGTCTTGGAAGAGAGGACGGTAACACTGGTTCCGCGGTCAAGCCTGGAACGGATATCGCCGTTGGTGGAGGCGTATGTGCGGATAATGGCTACCGGCGGCTTGACATAACGGGTGGAGCCGGAGCCTGCCGCTGTATTGGAAGAGGAACCGCCTCCGGAGGAGGTGTTGGATACGCTGCCGGATACTTTTACCAGATCCGCCCTCACAAAGCCCTCTTTGGCATCTCCGTTGTAAGCAAAATAAACATTGTACCATTTCAGGCCGTCGTCTCCGGTGGTTTCGGAGAGAATAGTTACCTTTGTCCCCTGGGTCAGCTTACACACAATGGAAGAGCCGGTGGAAGCGGAGGAACGGACATTGAGGATACGGTTTTTTACCGTACCGGTAGCCCGTGCTGCCTGTGCGTTCAGGCTGGGGCCGAAAGGCGTCAGCAGCAGAGAAAGTAACAGCAGAACGGAGAGAACAATGCTTGTCCGCCTGCGGGAAAAATTGGTCAACATAAAGATACCCCCTGTCATTTGTATTCCATAAGAAAAAGTGTCATTTGTATGAAAATATTACAATTCATGGACGAAGAACAGAAAATTATAATCAGGTAAAGACACTTATTTCCAGTATAATCGTATTATTTCCAAATTGCAAGAAACAGAAACCAGTATTAAGAAATTCTTTCGAATTATGTTAACAAGGTAAGCCCGGAAATATCGGAATCAATCACCAGGGAATAATTGGTATAGTAAACCACAAATCCCGGCTTGGCGCTTCCCGGCTTTTTCACATGCTTTTTCTCCACATAATCAATCTCCGCTTTCTCATTGCCGCGGTTCTTGGAATAGTAAGCGGCCAGCCGTCCCGCTTCCTCAAAGGCCCGATCCGGCACCTCCCGCCCCTCGCTCTTTAAGATGACATGAGATCCGGCCGTTCCCTTGGCGTGAAACCACCAGTCATTGCCGGAGGCGAATTTAAAGGTCAGCTCATCATTCTGGAGATTATTTTTCCCCACATAGATATGAAAGCCGTCGCTGGACAGATAATGAAAAGGCTTGGAAGTGATGCGCGGCTTCTTATCTTGGCTTCTGCGCTTGCGGATGTAACCGGACTCCATAAGCTCCTCTCGAATCTGCACCAGATCTTCCTCTGATAGAGCAATATCAAGGGCTTGGCTAACGGATTCCAAGTGTTCCACTTCTTTTGCGGTTTCCGTAAGAAGCTCCGTGACTGCCTCGAAGGTCCGTTTCAGCTTCCCGTATTTGTCAAAATATTTCTTGGCGTTCTCCTGAGGGGTAAGCTGCGGGTCCAGGGGGATGGTAATGGTTTCATTGGTATAATAGTTAAGGGCCTCCAAAGACCGGGCGCCTTCCTCCAGATTGTAGCCGTAAGCATGGAGCAGCTCCCCGTAGACCTTGTACTTTTCCCGCTTTTTTGTATCCTTGAGCTGCCTGGCCTGGAGATCATACTTTTTGCGGCTGCGCTCCAGGGCGGTCTGTACAATTCTTCGAAGGTCCGAGGACTTCTGACGGATTCGGGTGATGGTATTTTTGGAGGCGTAGTAGGTTTCAAGAAGAGCGGAGATGCTCTCAAAGGACTGAGCCTCAAGATCCTCATATACCGTCAGAGGAAGTGCGGCGAACTCCACAGGTTCTTTCCCCCGGAAGCGTATCTGAGGGGCAAAGCGATCATCCCGGATATCCTCCAAAATGCGGGACAGCTGATGCATCAGCATTTCCCGCTGATTCGCTGTCAGGGCCGAGGGCTGGCTGTCGGAATCCAGCAGGGCGCGGTGGCATAACTCCTCCGCCATAACAGGGGAAAATCCGGTCAGAGTGGTGTAAATGGCTTTGCCAAGAGGCAGGGGCTTCCCGCATATGGCTTCAAGCATGTGTTCCCCTGAGTCTGTGAGAGGATCAAGCTTTTCCTGAGTGGCCGGAATAAAATAGGTACGCCCCGGAAGCACCTCCCGGACGGAGCTGACGGCGGAGGACACATGCTTGATGCTGTCCAAAATGGTGCCGTCCTCCTTACAGAAAATGAGATTGCTGTGCTTTCCCATAAGCTCCACAATAAGAAGCTTGCGACAGAGATCTCCAAGCTCATTTAAATGCTCGATTTCAATTTGGATAATCCGTTCCAGGGAGGGCTGCCGGATATCGGTGATTTTCCCCCCGTTTAAATGCTTGCGCAGAAGCATACAGAATCCCGGCGCCGTCATAGGGCTTTGCTTGCCGCTTTCGGTAAGGTAGAGCAAAGGCAGGCTTGCGGAAGCGGAGATCAGTAGCCGGTACTGATTTTTGTTATTTTTTATGGTAAGAAGAAGCTCGTCCGCTTCCGGCTGGGCGATCTTGGTGATCCGCCCTCCGACGAGAGCCCTTGTAAGCTCCGCCCGCAGACTTGCAACGGTAATGCCGTCAAATGCCATGTGATCCTCCTGTGAAATAAAAATTATATACAGTATAGCATGAAAGAACTGATGTTTCCATATTTTTTTCTCATAGCGTGTTTGAAAATTGCCCTCTGACAGATGTGCTCTGGGATTACATTTTAAATACCGATTGCAGAATACTTTCGGATACATTAAAATCAGATTATAAAAAAGCAGTACAAATCTAATAAGGAAAGGAAGAATAACGCCATGCTGCAGGAAAAAATGGAGCAATCGGGAATCAAACAGGCTCTTAAGGAGCTGGGCTATGATTATGAGCAAATCTTTGGAGGCTTATCTTCAAAGCTGCAGGCAGTCTATGCCTCCTACTCCTGGAAAAAAATCACCTGTATGAAGGAGGGAATCCGGGCCAATTACGTGATTCACGGGATTCCGCCAAAGGAGCTTTGGGAGGATCACCCGTGGGAGGAGTGGTTCTTTCAGTTTGACAAGCCCCATCACCATGTGCTTTTCACAAAAAGACAGGCGCGCTGCGATCAGGAGATTTTTATCCCGGAGGAGGATCAGGAGCATCCTTCGGAAATATGCGGAAGAGACTGGTACTATTACGAGGACGACAACAGCCGGCCCTATCTTACGGGACTGTAAAAGCGGAAGGAGACATATATGGAAAGGGAACAGCACAAGGACTTTACATGGGTGGATAAGGCTTTGGCGGCGTCCTGGCTTCCCGCGCGTCCCTGGGACGGTCACAAGGGCGCCTTCGGAAAGGTCTGTGCCGCAGGCGGAAGCGTCGGCCTTACGGGCGCGCCTGTGCTTGCGGCTCTTGGGGCGGCAAGGATGGGAAGCGGCCTGATATATCTGGGAGTGCCGAAGGAAATCTATCCCATCACAGCGTCTATGTGTCTGGAAGCCATGCCGTTCCCCCTGCCGGATAAGGACGGAAGTCTCTCTGGGGAGGCCTTATTCCCGATTCTGGAGCGCATGAACGGCTGTGACGCCGGGCTGATTGGGCCGGGGCTGGGGCGAAGCGCGGAGCTTACGGCGCTGGTCCGCAGGCTGTCAGAGCAGGCAGAAGCACCTTTGACGCTGGACGCCGACGCACTTTATGCGATCCGGAATCACAAAGAGGTTTTGAGAAGCCGAAGGGAAAAGGGCCGCGTGACGATTTTAACGCCTCATGAGGGGGAATTTTCCTACCTTGGCGGAACGCTTCCCAAAGGAAAATTCATCGATGCTTCGGATACGGAGGCCAGGGAGGCGCGTATGCGGGAGCGAATCCGGGCGGCCAGGGCATTTGCGGAGGAATACGGCTGTATATTAGTGTTGAAAGGCCCTCAAACGGTGACAGCCTGCCCGGAAGGAACCATATATGTGAATACCACCGGCAACAGCGGTATGGCCAAGGGCGGGAGCGGAGATGTGTTAAGCGGAATGGTACTTTCCCTTCTGGGCCAGGGCCTTAGTCCGGAAAAAGCGGCGGCGTTGGCTGTGTGGCTTCATGGATATGCGGGCGATCTGTGCAGGAAGGCCCTTGGGGAGTTTGGGATGCTGCCTCGGGATATGACAGAGCGGATTCCCGAAGCCATCCGCTCCTTGCAGGACGGCTTAGCCATGTAAAAGCACGAAATTGCGGCGGAAATGCAAAGCGCAGGAAATGCTTGTTGATTTTTACAATTTATGATATGGTAAGAAAGATGCAAAACATTCGGCCCGGGCACGGAAGGCTTCCGGCTGCTGGTTACGGAGTGAACAGTAATGGTTTCCGGGCATATTCCGATTAAGATTGAGGTAAGAGACATTGAAATGGAATAAATATACGCTAAAGACAACTGCAAAAGCGGAAGACATCATCAGCAATATGATGATGGAAGCCGGAATTGAGGGGATTGAGATAGAGGACAAAGTACCTCTTTCCCAGCGGGATAAGGAGCAGATGTTTGTGGATATTCTGCCGGATATGCCGGAGGATGACGGTACGGCCTATATCAGCTTTTATCTGGAGCCGGAGGCGGATCAGGAGGCAATACTGGCCAGAGTAAGGGCAGGACTGGAGGAAATACAGACCTGGGGGCTTTCCATCGGCGAAGGCACCATTACGGCCTCCGAGACGGAGGACAAGGACTGGATTAACAACTGGAAGGAATATTTCCATCAGTTCTATGTGGACGACATTCTCATCAAGCCCTCATGGGAGGAGACAAAGCCGGAGGATGCGGACAAGCTGCTGATACAGATTGATCCGGGGACGGCCTTTGGCACGGGAATGCATGAGACCACCCAGCTTTGTATTCGTCAGATCCGTAAGCATCTCACAGAGGAAACGATGCTTCTGGACGTAGGAACGGGCAGCGGTATTCTGTCCGTTATCAGCTTAAAGCTGGGGGCGAAAGAAGCGAAGGGAACGGATCTGGACCCCTGCGCCGCGGATGCGGTCAGGGAAAATCTGGAGGCAAACAGCATCGCCCCGGATTCCTTTGAACTGCGGATTGGAAATATCATTGACGACAAGGAGGTACAGGACTGGGCCGGCTATGAGCGCTACGATATTGTGGCGGCGAATATTCTGGCGGAGGTCTTAGTCCCTCTGACGCCGGTAGTGTTAAGACACTTAAAGCCGGGCGGAATCTATATCACCTCGGGAATCATTGATGACAAGGAAGAGCTGGTAGTAAAGACCGTGAAGGAATGCGGCTTTGAAGTGCTGGAGGTCACTTATCAGGGCGAGTGGGTTTCCGTGACGGCAAGGAAGCCGGCGGGAGGTTACTGTTAATACATCATTACCGGTCACGGAGTGAACAGGGACAGCAGGACTGTAATCCGTATTACGGAACTGGAATAGGAGTTTACGATGCATCGCTTTTTTACGGACCCTTCTCAAATCAGGGAAAAGGAAATTTTACTAACAGGACCGGATGTGAACCATATCCGCAATGTACTGCGTATGCGCTGCGGGGATGAGATTCTTATCAGCAACGGTCAGGGAACCGATTACCATTGCCGGCTGGAAGAGCTGGGAGAAGCCTCTGTGACAGCCTCCGTTATGTGGGAGCTTAGCGGCAACGCAGAGCTTCCCTGTCCCATTACGCTGTTTCAGGGACTTCCCAAAGGGGACAAGCTGGAGCTTATTATCCAGAAATGCGTAGAGCTTGGAGCGGTAAAAATCGTACCGGTACGGACACGGCGCACGGTAGTGAAGCTGGATGCAAAGAAGGAGCAGGCCAGAAGGAAAAGGTGGCTGGGGATTTCCGAGAGCGCGGCCAAGCAGTCGGGGCGGGGGATAGTGCCGGAGATTGGGGCGGTTTTGGATTTTTCCGAGGCATTAAAGGAGGCGGCCTCCCTGGATGTATGTCTTATTCCCTATGAGCTGGCAAAGGGAATCGAGCATACGAGAGAGATTTGTTCCGCCATAAAGCCCGGTCAGTCCGTGGGAATTTTTATCGGACCGGAGGGCGGCTTTGAGGAGGATGAGGTTGCCGGAGCCATAGAGGCAGGGGCGAAGCCGATTACTCTGGGGCGGAGAATCCTCCGAACAGAGACGGCGGGGATGGCCCTGATTTCCGTACTTGCCTATCTGCTGGAGAGCTAGTAGTCCGTTTCGGATATTACTGCTCTATTCGCTCCGGCAGATCTGCTGCGAACAACAGGAAAGGAAACCACAGAATTTATGGAAGTATATTTGGACAATTCCGCTACGACACAGTGTTATCCCAAGGCGGCGAAGCGGATGTATGAGCTTATGACAGAGGAATACGGCAATCCCTCCTCCCTTCACCACAAAGGAGTAGAAGCAGAGCAGGCTTTGCGGGAAGCAAAAAAGATATTGGCCCGGAATCTGAAGGTTCAGGAAAAGGAGCTTTACTTTACCTCAGGGGGAACGGAGAGCGACAATCTGGCTCTGATTGGCGGGGCTTATGCGAATCAGAGAGCCGGGAAGCATCTGATTACCACTAGAATCGAGCATCCGGCCGTGCTGCAGGCGATGGGATATCTGGAGGAGCAGGGCTTTCGCGTGACCTACCTTCCCGTGGATGCCGACGGAGTTGTCCGTCTGTCGGATCTGGAGGAAGCGCTCTGTGAAGACACCATTCTGGTTTCCGTTATGTATGTGAACAATGAGGTCGGTTCCGTGCAGCCCATTGCCGAGATCGGGGAGCTTTTAAAAAGCAGGGAAAAGCCGGTGCTCTTTCATGTGGACGCGGTGCAGGCTTACGGAAAATATGTGATTCATCCCAAAAAGCTTCATATTGATTTATTGTCCGCCAGCGGTCACAAGATTCACGGACCGAAGGGAATCGGACTTCTTTATATAGGAGAAGGGGTAAAGCTGCGGCCGCTGCTCTACGGAGGCGGTCAGCAAAAAGATCTGCGCCCGGGCACGGAGAATGTCCCGGGGATTGCGGGCCTTGGAGAAGCCGTCCGGGAGATTTATACGGACCTGGAGGAAAAGCGCGGGAGGCTGTACCGCTTGAAGGAGCAGTTTGTAAATGGAATTTCAGAGCTGGAGGGAACCGTGGTCAACGGAAAAAAAGGAACCGGCAGCGCGCCCCATATTGTCAGCATCAGCTTTGAAGGAGTGCGCAGCGAGGTGCTGCTTCATGCTCTGGAGGATAAGGGAATTTATGTTTCCTCCGGATCGGCCTGCGCTTCCAATCATCCGGCGGTCAGCGGGACCTTGAAGGCGATGGGAATCAGGCGGGAGCTTCTTGATTCCACCCTTCGTTTCAGTTTCAGCGAGTTTACTACTGCGGAAGAGATTGCCTATTGCCTAAAGACGCTGGAAGAGCTGCTTTTGGTGCTTCGCAGATTTAAAAGACATTAGTCTCATGATGTTTTAACGAATAAAGGAGCGGAATATGTTCAAAGCATTTTTGATTAAATATGGAGAAATAGCAATTAAAGGAAAAAACCGGTATCTTTTTGAAAATGCCCTGGTTGCTCAGATACGCCATGCTTTAAAAGCGGTGGAGGGAGCCTTTCAGGTGACGAAGGAGCAGGGACGGATTTATGTGGAGGCTTTGGAGGACTTTGATTTTGACGAGACGGTGGAGGCTTTAAAGCGCGTATTCGGCATTGTGGGAATCTGTCCGGTGGTGATTCTGGAGGACGAGGGCTTTGAACGGCTGGCCGAGGAGGTAGTGAGCTATCTTCACGCTTATTATGGAGACTGCAATAAGACCTTTAAGGTGCATGCAAGACGGGCGCGCAAGACTTATCCCTTACAGTCTATGGAGCTGAATGCGCAGCTTGGGGGAAAGATTTTGGAGGCGTTTCCGGGGATGAAGGTGGACGTCCATAAGCCGGAGCTGATGCTTTATGTGGAGATTCGGGAGCGGATCTATCTTTATTCCGATGTGATTCCCGGTCCGGGCGGTATGCCCGTGGGGACGAACGGGAAGTCTATGCTGCTGCTTTCCGGGGGTATCGACAGCCCTGTGGCCGGTTATATGGTGGCCAAGCGGGGGGTGAAGATTGACGCGGTGTATTTTCATGCGCCGCCCTATACAAGTGAGCGGGCGAAGCAGAAGGTGGTGGATCTGGCGGAGAAGGTGGCGCGTTATGCGGGGCCTGTTTACCTCTATGTGGTGAATTTTACGGATATTCAGCTTTATATTTATGAGAAATGTCCTCATGAGGAATTGACGATTATTATGCGGCGGTATATGATGCGGATTGCCGAACGGATTGCGGAGAAAACCGGGTCCTTGGGATTGATTACCGGGGAGAGCATCGGACAGGTGGCAAGCCAGACGGTGCAGAGTCTGGCGGCGACGAATGAGGTTTGCACGATGCCGGTGTTTCGGCCTCTGATTGCTTTTGATAAGGAGGATATTGTAACGATTTCCAAGCGGATTGATACGTTTGAAACGTCGATTCAGCCATTTGAGGATTGCTGTACGATTTTTGTGGCGAAGCATCCGGTGACGAAGCCGAATGTTAAGGTGATTAGGCATTCGGAGACGAAGCTGGCGGAGAAGATTGATGGGATGGTGGAGGAGGCTGTAAAGAGGGCTGAATTAATTGTTGTGGGTTAGTGAGGGTGGGGTCTGCCGCAATATAAGCCGGCAGCCATTTCCATATCCTGTGTTCGGACGATTCACGCACACTCTGTCTGCTCTGACCGTACATTGCCTTGGTGGTTGCTTGCGGAGGATGTGCGGAATGAGGCAATGTTCGTCCATAGCAGACAGAGTGTGCGCGAATAGCCGGACACTGGATATCGGAAAAGCCTGCCGGCTGATTCTGCGACAGCCCGGTAGGTTGTTGAGAAGAATTGTGTATCTGTTACAACGCACAAATCGATTTACAGGCACGTGCATTTGTGACTGGAAATTGATTTCATGTGGGTGTGTTGGAATAGATATTACGGGACTGGAATAGGAGGCTATTGTGAAGGAGAGAATTGTTGAACGTGTGGGAGAATTGCTTCCGGATTTGGTGGGGGATATTAAGACGATTTGTAATATGGATTCCAGGCAGGATACGGCTGCGCCGGAGTATCCTTTTGGGGCTAGGGTGACGGATTGTCTGAATAAGGCTCTGGAGATTGCAAGAGGGCTTGGATTTGAGACGGAGAATGTGGGGAATCAGATTGGGATTGCTTCCTGGGGGCCGGATACGGAGGAGTATATTGCCTGTGTGGGACATCTGGATGTGGTGGATGTGAACGGGGTGTGGAAAACGGATCCGTTTGTGTGTACGGAGAAGGATGGGTTTTTGTATGCCAGGGGGGTTTTGGATAATAAGGGGCCTATGTTTTGCTGTTTGTATGGGTTGAAGGCGCTTGTGGATCTGGGGTATGAGTTTCCGATTAAGGTGAAGATTATTTTTGGGACGAATGAGGAGACCGGAATGGAGGATATGAAGTGGTATTTTCAGAATCACAAGTATCCTTTGATGGGATGGACTCCTGACTGTAAGTATCCGGTGATTTATGCGGAGCGCGGAAGGGCGGCTTTTCGGTATAGTCTGCCAAAGGCGGAGCTTGGGGAGCTGGTTCGGTTTTTGAATGGGTTTGTTTTGAATCAGAATGATTTGTCGTCTGCCCTTGGAGTGGATTATGCGGATGAGGAGTTTGGGAAGAATCAGGTGCGGAAGGTGGAGCTTTTTGAGGAGGGGGATACCTGCGGACTGACTTTGGTTTCCAGTTATCCGGCTTCTTATTCTCTGGATACGATGCGGGAGGCCCTGGAGAAGCTTTGTACGCCTCATATGACCTTGTCGCTGGATTCGAATCTGGACCCGGTGTTTTTTGATAAGGATACGTATTTGGTGAAAACTCTGGAGCATGTTTATGAGGAGATTATGCAGGAGGATGGAAGTGCGGTGACGACTACCGGGGGCAGTTATGCAAAGGTGGTGAAGAATATTGTACCTTTTGGGCCGAGCTTTAAGGGGCAGAAGGGTATTGGGCATATGCCGGATGAGTGGATGCGTATCTGTGATATTGAAAAGAATGCGCAGATTTATGGCTATGCATTTTATAGATTGATGGATGGGTTAGGTAACTGAAACGGCAGTATCCTTTATAGTGCTCAGATTGATTTTGTATTTGTGTATTTTTAGGGGTGCTGCGGAATTGAAATGGAGGTAGTGAAGTGAGGAGATTGGGAATTTCCGTTTATCTGGAGCGGGCGCCGAAGGAAGCTTGTTATGAGTATATGAAGCTGGCCGGAAAGTATGGCTTTCAGAGAGTATTTACTTGTCTTTTGTCGGTGGAAGAGAGCCGGGAGAAGATTGTGGATGAGTTTACGGAGTTTTGTAAGGTGGCTCATGAGAGCGGTCTTATTGTGTCGGTGGATACGAATCCGCAAGTGTTTGAGAGACTTGGGGCTGCGCCTATGGACTTGTCTGTTTTTGCACAGATGGGTGTGGATATTATCCGCCTGGACGGGCATTTTGGGGAATTTGAGGATATACAGATTACGAGAAATCCTTATGGGATTATGATTGAATACAATGCATCCTGTTCTATGGCACTGGATTTGATGATTGAGAAGGGCGCTGACCGGAATAATATGTGTATTTGCAGTAATTTTTATCCCCAGAGGAACACGGGTATGGGGTTGAAACGTTATAAGGAGCTGAACAGCCGGTATCAGCCTTTGGGCTTGACCAATGCGACTTTTGTGACCAGCAGAGAGGAGAATACGCATGGGCCTTGGGAGGTCTATGAAGGACTTCCAACTTTGGAAATCCATCGGGATCTGCCGATTGATTTACAGCTTCGTCATTTAAGTGCTTTGGGATTCTGTACGGATTTTATGATTGGAAATGCTTTTGCCAGTGAGGAAGAGCTAAAAATCATGGCGGAGACGGACTTAAGCAAGCCGTCTATGAAGGTGGATGCGGAAGAGGGGATTTCTGAGATTGAACGGGAGATTATTACCTGTGATATTCATGCAGGCCGGGATGATTGTAATGAACTGGTTGTCAGATCCAGCTTCCCCAGGGTAAAATATAAGAAGGAAAGCATTGTTCCCCGTGAGAATCATAAGGATGTATTTACGAAGGGCGATGTGATCATTGTTAATGATAATTTGAAGCATTATGCGGGTGAGCTGATGATTGTGCTGGATGAGATTAAGTCCAGTGATGACTACAATTATGTGGGACATATCAATGAAGGCGAGCAGTTAATCCTGGACTGCATCCGGCCGGCTCATGGATTTGCATTGATGATTCGGTAGGAAAATGATTTAGACAAGGGTGTACTGGGAGGATATCACGGTACTGGAATGGAGGACAAATATGGAAAAGGTTGCGGAAATATGCTGCGGAGGCTATGAGGATGCACTGGCGGCATATCATGGAGGCGCCAAACGCATTGAGCTGAACAGCGCCCTGTACCTGGGAGGCTTAACGCCGTCTTTGGGAACACTCATTTTAACAAAAAAGAATACGGATCTGAAGGTTATTGCTATGGTCAGACCCCGCGGAGCCGGTTTCTGCTACAGCGCTGCCGACTTTGAGGTTATGAAGGCCGACGCCGAGCTTCTTCTTCAAAACGGCGCCGACGGCATTGCCTTTGGCTGTCTCAATGAAAACGGAGAGATAGAAGAAAACCAGACCCGGGAAATGACGGGCATTATCAAGAAGCATCATGGAGAGGCAGTCTTCCACCGTGCCTTTGACTGTGTGCAAGATCCCTGCAAAGCTATTGAAATTCTGATTGATATTGGAATAGATCGCATTTTAACCAGCGGCGGGCAGGAAAAGGCTGTGGACGGCATAGAGCTTTTGGCTAAGCTGCAAAAGGAATATGGGGAAAGAATCGAGCTTCTGGCCGGCAGCGGCATGAATGCAGGAAATGCCGCAGAGCTTATGGAGCGTACCGGAATCCGTCAGGTACACAGCTCCTGCCGCGGATGGCTTCCCGATCCCACCACAGAAGGGCCGCAGGTTTCCTATGCATATGCGGAGCCGCCTCACAGAAAGGACTATGAGGCTGTGGACAAAAATTTAGTAAAGAAGCTGGTTGATGCCTTATGAATTTTCAGAAAATAAGAAATAATGATAAAGTGCGTTTTGCTTATACTTTTGCAAGCGTTTTACTTGCAGGCTTTATGCAGGCGGCCGTTATGCAGATTTTTATGGTTCCCATTAACCTGCTGTCCAGCGGCTTTACGGGCGTGGCGTTTTTGATAGAGAAGATAACCTCCGCCTTTTTTGGATTTTCCTTTTCCGTATCTTTGGGAATGCTGCTCCTCAATATACCGGTAGCCATTATGTGCAGCAAAAGCATTAGTAAGCGGTTTACCTTCTTTTCTCTTTTGCAGGTTTTCTTCGCCAGCTTCTTTCTGCGGGTGCTGAGCTTTGAGCCTTTATTTGAGGATATTCTGCTGAATGTGATTTTCGGTGGATTTTTGTACGGTATTATGACCGTTATTGCCCTGAAAGGAAATGCTTCCACGGGGGGCATTGATTTTGTGGCTCTTTATATTTCCAATAAAAAGGGGAAGTCTATCTGGAGCTATGTTTTTGTATTTAATGCTACATTGATTACGATTTTTGGCTGTATGTTTGGCTGGGAGTATGCAGGATATTCCATATTGTTCCAGTTCATTTCCACAAAGACCATTGATTCCTTCTACCATCGGTATGAGCGGATGACCATGCAGATTACTACAACAAAGGCGGATGCGGTGATTGAAGCTTATGTAGCGGAGTACCGCCACGGCGTTTCCCGGGTAGACGGGATTGGAGGTTACAGCGGAAAGAAGGTCAGTCTTTTGCACACGGTAGTATCAAGTTATGAGATTCAGGACATTGCGAAGCTGATGCGGAAGGCTGATCCTCATGTGGTGATCAATACCTTTAAATCGGAGGACTTTTATGGAGGATTTTATTTGAAGCCGATTGATTGAGGTAACAGTTAGGGCTTGTGTTTGAAGTTTTTGTTCGGAAATTGCAGATGGATTGTAATTACAATTTGGATATTTCATGCAAAAATAATTTATGGGACTTAAAAGTAAGATAGGATGAAAATGATCACAGGAAGCTTTAAGGAGCGGAATGTGATCATTTTTTTATGAAAAGGCAGGGGTTAAGAGTGGGATTTTGTTGGAAAACGTTGGGATATGTTGGTTTATATTAAGGTTGTTCATCCTTTTTGGAGCCGTGTTTCCAGTGAAAATGAGGCAATAAATATACATTGCGGGCGGCAGGCAAATATTTTATAATCAAATATATCGGCGGCTAATACTCTTAGTGGACAAGGAGAGAACATGATTACATTTATGCTCTCTTTTCGGAATTGTATACCAATGAAAGACGAGTTTATAAATACATTGCAAGTAACAGGCGGATAATTTTATTCAAGTATAAGGAATCAGGATTTGGCTGAGGAGATTAGAGTGAATGATTGCGTTTGATTTTGGAAATCTTTGTTTTAATTCAGGGGCTTCAGAACAGAATATTTTAGTTGTGATATCCGGCAAAAATATGTTTTTGTCAATGAATGACTTTATAACAGAGGCTGTAAATTTTCTGGAATCAGACGGGAGGTTTTGCGGTAATTGGACTGAGATATATAAAAACCGCACGAACTTACCGGCTTCTGCTGATGATATTGCATGGATGAAATCACGATTGGAAGAGATGAATCAGCGTGTAAATATTCTATATGAACCAATAATCAAAGCAGTAAATGTTGTCCCTTCAAAATGGAATGATATAACTTTAGGAATAGAAACTATGAATGAGTATATTTTATATTTATGGGGTACATCAGCATAAATTTCGGTTTGAAGAAGTGCCAGGTGAGTGCAAATTCAGCAATCATATGCAAAAATATGCATGGAACGTAATTTCAAAAAAGGTAATGTTTATATGCTTTAAGAGCTTTCTTATTTCGAAGTGGAAAACATGTTGTTTGGAGAAGGCTATGCATGAGGGATCTTGAAAAAATATGAAATTATTATTAAATAATATGGACGAATTGTTATCCAAGACAGGATATTGCATCAAAAAAGAATATGAGAATCAAATTCTCAATTCCATATATAATTATTGTTTGTTGTTTTACTGTAAAGAAACCGAGGTTATCGCATTAACTAGGGAACCTTTAGAGGTTATCTTATATAATAAATATTATTGGCTTACACAGTATATGAAAAAGTATAGTGAAATAAATGGGTATGACGCAGGAATTGAGCAACAGAAATTTAAATTAATTGAGGAATTAGATCAACGGCTTGAAAATGTCGATTGGGACTTACTTCAAAAAATAGATGATATGATGGAGAAATGAATTTGAAGAGCTGTTAAGCGGGAGTAAAATCAGCAACTTATGCAGCAGAAGCATTTTTCCAAAAGGGAGAATTTTAAAGACGAAACAAGAAAAAGCGAAAAAAAGGAAATTATTCATGAACAATCCTGCAGTAGAGAATATATATAATTGATGAAAAAGTTTACAGTTTTGAAAGATTAGGGATGAAATAAAATAGAGCTTTAGAATTATTTTTAATTTATGCCTAAGCAGCCTTATGATTATCTTGCAACCCAAAATACATGTATCAATACCACTATTTGGAGGAAAATAGATGTACATCGCAGACTTACATATCCATTCCCGGTATTCCCGTGCCACCAGCAAGGAGTGTACTCCTGAGTATCTGGAACTGTGGGCGCGCCGCAAAGGAATCCACCTGGTAGGCACAGGCGACTTTACTCACAAGGCATGGAGAGAGGAACTAAAGGAAAAACTGGAACCTGCAGAGGACGGCCTGTATCGTCTGAAAAAGGAATACCGGCTCAAGGACGGCACAGCAGGAACATTCTGGGAGCCTCGTTTTGTAGTGACAGGCGAGATTAGCTCAATCTATAAGAAATACGACAAAACCAGAAAAGTACACAGCCTCATCCTCCTCCCGGGACTGGAGGATGCGGATATGATAGCGACAAAACTGGAAACCATCGGCAATATCCACTCCGACGGCCGTCCGATTCTGGGCCTTGACTGCCATGATTTGCTGGAAATCGTACTGGAATTATGTCCCCAGGCTATCTATGTGCCCGCCCATATCTGGACACCTCATTTTTCCCTGTTCGGCGCATTTTCCGGTTTTGACACTGTGGAGGAATGTTTTGGAGATCTCAGCACCCAGATTCACGCTTTGGAAACGGGCTTATCATCCGATCCGCCCATGAACTGGCGTGTTTCCGCGCTCGACAGATTTCAGCTTATTTCCAATTCCGATGCCCATTCCCCGGCAAAGCTAGGACGGGAAGCAAATCTACTGGACATCCAATTATCCTACGAGAATCTTTACGGAGCCATTCAGGAAGGAAAGGGACTGGAGGGAACCATAGAATTTTTCCCCGAGGAAGGCAAATACCATTACGACGGCCACCGCAAATGCAGCATTTGCCTAAGCCCCGCAGAGGCGGATCGCCATCAGGGGATCTGCCCAATATGCGGCCGGAAGCTGACCACAGGCGTATCTCACCGGATAGAGCAGCTCTCCGACCGCCCGGAAAACTATGTGCGGAGGGAAGCAAAAAGATACGAAAGCCTGGTGCCTCTGCCCGAAGTGATAGGGGCCTCCATCGGCCGCTCCGCCGCCAGCGTAAAGGTCGTGCGGGAATATGAAGCCATGCTGGAAAAGCTTGGCCCGGAATTTGAGATTCTGCGCCGCGTTCCCATAGAGGAGATTCGCAAAAGCGCCGGAACCTTGATAGGGGAAGGCATCAAACGTCTGCGGGAGGGAAAGGTCATCCGCACACCGGGCTTTGACGGAGAGTATGGAAAAATATATTTATTTCAGCCGGAAGAACTGAACGGCCCGGACGGACAGATGAGTTTTCTGGAACAGCTGGAGCCATTGCACTTGACAAATAAGCAAAAATCCGACTTAAATAAGATTAATTCAAAAAATAGTCCGATCATCACCGCAGAAACAAAGAAAGAGGAGGACACAGAAGAAAGAAAATCAAAAAAAGAAGCGAAAGAAAAAGAGTTAAGTAAGCAGGAAAGAAATCAAAGCACAGAAGAAAAGGGAGAGGCAGACACATATTCAGAAAACCCGGAGCAGCAGGAAGCAATCCGCACCCAGGCCCGTGCTGTTGCCGTAACCGCCGGCCCGGGAACCGGAAAAACCTATACCCTGATTGCACATATCCAATATCTTATTGAGGAATGTAAAGTAAAGCCATCGGAAATAACAGCCGTCACCTTTACCAACCGTGCGGCAGGTCAGTTAAAAGAACGCTTACAGAAAAGCTTAGGAAAAAAGCAGGGCTGGAAAAAGCTCCGGGCCGGGACCTTTCACGCCCTCTGTTTATCCTGCCTCCAGGAAAAAGGCGTGGCAGGAATCCTGATTGACGATGTGGAAGCCCTGGAAATTCTTCGGGAGATCATAAAAGAATCCGGCTTAAAGCAAAAGCCGGAACAGATGCGGCATTTAATATCCCTTTTTAAAACGTCAGGAAAGAGCGAAGGACCAAAAAAGCCATACCAATTAAAAGCAGAGAATAAAAAACCTGATTTCATTGCAAAAGAAACCATACTGCCAGACTTAAAAGAAGAAGAGCTGCAAATAATAGAAGCTTATAACCACAGGCTGAAAGAACAGGGACTTTGGGACTATGACGATCTACTGGTAGAAACCTGCCGCCTCCTACAGCAAGAAAGAACCGGAGCCGAGAACATAAAACAAGACCGTGCAGGAGAAAAATCATACAATTACCTCCTGGTAGACGAATTTCAGGATATCAACCCCATCCAATACAAGCTTCTCAAGCTATGGAACCAAAACGGCACCCAGCTATTCGTAATAGGAGATCCGGATCAATCCATCTACGGTTTCCGAGGAAGCAGCGCAGCCTGCTTCGAAGCCCTCCGAACCGATTATCCAATGCTCCACGAGATAACCCTGACTCAAAACTACCGCTCCACACCGGAGATTTTGGCCGCTGCCCTCCCTGTAATATCTCAAAATCCAGGCCCCAAAAGAATACTCCACCCCCAAAACCCAAAAGGTCCAAAGGTCCGCCTGACAACAGCCAAAAGCACTGAAGAAGAAGCAGCCTTCCTAGCCGGAGAAATCATCCGACAAATAGGCGGAGCAGACATGCTCCAGGCCCACGAAGCTGCTCGCGCAGAAGAAAAAGAACAAAATCGCAGCTTCGGTGATATAGCAATCCTCTACCGAACCCACCGCCAGGCCGAACGAATCGAGCAGCATTTAAAGCAGGAAGGCATCCCCTGCATCATAGGAGGCAAAGATCCCTTCCTCTCCAATCCGACAGTAAGAGGAACCCTATGTTTCTTCCGCCATCTGCTGCACCCCGAAGATACACGTTCCAAAGAGGTCAGCCTCCGCCTTCTGTTCTCCAACCCCGAAGCTTACTCAAAAACAGCAGAAAAATACAACACTCAAATACAAAAAACAAAACCCCAAAAGCTGCTAACAGAATGGTCCTCAGACCTCCAATTAGAAAAAGACCGGTCCCTAAAAAAGCTTACCGAAATGTCCTACGCCGCAAAAACAATGGAAGACTTCCTAAACCATCTGCTTTTAGGCATAGAAAGCGACATCCGGCGACATCCGGGAAAGCATTACACCTCAGACGCCGTACACCTAATGACCTTACACGGCTCAAAGGGCCTGGAGTTCCCGGTTGTCCTCCTATGCGGCCTGCAAAAAGGGCTTTTCCCACTGGAAACAGGAGCAGGACAGACAAACCTTACAGAAGAACGCCGCCTATTCTATGTAGGCATGACAAGAGCCAGAGAAGAACTAATCCTTCTCACATCCGAATCCCCCTCCTGCTTCCTAAAAGAGCTGCCGAAGGATACGGTCAACCATGAAGAAGCCCAAATAAAAAGGCAAAAACAAAAAGAAATCCAACTAAACCTATTTGACTGGATAAACGAAAAAGAATAGCACAAATACAACACATGAAACCGAACAAAATCATCGGAATACAATAACCATAAAAGTATATCTGGTGATTTTCATGTATTCATACCTATTAGAAATCCTACTCCTAGTAACAGCCCTATCCGTAGATGCATTTGCCGCCGGCTTTGTATACGGCGTAAGCAAAATAAAAGTCCCGCCCCTCTCCATAATCATAGTAACAGCCATCTCCAGCCTGATCCTAGTCTGCTCCCTCCTGGCAGGAAGCTTAGTAAGCCGCCTACTCCCAGGAAACATACCCCAGCATTTCAGCTTCCTGCTCCTGTTCATCCTGGGCCTGGTAAAACTATTCGACCGCACCTGTCATAACGAAGCGGAAACCGCCGACAAAAACAAAGACGCCATACTCTCACCCACAGAAGCATTCGCCCTTGGAGCCGCCCTCTCAATCGACAGCCTTGCGGCAGGAATCGGGGCCGGGATTCCCGTTGCTTTCATACCCACCGCATTTCTGGCCTCCTTCCTCATAGGCGCCCTGGCCGTCCTCCTCGGAAGCATACTGGGCCGCCTAATATCGTCCCATTGTAGATCGAACCTCTGCTGGGTTAGCGGCGTACTTCTCATACTTCTCGCCTTTATGAAATTGCTGTAAAATACGCCCCGGACTCAGCAAAAGCAGCTCATGAGCCACAAGAGGCATAGCAGCCAGAAGAACAAGCTGCCCCCACTCCTCAAGCTCCAGGTGACAGGTCCCAAAAGCCCGTATAAAATAAGGAAACTCCGTAACCAGTCCCTGCAGCCCTAAACCAATCACAAAAGCCGCAATCATCAGCCGGTTATTCAGATGCTTCATCCGAAACAGCGATGTCTCCACATCACGCATACCCACAGCATGGAAAAGCTGTGAGATCCCCAGAACCGTAAAGGCATAAGTCTGCGAGCGTGCCAAAATCTCCGGCGACGACAGAAGAATACGCAGATTTTCCAGACTCACAGAAGCCCCATGAGCCGTCAGCAGCGAAATCGGAAGCTGCAGAAAAGCCGTCATACTGATAAAGCCAATCAAAATACCATAGAGCAGAGTACAACTCAAGCCCCCTCCGGCAAACAAGCTCTCCTTACTGGAGCGGGGCGGCCGGTTCATAAAATGCCTGGAATCTCCCGGGTCCACACCCAGAGCCAGAGCAGGAAGGGAATCCGTAATCAAATTGATCCAGAGAATATGGCTTGGCTTAAGGGGAGACCCAAGCCCCAGTAAGATAGCGGTCAGCATCGTAATAATTTCCCCGAAATTCGAGGACAAAAGAAATAGCACCGCCTTTTTAATATTCTCGTAGATCCCTCGCCCTTCCGCAATGGCCTTGGCAATGGTAGCAAAATTATCATCAACTAAAATCAGATCTGCCGCGTTTTTAGCCACATCCGTTCCTGTAATACCCATAGCCACGCCCACATCCGCTGCTTTCAGAGAGGGGGCGTCATTCACCCCGTCCCCCGTCATAGCCACAATCTTTTTCGAAGCCTTCAGCGCCTTCACAATGCGGACCTTATGCTCAGGAGAAACCATAGCAAATACCGACAGTCTCTGCACCGCCTTAGAAAATTCCTCATCGGACAGGGAATCAATCTGCGCCCCTGTCATACAATCCTCCGGCCGCTCCGCAATCCCAAGCTCCCTGGCAATGGCAAATGCCGTATCGCTCCGATCCCCTGTGATCATCACCGTCTTAACCCCGGCCCGCCGAAAATCACGAACTGCCTTTGCAGCCTCCGGCCGGATAGGGTCCATCATTCCCACAGCCCCCACAAACGTAAGCCCGCTCTCCGTGGGGCGGTCCGTACCAATACGCATACCCAGAGCCAGAAGCCGCAAAGCCCTGCCGGACAGCGTATTCATAGCGGCCGCAATCTCCCTGCGCTTGACAGAATCCAGGGGAACCGTCCTGCCATTCAGCAGAAGCGTATCACAGCGCTTCAGAATTTCATCCGGGGAGCCTTTGGTATAGGAAACAGTAGAACTGCCGTTTCGGTGCAGGGTGGTCATCATCTTTCGATCCGAATCAAAGGCCAGCTCCTGAATCCGCGGCAATTTTCGTTCCAGTGCAGGGCGTTCCAGATAAAAGCGGTGAGCCAGATCCAGAAGAGCAAGCTCTGTCGGATCTCCCAGACGGTTGTCCGTATTGATGACGGCATCATTGCAGAGGGCAAAGCCTTCCAGAAACTGGCGGTTTTTTTCCGGCGAGAGGGCGGCCGCATCCAGAATCCGGCCTCCTGTATAGCAGGCGGTAACCGTCATCTTATTCTGGGTGAGGGTGCCTGTCTTATCGGAGCAGACAACACTGACACAGCCCAGGGTTTCCACACTCGGCAGGCGCTTTACAATGGTATTAACCTTTACCATCCGGGAGACGCTTAAGGCAAGCACCATTGTAACAATGGCAGGCAGACCTTCCGGAACGGCGGCCACCGCCAGGGAAATCGCCGTGATCAGCATTTCCATAATATCCCTTTTCTGGAGAACGGCAATGAAAAAGAGAAGGGCGCACAGAAGAAGGGAAACAATGCTTAAAAACTTTCCAAGCTCTCCCAAACGCTGCTGAAGAGGCGTTGTCTCCGTGGGGGACTCATTGATAAGGCGCGCAATCTTTCCGATCTCCGTATCCATGCCGATAGCGGTGACAACGCCCTCCCCCCGGCCGTAGGTTACATTGGTGGACATATAGGCTTTGTTGTTTTTAGACAAATCCTTTTCCACGGGAACCGATTCTCCCGTTAAAGCGGCCTCTTCAATTTTCAGGCTGTTTACGGAAATCAGCTCCAGATCCGCAGGCACCTGACGGCCGGCGTCCAGGCAGACAATATCCCCGGGCAGAAGATCCCGGGCCGGAATCTCCTTTAAAACGCCGTTTTGCCGGATAAGAGCCGAGGGACTGGTCATCTGCTTCAAGGATTCCAGAGCTTTCTGAGCCTTACCTTCCTGGATCACGCCCACAACGGAATTGACCAAAATCACAGCGAGAATAATAGCCGTATCGCTGACCTCCCCTAAGAGCATGGAAATGGCGGCGGCGATAAAGAGAATAAAGATCAGCGGATCATTCAGCTGCTCAAAAAAGGATTCCATGATTGTTTTGTGATGCCCGTCCTCCAGGATATTCTGTCCCCGAAGGCCGTTCGGAGAGGGTGCCGGTTGTTTCATATTATAATCCATCCCTTCGTGCATATTGTGGAAACAGGGCGCATACAAAGGTTAAGGCGCATTGGGGAATATTAATATTGAAGCCGGAGTACCGCTCACATGCACGGTTGCCGGCAAGCGCAAAACCTTGTACGAGCATTTGTTATCAAAACATATGAAAAAAGGGACAAAGTTATGTTAGGAAAAAATAAGTTTATGGAGAATCCTTTTGCCTGTTTGTAAATCAGGAACGAATTGATATATAATCCGTTACTGCTTACGGGGGATGATTCCGCAGAGCGTTTCCCCATCCTTTGCGGTTTGGACGCAGCAACTGTCACAGGGGGCAAGCTTTGCCTGACGGATTTCTTGTGAGTCCTTAAAGCGTGTTGCTTATAATTTTGAAGAACAAACAGGTGATATCATTATTTGTGCAGTTGAGAAGCTGAAAAATCTGCCGTATAATAATTTCAAAATAACAATTTGCAAAGCACGATCCCCTGTAGGAAAGGAAAAGGATATATCTTATGAAAAAGATCGCAGTCATTGACGATGATATCTATATTGGCGATATGGTAGAAGAGATTTTAAAGAAAGAGGGCTACAGCGTTCTGCGGGCTTACTCCGGTACGGAGGCGGTCTATCTTTTGAAAGAGCACCGTCCGGATCTCATTCTCCTGGACCTGATGCTGCCCGGCCTGACCGGAGAGCAGGTACTTCCCTTAGTACAGGGAATCCCGGTGATTGTAGTCAGTGCAAAGGCGGATGTGGCGGATAAGGTAAAGCTGCTTCGAGACGGTGCGGCAGACTATATCACAAAGCCATTTGACACAAGGGAGCTGTTAGCCCGTATCAATGTACAGCTTCGTATGGCGGCCTCCCTGGGCAGCATTGGAAGCCTTACTTTCGGCGGCTTAAATCTGGATTTGGACAGCCATAGCCTGAGTGTAAATGGCCAGGCCGTAAGGCTTACAAGAACGGAATATGCCATCCTGAAGCTCCTGATGCAGAACCCGAGACAGGTTTTAACAAAATCCCTCCTGTTGGAGAGGATCAGTACGGATACGCCGGACTGTACGGAAAGCTCCCTGAAAATCCATGTGAGTAATTTAAGGAGAAAGCTTCGGGAGACAGGCGGAAGAGATTATATTGAGTCCGTGTGGGGCATTGGATACAAAATGCAGGAAGAATAATTATTTACGATTTCTTAACCATTTTCTTAACCGTTTTCTAAATCTCTTTCTGCTACACTCAGTGTACAGGTGTACAGGGAGACATATTACGGAACTGGAAAACAGTAATATGTCTCACAGTGCACAAATCGATTTACAGACACATGTACTTGTGGCTGGAAATTGATTTCATACAGGTGTACAGGGAGACATATTACGGTACTGGAATAGGAGACAAACATGGAATATTGTTTAACAGCAGAAAGATTAAGCAAACACTACCGGCACTTCAAGGCTCTGGAGGGACTTTCCATCCACGTCCCCAAAGGCTCTATCTACGGTCTGGTGGGAAGAAACGGTGCAGGCAAGACAACGCTCATCCGCCTTATCTGCGGACTCCAAAGCCCGACGTCCGGCGAATACATTTTATACGGAAAACGAAACACGGAAAAGGGAATCACAGAAGCACGCCGCCGGATGGGGGCCGTAGTGGAAACGCCCTCCATATATTCGGACATGACTGCAGAGGAAAACATCCGGCAGCAGTATCAGATCCTGGGAATCCCCTCCTTTGACGGAATCCGGGAGCTTCTGGAACTGGTGGGTTTAGAGGATGTGGGAAAGAAAAAAGCCAAAAACTTTTCCCTCGGTATGCGTCAGCGTCTGGGAATCGCCGTGGCTCTGGCAGGAGATCCGGATTTTCTCATTCTGGACGAGCCGGCGAACGGCTTGGACCCGGAGGGAATCATAGAAATGCGGGAGCTTATTCTGCGTCTCAACCGGGAACGTCAGATCACCGTCCTGATATCCAGTCATATCCTGGATGAATTGTCCAGGCTTGCAACCCATTACGGCTTTTTGGATCAGGGCCGCATGGTAAAGGAATTAAGTGCACAAGAACTGGAGTCTGCCTGCCAGAAATGCGTCCGGCTCATGGTTTCGGACACAAAGGCATTGTCACAGGCATTGGAGAGAATGGGATTGGAATACAAGATCCGAAGCCATGAGGAGGCTGATGTATACGGGGAGGTCAATCTGTCACAATTGATTCTGGATCTTGCAAAGGAAGACTGTCAGGTGCTCGGTATCCAGGAGCACAACGAAAGTCTGGAGAGTTATTTTATGGGTCTGGTAGGAGGTGGAGAGCATGAATAAGCTGTTTTGGGCGAACCTGAACCGCCTGCACCGGGACAAAACCTTTAAACTTGGATGTGCATTTCTGGCAGGCATGAGCATATATTTACCCATTCTTCATTATGTGGAACAGGGAGAGAAAGCAAATCCCAACAATTATTTCTGGAACTTTAACCTTGTAATCGGAGTGATTGCGGCCGTCTGTTGCAGCATGTATCTGGGTACGGAATACAGCGACCGAACCATGCGTAATAAACTGATAGCAGGACATACGAGAAAAGACATCTATTTATCCAATTTAATCATCTGTACCCTTGCCTGCTTTTTTGCGGTGGCAGTATATATAGCGGCGGAGAGTCTTGTGGGGATTCCACTAAACGGAAATGTCCGGATGGATCCGTGGGAGCTGGCGGTCCGGTTTCTGGTAAGCGGACTTATGATTTTGGCCTATGTCTCCATTTTCACCATGATCAGTATGCTGAATCAGAACAAGGCTTCCGGGGCTGTGGCCAATATCCTCCTGTTTTTCGCTCTGCTGGTGTTGGCCTTTGTTGTTAAAGCAAGGCTGACGGAGCCGGAATTTCTCACAAACCACTATACCTTAAATGAATTAGGGGAGATGACACAGGGGGAACCCATGCCACATCCACGGTATCTTCAGGGAACTGTACGTGCCGTTTATGAGTTTCTGTATGATTTTCTTCCCACGGGGCAGATGATTCAGATGTGCAGCCAGGTATTCATATGGTGGCAGCGGATGGCGTTGTGCAATGTGGGGATTACGGCTGTGACTACGGGGATTGGGATGTATTTGTTTGGGAAAAAAGATATTCGGTAGTTTAAAAGGACATGGATGGAAAAAATGATTTGTATGGAAATATTGTGTCTGGTGCTGTTGGCGGTCTGCCTGCTGCTTTTATGGAAAATACACCTTTTGCGTAAAGGGGCAAAAGAAATACGCAGAGAATTTGAACAGAAGTTTTCGGAGGATACCAATACGCCCATTGTGATTTCCACCCGGGACTTATGTATGCGTCAGTTAGCAGAGGGAATAAACCGTCAGCTTAAGCTTCTGAACCGGGAACGCCATCGGTTTTGGCAGGGAGATCGGGAGCTTAAGGAAGCGATCACCAACATTTCCCATGATCTGCGGACACCTCTGACGGCCATATCCGGGTATCTTGATCTGCTGGATCAGGAGGAGCACACCCCGACGGCAAGGCGGTATCTGGAAATGATCCGCAACCGGACCAATGCCCTTGGTGACTTGACGGAGGAGCTGTTCACTTATTCCGTCATAACCTCCCAGGAGGAGAATGCGGGGGAGTACCTGTCACTGAATCGTGTATTGGAGGAAAGCCTGGCCTTTTACTACGGGGCCTTTGTGCAGCATAAGATAACACCCGAGATCTCCATTCCGGGGGAAAAGGCAGAGCGATTTCTCGATCGCTCTGCCCTTATGCGCATCTTTGGAAATATCATCAGCAATGCGCTGAAATACAGTGACGGAGATCTGTCCGTAGTGATGAAGCCTGACGGGACCATTGTTTTTGCAAATAAAGCAGCGAGCCTCACTCCGGTTCTGGCAGGCAGACTCTTTGACCGCTTCTACACGGTGGAAACCGGCAGTCAGTCCACGGGTCTTGGCCTGGCAATCGCAAAACAGCTATGCAAGCGCATGGGCGGCAGCATCCGGGCCGACTATCAGGAAGAAAAGCTGATCATAACTCTGTTTTTTCCAAAATAAAAACGGTATAAATGTGTTTCCAAAAACATGGTCTCTGCCAATGCAGAACATATACGGGCGTATCCGATTGACAGACATATTCTTACCTTATTTCAAGTTTCAAAAGCATCAGCCGCTTTCCGGAAACGCTCCATAACCTGAGAAAGAGAACGCACACCCGTACAGGCTCCCAGGGATTCCACGGCCAGAGATGCGGTCATATTGGCAAAGCGGCCGCAGTCCGCCAGATCCATATGCTCCGAGAGCGCATAGAGAAATCCGGCGGCAAAATTATCGCCGGCTCCCGTGGTATCAATGCACCTCGTATGGGGATAAGCGGGAATCACAAGCCTCTGCTCTTTTGTCTTAATAAAACATCCGTCTTTCCCCATCTTAATCACCATACAGGACACGCCGCAGTCCAAAAAGGCATCGGCAATCTCATCGGGCTTGGAAAGGCCCGATACGGCCTTCGCCTCTTCATAGTTGGGAAATAAATAATCCAGATATTGAATGGCGTCCCGAATATCCGCAAGCCGTTCTCCATTTTTACAGCGCGTCATATCGGCGCAGAGAATAAGGCCCTGCTCCTTAGCGGACCGGAACAGAGAAGCCATAGCCGGAATGTCAAAACAGGGTGAGACGAAGATACTGGCAAAGCACAGAAGGGGAGCTTTTTTCAAAGCATCCGTATTAACATCCGAAAGCGCCAGTTTACGCAGGGACCCGTTCCGGTTGGTGATAAAGGAACGTTCGGCCTCCTGATCCACCAAAACAACATTGATCCCGGTGTCCAGATCCGATTCGATCACCGTATCCTCCGTAGAAACACCATTTTCCCGGAAATAATTCAGAAGAACCTGTCCGCTTAAGTCATTGCCAATCTTAGTGATAAGGTTTACCCGTTTTCCAAGCCGGGCAAGGGTGGTGGCTTCATTACAGGCATCACCGCCCGGAGCGAGAGTGACACGGTCCGCCGGACAGGAGCGGCCGGCCAGATCCTTTTTGGAAACGGGCCGGGCCAGAACATCCAGAACGGCGGCGCCGATGATGGTAATGTCGTACATATGGGTTATCTCCTTTGTGTGGTTGAAATGAATGATTCGAATCTTCCCCGCTTTATCAAATACTGCCATAATATAAGAGAGTCTTGCGACTGCTATATTAGCAAAGCTGCAAATAACTATTAAAATTATAGCATTTGCTGATACGGCGGGCAATGCCAAAAACGGCTGCTGCTGTTTGCAGAATGAGCAACTATAACTACTTCCGCCGCAATGGTACAGGAGTAATATCCTTCTCATCCGGATGCTTCAGGTAATACCGCGTATCCCTGGCAATGATATCGGACAGCAGCAGAACCGCCAGAAGATTCGGAACTGCCATCAGCGCATTGAGGGTGTCCGCGATACTCCACACTAGTTCCAACCGCACAACCGGGGCAAAGACAAGAACAAGAATCCATAGAAAACGGTAAGGAAACAGCGATATTTTTCCAAACAGATATTCCAGGCAGCGTTCCCCGTAGTAGGACCACCCCAGTATGGTAGCATAAGCAAAGGTAATAATGCCGAAAATCAAAATGGGTCTTCCGATATAGGGAATCTGTGAAAAAGCAGCGGTAGTCAGCTCGCCCCCGGAAAGCGTCTCCCAGGCAACATTCCCTCCGCGCAGAATGCTGCTTACCAGAACCAGTCCGGTGATAAGGCAGACCACAACCGTATCCCAGAAGGTGGCGGTGGAAGCAATAAGAGCTTGGCGAACAGGATTGCGTGTACGGGCGGCTGCAGCGATAATCGGAGCCGAGCCCATACCGGCTTCATTGGTAAACAGCCCCCGCGCAATGCCGTAGCGGGCCGCAAGCATGATACCGGATCCGGCCATTCCTCCCCCCACGGCCTTCGTGCTTCCAAAGGCAGAAGACAGAATCAGGGAAATGCTCTCTCCGAGCAGACTGCGGTTCAATACCAGAATCACAAGGCATCCGGCCAGATAGGAGAAGGCCATAAATGGGACAAGCCGTTCACAGACCCGGGCAATCGAACGGACGCCGCCCAGAATAACCAGGCAGGTAATAAGTCCGGTCACAAGCCCCACGGTAAGACAGACCGCGTCGGGCCGGACTGTCAGAAGCCGGGCCAAAAACGAAGAGCTTTCTTCTACAGCGGAGCGTACCGAGGAATCTATGATTATGGCAATGGCGTTTACCTGAACCCCGCAGCCGATGCCAAAGGAAGTAAGAACGCCGAAGCAGGCAAAGAGAATGGCGGGGACGCGCATCCCCAGACCCCGTTCCAGGGCGTACATGGCGCCTCCGAGCATGGTGCCGTCCCTGGTGCGCACCCGGTATTTTACAGCGATAAGGGATTCTGCGTAGGTGGTAGCCATGCCGAAGACCCCGGTGAGCCAGCACCAGAATACGGCTCCCGGACCGCCCAGGGCAATGGCCGTTCCCACACCGATGATATTGCCGGTTCCAAGGGTGGAGGCAAGAGAGGTGGAGAGGGCCGCAAAGGGACTAATATCACCGTCGGAATCCGGGTCTTTGGTGAGGGAAAGCCGGATAGCAAGCGGTGTTTTGCGCTGAATAAAGCCCGTTTTCCAGGTCATAAACAGATGGGTGCCGAAAAGCAGGACAATCATGGGTATGCCCCAGAGGTATTCATTGACGGTTTCGATAAATACGGAGAGTGTGTTCATGGGCGGGTCCTTTTTGGGAGATTGATAGAATTATATGCGGCTGCAAACCAAAAATTTCATTGCCCATGAAGTTCGTCTGAATTTTGTTTTTTGATTTTCAGATACCTCTGGAATTAAATGAAAAAAGGAGTATAATAAAACCGGACATAAAATGTATTTTACGCGATAAGCAGAAAAGTCAAGTGTTTATAAGAAATGCTTTTGACCGACCGGTAAAGTCGCAAAGGCGCACGAGAGAAACATTTATGAGCGCCCTTTCGAATAAAAGTTTCTCTCATTACAGGTGCGCCGAAGCGACTTTACCCTTTAGTGCCGTCGCGCAGCGACTTTCAATAGGAGGAAAATCATGGGACACCTAGCAAGCAGAGACGCCTATAAGAATCTGGAGGACCGCATCAACTGGTTCACCCAGGGCGCACCGGTATCGGACAGCCTGTATAAGATTCTCCAGGTGCTCTACACGGAAAAAGAAGCAAAATGGGTAGCACTCTTACCGGTGCGCCCCTTTACGGCAAAAAAGGCCGCACATATCTGGAACACCAGTGAGGCAAAGGCGGAAAAGTTTCTCACCCATCTGTGTGAAAAAGCCCTGTTGGTAGATTCTTACCACAACGGCGTGCGGAAATTCGTGATGCCGCCCCCAATGGCCGGCTTTATCGAATTTGCCCTGATGCGTACCAGAGGGGACATTGATCAGAAGTATTTAAGCGAACTGTATTACCAATATATGAATGTGGAAGAGGACTTTGTAAAGGATCTGTTCTTTGTCACGGAAACACGTCTGGGCCGCGTGTTCGTCCAGGAACCGGTGCTGACCAACGCAAACACCCTGCATATCCTGGATCACGAACGGGCCAGCCACATCGTGGAGGAAGCTGAATATATAGGTCTGGGCACCTGCTACTGCCGTCACAAAATGCTCCATGCAGGCCATCCCTGCGAGATAGACGCGCCCCTGGACGTATGCCTCACCTTCGGAAATGTGGCCCGTTCCCTGGCGGAGCACGGCGGCTATGCCCGGCTCATTGACAAGGAAGAGGCTATGGAAGTTCTGGAGCGGTCCTACGCCCATAACCTGGTGCAGATCGGCGAAAATGTGCGGGAAGATCCGGCATTTATCTGCAACTGCTGCGGCTGCTGCTGCGAGGCGCTGCAGGCGGCCCGGAAGTTTGCGCCCATGCAGCCGGTGGCAACAACCAATTACATTCCCAAAGTAGACAAAGAAACCTGCATAGGCTGCGGAAAATGCGCCGGCGCCTGTCCGATTTTAGCTATTTCAATGGAGGAAGGGGAAAACGGGAAAAAGAAGGCGGCGATTAATGAAGAAATCTGTCTGGGCTGCGGCGTCTGCGCAGGGAATTGTTCCACGAAGGCCATTGAGATGAAGCGGCGTCCGGTACAGGTGATTACACCGGTGAACAGCACGCACCGTTTTGTTTTGCAGGCCATTGAAAAAGGCACATTGCAGAATCTGATTTTTGATAACCAGGCATTTGCCAATCACAGAGCTATGGCGGCGGTGTTTGCGGCTATTCTGAAGCTTCCGCCTTTAAAACAGGCGCTGGCAAGTAAGCAGTTTAAGTCCGTTTATTTGGATAAACTGTTATCAAGTCAGATAAAGAAAAACAAATAATAAAAGAAAAATCAAAGATTTGCCAAACGAAAGAAATTCCTCCATGTAGTATTGCACATGTGTGACAGGATATACTATCTATTGTTACTCGAAAACTGCAATACTGTGTGCTGTCTGACCATTTGAAAAAATATTCGCATCATCAGCCGGATTTTCAAGAGGTAAGTTACCGTAAGGACAATGCACAAAACATGGAGGAATTTTGTTATGAAAAAACAAGTCTTGTTTTTGACGGCGGCGCTGACGGCGGCAGTGCTTGCCGGCTGCAGTACGACAGATAACACGGGGAACGATACTCAGAACGGCTCCTCCGGAACCGTTGTGGAAAATGTTGTGCCCAATCACGGAAATACCCAGCAAAACACGGGTAACAACAATCAAAACACAACCACCGACACAAATCAAAACGAGGCGGAAGGCGGAGATTACAAAATGGGCGTAGGCATTGTATCCCGTCTGAAACGCGCCCAGAATGCGGGAGACACGGATGGTTCTGCCGAGATCAATACCGTAGTGGCCGCAGTCACCGTAGACGGAGAGGGCCACATCGCCAACTGCATCATCGATAAGGTGGAAAATAAGCTTCCTATTTCCAACACAGGCGCCATCGGCTCGCCGGCCAACACGGAATATTCCACCACAAAGGAGCTGGGGGACAGCTATGGCATGAAGGAAGCCTCTCCCATTGGAAAGGAATGGAACGAGCAGATAGCATCCTTTGAGCAATACGTCATCGGAAAAACCGTTGAGGAGGTAAATGGCATCAAAACCGATAACCAGGGCTATGCCGAGGAAAATGATTTGACAAGCTCCGTAACCATTTCTATCAGCGACTTCCAGGCAGCGATTACCAAAGCGGTAGAAAATGCCCGATAAAGGATTCCAAATTATTTTTACTTGTGATAAACACCATTTTCCTTTATAATGAAAAAAGTGTAAGAACTGCCTATCCCTGTGCATCAGAGCGGGGATAGGCGTTTACACAAAATCTGTTGATGCATAAGATAATAGAGAGACATTTCTGTTACATATCCTGAAACGGGCGGTAACAGTATACTTCAAAGAACAGAGGGGGAAAGTTATGCAGAAATTCTTCAAAAGCCTTCCATTCAAATTACTGGTGGGTGTAATTGCAGGTATTGTCATCGGTCTGGTGGCAAATGAAACAGTTATGAACGTGGTGGTAACGATTAAGCAGGTTCTCGGACAGCTTATTACCTTCTGCGTGCCGCTGATTGTCATCGGTTTTATCGCGCCGTCCATAACCAAGCTGGGCAACAATGCGTCCCGTATGCTAGGAGTAGCCCTGGTGCTGGCCTATGTGTCCTCCGTCGGAGCGGCACTGGCATCTATGGCTGTGGGCTTTGGCCTGATTCCGCATCTTTCCATTGTAACGGATGTAGAAGGGTTAAAGGAACTGCCGGCCGTTTTATTTGAACTGGAGATTCCGCCGGTTATGTCCGTAATGAGCGCTTTGGCCTTTTCCCTTCTGGTAGGGCTTGGCGTTACCTGGACAAAATCCCGCCAGCTGGAGACGATTTTAAATGAATTTCAGTCGGTGGTTCTGTCTATCGTGACCAAGGTAGTCATTCCCATACTGCCCTTCTTCATTGCTTCCACCTTCTGCGGTCTGGCCTATGAAGGAAGTATTACCAAGCAGTTCCCGGTATTCCTGAAGGTTATCGTGATTGTTATGGCAGGACATTATCTGTGGATGCTGCTGCTCTATGCACTGGCAGGAGCTTATGCCGGTAAGAATCCGGTGGAAGTGGTAAAGCATTACGGTCCGGCGTACATTACGGCAGTCGGCACCATGTCCTCCGCCGCAACCCTGGCAGTTGCCCTGCGCTGTGCCAAGAAGTCTTCCGTCCTGCGCCAGGATATGGTGGACTTTGGGATACCGCTTTTTGCCAATATCCATCTCTGCGGATCGGTACTTACGGAAGTATTTTTCGTGATGACGGTTTCTCAGATTCTTTATGGAAAGCTGCCCTCACTTGGAACTATGGTATTGTTCTGCCTGCTCCTTGGTATATTTGCCATCGGAGCGCCGGGCGTGCCGGGAGGAACCGTGATGGCTTCCCTGGGCCTGATTACAGGAATCCTGCTTTTTGACGGGACGGGAACGGCGCTGATGCTTACGATCTTTGCCCTTCAGGACAGCTTCGGAACGGCTTGCAATGTAACGGGCGACGGCGCGCTGACCCTGATGCTTACCGGGTATGTGGAGAAGCATCATATCAGGGCGGAGGAAGCGAAGCTGTAGAAGAAGTAAATATGGAACGCTTCAGGGCTGCCGTAAAGCAGACTGGCCGGTTGAAATGATCGCGGCAGTCGGTTTTGCGGCGGCTTTTTTGTTTGTTGGGAAAAATAAAAAAAATTTAGGGTAATTAAAACCTTTTGGAAGACACACCCGTCTAATAGTTACAAGATTTTTAATAGTCCGGCTAAGAACTTTTTGCCGGCCGGTAAAGTCGCAAAGGCGCACGAGAGGAACTTTTATGAGTGCCCTTTCGAA
>OFFY01000162.1_pt1 | contig 68117 bp, 60 predicted proteins | sample 1521481 | NCBI WGS metagenome assembly OFFY01 (sample SAMEA3504117, study PRJEB24116) | mouse gut metagenome | biome: mouse gut; feature: mouse-associated habitat; material: faeces | place: Denmark | collected 2011
GGGATTTGTCAGTCTTCTTTATTTATGCTGTTGCCACAGCCTGCATAGGTTGCCTGCGTTTTATTGCAAGAAGCGGTTTGTAAAACTTTTATCCATGTCCTTACTGCAGCCCGAATATGCCGCCTGCGTTTTATTGAAAGAAGGGATTTGTAAAACTTTTATCCATGTCCTTGCCAAAGTCCGAATATGCAGCCTGCGTTTTATTGAAAGAAGCGGTTTGTAAAACTTTTATCTATGTCCTTACTGCAGTCCGAATATGTTGCCTGCGTTTTATTGAAAGAAGGGATTTGTAAAACTTTTATCCATGTCCTTGCCGAAGTCCGAATATGTTGCCTGCGTTTTATTGAAAGAAGCGGTTTGTAAAACTTTTATCCATGTCCTTACTGCAGTCCGAATATGCTGCCTGTATTCTTCTGTAAGACGCGATTGTTCATTCTTCTTGATCCACGGCCTCGCACAGTGCCGCGTTCTTCCATACCCGGCGGATCTCGTCGCGCACTTCCATCAGAGCAAAGCCAAGAAGATTCTGACCTTTCCATTTCAGCGGATCCTGGGCATGCTCGTTGGTTTTTCCCATGCGGATTCCCCAGACCGCGTCCAGCGGACTGGCTTCTACGAGGATATTGTCACCGGTGGACAGAAGATATTCCCGGAGCGCAGGGTTCTGGGTGAATTTCAGGAAATTGCCGTTCAGGACGATGGAGTATTTCACCTTGTTCCAGATGGTTTCCTCGAAGTTTCTTACCTTTCGCCCCAGTGCCTTGATGGTTTTCGGGTCTTCACATGTAAGGATCTGGCTGAGGATCTCTTTGTCTCTGAATAATTCGGCTTTATTGGCCATCATAAACTGCTCCATGCAGCAGTATGTGTGAGAGATGAACCAGAAATCAGATTTCCACCATTGTCCCAAGCAGCTTTCCGTGAGTTGTCCGTCCGGGGAAGGCTCAGGTTTCCAGAACATGGTGTAGCGAAACTTTTTTCCTGCCGCGTAGTCTTTTTGGAGCTGTTCGACAGAATATTTTGGCGTTCCTGTCTCATTCCAGAGCTCAATCACATAGTCCTTTCTTTCAAAATAACTGCATTCATCCTCTTCCTCCCAGTATCCTTTCCAGGTCAAAGGTTCCGGGAAAAGCTCCTGATAGGTTTTCTGTTCTTCCTCTGTGAGGGCGTCAAACCATGAACCCCATCTGCAGATATAGTCCTCGCCGTAGCCCATTCGCCAGCCGATGGAATATCGTTGGATCTTTGGATAAGCGATCCACGGGGGCGGAAGGATCTTTTTCTCTTTTAACATCATCGATCTCCTTTTTTAAATTTTATAATCTTTAAATGGATGTTATTTTAAGTGCTTTGATGCACAGGCTGATCTTTCTGTTTCCATTTATTCTTTTTAAATGGATATTGTTTTAGGTGTCTGCCGGTCTGCGCAGGATCTTATCCATGGATTTTCCCCTGGCCAGTTCGTCCACCAGTTTATCCAGATAACGGATCTCCTGCATGAGCGGTTCTTCCACGTTTTCCACACGTATGCCGCAGACCACGCCCGTGATCAGTTTCCGGTTGGGATTCGGCGCCGGTGCGTTTCGGAAGAAATCACCATAGGATACACTGCCTTCTGCTGCACTTTTGATATCTTCTGCCGTGTAGCCGGTCAGCCAGCAGACAACCTGATCCACCTCATCCCGGGTCCGGCCTTTCTTGTTTGCTTTGGCAACCAGCAGTGGATAGACTTTTGCAAAACTCATGGCATAGACTTTTTCGTTCGTCATCATTTCCTCCTGTTTTCCGGAATTATTTTCTGTCGGAAAATGCTGCTGCCTCTTTGATCCATGAAAGCAGCTCTTCATCGACTTCATTCGGGTCAGAGATAAGCAGATGGTGGGTCCAGCGCCCGGGGTAAGGTTCTGTGGCGACCTCAATTCGGGGAGAGTCAAGCCGGTGATCCAGACCAAGGGTCAACACGATCCAGACTGCCGGACAATCCTTCTTTTTACGGACCCGGGCAAAAGAGACGCAGGCAAAAAGGTGCCGGCTGTAAAAAGAAATCTGGCTTTTCTGGACTTTGATCTGTACGTTTTCTATTTCTTCGGTTATTATGTGTTCCAGTGCTTCATACAGAGGCAGTGCATTCATATGCCGGTCAAAAAAAGATAGCAAATCGGTGTTCATGGCGGGGCTCCTTGTGATATTGCTGTTTTCTGGTGTGCTGACATGTGTATATTTTCTCAAATGAAATGCTTAAATTTTCATCAGACCACGTTGGCGGCGGTCGGCGACGCCACCGCATTACCTCCCTTTTCCGCCTTGCAGGCTGAAAAGCCATTCTGTGATATTTAGCTGAAAATAAACGTGTCAGCACACCGGGGGATACCGTGTGTCCCCTTGTCCACTGAGGGTAAGTTCATTATATAGAATTTGTTATTGCATTTCAAGCACAGTTGCAAAAAGGAGTTCTCTTTCTGCATTCATTTTTTGCCCGAAGAAAATTTTACACGATCATGATTCAGAGTAAATTTTGTACAGAGCTGATGCGGCAGCCTGTTTCATGAACAGGTACGGTGCCAGGTGTATAGGACTTGGACGATGGTTTTTTCAGAATAAAATAAAGAAAAGGCTGCCGCAAAATGTATCACCGTCTGTTCCGGGGCAGCCTTGGTGCACAAAGCGTGCCCGGGCACACAGACAGAGTCGCATATTGCGGTGGCCTTTTTATTTCCGCGGGCAACAAGCCAAATGGCCGCTTACAGACATTTGGAGATTGTCGCGGGGTCTTTGATTCAAACAAGGAGAAATTGCAGCAGTCCTGCAGCGTTGCTGGCTATGAGGGCTGCTGCCGGAAACTGGCAATATATCATGTTCGGGCGTTTTTGACAATCTGGGCAGCCTCTCTGCAGAGTTCTGTGATTTTGCCGAATTCACCTGCAGAGATGTAATCTGTTTTTACCATCCAGCTTCCGCCGCAGGCGTGAATTTTGCCGGATTTTAGATAGTCAGCCGCATTTTTGGCGGTGATGCCGCCGGTGGGCATGAATTTCATAGCAGTATAAGCGGCGCCGACGGCATTGATCATGGAAAGTCCGCCGGACGGTTCCGCCGGGAAAAATTTGACAACTTCCAGGCCCAGTTCTATTGCTTTTTCAATCTCGCCGGGGGTGACGACTCCGGGGGTGATGGGAATCTGTTTTTCGGTGCAGTACTGCACGATTTTTGGATTCAATCCGGGACTTACGATAAATCTGGCTCCCGCGGCCACGGCGCGGTCAACCTGATCGATGGTCAGAACCGTGCCGGCACCTACTAAAAGTTCCGGAAATTTTTCAGACATGATACGGATGGACTCTTCAGCGGCATCTGTGCGGAACGTGACTTCTGCACAGGGAAGCCCGCCTTCCAGAAGAGCTTTTCCAAGGGGAGCTGCATCTTTGGCGTCGTTTAATACAACGACGGGAATGATACCGATATCATGCATTTTCTGTAATACTTCGTTCATGGTGTTCTCCTTTTTTTCAAGTTCTGCTGCAGGCATGGTTATCTCTGGACTCTGGCGCCGGCGCCTCCCATAATTGCTTCTACTTCTTTTTTGACTGCCATGGTGGTATCGCCAGGGGTGGTCATGGCAAGAGCGCCGTGTGCCGCACCGTAGTTGACGGCTGTTTCAGCGTCGCCGGTGGTCATCAGACCGTAGATCAGCCCGGACGCGAAAGAATCTCCGCCGCCTACCCGGTCCATGATTTCCAGACCTTTGTAGTCTTTGGCTTTGTAGATCTCTCCTCCGGCCCAGCACAGGGCGCTCCAATCGTTGATCGTGGCTGTCTTCACTTCGCGGAGCGTGGTGGCGACCGCTTTGAAGTTCGGGTAGGTTTTCACTGCCTCATTGATCATCTTTTTGTACCCGTCGATGTTCAGTGTCTTTAAATCTGCGTCATTTCCCTCAATCTGAAAGCCGAGGCATGCGGTAAAGTCTTCTTCATTTCCGATCATGACATCCACATACTGTGCAATTTCCCGGTTGACCTGCTGTGCCTTTTCCTGGCCGCCGATGGCGCTCCACATGGAAGGCCGGTAGTTCAGATCGTAGGATACGATGGTTCCGTATTTCTTTGCAGTTTTGATGGCGGCGAGCACGGTCTTGCACGCCTGTTCGGACAACGCGGCGTAGATCCCGCCCGTATGGAGCCAGCGCACCCCCAGTTCTCCGAAGATGTGATCAAAGTCAAAATCTTCCGGCGTAGCTTTGGAGATGGCCGTGTTGGCGCGGTCAGAGCATCCTACCGCACCGCGGATGCCGTATCCCCTCTCGGTAAAATTGATGCCGTTTCGGCAGATTCGTCCGATGCCGTCGGTCTTCATCCATTTGATCAGGGAGGTATCGACTCCGCCCTGGAGGATAAAATCTTCCATCAGCATGCCGATCTCATTGTCGGCAAATGCGGTGATGACGGCGGTTTTCATACCAAAGCATCTGCGCAGGCCGCGGACCACATTGTATTCTCCGCCGCCTTCCCAGGCACGAAACTGCCTTGCCGTACGGATACGGCCCTCTCCCGGGTCCAGACGAAGCATCACTTCACCCAGAGACACGGCATCAAAGGTACATTCACTGGTTGGTTTCAGATTCAGGTTCATAATGGCTCTCCTTTTCAAGATATTCGTATATACGAATATATATCGGTATTTCGAATTATGTTTATCATAACATGATCGGGGGATTTGTCAATAGAGAAATGAAAAAAGAAAAAACACAAAAAGAAAAACAGAGGAAGTTTTGTTAGGAAAACAAAACGATGCCTCTGTTTTTTGATTTGTGCTTATGAGAAGAGATCAGAAATTCTCTTCATTTTCCACGATCAGCTGAAAGGTGCTGATCCGTGATGCTTCCAGATGCCGGATCATGGCTTCTGCCGCGGCCTCCCAGTGTTCCTCCTGGCAGGCATGTATGATGGCTCTGTGTTCGGCAAACGTATCCGCGAGCCGGTTTTCCACCAGAGTGCCCGACAGCATACGAAGACGCTGATTCATATTGCTGATGTTCTGATAGGTGTCTAACAGATACTGGTTATGCATGGCGTTCATGATAAAACCGTGGAACTGGTCGTCCAGATCATAGAAGGAATCGGACGGGACTTTTGTATGGTCAGACATGACCTGAGCAAAATATCCGAGAGAAATGGGGTCCAGTTTGTTTCCGTAGCGGCGCAGAACATAAGGTTCCAGCAGCATTCGCACTTCAAAGATCCGGTTGATGTCACTGATACGAAGTTCGGATACGAGGATTCCTTTCTTGGGAAGAATATTTAAAAGTCCTTCCTGCTCCAGGCGGCTTACGGCGTCCCGGACCGGGGTGCGGCTGATCCCGCCCATGGCCTCACAGAGCTGCTGCTCATTGAGATGACGGCCTGGAGCATATTCACAGGACAGGATCCTTTTTTTGATAAATTCATATGCATATTGTTTCCGGGGTTTGTTTTTCGTTGATTGTTCCATGGATGTGTGTTCCTTATGTGTTTCTGGCAAAGGAAGTCGTACGGTCGGTATCCGTATTTTCCTGAGTGTACAGCAGGTATCCTCTGCAGTTTTATTCTAACATTCTGTGGTAAGTTTCGCAAGTAGTTCCATGTTCTGTTTTGCGACGCCTGGGATCAGAGGCCGCGTGACAGAAGGCGGGATACGAGTATCCGCCCGGCACAAAAATCCGCCGCATCGGTAGAGCGGCTCTTCCCTGCAGACAGAATACGAGTGTCCACTTGGCGCAAAAATCCGGCGGATCTTGAAAATCAGTTCTTCCCTGCAGGCGGAACATGAGTGTGCGCCCTGCAGCCTGCCGACCACAGAATGGCTGGGAATCGACAAGCCGGTCCGTATGCCTGAATAGTATCATTTAGAAAGTACGGGCTCAGAGAATGTACAGAATGCATAAAAAATAAATGAAAAATTGCCTGATATAACAAAAATAACAGATACACAAGAAAAAAGATTGACAAAGTGCATAGATATGGGTTAACATCAAATCAAGATGTATACAACGTTATATCCAACAGATAATACATGATGATGAGGAGGTTTGGAATGAAAGCGATCTACATAGAAGAACCAGGGAAAGTGGCAATACGTGAGATCGAGATGCCAAAACGCAAAAGCGGTGAAGCACTTTTGAAAGTGCTCTACGGCGGCATCTGCGGCAGTGATCTTGGTTCGTACCGGGGTACTTTTGCATATTTTGACTATCCGCGGATTCCTGGACATGAGTTTGCAGCTGAGATTATCGAAGTGGATGAAAATGATCAGGGACTGAAGCCGGGGATGGTGGTGACCTGCAATCCGTATTTTAACTGCGGACACTGTTACAGCTGCAGGCGTGGTTTTGTGAATGCATGCATGGACAATCAAACCATGGGATGCCAGAGAGATGGTGCATTCTGTGAGTATATTACCATGCCGGTGGAGAGAGTCTATGATGGAAAAGGTCTGTCGCCGAAGGTATTAGCAGCTATCGAACCTTTTTGCATCAGCTATCACGGCGTACAGCGGGCGGGGATCCGGCCGGGGGACAAGGTCCTGGTCATCGGCGGCGGTACCATCGGCGTGCTGGCGGCCAATGCGGCGAAAGCTCTGGGAGGCGAGGTCTATCTGTGCGATGTTCCTCAGGCAAAAGAAAAGTTAGAAAAAAGCAAACAAATGTTTGGATTTGCCGGAACCATTTTGAATGAAGGACCTGAAAGTCTGGAGACGGCGGTAAGAGAGATCACCGGCAGCGTGGAAGTAGGAGGGAACAGGTTCAGCAGCGGATTTGACGTCTGCATTGAGGCCGTAGGTCTGCCGGCCACTTTTCAGTCCTGCATTGACTGTGCGGCTTTCGGAGGCAAGGTGGTGCTGATCGGTGTGGGCAAACAGAATCTGGACTTTAACTTTACGCTTTTGCAGAAGAAAGAACTGGATGTATTTGGAAGCCGGAATGCCCGGAAGAAAGATTTTCTGGAACTGATTGATCTGGTAAAAGAAGGGAAAGTGGATCTGGAAAAAATCATCACCAATGTGTACCGTTTCCAGGATGCCGCGCAGGCATTTGAAGACTTCAGTACAAAAGGCGGAAGCATGCTGAAAGTAGGGATTGATTTTACAAAACTTCAGTGACCGGGCCGATAGACAATCTCGTATTGTACTGCCGGGAGTGTGTCTGAAAATCCATTTCCGCCATCGGTACGTCCCGCTTTGGGTCAAACAGGGACATCAGCCGGCGGCGCTGCGTTCTGTGGGGCAAAGACTCCTGCAGATCGTGAGGCACGGTTGAGGAAAACGATTCGCGGATATACTCTGGAAAGGCAGCAATAATAAAACATTTATTTTTAAGGAGAGGAAAAGAAATGAAAAAAGCAATTGCAATGGCTATGGCGATGACCATGACACTGTCACTGGCAGCATGTGGTTCTTCCACACCGGAACCTGCAGAGACGACGACACCCGCAGACGGAGCGGAAGCAGATGCAGAAACAGATGCTGCGGCTGAGAGCGAAAGTACTGAAGCGCCGGCAGCGGCTTCCAAAGACGTGGTTACCATCAATGTAGGCTATGAGAACGCCACAACAGAACCTGCTGCAAAAGCAGTTGAAAAATGGAAAGCACTGGTGGAAGAAAAATCCGGCGGAAGCATTGTTCTGGAACTGTTCCCGAACTCTGCACTTGGAAAGAAAACGGACCTGATCGACCAGATGATCATGGGTGAGAATGTGATTACGGTTGCAGACGGCGCATTCCTTGCAGACTACGGAGTACCGGATTTTGGTATTTTCTATGCGCCGTTTATGTTTGATACCTGGGAAGAGGAGTGGGCAGTCATCGATTCTGACTGGTACGCAGGACTTTGCGACCAGCTTGCAGAAAAAGGCGGACTGCGTGTGCTGTCTTCCAACTGGATCTATGGTTCCCGCGATATTATGTCCATCAAACCGGTTACCACACCGGCAGATCTGAAAGGAATGAAGCTTCGTGTGTCTTCCAATGACTTGTCGATCACTTCCTTTAATGATCTGGGTGCAGCATCGGTAGGTATGGACATGGGTGATGTATACCAGGCACTACAGGCAGGAACCATTGACGCTGTGGAAAACCCGGTTGTGTCTTTGGCAAACCGTTCCTTCCATGAGGTGGCAAAATATGTGGTGCGTGACGGACATATTCTGGCAACTTCCATGTGGGTATGCGGAGATTCCTTCTATCAGTCCTTGACTCCGGAGCAGCAGCAGATCTTAAGCGAGTGTGCGGATGAAGCAGGCCTTTATAACAATGAGCTTCAGGATGAGGCGACAGAGGATGCTCTGAAAATTCTGGATGAGGCAGGGGTTACGGTAACCGAACTGACAGATGAGCAGAGAGCTGAGTGGATTGAAGCAGGCCAGTACTTCTATCAGAATGATACCGCGAACCTTGGCTGGAGCGAAGGATTGTATGATACTGTGAAGGCGGCCGGAAAACAGTAAGCGAAAAGCCTGATCGGGCTGTGATTGCCATGGGGGCTGTCGCAAAATATGCAGCTGCCTGTTGCCAAGTGGACAGACAGCATCCTATTTTGCGGCGCCCCTTTTACTGACCGCGCACCGGAATATGTGATCACAGAAGCGGTCTGCCGCAGGCGTAGAATCTGACAGGCATCAAAAGCGGTTAAAGTTATGGAGGTAATATATGGATAAAAAAATGAACTGGAAGGTCATGCTTCTGAATCTGGATGTGGTGATCGCATCGGCGGCGATGGTCCTGCTGGTGGGTCTGACGTTTTCCGGAGTGATTGCCAGATATCTGGTGGGACGTCCTTTTGGATGGATTGAAGAGGTGCAGGCGGCTTTGATCATCTGGGTGATTTTCGGCGCGGCAGGGGCAGCCTTCCGTACGGCCAATCACGCGGCCATTGAGATTTTTTATGAAATGTTTCCGGCGGTAATCCGTAAGATTCTGGATATTTTGATACTGATTGTTTCGATTGTGACGTTGTTCTTCCTGGCTAAAAACTGTATTGCATATATCAATGTGTTCGCATCGACTGGAAGAACTACGGCAGTTCTTCATCTTTCTTATATTATGATCTATTGTGTGGCACCGGTATCCTGTGTGTGGCAGATTTTTAACTATGTTCTGGTCAATTTCTTCCATTATTCAGAGAAGGAAGTCATTGAGGCGATTTCAGAAGAAGAATTTAAGGAGGCGAGGGAGAAAGAATGAATTCGATGATTGTAATTGCGGCCATTGCGCTGCTGGTCCTTTTGTTTCTGAAAGTGCCGGTGTTTGTTTCCGTGCTTTCAGCATCTGCAATTTATTTTCTCGGCAATCCGACCATCAATGCAACCGTATTTGCACAGCAGACGCTGGCAGGTGCCCAGGGACTGTCCCTTCTGGCAATTCCGTTCTTCGTCATGGCTGGTGTGTTCATGAATTATACGGGAGTTACCAGGCGTATTATGGAATGCTGTAATGTACTGACTTCCCGCATGCCGGGCGGTCTGGCACAGGTCAATATCCTGCTCTCCACACTGATGGGCGGACTGTCCGGCTCTTCTCTGGCCGATGCGGCCATGGAATGTAAGATGCTGGTTCCTTCGATGGAAGCAGAAGGGTACTCCAAACCATTTTCCACTGTGATCACGGCGGCTTCCGGTATGGTGGTACCATTGATTCCGCCTGGAACCGGACTGATTATCTATGCATGTATTACCAACATATCGGTGGGAAAATTATTTGTGGCTGGTATCGGACCGGGGCTGGTACTGAGTGTTACCCTGATGATTTTTACCCATTTCCTGTCGAAAAAGCGCGGATATCTGCCCCACCGTACGACGAAGATTCCGGTATCGGAAAAATGGACAGCAATCAAACCGGCGATTTTGCCCATGCTGCTTCCGATCATCATCATCGGCGGTGTGCGGATCGGTATTTTCACGGCCACGGAGGCAGGGACCATTGCCATCGTATATTCGCTGCTTCTCGGGGTTTTGTATCGTGAGATGAAGTTGTCGGATTTCTTTAAAGGATGTAAAGAGACCGTTACAACAACGTCCTCTATCATGCTGATTGTTGCAGCGGCTTCCTGCTTTTCCTGGATTCTGACCAAGGAGCAGATCCCTCAGACACTGGCGGCATGGATGACTTCTGCGATTTCCAATAAATTTATCTTTCTGATAATCTGTAATATCTTCCTGATCATCGTAGGAATGTTTATTGAAGGTAATGCTTCCATGATCGTGCTGGCTCCGCTGCTTCATCCGGTTGCAGTAGCTTTCGGCATCGACCCCATTCATTTCGCAATGGTCTATATCTTTAACTGTACGATCGGAGCATTTACACCTCCTATGGGGACCTTGATGTTTGTCACCTGTGGCGTGACCGGATGCCGGACAAAAGAATTTATCAAGGAAGCAATTCCGTTTTATATTCTGTTTACCATTGACATGCTGGTACTTACGTATTGTCCGCCGCTCACCACATTTTTGGTGGATCTTGTGTACTAATGTACGGAACACATTTTTTTTTAGCTTAATGATTTTTCGCAATCACATCAGATTTAAGACAGAGGGATACCGGCTCCCATAGCTGGCATTGACTGTTTGTGAAAGAAAGGATAGTGAATCATGAAAGAGAGACCATTTGTGGCTGATATGGTCAAAGACACCTATGTTCCCAGGATGTTCCAGGTGAGACAGACGTTTCCGAGGCCCAGAATAGAACCGGAGGCGATTCCGGGACTGATAAAAGATCTGCTGGGTGAAGAGAAATTCTCGTCCCGTGTGCAGCCGGGAATGCGAATCGCAATCACAGCAGGTTCCCGGGGGATTGCCAATGTGGCGCTGACCACAAAATGCATTGCGGATTTTGTAAAATCCAGAGGTGCATTTCCGTTTATCGTACCTGCCATGGGAAGCCATGGAGGAGCGACGGCAGAAGGGCAGAGGGCCATTTTGGAAGGGTATGGGATCACAGAAGCATATGTCGGATGCCCGATTGTCTCCTCCATGGAAGTGAAAAAGATCGGTGTTAATGAAGAAGGCACAGACGTCTATATTGACAAACATGCTGCAGAGGCGGACGGTATCATCCTGGGCTGCAGAATCAAGCCTCATACGGCATTTCGGGGACCTTATGAGAGTGGAATGATGAAAATGATGGCCATTGGTCTTGGCAAACAGTACGGAGCGGAAGTATGCCATGAGGCCGGTTTTAAAAATATGGCCAAAAATGTGCCGCTGTTCGGCAAATGCATCATCAAACATGCGCCCATTCTGTTTGCAGTGCCCACGATTGAAAATGCATTTGATGAGACCTGTAAGATCACAGCCGTGGCGGCAGAAGAGATCGAGGCGCTAGAACCGGATCTTCTGAAAGAAGCCTTTGGCTATATGCCGCGGATTCTGGTGGATTCCTGTGATGTACTGATCGTGGATCAGATCGGGAAAAATTTCAGCGGAGACGGAATGGATCCTAATATTACCGGCACATTCTGTACGCCTTACGCCACAGGCGGCATCGATGCCCAGCGAGTGACGGTTCTGGATCTGAGCCCTGAGACCCATGGAAATGGCATTGGCCTTGGATATTCCAGTGCCACAACAAAACGTGTGTTCGATCAGCTGGATTTGGCTTCCATGTATCCAAACGCCATCACCTGTACCGTCCTTGGGGGCGTTCGGATTCCCATCGTGATGGAAAGTGACCGGGAAGCCATACAGGTGTGCATCAAGAGCTGCAACGAGATTGATAAAAAGAATCCAAGGGTTGTGCGGATTCCCAACAGCCTTCATCTGGAACATATTATGCTGTCAGAAGCATACTTAAAGGAGGCAGAGGCAAACCCCAATCTGACCATCGAATCAGAGCCTGCATACCTGCCCTTTGATGAAAACGGGAATCTGTGGTAACGGTGAAGTGAAAGAAAATGGAGAGGATCGCATCATGGAACGATTAAATTATGAAATTCTGGAAACATCAGGATACAAAGGTTACATACTGAAAAAAGCCCCTGAAAAAGTGCTGCAGTTCGGCGAGGGCAATTTCCTTCGGGCATTTGTGGACTACTGGTTTGACCTGGCCAATGAGAAAGCGGGCTGGAATGGAAAGTGCGTGCTGGTTCAGCCCATCGGAGGCGGTCTTGCCAGGATGATCAACGAGCAGGAGGGGCTTTATACGCTGTATCTGCGGGGCAGTGAGAAAGGACAGAAGGTGGATGACAGACGGGTAATCTCCAGCGTCAGCCGCTGTCTGAATCCGTATGAAGCGGATGACTATCAGGCCATGATGGAGGTGGCGGCCAGTGATGATCTGGAGATCATTGTGTCCAACACCACCGAGGCGGGCATTGTCTATGATCCGTCCTGCAAAAAGGAGGATCTTCCGCCGGCCAGCTTTCCGGCAAAACTGACCCAGGTGCTTTATCACCGCTATCAGGCGGGAAAACCAGGTATCATTATGCTGGCCTGCGAGCTTATCGACAACAATGGAAAAGAGTTGTTAAAATGCGTGAACCAGTATATTGATCAGTGGGGCATGGAGGAGGGCTTCCGTGCGTACGTGAATGAGGACTGTACATTCTGCGGGTCCTTGGTGGACCGGATTGTTCCGGGCAGAATCCGCGATCCAAAGGAAGTGGAACAGCTGGAAGCAAGACACGGATACGAAGATCCGCTCCTGGATGTGGGAGAAGTATTCGGCGTGTGGGTGATCGAGGGAGATGAGAAGCTCAATGATGTGCTTCCGTTCCGGAAAGCAGGGCTTGAGGATAAAGTGTTTGTGACGCCGGATATGAGTCCGTATAAAAAGCGGAAAGTCCGGATCTTAAACGGTGCACATACCGGGTTTGTGCTGGGGGCTTATCTGGCCGGAGAGAATATTGTCCGGGACTGCATGAACGATGAAGTGATCAAAGGCTTTATGAATAAGATGCTCTATGAAGAGGTGATTCCCACGCTTCCCCTTGATAAGAATGACCTGATGCAGTTTGCCGCCGCCGTGGAGGACCGTTTCAACAATCCATTCGTCAATCATGAGCTTATGAGTATTTCCTTGAATTCCACGTCCAAGTGGAAAGCCCGCAATATGCCGTCCTTTTTGGGTTATATCGAGGAGAAAAAGGAGCTTCCTGTCTGCCTGACCATGTCTCTGGCCGCGTATATTGCGTTTTACAGCAGTGATATTCAGAGACTTACGGATGCCGGGCTGGTCTGCAGGCGCCCGGCAGGCGATGAATATACTATCAGCGACGATCGCTGGGTGCTGGAGTTTTATGAGGCCCATAAAGCGGACAGTGAGGAAGCGCTGGTCCATGCAGTGCTGACCGATACCCGCATGTGGGATCAGGATCTGACGGCTGTGGAAGGGCTGGAAGAAGCGGTGACTGCCGGCCTGAAAAAGATACGGACGGAAGGAGCAAGAGCAGCATATCAGAGCTGCCTGTAAAACATATGAAGATAATTCAGATCACGGCGTCTGACAATGTGGCGGTGGCGCTTCATCCCATTGCAAAAGGCGGGTGTGTGGAGACAGGCGGACAGAGCGTGGAGATAAAAGAGGATATTCCTCAGGGGCACAAGATCGCTGTCACTTCCATTAAAAACGGAGATCATGTCATCAAGTACGGATTTCCCATTGGCCATGCTACCCAAGATGTGGAAGCAGGAAGCTGGGTGCATACGCATAATATGGTGACCAATCTGGAAGGAGAGACGGAGTACCGGTATGAACCGGATCTCCATGAACCAGAACCAGTGGATCCGGAGACTTTTATGGGTTACCAAAGGCGGGACGGCCGGGCGGCCATCCGCAATGAAATATGGGTGATTCCGACGGTTGGCTGTGTGAATGATGTGGCGAAGAAGATCGTGCATGACAATCAGGCCCTGGTGAAGGGGACCATCGACGGCCTCTATGCCTTTCCCCATCCGTTCGGCTGCAGTCAGACCGGACACGATCATGCCCAGACCAGAAAGCTGCTGGCATCTTTGGTCCGCCATCCCAATGCAGGAGCAGTACTGGTTGTTGGGCTTGGCTGTGAAAATCTGACCCATGAGCAATTTCTGGAAGAACTGGGTGATTATGACCCGGAGCGGGTAAAATTCCTCGTCTGTCAGGAAGTGGAGGATGAGTTTGTACAAGCAGAAATTCTGCTGAAAGAATGTGCGGCCTATGCATCTGCTTTTCAGCGGGAGCCGATTCCGGTCAGCGAGCTGGTCATCGGCATGAAATGCGGCGGTTCCGACGGACTGTCCGGCATTACGGCGAACCCGACAGTCGGCAGATTCAGCGATATGATCGGTGCCAGAGGCGGTTCTACGGTGCTGACCGAAGTGCCGGAGATGTTTGGTGCAGAAGGATTTCTTATGAACCGCTGTGCCAATGAAAGAGTCTTTGAAAAAGCGGTGGAGATGATCAACGGATTTAAAAACTACTTTATCAGTCACAACGAGGTGGTATATGACAATCCCAGTCCGGGCAACCGGCAGGGCGGTATCACTACGCTGGAGGACAAATCCTGCGGCTGCGTGCAAAAAGGCGGTACGGCGCCGATCATGGACGTGATCGGTTATGGGGATCAGGTGGTGACAAAGGGGCTGAACATGCTCTATGGTCCCGGCAACGACCTGGTGTCGGCAACTGCCATGACGGCAGCGGGAGCGCATTTGATTTTGTTTACCACAGGCAGAGGAACGCCATTTGGTGCGCCGGCACCGACGCTGAAGATTGCCACCAACAGCCAGCTTGCAAAGAGAAAGAAAGGCTGGATCGATTTTGACGCCGGACCAGTGGCGGACGGAGAATCCATCGAAGATGCGGCGAAAAGGCTTCTTGATTTGGTAATAGAAGTGGCAGGAGGCCGGAAAACCCGGACCGAGGAGCTGGGATACCGGGAAATCTCAATCTTTAAAGACGGGGTAGTGCTGTAGAAATACAGGCAGAATGATCAGAAAATATACAACAAAGAGAGTCCGGCTTTTTAGAAGAGTCGGGCTCTTCTTTGGTGTTGGAGGAACCGGTCTGTCTTATACAGGACCTTGATATCCCAGAAGCCTTGAGATCTCCGCTGCCTTTTGACGGACAAGGCAGCCGGCGGCTTCATAGTCATCCTCCGGCCGGTAGAAACCGGAGATGCTGACAGCGCCTTCCAGGCCGTTCCTCTGATAGATGGGAGCGCTGGCACAGACCATATGTTCTTCATATTCCCGAAAATCCAATGCGTATCCGCGCGAGCGGATTTGGTCAAGATCCTCGGACAGCTCTTTTGGGCTTTTCCGTGTGTAGCGTGTGCGGGGCTGTATCTCAATCTCAGAAAGGAGCGCATCGGACTGTTCCCGCGGCAGAAAGGCCAGAAGCGTTTTCCCAAGGGAAGTACAGTACAAGGGTGCGGTGCTGCCTATGGTAGCGGTGGTAATGATAGGATTTGGCGGTACTTCTTTCAGAATATAGAGGACTTCTTTTCCGGAGAGCTTTCCAAAAAATGCGGTCCGGTCAGACAGCCTTGCCAGCTCGGCCAGTTCTGAGGAGATCAGCTTCAGCGTATCGCTGGCATCGGGATAGGACATACCGATCCGGTAGGCGAAGATGCCGACCTGGTAGAGCTGCTTTGGCCCTGGTTTTATGGCAAGCATCCCTTCCTGAACAAGTGTCACCAGGATATCGTAGGCACTGGTCCTTGGAAGGGACAGGTGTCCGCACAGTTCATCCAGGCATACACCGTCCGGATGAGCGGCGGTATAGGAAAGGATCTGTACGGCGCGCTGTACGGTTCGATTAAGCTTCATGGAAGTGGTTCCTTTCTTAGCAGCAATACTGCTGTGATATTTGATCGGATGCCGCAGACGGGGAAGTTCGCCCGCTCTGCGGCAGTGTTAGAAAAAAATGCGTAGTTATTCGGTAATTGCCCAGACTCTTGCCGGAAGTCCGGTGGCGCCCTCGATCCTTGGATAGGACACGATCACGACGGCTCCTGCACAGGACACCTGATCCAGGTTGGTCAGTACTTCCACCTGCAGTTTCCCTTTGTCCAGTACATACCGCTCACATGCCAGATCTCCGGCTTTGGCAGCTTCTGAGGAAGCGTCTGTATCCAGGGTCTCGTGACCGTTGGCAGCGGCATTTCGCTCCTCGTAAATATATTTCAGGGCATCCATGGACCAGCCAGGAAAGTTTTCCCCGCCGTCTGCATCGGTGCCGGAAAGGGCGTCCATATCCGGCCATTTCTTCGACCAGTCTGTGCGAAGGGCCACGAAAGCACCATCCGGAATCGGACCGTATGCCGCTTCATATTCTTTGATATCTGCGGAGGTGACCACATAAGTGGGATCCTCTTTTACTTTTTCTGTGACGTCAATGACGCAGAGGGGAAAGACCAGGTCTTTTGCGTCGTATTTCTCAGATAATTCCCGATTTTTGACAAAGTGGCCCGGAAAATCGATGTGGGTGCCAAACTGTCCCGGGAATTTAAAGGTCTGGATTAAACAGTCCAGCATCTCATTGCCCCAGTCAAAGCAGGTGGTTCCCAGTTCCACGGAACCTTCGGGGATACCGGCCCAGTAGGGGCTTTGGTTGTTCAGCGGGTGGGAGAGTTCCACCCAGCGGTATTTTCTGGCTTCTTTTAATGCTTCCCATAATTTGTACATCCTAGATACCTCCTGTTGTGCTGCACTTTCCGTCAAAACAGCAGCGTTTTGACCCTGTGCAGGTGATGCGTTTTCTGATATTTTACAATGGATGGAGCAGAAGTGCAATGCGATTTTTGTCCGGGATAATTTCTGCAACATTTTCGCTGTCTGATGACTCTGTATCTGTAGAAATGCATTTCGATTGAGGGATAGAGTGAGGTGGGAAAATGGAACGATTTATGGAACTGTACAGCGAAGTGTACCGTGACTTATACCGGCTGGCCTATTATTACCTGGGAAATGCGGAGGATGCAGAGGACGCGGTACAGGATACGGCGCTGGCGGCCTACGAGCATTTTCCCGGGCTGAAGCAAAAGGCTTCTTTTCGGCCATGGATTTTCCGGATTCTGGTCAATCACTGCAGGCGCTGTCTGAAGAAACGGAAGAGAACCATGTATGTGCCGGAGGACGCACTGGAAGTGTGCGGTCTGGAGACGGCAGATCTGTCTTTGCAGACCGAGGTGCTGGAGCTTCTCTCCGTGCTCAAAGAGGAAGAGCGTCTGATTGTGGTCCTGACCGTGTTCGGCGGCTATAAAGGGCAGGAAATTGCCCGGCTTTTGAAGAAAAAGCACAGCACCATCCGTTCAAAATACCGAAGAGCTTTGAAAAAGCTGGAACAGGAGCTGAGCAAAGAGCCGAAGGGAAAGGAGATGCGAAGATGACAGCAGAAAAAATGATCGAAGAATACCTCCGGAAAAAGGGAGAAGCACTTCCGGTCCCGGAGGAACTTGACCCAAAGCGGATACAGCAGAGGCTTGAGGGACAGAAAAGAAGGAAGCGGCTCAAGATACGCAGACGCTGTCTGTCAGGGCTGGCGGCGGCCTGTGTGTGCCTGAGTGCGGGGGCGCTCTGGTATCTGGGACCTGGAATCTTTCCAAAGTCCTCGGGGAGGCCGACGCAGGCGGATAAGGAAATGCGGATTTGGGAGGCACATACTTTTGCTGAAGTGTCAGAAGAGGAACAGGAGCTTTTAGAGCTGCCCAAACTGACTTATGAGGAGATCTATGCCCGTCTGTCAGAGGGCTGGGAGCGGCAGGAGGCACTGGCAGAAGGCGCAGTCAGGGAAGAGTCAAGAACAGAAGCCGGGATTCTGGAACTGGGGGATGTGTCAGCGGCACAGAAGCAGGGGGTGACGGAGGCATTCGGCCAGACCAACAATCAGGTGGAACAGGTAAATGAGGCGGACCGGATTCAGAACGACGGAAGATATCTGTATCAGATCGCAGTAAAGCAGGGAAAGGAGGAAGAAGGGGAATTCAGAAGCCAGACCGGTATTCAGATTCTGGACACCAAGGAGGGACTCAAAGAGGTTGCTTTTCTGGCAGATTTTGAAAGCCTGGAAGCTTTTTATCTGTGGGAAAACCTGCTGATTACCATTGAAAATAAATATGATGATACAGAAGTGCTGCCCGCTGACGGGGCCAAAAGAGAGTCGGCAGAGGATATGGCATGCTGTAAAATGCCGGATTTGGTTCGGGGTTATCATGAGATCTGTATTTATCAAATTGAGGACAGAAGCCGTCCAAGGAAGCAGAAGACCTTTACGCTGCAGGGAACTTATGAGACTTCCAGGGTGTCAGACGGGTATTTTTACGGGATCAGCCGCTTTGCGGCCGGCCCCGGAGAGGGAGAGCAGGATTATGACGCGTACATTCCCTCGGTAGACGGGAAACGGCTGTCGGCGGAGCAAATCTACTGTCCGCCGGAGGCGGACGGAGCGGAGTATCTGGTGCTGGTGTCTGTGGACCTTGAGAATCCCCAGACTTTTGTGGACAGCCAGGCGCTGCTTGCCGGGGCAGGAACGTATTATGTAAGCCCGTACAGTATCTATAGTGCCTGGTATCAGTCCGTTTATGAGCGGAAGCAGGAGAAAGAGGGAACGGTACAGGATATGACCAGACTTCTGCGGTTTTCTTATCGGAAGGGACACTTTTATGCCCAGGCCGAAGGCGAGATTCCGGGGCGGATAAAGAACAGCTTTTCCATGGATGAGTATGACCGGAATCTGCGGGTCGCTGTGACCGTGCAGGAATATGACTGCAAAGAAGTCAAAGATGACCGGACAGGAGAAATCATCGGTATGGATTATGGGCAGGCAGAGGAGACCAATGCCCTGTATATTCTGGATGCCTCGCTTAACGTAACCGGCAGGCTGGAAGGACTGGCGAAGGGGGAGACCATCCGCTCTGCCCGCTTTCTTGGGCATACGGGTTATCTGGTTACCTTTCGGCAGATGGATCCGCTTTTTACGGTGGATCTGTCGGATCCGGAACACCCGGAAGTTTTCAAAGAACTGAAGGTCAGCGGTTTTTCCGAATACCTTCATGTGTATGGGAATGGTATGCTGCTTGGAATCGGCATGGAGGCGGACGAAGAATCCGGGCGGGAACTTGGGATGAAGCTTTCTATGTTTGACGTCTTAGATCCAGAAGATCCAAAAGAGGCTGCAAGATTTCCTCTGGAACAATACCATTACAGCGAGGCACTCTATGAACATCGTGCGGTGTTGATTGATCCCCAGGAGAATATCATCGGTTTTGAGGCTCAGGGCAGTGACCGGGGAGAATTTTGGAAGGACTATCTGCTCTTTTCCTGGCAGGAGGATCAGTTTGTACAGACTCTGAAGATCGACACCAGACGGACAGAAGAGGACTACTGCCGTACCCGTGGAACCTTTATCGGTGATACGTTCTATCTTCTTTTTGAAGATGGAGCGGCCCGTGCTTACGACAGAAGCACGGGCACTCTCCTGGAAGAACTTTGATTTTATGATCGTGATAACAATACCATGGTCTCGTAGGGCTTAAGCATCAGGCTGGATTCCACAGCCGCCCGGTCGTAATTGCCGGTCAGCCGGGTGACGTTCTTTGGATCAAAGCCCTCTGGAAGCGTAAAGTCTCTGGCGCTGCCGGAGAAATTGCAGATGACCAGAAGCTTTTCCGGATGCAGCGTCCGTGTATACACATAGAGATCCGGATCTTCCGGCAGGAGAAGCTCATAATTTCCGTATACGATGATTTCATGTTCTTTTCTCAGACGGATCAGATTCTGATAATAGTGAAAGACGGAATCCTTTCGCGCCATCTGTTCTTCCGCGTTGATCTTTGTGTAATTGGGATTTACCATGATCCAGGGTGTCCCGTCTGTAAATCCGGCACCGGGTTTTGCGCTCCACTGCATGGGGGTTCTGGCATTGTCCCGGCTTTTGTAGCACAGATAACGCATCATGTCCTCCGGCTTTGTCTGTCCGTTTTCGGTGTACTCGTGGAATGCATTGATGCTCTCAATATCCCGGAAATCATCCAGGGAGGAGAAGGGGACATTGGTCATGCCAAGTTCTTCACCCTGATAGATGTAAGGCGTTCCCTGCATCATGTGAAGGCAGGTGGCCAGCATCTTGGCAGAGATCTCCCGGTACTCGTCGGTGTCATTGCCAAGTCTTGAGAGAATTCTAGGCTGGTCGTGGTTGCACCAGTACAGGCTGTTCCATGCTTTGCCGTACAATTCGGTCTGCCATTTACTGAGCGTTGCTTTCAGCTCTACAAGATCAATCTTGCGTTCGTTCCATTTGGAGGATTCTCCTCCGTCCAGATCCATGTGTTCGAACTGGAAGACCATGTTAAGCTCTGTTCCGTCCAGGTTTGCGTACCGTTTTGCTTCTTCTATGGTCACGCCGGCGCATTCCCCTACGGTCAGAAGATCGTAGCGGGACAGAACTTCCCGGTTCATCTCCTGCAGGTATTCGTGCACCCGGGGGCCGTTGCACACATAGGGGCCGTAATCTCCGTAGCCGGTCTCTTTTAGGGCACCGTCCGGATAAGCAGGATCTTTGGAGATCATGCTGATGACATCCATACGGAAGCCATCAATGCCTTTCTGACACCACCAGTTCATCATGTCAAAGACTTCCCGGCGGACGTTTTCATTTTCCCAGTTCAGATCCGGCTGTTTCTGCGAGAAGATGTGTAGGAAATACATGCCGGTCGTCTCATCGTATTTCCAGGCGGAACCGCTGAAGCAGGAGGCCCAGTTGTTGGGAGCCTGCCCGTCTTTTGGCTCTTTCCAGATATAGTAATCCCGATAAGGGTTGTCCTTTGATTTTCTGCTTTCCACAAACCAGGGATGCTCATCGGAAGTGTGATTGACTACCAGATCCATGACGATGCGGATCCCCCGGTCATGGGCGGCGGCGAGCATCCGGTCAAAATCTTCCATGGTCCCGAATTCTTTCATGATCCCCTGGTAATTGCTGATATCGTAGCCGTTGTCGTCGTTGGGTGATTCATACACCGGGGAGAGCCAGATAACATCGATTCCAAGCTCTTTTAGATAATCCATCTTTTCCGTGATGCCGTTCAAATCACCGATGCCGTCCCCATTGCTGTCGTTGAAGCTTCTGGGATAGATTTGGTAGACAACGCTTTCTTTCCACCATTTCTTTTCCATAACTGTTTACCTGCTTTCTGCACGTGGCTGTTTTTGGAATATTTTACAATGAACGAAGGAAAAATGCAAGATGCTGTTCCGGTTCTGAAAAAACCGGATACTGCCTGAAGGAAAAAGGTCATGCTGTAATTGGAGACAGAAAGAAGAGCACAGACAGAGGCCTGAAAACCAAAATGAATTCTGAAAACTGCCGCACCGGACCTGAAAAGCTCCGGTGCGGCAGTTTTTAGCTGTGCTGTGTCTTCAGACGAAGCGCATCCAGTAAAACAGCGACAAAGATAATCAGTCCGTTGATCATCTGTACATAGTAGCTGGACACTCCAAGAATCTGAAGCCCTACCTGAATGACCGTCAGTAGCAGTACACCGCCGAGTACGCCCAGTACATTGCCCTGTCCGCCGCTGCAGGCGACACCGCCGATGACGGAGGCTGCGATATTGTTCATATCGTAAGAGGTGCCGAAGGTAGAAGTGACAGCTCCCATATAAGCCGACAGAAAGAATCCGGCTACACCGGCCAGAAAGCCGGAGATGGTAAAGGCTATGATCTTAATATGATCGACTTTGATGCCAGATGTATGTGCAGCGTTTTCGTTTCCGCCCACTGCGTACAGGCTGCGTCCATATGGAGTTTTGTTCCAGAGAACGTATACGGCGATAAACACGACTGCCAGCGCGATGGGAAGGGTGGGAATCCCAAGAATGGTTCCCTGGCCAAACCATTTGTAGGAAGGGGGCATGCTGGTGATTGCCCGGCCTTCGGTGATGACAAGAAAGGCGCCAAGCAAAGTCAGCTTTACGGCCAGTGTTTCCACCAGTGCGACTGCTTTTAGCTTTGCGATCAGAAATCCGTTCATGGCGCCAAGAAGTGCTCCGGTAAGAAAGATCACAGGGATTGCCAGCAGTACCGGAGCTCCTCTTTCAATCAGGATCAGACCCATGGTGGCCGAAAAGGACATGACACCCAGCAAGGAGAGATCGATCAATCCAAGCATAATGGCAAAGGACTGTGCAAAAGACAGGATACCCAGGACGGCCGCCTGCGACAGCACATTGCCCATGATCGTGGGAGTGAAAAATGAGGAGTCCAGTCCGCCGATCACGATGACAGCCAGAAGCAGCAGAATCCATACAATGTTGTTCAGCAGTTTTGTTTTTATTTGAAACCAGTGATTGTTCATGGTGATACCTCCTGATGAGTGCCAGCTGATTTTTCAGTGACGGAGTCCCTGAGCCGGATCACATCTTCATGACTCAGGTGATCATTGCGGACATCTTGTACAAGCTTTCCGTCTTTAAAGAAAAGAATTCGGTCAACAGTGCGCAGAAGTTCGTCAAAGTCATTGGTCAGATACAGAACGGATGTAAGCTTTTCTTCTGTGGTCTTAATCACATTCTCTATGATTTCCTCGCGGCTTTTGATATCAATGCCGATGGTCGGTTCATCCAGAATCAAAAGTCTGGGGTCTGTGCTGACGGATTTGGCGACGACGACTTTCTGCTGATTTCCTCCGGAGAGGCTTTTTAAACGGTCATTGACAGAGTTTGCTTTCATATGAAAACGGTCAAAATATCTGAGGGCGATTTCTTCTGACTTTCTTTGATTGATCAGTCCCCATTTTGTCTTCAGACTGGAAGAGAAGAGGGGCATGCTGATGTTTTCGCGAATGGACATCAGGCCCACAATTCCTTCCCTGTGACGGTCATAGGACACATATGCAATGCCATGTTGGATTGCATCAAAAGGATTTTTGATCACTACTTTCTTTTTTGAATAAAGAATCTCTCCAGAAGTGATCTTTTCAAGCCCAAACAGCGTTCTGCACAGTTCCCTGGCGCCGGAACCGGGGAAGCCGACCAGACCGGTAATCTCCCCTTGGTAAAGTTTAACAGAGACATCTTTTAAAATCGTTCCCGACAGATGGCGGCATTCCATGAATAAACGGCTTTCATCCGGCGTGTCCAAAATGTCCCGGCAGATCAGCTCCACCTCTTCACCGGCAATCAGATTTGCAAGTTTTTCTTCACTTAGAAGTTCTCCGTCTGCGCCTGCAAAGGATCTGCCATCCCGGATAACCGTTACGTCATCCGAGAGATCGACAACTTCCTGAAGGTAATGGCTGATGAAGATAAAAGAAGTTCCTTTTTTCTTCAGTTCGTTGACGAATACAAACAGCTCTTCTCGTTCTTTGGAAGACAGTGCGGTGGTTGGTTCGTCCAGGATGATCAGTTTGGCTCCGCCGTGCATGGCGCGTATAATGTTGACTTTTCTCTGGTCAACGCCGTTCAGCGTGGAGACCTTTGTCCGGGGATTGACTTCCAGGCCGTATTTGTCAAGCTCGGCTTTTGCGTCCTCGTACAGTCTTTTCCAGTCTACAAAGAGTTTCTTTTGAGGCCAGATTCCAAGAAAAATATTTTCTCCCACCGTCAGATTCGGGACAATGCTTGCATGCTGCGGTACGATCTTGATCCCCATATTCTGCCGGTTAAAGACGGAGTATGCGCTGATCTCTTTTCCTTCCAGCAGTACTTTTCCGGAATTTTGCCGGTAAATGCCTGCAATAATGTTGACAACGGTGGATTTCCCTGCGCCGTTTCGTCCAAGCAGTGAATGGATTGTCCCTTTTCTGATCGAGAAAGTGACATCTTTCAAAGCCTGGGTCATTCCGAAATTCTTACGGATGTTCTCCACCTGCAGAACGGTTTCTTCCATAATTCCTACCTGTCCCTTTCCGAAGCCGGGGTTACTGTCCTTCTGCTTCAAGTGCTGCAACTCCCCAGTGTCCTTCCTCGTTTACATTGGATGCGTCCAGTGCATAGGGAGGAACCTGGAGCACCGGGCCTGTTTCGCTGTCCATAAATTCTGCAGTCTTCCAGTAGTAGTTCTCATTGGTATAGGTTCCGCTGGTCGGGATGGCTTCGCCGTTGAAGAGATACTGGGTCAAAAGATCTACGGCGATGGGACCATAAGCATAGGCGTCTTCTACGATGATGGCATCATAATAGCCCTCCTGTAAAAATCGGACGGCATCCGGCTCTCCGTCTCCTGTCACAAAGATCACGTGTTTTTCATTGCCGACGGGATACCACAGATCTGCGATCTGCATGGCCTCGGCACAACCAAGTCCCGGATCGTCAGAGGGGCAGTGTACAGCATCAATCTCTCCTCCATATTTGGCGATCACATTCGTCAGTGCTTCCTGGGATTTGGCCCGTTCTCCTTCTCCTGGAACCTCGATGTATGCAATGTCCGGATACTGACTGATCACGGATTCAAAACCGTCTTTGCGCAGTCGCCAGCATTCGGAACTCATAGCTCCGTATACATTGACCAGCCGGCCTTTTGGGGTGCCGTACTTGGCGGTCAGCGCGTCTACGATCCGTTCTGCCGCCATCTTGCCGCACTCGAAGTTATCGAATTTAACAGAACCGTCCACGACAGCGGTGGAAGCAGGATTGTCGACCATGATGACCGGGATTCCTGCTTTTACTGCATCGTTAGCCACATCATTCAGAGCGTCGGAGTCAACGGCATTGGCGATGATGGCTTTGGGATTTTTGGATATAAAATTGCGGAACTGATCATTCTGAAGTGTGGAATCATTGTTGCAGTTTGCGACCTCTACTTTGAAGCCGGCAGCGCCCACCGCCTCCTCGACTTTCTCCTGAAGCGCAACATGGAAATATTGGTTCATGGTTTTCTGTGTGTAGACAATCAGATCGCTTTTGTCAGCGGGAGCGGCATCTGGTGCTTCTTCTGCCTGGTCTGTCTTTGGAATTTCCGGAGTTGTCGTTTCCTGCGGTTTGGAACCACATCCGGTCATCGTGATTGTCATAGCTGCAGTCAACAAAATGCGGATCATTTTCTTTTTCATATGTTTTCTCCATTTCTATTGCAATAGGCTGAATTAAAAGCAGGTATAGGCGCCGTCTATGCGGAAATCCGCACCAGTAGTGTAAGAACTCATGTCGCCGGCCAGATAGACCGCAATCGCTTCGAGTTCTTCTGGTCTGCCCATACGGTGTACGGGTATCAGTTTTTCCCACTTTTCAATCAGTGGTTTCAAGACCGGGTCTGAGAGCGTCATCTCCGTAGCCATATAACCGGGGCTGATGGTATTGACTCTTACATTTCGGTCTGCCCATTCTACGGCCATATTCCTGGACATGGCGATGACACCTGCTTTGGACGCTGCATAAGAACATTCTTTCTGAGGAACGTTGGTAATATGCGCGGACATGGATGCAGTATTGATGATGGAACCGCCGCCCTGTCTTAACATCACTCTTCCGGCCGCCTGGGCGGTCAGGAAAGTTCCATTGAGGTTTACGTGGATTACCCGGATCCAGTCTTCCGGCGTGTCATCTTCCACGGCCACATTGTGTCCGATGCCGGCGTTGCAAAATGCTGCGTCCAGCCTTCCATATTCACTCAGAATGGTATCGATCATCTTATTTACCTGATCTGGACTGGTTATATCCGCTTTCACGGCCAGCATATGATTATGATTGACGCTTTGTATTTCCTGCGCCGTCTTTTGGGCGGCTTCCAGATTGACATCTACGATTGCCACGTCTGCGCCTGCCTCCGCAAGTGCAGTGGCAATTCTTTTTCCGATTCCCTGTGCGCCGCCTGTCACAAAGGCTTTCTTGCCGTCCAGTCTCATTTTCTCAATAATTCCCATAGGTTGATGCCTCCTTGCTGATGAAATCTTATTCGCCCACGATCTGAACGCGCACCTTCCGCTCTCGTCCTCTGGTCTGGTCCATATCGGTAAAATAAATCCGTCCAAATTCTCCCAATGTCATGCAGCCGTCTGTGAGAGGGACAGTCTCGGAACGGCCCAGCAGCACAGAACGAAGATGTCCGTCCGTGTTCAAAAGCCATTCCTGCTTTTCCTTCCTAAGCTGCATGGCATTTTTCGTGTGGACAGGACCAGGATGCAGATACTGTCCTTCATGTCTGCAGGTGGGGATGATGTTTTCAAATACATTGAGCATGTCCTGTAACAGCAGAGGAATCTGATGGTAGGTAAGATCTTCCGAATCTTCCTGCAGAAATACACTGCAGCTTGTATGCTGGGAAAAGATATTGACCAGCCCGTCTCGGATGCCGGATTTACGAACTGCGCATGCAACTTGTTCCGTTACATCCATAAAGCTGACATTCTGACCGGATGTAACCATAAATACTTCATGATATACTGACATATAGAATTCTCCTGTAATAGTGCGGTATCCGTTTAAGTTATCATACGGATGTGTTGTGTTTTAGGTAGTCTGTCTTTCTTTCCAGGCAGCGGCTGTGGCCTGGATCATTTTTTCCAGCATGTCTTCCGGATTTGGTGCTTTCAGAATGCCGCTGGTGGAACCGGTGGCGTCAGCTCCGGCCCTGATGATCTCATAGACGTCCTTTTCATCGCTGATTCCTGCGCCGTGAAGAATCGGTATGCTGTCAGAAATCTGGTGAACGGCCTGAGTGATCTTTTGGATTTCGATGGTATCCTCTGGTCCTCGTCTTCCTTTTCCAATCAAAGCCGGAGATTCCGCAAGGATGATGTCGGGAGACAGACAGGCGACGGCTGCGGCCTCTTCGGCATTTCCTGCGCAGACCAGAGTTGCCAGTCTGACTTCCTGGGCCCGCCGGATGCACTGGTGCAGATGGTAAAGCGTCAGCGGACGTTCCGCATGGTTTAAAAGAACACCTCTGGCACCGGCATATCGGATGGCTTCCGGAAGGACTGCACCGATCCCCCGGCCGGGAAGGACCGGATCCATATGCTGAGCAAACAGATGGATGTGTCTGGTGGCTTTGGCGATAGGTGCAAGGTCTGTATACTGAGCGGAAAATATAATATCTACCTGATATGCCTCGCTGAGCTGATCTGCTTTGACGGCCAGACGGACCGCGTCTTCTCCGTAGAGATATACTTTGGGTCCGATTTCAAAAAAAGGTCTTCTGATTTTAAATTTATCCATCTTGATTTTAATCCATTATGGTTCTTAAATATCTGGAAGTTTCAGGAAGGGTGACGGCCGGATCGCCGCATACACAGCATTCCAGATTCAGAAATCCTTCGTATTTTATGTCTTTTAGAGCCTGCATACAGGCATTCCAGTCGATAGAACCATATCCGGGCAGCAGGCGGTTGTTGTCGCCTAGGTGGACATGCCGGATTGCAGAGCCGGTCTTCCGGATGCTGTCTGCCATATTGCGTTCTTCCATCGACATATGAAAAAAGTCAGCCAGTATGCCGGCGCGGCTGTCATTCAGCCGGTCTATGATGGCTTTGCAGTCTTCTAAGGTGTTTAAAAACGGACTTTCATATCGGTTGATTCCTTCTAGGAGCATTGCGCCTGCTGAATCAGCCAGCGGTTCTAAAAGTTCTTGGTACATTTCCAGAAATGCTTCTTCCTGCACCGGATGCATTTTGGCGTAGGGGTGAAAAAGCGGCAGCGGGCTTTGGGGGCCGTACTCGTATTCCAGTTCCGTGACTGCGCCCAGTTCTGCACAGACTGCTGCGGCTTCTTGATACATTTTTTTGCATGCACTACGCAAATGGGGGTCCGGATCCATCAGATGTCCGTAGAGCTGATCTGAAAAAACAAATTCGCAGGGAATCACACCGGTGCGTTTTTGAAGAAGCAGCAGCTCCTTTTTCTTTTCCGTGTTCCAGGAATGGTAATCCATGAAAACCGCAATTCCTTCATATCCCCACCGTTTCAGATTTTCTGCTTGTTCGGTCAGATTTTTTCCCGGAACCATCGTGTTCGTACATGAAAGTTTCAACGGTTAGTCTCCTTTCTACTCTTTAATTACAACGTTGTAAAAACAAATTAAAAAAAAGAACCGGTTCTGTTGTCTGAAAATTGCTTTCAAACGTTGTAATTATCATATATCAATTCCTTGATTTTGTCAATAGTGATTATGAAAAATAGAAAAATACTGATTTTTTGGTCATTATAACCACAAGCAGTCATAAAGTAGGGGGTGCAGCAAAAAAGAATGTAATTGACAACGTTGTAAAAATAATGTAACATGATAGCAGTACAGAATTAAATGAAGACAGAAGGTGTTTATTATGAATGCAGAAAACAAACCGGTTACGATTAAATCCATTGCAAAAGAGCTTGGGATCTCATTTTCTACCGTATCCAAAGCCTTAAATGGGAACCCGGCGATCCGGGAAGAGACCCGGAAGATGGTAGCAGACAAAGCGCAGGAGATGGGATATACGCCAAATTCTCTTGCCAAAGGATTGCGGGGGGATTCCACCAAGACGATTGCAGTGATCTTCAATGATATCGAGAATCCTTCGCTGACTTTTATTTTCCGCAGCATTTCGATTGTTATGGCTAATTATGGATATACGACCATGATTTTTGACTCACAGTTTAACGAAAAGACGGAGCGCGCCAATATCCTGACGGTTCTGTCCAGGCAGCCGGATTTTATCATCTTGGAGCCCGCCTCGAACAGCATGGAGAATCTGAAACTCTTAGAAGGTATGGAACACAAGCTGATTCTTCAGGGTGCCCGTTATGAGACAGTCAAGTGCCATCATATTCATGTGGATTATTTTCAGGGGGGATATTTGTCCGCCTGTGAGATGCTTTCCAAAGGGCACAGGGACTGTCTGGTTCTGACGGAACCTCTTTCCTTTCCGATCAGTGCACAGTTTGTTCTGGGGATCAAGAAGGCCTATGAGGAATATGAGGTTTTGTTTCAAGAAGATCATATTGTTACCACATATTCATCGATCCAGAACGGATTTAAGATCATGCAGAAGCTGTGGGATGAACAGCAACAAAGGTACCGTCTTCCCTTTACGGGAGTGCTGACTTTCAATGATACGCTGGCCTACGGAGTCTATCAGTCTGCAGCACAGAACGGACTGCAGATACCGGAGGATATCAGCGTCATCGGCTTTGACAACAATCCGGTTTCTGCGTTTTCCAATCCGCCGCTGACGACCATTCATCTTCCGAAAGAAAAGATGGCAGAGAGCTGCATCTCAATTTTAAATTCGGTACTGATGGAAAATCACAGAGAGATCTGTGTATTCAGTCTGGTACCCAATCTTGTGACGCGCAGTTCCGTCAGGATGCTTAAAAATTTTAAGTGAGGAGAAAACAAAAATGAATATCATATCCGTTGACCTTGGGACAACCAATCTGAAAGCAGCCGTCTATGATCAGACGCTTCAGATGCTGCATCTTCAGTCCGAACCGGTAACCTACGAGAAGGCCGGAGACTTTGTGGAATTTGACGCAGATGAGTATTTTTCACAGATTTTAACGATCATTCAGAAGGTGGCGGTATATGGATGGCAGCAGAACAGGGAGAAGATTGTGCAGATTGTACTGACTGGTCAGGCAGAATCTCTGATTCTGCTGGATAAAAGCTGCCGACCGGTCTGTCCTGGCATCTCATGGCTGGATATGCGCTCTTCACAGGAATGTCTGGAGCTGTCAGCCGCCTTTTTGCAGGAGCAATGTTATCGGATCACCGGACAGCCGGAGCTAATTCCTACCTGGCCGATTACCAAAATTTTATGGATGAAGAAAAACCGGCCGGATCTGGCACAGAAGACGGCATACTATCTGCTTCTGAAAGACTACATTGCCTTTCGGCTTTGTGGAAAGATGGCAGGAGATCATTCGATCTATTGCTTTTCCCATTATTTTCATATTACAGAACGGAATTACTGGAAAGAGATCCTTGATTACTGTTCTGTACAGGTCAGACAGCTGCCCCAACTGATGCCTTCTGGAAGTATTGCGGGTTTTTTAAAGGAAGAGTTTGCCTGCCCAAAGAGTGGATTGAGCGAGGGTACAAAGATCAATATTGGTACCCTGGACCATTTCGCAGGGATGATCGGGGCAGGTTGTATAAAGAAAGGGCAGATCAGTGAATCGGCAGGAACGGTGTTGTCTCTTGCCGCCTTTACGGAGAAACCAGTGTTTGACAGCGGCAGGGTTGCCAATTACTGCGGACCGTTTCCAGATTCTTATGTTTTATTGCCAGTATGCGAGAGTGGCGGGTTTAGTATGGAATGGTTTAAGAATCAGTTTCTTCAGGACACTTCGTATGGGGAGTTAAATAAAATTCTCAAGGAGAGAGAAAGACTGACACCACTGATTTTTCTGCCGTATCTTACAGGAGTGAATGCGCCGGATTACAACGAAGATGCATCGGGAGTATTCTTTGGCATCCGGGCAGGCTATGACCGATATGATCTGGCATTTGCGGTTATGCAGGGGGTTGCCTGTATGCTTCGGAAAAATCTGGACAGCCTGAAGCAGTCGGGAGTCCAAATTGACAAAATCATCTCCACAGGAGGAGGTGCCAGATCGCCTATCTGGACACAGCTAAAAGCGGATTTTGCCGGTCATGTGATCGAAGTTCCGGATAACGAGGAGGCCCCCTGCCTGGGAGCGGCCGTTATGGCGGCTGTTCAGGAAGGCTTTTATAAAACGTATGAAGAGGCAATCGCGGCCTGCGTATCCATCAAACATCAGTATCAGCCCTCCAAGGATCCCGCGTTTGAGAGAACCTACCAACTGTTCTGCCGCACGTACGATGCGCTGGAAGAGACGTTTCGGATTGGTAGGCAGGGGCGGGGATGTACTCCTTGCGCGAAAAATACACCTGATTCCATGCAATCATCATAACCGGTGGTTGGCAGTGAATCTGATCAGCCCTTGCTGACGGCGACTGAAAATTTTATGAACGTGAATATAATTACTGAAATTGTAATGTTGAACATCATAAAACAGTGATTCTGTGTTATGCTGAGGAGGCTGATGCCAATGGAACAGAATCAGTAAGCACAGAAGCGATTATCAATTCCCTCCATTCAATTCAGAAATTCCCGGCATTAAGGCAGTTTTTCGCGCCTGAGAGGGAGTGAGTCCATATCTCGTCTTAAAGCTTTTGTTAAACAGTTTCTGATTTAGGAACCCGCTGCGTTCCATCAACACAGAGACAGGAAGGTCTGTGTGAAAAAGATCATGATAGATATGGGACAATCTCACTTCATTTACATAGTCCAGAAAAGAGATTCCCATATTTTTTTTGAAAAAACGGCAGAAATATTCCCGTGTAAGACCGGCATGTTCCGCAATTTCCGTCAGGGTAAGCGGTTCGGCGTAATGGTCGTTGATGTAAGCGATGATCTCCCGGAGTCGTTCTTTTGAAGAGAGCGGCTGGCCGGACTGCTCCGGAAGAATGCTGACAGAGAAATGCCTCAGAATCCGGGCGAACATCTGCAGAATGATTCCTTCTGACTCCAGAGCAAAAAATGGAGAGTTTTCCATATATAACTGTACCAGAGATCCGGCGAGTTTGCAGATCTCAAGATATGCAGGGAAATTTTCTTCTGTGATATCTTCCGGAAGACAGCGGATGGCAAGAGACTCGGCATCCGGAACATATTCCAGCAGTTTTGCTTTGGAGATATGAATGCAGACAAACATGGCCGTGGTATCTGAAGTATGGGTACTGTGGATCTGCCGGGAGTCAACGACGATCACCTGCTTTTTGGGAAGCTGAAAGGTTTTGTGTTCCACACAGATTTCGGTGCCGCCGTTTAAGTAGTACAGGATCTCCAGCTCGTCATGCCAGTGGGGAGGATGATAGCCGCCGGGAACGGAATAGAATCCCAGCTGGATTCCCAGGATTTTTGTTTCTTTCATGGTTTCATAAAATGCATGGCTCATGGATGTCTTCCGTCCTTTCGGCAGATTCCTGTTTTTGTTTTTTCCGGATTTATTTTATAAAAATCACCTGGAAAAGTCAATATCGACTTAAAAATGGTCAAATTTCCTACTGCAAATGATCTGTTTTTAACGGTATGATGACACTCGTAAAGAAAAGAATAAATCAGACAGAGAAGGAAAAGTGAGGAAAAAGTTATGATAACAGCAGTATCTGGAAACAGAATGATGAAACATGCAGTGGAGAGAAAATCCTTAAGAGAAAGATTTGCAGACTATATTGTGGAAAACGGAGCAGAGATTGTCAGCGGAGGGCTGGCATTAAACGGCAATACAAACGGGATTGCTGTATACCGGATTATGAAAAACAGATAAAAGGAAAACGGTTCCATTTGAAGCCGCTCCGTTCATTCTGTCAACGTTTGTAATATGCCAGATAAAAGAACGGCAGTTCTGCCCGAAGACAGAACAGAATCAGCAGGATAAGAAAAAGGGATAACCGGCAGGAGATGTCAGTTATCCCTTTTTCTGTCTGTGCCGGTCATCCTGAAATTCTTTACGGCCGTATGTTTCCCGGTACTGATGCAGGGTCATGCCGGTACTTTTCTTAAAACGCATACCAAGGTGACTCTGAGAGGAAAAACCAAGGTAGCTGGCGATCTCGTTGTAGGAATAACGGGAATAGATCAGCATGTTCTTGACCAGCTTGAGTTTTTCCTGAAAAATATAGTTGCTGATGGTGATTCCTTCTGTCTTTCGGAAAAGCTCCGAGAGATAGTTGGGATTCAAATACAGCTCTTTTGCAATATCTGAGACGGAGATTTTACCATGGAGATGAGAAAAAATATAGTCTTTGCACAGACTGATATTTGAATTGGTGTTCCGGCATATCTCCGGCGCCGTCCGTTCCCTTTTGATTTCCTGCACCAGACAGGCATAATGGTATTCGGCCTGCCGGCCAAGAGAGAGGGCCGCTTCCGGCGAGATGGCTTCCTCGATCCGGTTGATATAACTGTCGCTGAAGGAGTAGGCGACCTCCGGCATGACGCCTCCTTCCATGGCTGCGCGGGAGGCCAGTGTGACCAGAATGATGCCCAGATTCTGGTTGTTGCGAAGGTGTGTTTTTGCCACCACACCAAGTTTTCCGATATAATCTTCCGCCCAGCTTTGCTTCAGCGCTTCCGGGTCGCCGTTTCTTATGGCGGCAACCTCCCGCACCTCCTGGTCATAAGGATTGTGTCTGGACCCCTGTTCCTGATTTTCGAAAACGATCTTCACAAAATGTTCCTGTACGGTGTATTTGATCTGGTCATCCAGATAGTTGACGTCGGCTGCTTCTTCCATGGTCAGATTTTTCTTATGAAAAAGGTTGTGAAGGAGCAGGGCATCCCGGAGAAGATCAGCGCTTCCGCATGGATGAAGTAAGAGCAGAGCGTCCGAATGATAGCCGGCGCAGGAAATGCGGCGCCGGCAGGCATTGCCGAAGGTCAGAAGAACGGGTCCCAGGACAAGTAACCGCTCCCCGGCGGAGACGACGGCATAGGCAGCAGAGGCATCATCCGAGACAAGAACCGGGTGTTCGGAAACGGCGAGGGAGAGCAGCTCCGAAAGCAGCGTCTCATTCATCCGGTCTTCCAGGTCGGCCCGCAGGCAGATGCGCTTTTCCGGTCGGCCTTCCGGTGTGAGAACCCATACGGCGGTATGGAGATTGCGGGACAGATATTCCATGATACAGTCAATATTCATGACTTTTCTCCTGTCTGTGGGCGCGGTGGGTAAAGATTATTTTTCTGATCAATCAGAATTGATTATTTTTTGCTGCTGATCCAGTTTTCAAGTCTCCTTAACAATTCATGCTTCATCATATCCGAATTGCATTGTTCTATGAGTGCCTGGTATCGTTCCGTTTCTTCTGTCCTGCATACACTCTCTATACAATGTAAAAATGTCCATTCCATTCCGGCCATATGGTCAGTTGGACAACATTTAATAAGAATTTCAGCTTCTTCCCATGTGACTGGCTTTTGGATGGAAGTGACTGCTTCCATCCATTCATCCCATATCCGAAAGGCCTTTTTACTGGAAGGCTTACCGCTTTCAAAGCCTTCCGGCGGAGCTCCCAATTCCTGCACTTTCAAGACAGATTGCTGCATTTTATTTTCCTCCTTATAACGCTCGATTTTTGTTGCTTAACTTTTTGACAAATGAAAATTTATATTCCGTTCAAAAATTTATATGATAATTAAAAGATAGTTTTTATATTAATTGTTTTTTCATCTCCTGTTTCCATTTGCATAGTTAATATATCATTTTCTAAGACAATATTCGTTATCCAGATACTTCCGTCCCTGTACCATTCTTTCCATTGATTTGTGTTTTTTTCATATTCATATGGAGTATAAGGTGCTTTAAGCTGATAAATGATAACTCCACATCCAGCCATTATGCAATATTCTTCGGTTGGTGAAATGACCACTTTTTCAACATCACCATAAAAATCTCCAACAGGTACCATTTGATCTGATGATTTTATTTTTAATAATACCACTTCATATTCTTTATATATTTCGTAATGTACACTTTTGACTAACTTAACCATGCATAGTTCCCTGGATCTATCAATTGCTAATATTCTCCGTTGTATATCCTCATCCTCTTTATTATTTACAAATTTCAATTTTTTCACAGCTTAACTTTGCTTAAACTGGAATTTGTAATAGTAGTTTTTATTTTTCAAAAACTACAAAACCACATTCGTAAGGATGGTCGCAATACACGCTTTCTTGCTTATCCGTGTGGTATAACATACTTTTCAGTATAATTAGAAAATCTCCGCCACCCGACAGTATCATGTATTCTGCCAGAAAAAACAGCAGCAGTTGATTTGCCATTACAGCAACTGCTGCAACTCCGCCTCCTAAAACGAATGCAGGCATAGCAACGCCCAGGAGATATTGCCATTTTTTCAGTGGATTTGAACAAGTGCAGTATGGAGAAAAACTACTCCAGATAATTCCAAAATCAATCGAATGAAAATGATTTTTTGCAAAAAGACTCCAGAAAATTCCATGTATTAACTCATGTAAAACAGATAGACATAAAATAAGCACAGGTAATGCTATAACAAATCCCCACGAAAGACAATCTAAATCAAAACCATTCACATTATCGTATATCCAAAATGCGAAAGCCATAAATGGCAGCATAATTAAAAGACATAAATACTTTGCCTGTTGCGTATTGATAATTATATTTTTCATTTTATATCCTTTTTGCTGCATTTCAGAAGTGAATTTTTCGAAGCAGTCTTTACGTTTTAATTCCTTATCAGTTAATTTTCTTTTGCCTTTATCCATACTTAATTCCTCCAAATTCCGATTTTTTCTTCGTTTCACTTTCCGGCAATTGTATCTTTTAACCGGATTCTTCTTCAAATTTTTCTTTTTCCCCTTCCAGGCTGACGGTGACTTCACCATGCCGTCTGCCTCCGCAATAAAACAAGACTTTGCCCGGGCCTGTTAACTGGAAGTTGTATTATCAAAAATGACAAAGCATAATATACTCTTCCTCATTTTCATCTATAATTTCAAATCCTGTTTTTTGATACATTCTTACAGCATAGTTGGCTTTTTGTACTGAGAGTGACGCTTGTTTATACCCTCTGTCTTTCAGAATACGGAGCATTTCTTTCATCAAATCAGTACCTATTCCAAAGCCCCGGTAATCTTTATATAAAGAAACAGCAAAGGATGGAGTCTCGTTGTCTATATGTCCATAATCATTCATAATGCGTACCCAAACAGCACCAACAACCTTTTTATCAACTTCCGCAACCAAACTTATATCATCTTTTTTCTTACCAAAGTCGGTTATATATACCTGAAGCTCTGGCTGATTGATAATGGATTTGGGCGGTGCGGACATTCCCTCTGGCACAAAAACAGCTTCATACAAAAAATCTTGAAGCAGACTGACTTCTTCCTCTGATATTTTTCTGATTTTGTAATTCATAACTGTCTCCGGTAACTTTCGATTTTCCGTTTCCTGCATCTTCCCGACAAACCCGAATTTCTAAGCAAAATTATCGTCATGCCATGTTATGAATGTGGGCAGCTTATGATACTTTTCAAAATATTCAAGGAATTCCCGTTTTCCTGTCTTAATAAATTCTATCAGTTTTTCCACATCGTCAAAGTTATCATAATCACCAATAATTCCTCTTTTTTCTCAGACTGGCTCTGTAATAAAAAATTTAACATTTCAAATTAATTTGAAATTCAAAATCTTTTTCGCATTGAAGATGTTTCCCTATTTGTTCTACAAAATAATCTTCATTTTCCGGAGAGATTATTTTGGTTATCATTCTTAATAAATGTAATTCTTCGACAGATTCCTCTAATGTAATTTCCAATGTACTCCATCCATCTGCTACAGGCAAATATATTTCATTCAACATATCAGAAAAAAGTTCATATCCGTTTATGTGCTGGTTCTTTGCCAATTGACCGGCTCGGCTTGAACAAAGCATTTTCTCCAACATGCCATACTGCTTACCGTTCAGACTTACTTGATACGTTTTCATGTATCGTTCCCTCCAAAATACTGATTTTCTTCCGTTTGACTTTATGGTAAAATCAGAAATAATCTTAAATTGTTACTGTAAACGTTAATCTGGTACATTTGCAATAAATTTTAATATGATTTTTGAAGTTTTGATATTTTCAGGTGAAATATTCAGGATGAAACTTTCGCCGATGGAATACCAATAGATGAAAGTCTGTCCTGCAACCGTGATTTTCCGCAGTTTGTTTTTCAAGAAGACACCTCCATAAAATTCCGATTTTCTCCACTTCGCAAACATGAATCTGGCTGTCATAAATTTCAGGATTGATACAAATAACATCGTTTTACATGGTCATTCACAATTCCGACTGCCTGCATATAGGCATAGATAATCGTACTTCCTACAAACTTAAAACCATATTTTTTTAAATCCTTACTGATTTTGTCGGAAAGAGGGGTTTTGGCAGGTAATTTGTCTTCAGACTCAAAATGGTTCTTAACCGGTTTGCCGCCCACATAAGACCATAGAAAGGAATCAAAACTGCCATATTCTTCCTGGATCTTTATAAATTGCTGCGCGTTCGTTACTGCTGACCTGATTTTTAATCGATTACGAATGATTTTCTCATTTTTCATCAGTTCCTCAATTTTTGCTTCGTCATAGCGTGCTATTTTTCTGCAGTCAAACTGGTCAAATGCTTCTCTGAAAGCCGCTCTTTTCTTTAAGATTGTCAGCCATGATAATCCGGCCTGCATCCCTTCAAGGATCAGCATCTCAAATAATTTATCATCATCATGGACGGGATTTCCCCATTCTTTATCATGATATTCTTTGTACAAGTCTGTTGTTGCCCACGCGCATCTTTCTATATTTTCGTTTTTCATTCTGCATTCCTTTCTGGTTTCCGATTTGTTTCTTCGTCTGACTTCCCGATTCATGGACTTGTTTCACCTGACTCTGCGTCATCATTCAAATCCCAGCCATCCAGTTCTTTCCACTCAAAATCATCTTTAAAATCATTATAACATTCTTCACAAATACAGCCGGATAAGTCTTCAGGAACAAACCACCGCTGATGCGGAGTATCCTGCACCGGCTGGAAGCAAAATTCACAACGTTTCAAATGAGGGGCATGCCTGCATAGTTCTTCACCATCCGTCGGATGGATCGCTGTTTTCTTCAAATGTTCCACATCATTTTGTAAACGCCAGTCATCTTTTTCAATCACAGTAGTATTTCTCCGTTTCGATTGCGACATAGCGGTCTTTTTCCTCGTCCCGTTTAAATTTTTTCACAGCTTAACTTTGCTTAAACTGGAAGTTAACGTTCTCTTTTGGCTCTATCAACAAGTAATAAGATAAACATAACAAACCATACAAACCATGCAACCAAACAACCAATTCCCTGATATTGAAGATCTATCATTATTCCCAGGACAAACGGTAACGACATAACGATCATTCTGTATCCGTAAGCCTTACACATGGTTTTTTCATCATATTTTTTACGCTCATTTTCTGGCTTCATATTATAACCTGATAAGAAATTTGTAGCTTTCCCATCTGATTTATAAAACCATGTTCCAAACAAAAACATAATTACTGCCATTATGAAATCGAAAATAACGTAAAACATTCTTTTGCCCTCCTGACTCTGTAACTTCCGATTTTTTGCTTTGTACAGCTCATCATTGAACTGTAATTTGTCATTGATTTCATTATACTACAATAATTTTTCGGAGGGAATAGATTTGAAAAAATCTGTCGGCAGGGAATGGCCCATAGATATAATACCATAGAATAACTGAGAATTATGATAAACTACTGAAAAATATGATATATATCCGGCGGAAACTGCTCTAGGATAAATGGTAGTGTTAAGTGGTTACTGAAAAACAGCATCTGCCCGAAAGCAGCCCCGGAAGGATTTTGCCGAACGAAGAGAGGGAAAAACCTTCCAGACGCTGGGGAGAAGAGAGGGCAGATGCGGAACTTAAATAGGAGGTTGATCATGTACGTAAAAGGGGTAAATCTTGGCAACTGGCTGGTACTGGAGAAGTGGATGAGTCCGGCACTGTTTGAGGGGACGACGGCGGAAGATGAATACTATCTGCCCACACAGCTGTCCAGGGAAGTGTATGAGGCGAGGATTCGGGTACACCGGGCGGAATATATCTCGGAGCGCGATTTTACAAGGATCCGGGCCATGGGCATGGATGCGGTAAGGATTCCGGTGCCGTATTTTATCTTCGGAGACAGGGAACCGTTCATCGGCTGCGTCGCAGAGCTTGACAAGGCATTTAACTGGGCGGAGAAATACGGTCTTCAGATTCTGATTGATCTGCATACGGCGCCGGACAGTCAGAACGGCTTTGACAACGGCGGAATCAGCGGCGTGTGCAGATGGTCTCAGGAGCCGGAAGAGGTGGAGTTTGAACTGACCGTACTGGAGCGGCTGGCAGAACGCTATGGACAGAGAAAAGGGCTTTGGGGCATCGAGATCATTAACGAGCCGGCCCTTGAGGGCATCTGGAAGTCCATGGATGTGCCGAACCGCTATCCGGCAGTGGATCAGGAAAAGGCGGCCGGGTCCGGGCCGAACACCGTAGAGTTCCTGCGCCGGTATTACAGGGAGGCTTATGACCGGATGCGCAGATTTTTGCCGGAGGATAAATATATTGTGTTCCACGACGGATTTGAGTTGAAAATCTGGAAGGATTTCATGCAGGAGGACAGATACAAAAATGTGGTGCTGGACACGCACCAGTATCTGATGATTGCAGAGCTGGAAGGCTGCGAGCAGAAGCTGGAGCATTACCTTAACTATGTCAATCATACTCTTGCAAAGGACATTGAAGAGATGGCGGAGTATTTCCCGGTTATCTGCGGAGAATGGTGTCTTTTTAACTCCCTGGCCGCCGGACATGACACCAGAGGCGGCCAGAGCGTCTTAAACGGCATAGAAGGGATGTCCGAGGAAACGATCGGCCCGGAGCGCAAAAAAGAGATTTACCGGGCGGTGGCAAAGGCCCAGCTGAATGCGTGGCGCAGGGGGAACGGCTATTTTTACTGGAACTACAAGCTTCTGACAGACACGGTCAACGATGCGGGCTGGGTCGGATGGGACTGCTGGGACTTTGGAAGATGCGTGGACCTTGGATGGTTTCCGCTGGAAGAAGCGTAAACCGCGGATGCAAAACGGAAAAGAAGGAGAAGAAGAGAATGAAAACAGATGTGAATCCCAATGCAAAGTTGACCTTTATGGAACGTTTCGGATATGGGGCCGGTGACTATGCGGCCAACCTGGTATACTCGTCGATCAGTGCATTTCTGGTCGTGTATTATACGCTTGTACTCCATGTGGACCCCGCTGTGGCGGCTTCGATCATCGCAGTTTCCAAGATTTTTGACGGTTTCTCCGATCTTGCCATGGGATATATCGTGGACCATACGCATAGCAAATATGGAAAGGCACGTCCCTGGATCGCGAGACTGTGTGTGCCGCTGGCGGTGTGTACGGTGCTGATGTTCAGCGTACCGTCGTCTTTGGTGGGAACGCCGCAGCTTGTGTATATGTTCCTTACTTACAACCTGGTCTCGACGATTTTCTACACCGGCGTCAACGTGCCGTATGCAACTTTGCAGGGGCTGATGACCACCGATCAGTACGAAAGAGGACTTCTTGGAAATTTCCGGAACCTGCTTTCCACATTCGGAACCATGACGGTCAACACCGTGGTGCTGAAGATGACAGGATTTTTCGGCGGTGGAGATGCCTACACCCAGAAAGGATGGACGATTACCGTTGCAATTCTGATGGTACTGTTCGTCGCTCTGAATATGCTTACCTTTTTTACCTGCAAGGAGCGTGTGGCGGTGCAGGCGGATGGTCAGAAAAAAGAGTCCGTGTCCTTTACAAAGGGTCTGAAGGCCATGGTGACGAACAAATACTGGCTGTTGATGGTATGCAATCTGTTTTTTATGTTTTTCATGATGTCCATCTTCTTCGGCACGGTTTTATTTTTCACAAAGTACAACATGGGCAATGAAAACCAGTATGCAATGGTGGCAAACCTGCTGTCCGGGACACAGATCGTGACGCTGTTCATCACGCCGTTTCTGATGAAGAAGATCAGCAAGCGCTATCTGAACATGTCCGGTATGGCCATTGTGGCGGTTGCATGCGCCATGGGCGGAATGAGCACCGGTTATGGATTTATCTGTGTCACCTCCGTCCTGAAGGGAATCGGGTTCGGATTTGCGGGTTCCACCATGTTCGGATGCCTGCAGGATGCGATTACCTACGGTGAGTGGAAATCCGGATGCAATGCGGCAGGTATGGGAAATGCAGCTTCTTCCTTCTGTATGAAAATCGGCTCCGGTCTTGGCACGGCGGCCATGGGCTGGATCCTGGGAGCCGGCGGTTTTCAGTCGGAGCTTGCCACCCAGAGCGCGTCGGCGCTGGCGGCAGTCACCGCGTCCTTTGCATGGATTCCGGCGTTCACAGCGGCAGTCAGCGTGGTCTGCATGGTCTTCTTTGATCTTGACAGACACTATGATCAAGTAGTTGCAGATCTTGCGCAGGGGAAACACAGGGAGTGCTGAGGGAGGTATCCGTAAATGATCAGAAATCCGATTCTGCCGGGATTTAATCCGGATCCCTGCATTTGCAGAAAGGGAGAAGACTATTATCTGGCAGTGTCTACCTTTGAGTGGTTTCCGGGAATCCCGATATACCATTCCAGAGATCTGAAGCACTGGGAACTGTATACCCATGTGCTGACCGACGATGAGGCGGTGGACCTGAAAAAACTGCCCAGTGCAAAGGGAATCTGGGCGCCCTGCCTGACTTACTGTGAGGAAGAAGATCTGTTTTATGTGATCTATGGGATCATGAATTCCATGAATGCCAGATATTTTGATGTGGATAATTATCTGGTCACGGCAAAGGATATCCGGGGGCCGTGGAGTGAACCGGTTTATCTGCATTCTTCCGGATTTGACGCCTCCATCTTTCACGATGACGACGGGCGCAAATGGATCGTCTCCCTGGAATGGGAGACAAGAGAGGGCTATGAGAAACCGGGCGCAATCTGCATGGTGGAATACAGTCCCCGGCAGAAAGAGATTGTGGGATATCCAAAACGCATCTGGTACGGCGGCACGGACAGGGGCTGCATTGAGGGACCGCATCTGACAAAACGAAGCGGGTATTATTACATCATGTGTGCGGAAGGCGGGACGGGGTACAACCACTGTGTGACCATGGGACGTGCAAAAGACGTGTGGGGACCCTACGAAAAGGACCCCTGCAATCCCATTGTCACATCCGCCCCGGGAAATTCTTATGAGCGGCATGATCCGGATCATCTGAAACCGAAGTATTTCAACCCGGATACCCTGCTCCAGAAGTGCGGTCACGGAAGCTGTGTGGAGCTTCCCAGTGGGGAAGTCTATCTGGTGCACATTGCGGCAAGGCCCTTTGTTCCGGAGCTTCGCTGTACGCTGGGAAGGGAGACGGCCATTCAGAAAATGACCTGGACAGAAGATGGATGGCTTCGCATGGCGGACGGCGGCAATCTGGCCAAAACAGAGGTGCCGAAGCCGTCTCTGCCGGAGTGTCCTCTTGCGCAGGCGCCGGATTTTGACGATTTCGACGGGGAAGAGCTGGGCTGCTGGTACTATGCGCCCCGGATGATGCCGAAGCGGTTTGCGGACGTGAAGGCAAGACCGGGCCATGTGAGGATCCGCGGTCAGGAGTCCAGGACATCTCTTCATAAAGTCAGTATCCTTGCCAGAAAGCTGACCAGCACCCATGCACGTATCACCACAAAGATGGAATTCTGTCCGGAGGTACACCAGCACAGCGCGGGACTGATTCTCTATTATGACAATATGAATTATATCAATCTGCGTAAATATTACAGCGAGACGCTGGGGAAAAGCGCATTGTCCATTATTTATCTGGAAAATGGAAAGAAGATGGAATTTCTGAATACCCGGATTCCCGTGCGTGATGTGCCGGTCTATCTGCGGCTCTATATTGAGGGAAGAAGCTCCTGGTTTGAATGGAGCTATGACAATGAGACGTATGTGCGGATCGGACAGTCTTTTGATACGACGAAGTTTTCCGATGAATACTGTGAATATGGGGAATTTACCGGAACCATGGTGGGAATCACCTGCGCGGACCGGGTGAAGCACAGGCAGTATGCCGATTTTGATTTCTTTGAATATCTTGCGGATGAGGGCCGGGAGATCGGGTAGCAACATGGGGCGCCTCAATGTGCCCCTGGCTGTGTGCAAAAAATAAAGGGAAGGCATCGGACAAAAGAACAATCTTGTCCGTTTCGGTGTGGACAACACGGATGCGTATACAGACAGGGACATATTTGACGGCGGCCGGCCTATGCAGCAGTGCAGCAGGAAACGGGGGCATGCAGCCGGTAATGCGCAATGATTCAGGCAGAGCTGACACTATGTAAAAGTACAGCAGGTGATGAAAGCATGTAGCCGGAGGAGTATAATAAATTTGGTGATTCTGGCAGTATGCAGCAGTGCAGAAGGAAACAGGAGCATGCAGCCAGAAATGCGCAATGATTCAGGCAGAGCTGGCAGCATGCAAGAGCACAACATGTGACCATGACAGGAGTTACAGAACAGGATCAACGATGATGTCGCCGCTGTCGCAGGAAATATCCACCGTCTTTCCGTTTGATCCGGCAGAGGTGTAGAAGATTTCATTCTCATCCGGGTCGTCGCCTGTAATCCATTTGCCATCCAGGAGGATGGAGCCGTATTCGGTCTGCAGCTGATAGCTGTATGCAAAGATTTCTTCGGGAAGCCGGACACGGACTGTTCCATATTCGTTCTTTATTTTCAGATCATCATACTCCAGTCGGTCGGACAGAAAGGAGCCGGAGCTTAGCTCCGCTGTCATGCTGTCTCCAGATGCCTGATGGATCAGAACCTCTCCGTACTCATTCAGAATTTCAGTCTGCTCAGCCTCCACAGTGTCAAGGGAAAGTTTTCCGCTGGACATGTGGATTTCCAGCGATGCTCCAATATAGTTGTCTAAAGAGACGGAGCCATATTCATTTTTCAGCTGTGCCTGTCGGGCAGTGACAGTCCCGGCAGTCAGGTTACCGCTGGACAGATGAAGCTTCAGTGCATTTCCGGTGTGGCTTTCTAAAGACACATCCCCGTAGTCATTTTGAATGTCCAGCGTGTCTGCCTTCATAGACGGCAGTTTCAAGTTTCCGGATTCCATCCGGATCACCACGTCCGCAAAGCTCTGGTCTGCAGGATATTCGATCTTTACATAATAAGGACCGGGCTCCGTATCTCTGGGATATGCAGGGTTGGCATACAGAAACCAGATCCGGGAGTTATCGTTGGAAGAGAGAGGAGTTTCCTGGAAGAACAGCCGGCCGTTTTCCACCTTGCAGACAGGTTTTCCAGAGATTCCAAAGATGCGGTATGCAACTGCATAACGGTCTGAGGGGATCAGTTCCACATGTTCGGTACAGCTGATATCCAGCTCCATACTGTCAAATGCTTCCAGTTCCACGGTATCCTGAAATACATTCTGTTTCTGCTCTGCCGCTTCTCTGGAAGTATGGATGCCGCTTTGATCCAGATAGAAGCCGGGAATTCCGCCCAGCAAAATACCGATAAATATAAAGAAACTTCCCGACAGGATGCATACAAGGGACAGGAAAACCCATAATTTTTTACTTTTCATAATACCTACCACCTTTCACAATCGATCCGAACAGAAGCGTCAGGCCGTGCAGACACCATCTGGTAAAGAAGAGGCTTACCATGGTCATCAGGATGCCCACACCCAGAAGAACCAGTCCCAGTCCCAGTGTCGTCAGCCCGTCTGCAAAAGAAGTAAAGAGCAGCCAAAAGCTTACAAGCACACAGGGGATGGCACTGATGGTGATGGATACCGCGATCAGAAACACAGATAAGAGCAGCGTGATCACCACCAGTACGAAGGCCAGAAGTACAGCGCCAAAGGCCAGTGACAGCGGCAGGGCGACTGGTGCGGCGAACACTGCCAGGATTCCGATCCACAGAGCGGAAAAGCCCTTTTTGACATTTTTCGTGGGACTGGCGGCATTTTCCACCGCAAAATCCCGGACGATCTGGTCTGCCGCCAGCTCCGGGCTTCCCAGGTCTTCAATGGCCTGTGCCTCCCGCTCAGGCCCGGCTTCCTCAAAATATTCGGTAAAATAGGCAATCGCCCGGTCATAATCTTCTTTTGGAAGTCTTCTGAGCCTGCGCTGCAGATGTTCCATATATTCAGTTCGATTCATGTCTCATTTCCTCCTTTCAAAATCTGATCAACAGCTTCCTTGTGAAGCTGCCATTCCTCCATAAGTTCCCGATATCGCTCTCTGCCGGAATCCGTGATCCGGTAATATCGCCGGTTCCGTCCCTGGAAGGGCTGGTCATAGACATTCAAAAACCCCTGTTCCTGGAGTCTTTTCAGGATCGGATAGAGGGTGGAATCCTTGACACCGGAGACGCTTTTGATCTTCTGGCTCAGCTGATAACCATAGGAGTCTTCTTTTTCAGTAATGGAAAGGATCAGCAGGTCAAACATGGGCGGACTTAACGGAAATATCATTTTTGCGCTCCTTTCTTATGTATGGGTTTTATATATTATATATCATATAATATACTGTGTCAATCTATATATAAAAATGTGAAGTATAGATTTTTCCTGTGCGGCCATTTGGTAAAAAGCTGCTTTTTCAGTGCCTTCCTGTATCGATCTGGGGTAAAGGACGGCAGAAGATAGAAGCTAAGAGTTTTCAGCGGAAGTGATGCATGGTATAATTATTTTTAAAATCGTATATCAGCAGGATGCGAGTGATCCGTCTGATGTTTTGAAAGAGAGATACAGCAGAAAATGATTTTACGTTTTATGGAGAAAATGTAAAATAAATGCAGAATCCGGGAAAGGGGAGTACAACAGAAGATGAGTATGCAAAAGACAAAACTGGGTGCAAGATTTTTATCAGATTCGGAGATGGGAGCGATTTTACCTGACTGGAAATCCATTCACTCCCAGATCGAAGTGTTCCGGCATGACCGTTCTGCCCGGACATCCAGTCGGCAGGAATATGAACAGAAGACCAATAATATCGGAATCATGGGCCGCCGGGGAGCCGGCAAGACGTCCATCTTAAAGAGCTTTCATAAAAAGTTAAAAGAGGAAAATCCATATAATGATATTGTGCTGCCCATTATCATTCCGGAAAATATGTCGTCGGGAACCGCGCTTATGGATGTGATCTTGGGGATGCTGAAACCATTAGTGGATGCGGAGAACAAAGCGGCTTTCCAGGGGGACTGTATCTATCTGAATCGCAGCAGGCTGGAACAGGCGTATCACAAACTGGTGAAACAGTACTGCTATATTAAGAAAGACTACCGGGATATTCTGATTCATCAGTTTACCAGCGAGCAGTATTATGTGGATAAGACGACGGAGGTATTCAGCTCCGATACGGTATTTATCGAGCAGTTCAGCAAATTCATTGATATGCTTCTGGACCGGGACAGGGAAAATACTTCCCGATCCATGGTGTTTTTGTTTATTGACGATATTGATCTGAGTACGGTCCGCTGTATGGATGTGGTGAAGACGCTGCTGTCTTACCTGTCTCATCCAAGGATTGTGACATTTTTGTCAGGCGATCTGGACACATTTGAGGAAGCGTTGACACTGGAATTTCTGAGGCAGGAAAAGGCGCTGGATGCAAATATATTTATGAGGGCATTTGGTCCTGTCAGAGACGGGGATGGTGGGCTGTCGGGAGATGAAGATAAAAACGAAGAAAGACATAGTCTGCGTGAACAAAAGAAGATGCTGGCCTATGAATATCTGAAAAAAATCCTTCCGCCTGCATACCGTAAGAACATCAAATACTGGTCCCTGGAGGAGAGAGGGAACTACCGTGTCACTGACGAGGAAGGAAAGGAGCAGAAAACTCTGGCGGAACTGCTGGCGGAAGTGACTGCAGGGAAGATCGAAAAATCCTGCTTTGTTACAGATAGACGGGGAAGAAAAACAAATGGGATGCCGGTCATGTACCATCTCTTTGATGAAACTTCCAGAGGACTGAACAATGTCTATAATGTTCTGCTGGAACTGTGCAGAGAGAAAAAAGGGACAGATACTGACCAGCAGGAAGACACGGAAAAGATGGAGCTGTGGAGACTGCTTCAGACAGTCATAGACTCTGTACCATTTTATGCAAAGTATAAAGAAACACTTCTGAAAAAGGTAATGATACAGACTGGTCTGGGAGCACAGGTTGATTTCCTGAGTTTGAAAAATCTGTTGTATCATGAGGATAGATTACAGTTTTCAGCGGTGGAAGGATTTCGCCTCTTTCTACTGGCCGAGTTTGCAGCCGGACTGTTTTCAAAAGAGAGCCGGGCGGAACCGAGTTATCAGGAATTAAAGCTCAAGATCCTTGCAGAATATATCCAGAATGAGGAAATAGACGGGAAGGTTGCGGCCAGGCGGCAAGTGGTTGATCTGCAGGCGGCAGGTAAGGATAAAACGGATGGAGAAGCAAAGGAACAGTGGATATTAAAACGCCTGCTTCAGTGTGGCAGTTTTCTGTTTGATTTGAATCTGATTCAATATCTTGGGCGGGATATAATCTATGACATATTCAAAACGGGCAAAAAAACATCCGGGGAAACAAAGGAGTTAAACCGGTTTTATAAAATAGCCACTGCGTTGAAAAAAACTATATGGACGATATGCGGAGAGGATGAAATGCATAAGCAGGAACGCGAGAAATATCTGGCGGAACTGTATCTTCAGGCAGAAGATGTGTTATTGGACCTTTTAAATCATCTTCCCTATCACCAGAATGTGATTTATGGGGAGTGGCTGGTAAGAGGGGTCAAGTTAGGAGGTGCAATATATCAAAGTGACACTGCCTATAATGTAGCAATAGTATATCTGAAAGAAGCAGAAAATTTCCTGGACAGGATAAAAGGAAATTTACTCAAGCCCCAACCCAATGTACCTGTTCAGGGACTGCGGATAAATTACACTGCCGGAATTTGGAAGTGGGCAAAGTATGTCAGCGGGTGTTCGCTGTATGGTCTTTACTTTGAAAGCTGTCTCAGAGAAAATGATAGAAATCCCAAATTGGGTTTTAATATCGGTCATATGGAGAAAGAGCTGATACATGCCGGTATGGCAAAAACTTTGGGAGATTTGATTGAGGATATAAAAGATAATAACCAGATTGAGGAACTAAATGGGTCAAGCTATGGATCTGTACAGGGGAAAGGGGATGAAAAGGAAAGACAGGTGATCATAGAGCTTGATAAAGCCGGAATGTGGAATCATTCCTATGTGAAAGAAAAAGTGTTTCCTTATCTGGGGAAACAGGTATCAGACTATATTGATAAAATGGGCGGCGGAAGAGTGGTTTTTGATGCCGGCCAGTTGGTCAAGGGGACTTATATTGCACTCAGAGACTGTAACAAAGGAACATCCGGAAAAGCGCTGGTCTATGGTCTGGTTGACCGTCTGAAAAAGATTTTGTTTTTATCTGAGTCAGATTATAATCCGGGCGGTCCCTGGTATATGAGACTGGAGCATGTACTTGTGATTCGCTGTATGCTGGAAGAATTTTTGCATAATCATCCGAGAGTCCGGTATGGCAAACAGGAGGCGAGACAGTTTTTGATGGAGCTGAAGGAGCTGCCGCTGGTGATTCGGGACAAAAAGTGGGATGAAATACTGGAAGAGTTGGAAACCAGAGAAAATAAATTCTTTTACAAAGATGAATTACCTCCTTCACAGGGAAATGATCCACAGTCGAATGAATTACTTTTACAGGAAAATGAACCACAATCGGTACGGTCTTGGTTTCAGGAATGGAAGAAATTAAGATATGATTTAGCAAAAAACGATGATGTAATAAAAACATTAAGGGAACAAGGTAAAATAGAAGAACTTGACCAGGTGGTTGATCAGGTGTACAAGAAATATTATCTTGAAAATGGTACAGAATTTGAGAAAAATTATTCAATGAATAGATATATAAAAAATTACATAGAAAATACTTATCACAAAGTAGTTCAGTCATTCACATATATAGAATACCTGGTCCAGAAAAAAGCAGTCCGTGAATTAAAGAAAAATCTGCCCATAACCCCGGAAGTTTTAAAAGAGGGATGGAGCGAAATGGAACCGATTTTTGAAAAAGAAGACTATATGTTTTACTTCCACAGCTATCTGCGCTGTCTCCTTGCGAACGAGTCTTGGGCAGCGGAGATGGGTAGGGATGCGCAGGAGATCAAGACGCTGGTGGACAGCCTGCTGGAAAGCGAAGTGCTTGCCGACCGGATGCGTCAGAGTGATGTCTTTGAACTGGCCTCTCAGAAGCTGGGAATTACAGAAGCAGAATTTGAAGATCTTTTCCAATAGGGAGAGGTATGAATTATGAATGACACGATCAATCGTTATCTGACGATTTTGTGCTATCCTTTTGCGTCTCTGGATTTTTTCCTGGAAGATTATATGGAGGAAATCATCCAGGAGAGAATGATGCAAAAGGCCCGGGAGGAGACGAAGAAGCGGCTGAAGGAATCCATGATCCGTTATGTGCAGAAGACTTGCAGCCTGTATTCTTATGACGAGGTGTATATGTATCTGGAGAAATGCTATCTGTATGATGCACAGACAAGGCCATATGAGAGCGCACTCCAGCTGTATCTGGAATGTTTCCGGAAGATTACGCGTTCTCTGATTTCCCAGCGGGACGGCAAAGTGGTATTTAAATACTGGAAGAATGAACATGACCAGGATTTTCTGAGCGGATTTGGGGATGCGAACAAGATCTTTCTCTTTCACAGCCTGAATATGCATATGCCGCTGGACTTCCTTGTGATGCTTCATATGGTTCAGAATCCGGAAAACAGTGTCAAAAATCTGAACTATTATTACAATCAGATCGAAGTGGCCGATCAGCAGCTGGATGCAGTGCTGCAGGCGGGAGTTGCGGAGAATCATCTTCATAAAGGGGTGTCGCTGTCTTTTTTTGAGATTTGGGAGGCTTTTATGGTGCCCCTTGACAACTATACAGCTGACGCGCTGGAACAGGCAGGGATTCAGCTGAGTGACCAGACAAGGGGAGAATGTGAGGTACTGTTCTATGTGCTGTTGGCGGCGGTTGCCCGCATCTGGATGGCGCTTGCGTTTAGCGGACGGTTGCCGGCAGAGCTGGAAATGCGGCTGGACAGCAAAGGGCAGAGAAGAGGGGATGAATCTGAAGAAGATATACCCAACAAAGAGGTGCGAAATCTGGTGAGCTGTTTTATCAATGGCAGGGGGCTGGAGAAGTTTTATCGGCAGTACTGGGGAAGTGCTGCCAAGAAGGAAGCAAGGCATGAGATACTTCTTTATTTTCAGAAACTGTGGGGGACGTTGCTTCTCTTTCTGCCGGTACAGACAGAAGAACAGACCATTGTACAGAAGATTTTCAATATAAATGAAAGACTCTATACTTCGGATGAAAATATATTTTTGTTTTATGGCATGCAGTACTTGTGCAGATGTTCCGAACGTATGTCGTCTGGAGCACAGACTGGTGTTCGGGAAAAATGTCTGGTCCGGTGTATGCTGCAGTATCTGAGAGTGAAGCATTCTGTATTTGGACGTACAGTACAGAAGAAGACCATACGGGGCCTGGACTATTTTCAAGATGAATTTTATAACAGGAATTCAAAGATGAACCGGTATTACAGCACCATATCCGCCGGTTTATCTTCAGCAGAAGGACGGACCATGTACTGGGAACTGGCGATGCGCAAGCAGTTCCAGAACAGAGATCTGAAGAAAATCGAATTCCGGACATCGGTCAATGAGAGCGAAGCAGAATTCCGCAAAGAGGTGCGGGCGTTTCTGGAAGCCTACTGCCGTGTCATTCAAAAAGATTACTGCGAAAAGACAAGAGAGGGATACCGGGTCAACCGGGATTTTCCGCAGGCGGGGCTGGTCTGCCACCTGATCAAAGAGACGGATCAGACGATTCCGGATAAATGTTATCTGGATGGACTGGAACATCGGGAGAAGATGCAGTTCGGCGTTCTGGAAGACAAATATGAACGGCAGGTCCGGTGTATGAAGAAGCTTCGGGATGAGATACCAGGGCTGGACCGGTATCTTGTGGGAATTGATGCGGCCAGTCTGGAGAACTCCACTCCGGTCTGGGTCTTTGTGCGGGCATATGAAGGCGCCAGGGACAGTCTGGTGGAACCGATTGGATACGGCAGAAATAAAAGGCAGAGCCTGCGCTTTACGTTTCATGCAGGGGAAGATTTCCGGCATATGCTGTCCGGACTCCGCCGGATGGATGAAGCAGTTACATTCCTGAAATTTCATGCAGGAGACCGTATCGGACACGGGACCGCTCTTGGAATTTCGCCCAGGCTGTGGAAAGAACGGAATCCTTTTGCCGTATTGCCGCGGATTGAAGCGCTGGAAAACTATATCTGGGCCTATTATGAACTGAGTCAGGATACGGCCGGGGCTCATTTTGCATGGACTGCGTATATTGAGAGACGCGTCTATGAACTGGCAGAGCATATTTACGGAAAGTCACAGGGATTGACCATGCAGGCTCTGACAGAAGGGTACCGGAAGACTTTTGCCATATCTGCCGGAGACCATGCCGCCTGCAGAGAGGCAGAAGATGTGGGGTTCTGCGAGGCGGTACGAAATCGGACCTACAGTGAGATTGTCTGGAACGGGGACAAGATCGCCCGGGCAAGGCACTGCAGGAAGTTCTTGACAGAGATGGAGCGGCCGATTCACTATGAGGTGACCGAGCAGGATATTCAGATCACGGAGACGCTGCAGGAGATTCTGCGGCGGAAACTGAGCAGAAAGGGAATTGTGGTGGAAGTCAATCCTTCTTCCAATCTTGCGATCGGTGAGATCGACAGAATCACAGAGAATCAGATCTATCGGCTGAACTGTCCGGGTGGGGAGGACAATGTGATGGTGTGCATCAACTCCGATGATCCATCCGTATTTCATACCAATGTGTCCAATGAACTGGCATATATTTATTATGGGATGCTGAATCAGTCGGTCAGTCGGGAGATGGTTCTTCAGTGGATTGACAAAGTGAGAGAATGTGGGATGAAAGCTTCTTTTTTACAGCGGACGGAAAGCGGGCAGCAGATTTATGATGAGCTGAAACAGACACTTAAGCGTCTGTAGGTGGCTGTGCAGGGTGAACTTTGTAAGTGCTATTGTGATAAATGCAGTTTTGTGGAAGGTTTATGTGGAAACCGGCGCTGTGCTCTTGATGGAAGCATGGTGCCGGTTTGGTGCGAACAGCCTGTTTTGCGCAGTTCCTGGCAGAAGGTCTGGCATATGGGCGATAATCGCTGCCTTTCTCCTCATCTGTTTGCCTGCCGGGTGTGAACAGTTATGGAGCCAAAGTATATGTGGTTACGTTCACAGGGTCCCTGTGAACAGTAACACAGAGAAAGATAGAAACTAAGAGTTTTCAGCAGAAGTGATGCATGGTATAATATCATCAACGATCATGACAGAAGAGATCTTCCCCCTGATATTTGTGCGGCATACGCAGAAGCGGAATACCGATGTAAAGGAATCGCAGGACACCTGCATGACATGACAGTTGAGGATTTGAAATCCAAGGGTATCACACCCGTCTGTTTAGTTACTGATCATACCCTCTTTCGGACCCCAAGTACTGTCTTTTGGCAGCTGGCAGGGCAACGGAATGAGGCGTACTGGACGTACGCCAATTGACGTTAACGCCGTCAGCTGCCAAAAGACCTGTTTGCTCCGGATGGATGGCAGGAGGCAGCGGACGGCTTTTACCAGTGGAAGCTGATTACAGAGGAATATCTGGGGCATGAGATTTCCTTTAAACTACACAACGGCCAGAAAGCAGAGAAAAAGAAGACCGGAAAGCGGATGCGGAAAATCCTTCTTTACTGGTCAAAGGCAGACGCGGAAATGGCAGCAAAGAAAAGAGAAGAGAAACTGAAGAAAGCAGAAAATTTTGATGCAAGGCCAGTCTATCTGAACAAGCGGGAGCATATCCGGGCCCACTTCCTGATCTGTTTTATGTCGCTTGTGATCCTGCGTCTGATGCAGAACGGGATGTGCCCATGCAGGCTGTCTGTGGAAAAGATCTCAGAAGCGCTACGGGGGGCAAACTGTCTTCTGGAAAGAGGCGGTTATGTACGTCTGCTGGATGTGGGAGAAAGATCCGGTATGAGGAAAGATTGGATCAAAAAAGCGGGAAGACTTCAAGAGATTTTTTAAAGAAATGGAATGATGTTGGGGTCATAAGGTTTTTTGCCCCCTAGTAACAAATAAACGAATTGGGATTTTTGTGATTTCCTCACGCTTCAATTTCCTTAAATTTCTATTGCATTTTCAATACTTTTGGCATATACTAAAGGCAACGAAATCATTGATTTCTTTGGGCTGGTCGCAAGACCCAGGTCCATCAAAGGCGGGGAAGTTCCCCGCCTTTTTTTCAAACATTGCAGAGGTGACAGATATTGAAAGAACTTAGCATTTTCATAGATGAATCCGGTGATTTCGGTGAATATGACCACCATTCGCCTTACTATATCATTACAATGGTTTTCCACGACCAGCAGGAAGACATTCAACCCGCTGTTTCAAAGCTAAACCAGGAGCTTTCATACCTGAACCTTGATAACCTCTGCATACATACAGGACCCATTATCCGTAAGGAAGAAATCTATACACATATGTCAGTCGATGAACGCCGCCGGATCTTCAATAAAATGGTTGCTTTTATCCGTCAGATTGATATCCATTACAAATGCTTTTACATTGAAAAGAAACACATTCCGGACGTTGTTGAAGCTACCGGCAGGCTGTCCAAACAGATTTCTCAGTTCATCCGTGAACACTATGAAGACTTCCTCTCATTTGATGATGTGAAAATCTACTATGACAATGGCCAAGTAGAGGTCAGCAAGATACTTTCCTCCGTTTTCAATGCTTTACTTCCGAATCCCATTTTCCGTAAGGTTATGCCTTCGGAATACAAGCTTTTTCAGGCCGCAGACCTGCTGTGCACACTGGAACTGGTCAGACTCAAACTGGAAAACAATATGTTCTCTAAATCTGAAAAAACCTTCTTTGGAAACATCCGCGATTTAAAGAAAAACTACATAAAGCCTTTGAGCAAAAAGGAATGGCCATGAATCGGTGCATTCCTTTTTCGTTTAAAATGCATCCATATCCTCCTGAGATGCCAGAGTGCTGTAAGCCTCCCTATTCTCATCATTATTCATTTCCGTATACATGTCATTGACTGTTCCAATGGTCAACAGCTCCAGCTCACTGATATGAATACGGAAGTTATGGCGGCACGTTCCGTTGACATCTTTGAACAGGCTGCTGGTCGGAAAACTTCATAGATAAGCAAAAGAGGACTGATATAGCAAAGTTCAGCTATGTTCAGTCCTCTTTTCATGTTTTTAGGTATTTTCTCACTGAACCGGTGGCAAATCGGTGGCAAACCACCCATTTTTACACCATTTAAACCCTTGAAAGTCCTTATTTTATGCGGCTTAAAGCCACCACAGTCTCCACATTCGCTGTCCAGGGAAACTGGTCCACCGCCACAGCCTTCTCCACCTTATACCCACGCGCCAGAAATACTTCCAGATCCCGCGCCAGGCTGGTCGGCTTACAGGAAATATACAGGATATGCTCCACCCCATAACGAATGATCTTGTCCAACGCCTTCGGATGAATCCCGTCACGCGGCGGATCCAGAATGATCAGATCCGGCTTTTCTTCTATCCCATCAATCACCTTCAGCACATCTCCGGCAATGAATTCACAGTTATGTAAACCATTCAAAGCCGCATTATTTCTCGCCGCCTCCACGGCTTCCTCCACGATCTCCACTCCGATCACCTTTTTCGCCACCGGCGCCATCAGCTGGGCAATCGTACCGGTACCACTGTAGAGATCAAACACCGTCTGCGCTGCCTTCTCACCGATCAAATCCGCAATATACTCACGCGCTGTCTCATAAAGCACCTCCGCCCCCAGGCTGTTGGTCTGGAAAAAGGAAAAGACAGAGACTTTGAACCTGAGTCCCAACAGTTCTTCATAGAAATAATCCTGTCCGTACAGGATCGTCGTCTCATCACTTTGCACTACGTCTGCCACCGCGTCATTTTGCACGTGCAGAATCCCCACGATCTTTCCTGCCAGCTCCAACGACAGCAACTGCTTCCGAAAACCATTAAGCAGTTCAGCCTCCGCCAGCTGCCGCTCTTCCTCAGCCGCCGCTGTCTGCTTCCTTGCCATCTTTGCATCAGTCACTGTCAGCCGTCCCTCAACCGCAGTAACTGCCTCCCTCCTCTCCATACCAGCAGGCATCTGTGAAGTCGTCACAAGCGCGATCAGGATCTCCCCGGTCTTCGCGGCCTTGCGCACGAGGAGATGGCGCAGATACCCCACGTGGCGCAGTCGGTGATAAAAGCTGACCGTCGTTCCCTGTTCCTGTAATCCGACGAAATACGCTTTCACGCAGCGTAGAATCCGGCGGTAGTCCTCATCGATAATCTGGCAGTCGGTGACTGATACGATATCATAGAAGCTGCCTCTTTTGTGCATGCCCAAAGCCAGCGGACCGTCTTTTACCTCATCACCAAAAGAAAACTCCATCTTATTGCGGTAGCCAAAACAGATCGGGCTGGCCTTGATCCCCTCGAACTTCCAGTTCGATGCCTGTCCGCCCAGTGCACTGTCAAGCAGTTTTTTCACCTGCGCTTCCTTGATCCGCAGCTGCTCCTCATAGGGCAGAGACAGATAAGTACAGCCGCCGCAGCTGCCAAAATGCGGGCAGGGGCTGCCGCACTCCAGGCGTGAAGGCTCCAACACCTGCAAAAGCCTTCCTTCCGCCTTTCCTTTCCGCACTTTGTTGATGGCGCACTGCACCCGCTGTCCCGGCAGTGCATTTTTGACCATGCAGATTCCTTCCGCAGATTCCACGATTCCTTTATTCGGAAAATCTACCCGCTGCACAATTCCCTCTATAATCTGACCCTTTTTCATTCCAAACCTCCGCTCAACCTGTCCTGTCGTTTCGTCAGGCTTCCTCCATACAGTCCTTTTTTCCAAAAAAAGCGGGATGCCCTGCACATCCCGCTTTCAGTTTACATAATCTCATTCTATTAGACAATACATCACCGAAATACTATACTTTACTTCTTCTCTTCACCGGCATCCACTTCGTCGTCTTCCTCATCCTCAAAGAAATCGTCGTCGAAGTCATCGTCAAAATCATCCTCGAAGTCTTCCAGATAATCCGGCTTGAAATAGCGGTACATCGCATAGGCAATCGCTGCGATCGCAACAACAGCGCCAACGATTGCGAATACCCACAAGAGCTTATCGCAGCATTTCTTCTCTTCTTCTTTCTTCCTGCCCAGAAGCTCATTTACTCTGGCATTGTCCAATATATCATCCAATTTATTCAGAATCTCTGTTTTGCTCATAATAGAATCCTCTCTTTCCTGTTTTACGTTTGTTCACGATGCGAGTCGTCATTGTATATAATATACCACTTCTTTTTCTCTTTTACTATAAAAATATATAAATTTAATCAAAAATTTATACCAGCCTGTACGAAAAATCTTGTACCTGCTTCCATTTCTTCCGGATATACCAGAACCAGTTTCTGTTTCAGGAAAGGACTGAGCGCTTCCCGCAGTCTGTCCGTGTCCGGCACCTGATAAAACTTCTCCTTATCGGGTGTCAGCAAAAGGATCAGCTTGCTCCGTGCGTGAAACTTTTTCAGATACTCCATGATCTCTATTACAGACCGGCCCTTTTGGCTCTCTGCCGCCTGTTCCCCGCTTTCCGGCAGGTTGTGTTCGGCCTCATAGCCATCGAAAAAGGTTCCCATCTGTACGTAGGCTGAGGCCACCGTTTCCGTGCGGATCCTGTCTTTTCCCCACAGGACCATGTTCAGCCGCACGTTGCGGAACACATCACTCTGCCTTTTACAGGAAGTGATGATATCCGCGCACAGCATACGGGCCGTCTCCCTGTCATACGTCCGGTCCACCACGATGGCCATCTCCAGAATGCCGCCCCGGTAATTCCCCGGCACATGCAGCACTCTCTCGATCTGATTATGCAGCTGCAGATTTCTCACCGCCGTCAGTGCCATAATTGTCCCTCATGTCTTTTCACATCTTCTTCAACTTCGCGAAACCCGCGTACATGATTTTCTGTCCAACCTCGTCAAACACCACCGTCACCTGAGAGTCCCTCGGCCCCGGCTCAATCTTCATCACGGTGCCTTCCCCGTACCGCATATGGCGCACTCTGTCTCCCACGCCATACTCCAGCGTCCGGCTGCCCGCAGGTTCAATGGACACGGCACCGACGCCCTGGGTCGCCCTTGTGATATAGGGCTGGTTCTCCACGGCAGTGCGTTTCGGCCTGACTATCGCCCTGGGCCTTACGCCGGCTGCCGCCTGTTTCGGCGCAGATCCATCCTGCCGTGCCGTAAACTCTTTGCCGAAGCCCGGCCCCTTCGGTTTATCAAACACATCATCCGGCACCCGGCGATAGACAGTCTGTCCTGCATCCGCACCTGTCCCAAAGTTTTTCCGTTCAAAAGACGTCGTCTCAAAGGATGTTGTCTCAAAAGTTTTTGCCTTAAAGAAACTCTTCGGCGGCTGATCGTCCATGAGCATCGGCGGAATTTCTCTCACGAAACGGCTGACCGGATTATACTGTGTTTCCCCTCTGATCATGCGCTGCCTGGCGTAAGTGACCGTCAGCTCCTCCTTCGCCCTGGTGATTCCCACATAGGCAAGCCGTCTCTCCTCCTCAATATCCATCGGGTCATCGGACATGATCGTCATATAGCTGGGAAAAATACCGTCCTCCAGGCCCGCCAGATACACATGCGGAAATTCCAGACCCTTGGCTGAGTGAAGCGTCATAAGCAGCACCCTGTCATCGGACTCCCCTACCTTGTCGATATCGGCGACCAGCGCCACTTCTTCCAGAAATTCACTTAAAGTCGGCTCATCATGGGTTTCCTCATAAGCCACCACTTTACTGACCAGTTCGTCGATATTTTCGATCCGGTCGGCCGCATCTTCCTCCTCGGACTCCTCCAGCTCCTTCACGTAACCCGTGGTCTCCAGAATATCACGCACAAGCTCCTCCAGACTGTAGAATTCCAGCTTGCTGCGGAACGTCTGGATCATGGTTACAAAAGGCTTGAGTTTGGAAGCGCTCCTGCCGATGGTCATGATCTGATCCGCCTCTTTTAAGGCATCATAGAAACTGATCTGTCTGCTGTCTGCATACTCCTGCACCCGCACGATCGTCGTCATGCCGATCCCTCTTTTCGGGATGTTGATGATACGCTTCACAGCCACATCGTCACGGCCGTTGTCTATGGTTTTCAGATAGGCCAGAATATCCTTGATCTCCCGTCTGGCATAGAAATTGACGCCGCCGATCACATCATAGGGAATTCCTTCCATAATAAATTTCTCTTCCAGCAGACGGGACTGCGCATTGGTGCGGTAAAGCACTGCACACTCGCCAAACCTGGCCTCGCCGGCCCGCGTCTTTGCAGCCACATCGCCCGCTATGTACTCCGCTTCTTCATAGGCCGTGTCAAACTGCCGCAAATGAATCCGGTTTCCTTCTTTCTGTTCCGTCCAGAGCGCTTTCTCCTTACGTCCCGTGTTATTCTTGATCACGGCGTTGGCCGCATTCAGAATGATCTGCGTGGACCGGTAATTCTGCTCCAGCTTGATCACACAGGCTTCCGGATACACTTTTTCAAAATCCAGAATATTGCGGATATTGGCGCCGCGGAACTTGTAGATGGACTGGTCGTCGTCTCCCACCACACAGAGGTTTCGATACTTATCCGCCAGCAGCCTGACCAGTTCAAACTGCGCCGTATTGGTATCCTGATACTCGTCCACCATGATGTAGCGGAATCTTTCCTGGTAATTGTTCAGCACCTGGGCATCCGCCTTGAAAAGCTCCACCGTCTTCATGATCAGATCGTCAAAATCCAGCGCGTTGTTCTTGTGCAGCACCGCCTGATACTCCTTGTAGGCCTGCGCGATCTTACCCGCATGATAATCGTAGCTGGCCGCCGCCTGCATTTCATACTGCAGCGGGCCGATCAGTTCATCCTTCGCCGAAGAGATGGCGCTCATGATCGTCCGTTCTTTTAACATCTTCGTGTCGATCTGCAGCTTCTTGCAGACTTCCTTCATCACGCCCTTCTGGTCGTCCGTATCATAAATGGTAAAATTATTGTCATAGCCGATCCTGTCAATATATCTGCGCAGGATGCGGACGCAGGTGGAGTGAAACGTGGAAACCCAGATCTGTTCCGCACCGAAACCGACGATCTTATCCACACGCTCCCGCATCTCCCCCGCCGCCTTATTGGTAAAGGTGATGGCCATGATATGATAGGGATTCACCCCCTCCTGATCGATCAGATAAGCCGCCCTGTGGGTAAGCACCCTCGTCTTACCGGATCCGGCCCCCGCCAGGATCAGGACAGGACCTTCTGTCTGCATGACCGCCTGCTTCTGCCTCTCGTTTAACGTATCATATATACTCATTGCTTCTATTGTTCCTTTACTGAATGATATTACTGTATGATAACTGTATTAATGTTAAAACAATTTGTTTCCGCAGTTTCCGCAGAATCTGGTTCCCGTGGCGGGCGTCCCGCAGTTCGGACAGAATTTCGGCCCGGCGCCGCCCTGTGCACCCTGCTGTGACGCCGCCGCTTCTGTCTGCATATGCTGTGGCATTGTTCCTGCTCCTGCCTGCATGTTCTGCTGCGGCACTGTTCCTGCTCCTGCCTGCATGTTCTGCTGTGACGCCATGCCCGCGCCGCTCAGGTTCATCTGGTTCACCATCTGCTGTCCGATGGCCATACCCATCTGCAGACCGACCATATCCGACGCCATGCCGGCTCCGTGGCCTCCTTTTCCCATGCTGTCGGCTGCCGCGATCTGGGTATATCTGCCCATATCGCCGATCATGGACTGTGCCGCCGCCTTCTCCTGCATCCGCTTGATCTCCTCCGGATAGGAAAAGCTCTCGATCATGAAATCCGTGATGCCGATTCCCAGCCTGCGCATATCCGTATCCAGATCGGACTCGATCCCCTGCGCTATCTTCCGGGCATCGGCCTGCAGATTGAACATGTCACGGCCTTCCCTGCTGATCCAGCTCATCAACAGCTGATCCAGACTGGCAATGATACGCTCCTTCACATCCTCCACGGTATAACGCTGCCTGATACCGGCCAGCTTCTCTATCATAATATCATGCTCCACCACCCGGCAGTTGAACGTGCCGAAGGCACGGATCGGCATACCGCCCGGCAGACCCGGCGCCTGCAGGTTAATGGCATTCTTCGTCCCCCATTTCACCAGCAGTTCCTTCGTATTGATAAAAAGCACCTCCGCCCTGAGAGGTGTGTTGAATCCAAACCTGAAACTCTTCAGCGTGGTCAGAAAAGGCAGAATATCCGACTCGATATCATAGTCGCCATCCTCCTCAAAAATCCCCTCCACTCTGCCGTTGTACAGAAAAACCGCATCCTGTCCCGGCCGTATGATCAGCCTGGAACCCTTCTTGATCTCCTGCCCCGGCCATCTGCTGAAAATAACACCCTCGTCGCTCTCGTTCCACTCCACCAGACTGGAAAACTGGTTTTTCAGAAATCCCATCTTATGCTTCCTCCGTTCTCTTTCTATCGACTCTTTCCTGTTCTCAGCTTCCGCTTTTTAATACCCTGTCTCCGATTTATGCTTGCTGCTTTTCGGCTTTTTTGCGTTCCTTTTCCTCTTGACGCTCAGTTAAATCAGTATAGCACAGATTCCGATTCTCCCACAAGTTTTTTACCCAACTTCTTTACATTACCCCGATCACGATCCCCGCGATAATAATCACCGCACAGACCATCTTATGCGTCGTATCTTTTTCCCGGAACAGATATTTGCCCGCCAGGATCGTCACCACGCACCCTGCCTGCTTGAGCAGCGTCATCACCGTGATCCGGCTGCCCGGCATACCGTTCGCGATAAAAAGCGCCCTGTCGGCGATCACAAACAGGATGCTCAGCATCCACACCCACCGGTTTCGCACCGCACTCTTTAGATCAACCGGCGTTCTCGTCAAAAGAATATATAATAAGTAGAACAACACCAGAAAAAGCATGTACCAGAACTGCAGCTGGGCGCTGCTGATATCCCGCATCAGAATCTTGTCAAGAAGCCCGGACAGCGCATTGAGCATACAGGAAGCAAAAGCCATCACCACATACACAAATCCAACACCCTGTGCCGCCTGCTCCGTTTCCGCCCGCTGTCCCCGGCGCGGTCTGTATTTCAGCAAAAGCAGTCCCGCCGATACGAAGAGCAGCCCCACAACCTGATAACCGCTCAGCACCTCATGCAGTACGATCACCCCCAGCAGCGTGGCAAACATCACCCGCGACAGATCCAGCACCCCATAGAGGCTGATCGGCATTTTCCTGATCGCCTTAAAGCTGCACATCCATGCCAGAAAGATCACAAACGACTTGGCCGCTATGTAAAAATAAAACCTCAACTCCATTCCCGCCGCGTTCCCCGCGTCCGGCAATACAATTAAAAAAGAAAGCAGTGTATACACAAACAGTACCTCTATGGTAGAGTTTTTCTCCAAAGCCTTCTTTTTCAGTATCTCCCGGGCGCCTTTCAGTATTCCATACAGAAGGACTAAAAAAATCCATAACATTTTTTTGCTCAATCCAATCTTTTTGCTTTTCTTTTTGTAAGTTTGCTGTTATAATAAGTTCATGCGGATATAGTTCATCGGTAGAACGCCAGCTTCCCAAGCTGGAGAGGCGGGTTCGATTCCCGTTATCCGCTTTTTTTAGACCCCTGATTTAAGAGTTTTCAGGATATCCGGTATTCTTGTCGCTACTCTTTCGGTTTCTATGATAATGGTTTTCTGCACATCGTCGGAATTTATGATACCACTTTGTATCATGAACTGCAATATATCGTTGGCCTGACCAGTATAGCCCGCAATAATTACAGCCGGGTAAACTTGCCCACTGCAAGGCAGGCCCCTCTTGCACATTGAATAGCTTTACACTTCCCAACAAAACCGCTATAATTAATGTAGCAATTAACAATCACATCAATTAAAAGGCGGTGGAAGGATGGTAAAAGATATGGGATTGACAAATAAACAATTCCAGGGTTTTATCCGACTTGCTTTAGAACTTTTAGAAAGAGCAGCACAAAAGTCACCAGACAATGAAGATCTCAAGAAAGTAAGGGATATCTTTCAGTCAATGTTAGAAGATGGTAACTGATCAGCAATCAACATTAAAAATAAGAAGTGTAAAGCCTTTTGAATGATCCTTCAAAGGCTTTACACTTTTTATTAATATCCCCGGTCACCGGCCCGCCAGCAGCATCTCCCCGCAGAACTTATTCAGCGACATCCGCAGCAATACCCACGCCAATACCCCCAGCCCCAGAGACAGACCTGCCAGTATCCAGGCATTGATCAGCATCGCGCCGATAAACTGTCCGGCGATCAGAAACACCACCGGCAGTACAAGAAAGGCTGCCTTCTGCTGTGCCTCCATCACATTCTGCGCTTTCGCCGACCCACGCACGATCAGGGTAATGGCGATCAGCGACACCGCCGGGGACAGGCATACCATCACCAGAACCCAGCTGACCCCCAAAGTCATCATACCGCCGGTCAGCACATAGAATTCCAGCCCCAGCACGAGGACCATCACCAGAAAAGAACTCCACGAAACAAGCATACTCATAAGAAAAGAAGCCAGCACCTTCGCATAGAACAGCTGTTTCACGGTCAGCGGACAATACAGAAGCGTCTCCAGCGTACTCTGCTCCTTCTCTCCGACAAAAGAGCTGGCCGCCATCACGGAAGCCGCCATGATCGGAATGATCAGAAAGAACATGGGCAGTATATTGTCAAGCAGGAGCTTTGCCATAAGCGCCTCCGCTCCCACCGCCTGTGCCTCCGCCGGCAGTAATCTCATAAGCTGCTGCAGCTCTTCCACCTCCTCCGGTGCAAAATGAGCTGTCAAAAAGTAGATAGTCGGCATCACCAACGTCAACACCAGCGGCACGACAACAATCGTCAAAAGCAGCTGCCTGTTCGCGGTGATCTCCCGCATGTCTTTTTTCACGATCGCACTGATTGCTCTGTTCATGCTCTTATCCCCTCCGTTCCTTTTTGTTCCGCTGTCAGCGCAAAATATATATCTTCCAGGGAAGGCTGCTTTGCAGACACATGATAGACCCTGCCGCCGCTTTCCACGATCCGGCTGACGATGTAAGGGATCTCCTCCTCCGACCCGATCTCAAGTATAATATCCTGCACATCTGTCCGCATCCCCGGCCGTCCCTCCTGTCGGCCCGCCAGCGCATCCGGCATGCGGTCTGTCCGGATCCGCACCTGCAGACCGGAATTTACCCCAGCTCTCAGCTCCTCCAGCGTTCCCGCGATAAGCAGCCTGCCCTCGTCGATCAGGCCGTATCTGGTGCAGATCTCCTGGGCATAGCGCAGCTGGTGTGTACACAGAAAGATCGTCATCCCCTTATCCTTCGCCAGCGCAAGAATCATCTGATTTACATTGTGCGCACTCTCGGGATCCAGCCCGGAAGTAGGTTCATCCAGAAAAAGGATCTTCGGCTGGTGCATCAGCGCCCGGGCGATGGACAGCCGCTGCCGCATACCCGTGGAATAGGCCGACAGCTTCTGCCCTGACGCATCCGCCAGCTCCAGCTGCTGCAGAAGGTCTCTGGCCCGTTTCCTGCTCTCCTCCTCCCCGATGCCGAACATGGCGCCGTAGAACATAAGATTCTGCATACCGGTCAGATTGTTGTACATCTGTGCGTGCTCCGTCATAACCCCGGAAACAGCGTGCACCTTCTCAGGACTCCTGCCGGGATCCTCCCCGAACACCTGACACGTCCCCTCGGAAGGCTGCAGCATCCCGTTAAGTACTTTGACCGTCGTGGTCTTGCCCGCGCCGTTCGGCCCCAGAAACCCGAATACTTCCCCCTGTTCCAGCGTCAGGCTCATATCCGCCACCGCCGTCTTACCGCCGTCATAGATTTTAGACAAATGTTGCATCACTACTGCATCCATTCCACATCCTCCTGTTTTCTACTAATCTACAATCCCTTTTACAGCGCCTGCTCCTCACATGCCTTGAGCCGCCCAACCACCGCCTGAAACTGCGCATCCTCCGCAAGCACCGCAAATACCGGATTCCCGCTGACCGCCTCCACCATGCTCTTTCGCACGAGTTTCTCATCTCTTGGCATGTCATTTCCGAGAGGCATCGTGTCCTCCAGCCATTCGTCCAGCAGCGTAAAATAGGCATCACCGTGCAGCTTAAGCGGCCATTTTGTCATCCCTGCCAGCCTTTCATACCGTTCCAGATACTCACATGCCTTCCGAATCTCTCCGAAACCCGCATAGTTCTGTGCCATACACAGATAATAGGGAAACAACAGCACCGGATGCAGTTCCTGTATCCGGAAGGTCTCCGCCAGCGCTTCCATTCTCTGCTGCGTCTCATCAAACATATGCCTGTCATCCCCACACAACTCCTGGTAGTGACTCATCAGACTAAACAGCGCGATCAGATACTGATAGATGCCGACCTGACATACGGATTTGGCCTCCTGTGTCTTCCCCGTCATCCCATATGCCATGGACAGCAGCGTCTCCTGCGGCACCAGCACCGAATCCGGCCTGTCGAGGATCCCCGTCACCTCGTCAGGCTTTCCCAGCGACAGCAGGCATACCGCCTCCATATTCCCGGCCTGTTTGATCAGCTCGATCTCCCCGCTCTCCGCCCTGATCCTGACAAAAAGCGCCCTGGCTTCCTCCAGTATCTTCTGCGGCTCTCCGCTGCCCGTCGCCAGCATACAGTGATTGACCAGCAGGATCCCCATCTGCAAAAGCAGCGGAAAGCAGGAATAGTATTCTTTTATGATCTCCCTGCACTGCCCCAGCACTTCCTCAAAAGGATCTGTCGCGAAACGCTCCGACAGCTGACAGTACAACGTCCGTATTTGTGTCTTCGTCAGCTGCGGCTCGTACCCCAGCAGCTCATCAATGCTGATGTTAAAAAGCGCGGCCAGCTGCGGCAGAAAAGTGATATCCGGATAACTCTGGGCTGTCTCCCACTTCGAAACAGAAGCCTTCGACACACCGATATAAGCAGCGATATCGTCCTGCGTCAGATGCCGTTCCTTCCTTTTTTTCTGAATGACCTTTGCGATATTGATCTCTTTCATATGCCCCCTGCGCTCCTTCCCGCTTCCTATCCAGTACTTTTTCCATATGCTGTCTGTATTATACAGGTTGATGAAATCAACCTGCAAGCGACCTGCGCTCTACTTTTTTCAACAAAATCAACCATCAGGAAACTCCGACATCTGCACTCTGCCCCAATACGGACAAAGAAAAAACAGGCCCCATCGTGACCTGTCTCCTCTCTATTTTACGGCTTTGCCCATTTTTTTTAAAAGAATGCTGATATCGATCGGCTTCATCAGAAAATCATTCATGCCGCTTTGCATCGCCCGCTCTCTGTCCTCCTGAAACGTATTGGCGGTGCAGGCATAGATCAGGACGCTCTGTGCATCCGCGCGGGCCAGTTTGCGGATCTCGACTGCCGCCGTACAGCCGTCCATCACCGGCATCTGCATATCCATAAGGATGATATCGAACTCACCGGGTGCCGATTCCTCAAACAGCTTAAGCGCCTCCGCTCCATTCACCGCATGAGCGGTCTCAAATCCCTCCATGGCCAGAATTTCCAGCAGAACTTCCGCATTGAGCTCCACATCCTCCACCACCATGATCTTGACCGGCCTGCCTTCTTCCTGTCCGGATGCCGTCCCGGCATTTTCGACGACGCATTCCGCCTGTTCCTCTTTCAGATACTCCGGTATCTCCTCCACGATAACAGAAGGAATCGTGACCGTGAATGTGCTGCCCACATTCAGTTCACTCTCCACAAGGATATCGCCGCCCATGGCATTGGCCAGCAGCCTGCTGATCGCCATGCCCAGCCCTGTGCCTTTGATGCCCTGCGTGTGCCGGTTACGCTCCTGGCTGAAAGACTCAAAGATCCTATCTATATACTCCTTCGAAATCCCGATGCCGCTGTCTTCACAGCGGTAGATCGTGAGCACATGCTGTTCGTCTGTCCGTTTCTGGGAGACTGACAACCGGATCCACTTCCCTTCCGGCGTGAATTTGGCTGCGTTACCGACAATGTTCATCAAAATCTGCTTGATCCTTGTCACATCCCCCTCGATACAGGGCACAGTGATCTCCTTCTCCACGATAAACTCCACGCCCCGGCTTCGTATATTATCCGCCTGCATGGCAGTGATCTCGTCGATCATGGTCGAGACAAGCAGCGGTTCGCGGACAAGATCCACCCTGCCGGCCTGCAACTTGGACATGTCCAGAATATCGTTTACCAGGGACAGCAGATAATTGGCCGTGCTGTGGGATTTGCGCAGCCAGTCCTTGATCTGTCCCTTACGCCCTTCATCATCAATGTTGACCATGATCAGATGATTCATACCGATCAGGCCATTAAGCGGCGTGCGGATCTCATGACTCATATTGGAGAGAAACTCCTTCTGCGATCTGGCCCGCTCCGACGCGATCAGCGTTCTTTTCTGAAACTTCATCACGATCAGCAGCATACCGGCCACAGTCAACATGCTGACCGTCAGCATCACCATACTCATGGTGACAAAGGTCTTGCTCTGTTCCGTAAAGACCGCCTCATTCAGCGACATGATAAAGTACAGATTCATCTCCTTCTCAAAAGGGATAAAATAGAACAGCTCCTGATGCTCCTCCCCTTCGTGAGAATGATAGAATCCGAAAAGCTCCCTGTTTTTGAGCTTCTCCGCCACCTCTTCATTGGTCATCTCGGAAGACTCTGCCTCCCCCAGATGCTCGAAGAGATTGCTGTATTTATTCCGATATCCTTTCTTACTGATATCGACGATATAATTCCCGTTCATGTCAATCAGCGCACTGTGTCCCCGGCTCTCACCGTCTTTGACATAGCTGTTGATGACCATTTTGTCCTGAATGGACGAGATATCGCTCACACCGATCATGGCAAGCATCCGCTTCCCGTCCACCTCATAGTCCTGCAGCCTTACGCCATACAGGATCCGCTTCTTATACCCGTCCTCTGCTGTCGGGTCGTCAAACCGGGCAACAACCCGCTCTTCTCCTGCCGCAAAATACGACATAAAAGTATCGGCATCGTTTCCCGCTGCATCAAAAGCATCTGCGCTGCACTGATCCGAATAGATCGTACCGTCCTCCGCCAGCAGATAAATATGCGCAAAACTGCTCGCTGCGCACTCCAGATCCATCCTGCTCTCGATATCTGCCTCCGTCTCGCAGCCATAGCTCACAAAACGTTCCTGTATCTCCGCAAGATCCTCCCAGCATATCTCGATATAAGTCTGGATCGTAGCCTTGTCATGCTCTGCGATCTCGCTGATCGTGCGGATAATATTATTCAGGATCGTTCTGTTTAACTGTCTGACATATGTAAAGGTAACGAGACAGATGATCCCCAGCGTGGAAACGATCAGCATCAAATAAAAATATCTCGGTTTCTTTTCCACCAATCCCAACCCCTTATTTTCGGCGTATCAGATACCTGCTTCGGTACAGACCGCAGTTTAATCATAGTCCTTTTAGGTGAAAAAGTCTATATTTCCCCGTAAAAGTTTCCCCAAAACAGTAACAGTTCAGCCTTCGGCTTCTCTGTTTCTCAATCAGCCCGTTCCAAACCGCCTGCCCCAGTCACCAATCCAGCCTCCCTGCATAGCCTATAAGTAAATGTGCAAACAACACCAGGGAGAATTATGAAAAAAATCTTTTGTCTCTTTCTCACGATACTCATTGTTATGGGAACGCTGATCGGATGCGGCAGCCCCGCGGCAGACACCAAAAAAGGTGGTTCCCAGGCCTCCTCCGGCAAGACCGCCGTTGTCTTAAACGAGGTTGCCCACTCCATTTTCTATGCGCCCATGTATGTGGCGATCGAAGAAGGCTATTTTGCAGAAGAAGGCATCGATCTGACACTGGTCACCGGATTCGGCGCCGACAAGACGATGACCGCCCTGCTTACCGACGAAGCCGACATCGGTTTCATGGGCAGCGAAAGCACAATCTATACCTATAAAGAAGGAGCCTCCGATTACGCCGTCAACTTTGCACAACTGACCCAGCGTGCTGGTAATTTCCTTGTCTCCAGAGAACCTGTCGAGAATTTCAGCTGGGATATGCTGAAAGGGAAAAACGTACTCGGCGGCAGAGCCGGCGGTATGCCGTACCACGATGTAACGCGGGAACCCATCAGGGAGATTTACGAATGGACAATCCGGCGATGCCCTTCTCTCTTTTTCTGCATTTGTGTAATCTGCTGCCCGCAATACAGTTTCTTTCATTTCTTTATCCATATTCCCGCTTTTCCTTTCTCCATTTAGGATTTCCCGCAGGCCGACTTCA
>OFFY01000164.1_pt1 | contig 68053 bp, 96 predicted proteins | sample 1521481 | NCBI WGS metagenome assembly OFFY01 (sample SAMEA3504117, study PRJEB24116) | mouse gut metagenome | biome: mouse gut; feature: mouse-associated habitat; material: faeces | place: Denmark | collected 2011
GCTGAATCCATTCTGGAGCATATCAAAGAAATTCGTGACCGCCATTATGGAGCCGCCGATTACCCCTGCTATGCCTGCCACAGTCGGCCCAATGCTGACAATGACATTCTTGACTGCGGAGAACACAGAACCTATCTTGGAAAATGCCGCCGCAAGCTTCGGGAATTCAAGCGCCAAAACCTCTGAAAATGTCCCTGCCCCTCCGGAAAGGAGCTGGAATCCTTCAACCAGCTTCGGGACAACTCCCACTGCTGTTTTTACATGGCCGGCAAAAGAGCTGACTGCAGATGCGGCCATTTTAATATTGCCCGCTGCTGCTTTCGCCGCATTCATCGTGATCATGGCCGCCGCTATTGTCCCAAGGGCTTTCCCCAATGCCTCCATTACCGCTGGATCTGCCCCGGCCAGGGAATCAAATATCCCCTGAACTATGCTGATAACGCCGTCCAATATTGGCTCAATCGTGGATGTAAAGCCCTCAAACAGGCCACTTAGAAAAGCGCCAAGGGCCGGAAACTCTTCACCAATCCCCTGGATGATCCCCTGGATAATCCGTTTACCGGCATCAATGAAATCGGGCGCCCACTCTCTCAGGCATTCAATGATATTAGAAACACATACAGCGGCTGCCTGCGCCATTTCAGGCGCTCCCTCTGCCAGGCCCTCCGCCATTTTCCCAACTAATACGATAGCCGTAGTCCAAATATCATCTGCGCATTCAAAAAGCCCTGTAACCAGGGCCGTTATAAGGCTTGATGCCGCATCACCGATACCAGGACTGCTTTTCAGCGAATCACAAAACGAGCCGACAAGGCCTACTGCCGCATCGATCAGTCTTGGCGCTGCTCCGGCCGCTTCCTCTACGATCTGGGTCAAGACACCGCCAAATGTCGTCACCAGGCTATCCAGCCCTCCATCATTGAAAGCCTCCTGGAGCTGCTGGATCATATCCTGCGCCGTTTTTACAACCTCCATGCATGGGGTCTGCATATTCTCATATATGGAAATCCCTAACCCTTCTAAACCGGATTTTAAGATAGTGATCTGCCCCTGCAGGTTATTGTTCATGGTATCTGCCATCTTGGCAGCGGCGCCATCGCAATTATAAATGGAGTTCTGAAGCTTATTAAAATCATCATCAGACGCATTTACGATAGCCAACAGGCCTGACATGGCTTCCTGTCCGGCCAGAGATGAAGCCATCTGTGCGGCCTCTGCTTCTGAAAGGCCGGCAAAGCCTTTACGGAGATCGAGCATGACCTCATTCAGGGTTTTCATTGTACCGTCTGAATTGGTCAGTGAAACTCCTAGGGCATCCATAGCCCCCTGCACTTCCTTTGTCGGTTTGGTCAGCCTGCTCATCATTGAACGGAGGGAAGTACCGGCCTGGGAGCTTTTAATGCCCGCATTGGCCATCAGGCCGATCGCCGTTGCCGTATCCTCGGCAGTGTACCCCAATGCCCCGGCAACCGGGGCGACATATTTAAAGGTCTCACCCATCATACCAACGTTTGTGTTGGCGTTAGAAGACGCCTGCGCCAGAACGTCCGCAAAATGGGTAGAGTCTGCCGCCGACAATCCGAATGCAGTAAGCGCATCCGTAACAATGTCAGAAGTGGTAGCCAGGTCCTCGCCGGATGCTGCAGCCAGGTTCATAATGCCTTCTATGCCGTTCAGCATATCCTCAGTTTTCCAGCCGGCCATGGCCATATATTCAAAGGCGTTTGCGGATTCCGTTGCGGAAAACTTTGTCGTAGAGCCCATTTCCTTGGCCTTTTCCGTTAACTTCTCCAACTCTTGCCCTGATGCGCCTGAAATAGCCTCGACCTTTGACATTGCGCCTTCAAAATCAGAGCCCACTTTGACTGCGGCTGTGCCAATGCCGCTGATAGCAACCGTAGCCCCTTTTAGAATGTCACAGGTCGCTTTCATGCCTTTTTGTGCGATATCCCCGATAGAATTTATCCCATCCTGGAACCCGCCGGCATCTATCCTAGTGTCAAATTTCAGAGTGCCATCACTCGCCAATGTCCTCACCTCTCTTTATGGCCAAGGATCATCGGCTCATAATGGCACTACCTGATCTGCTTTCCATTTTTAATTTTTATCTCAAAAAAGGCGTGACAGTTCCTCCCTTTACATGGAGCCATCACGCCCGAACAGTTTGCCGTTTCACCATAAAAAATCGGCATCTGGTAATCGCAATCCGGGCATCTTACCCGGTTCATTTCCTCTTTATCTTTTATTTTTTCAATATCAACCGCCTCCGCCCTAAATAATCCCTGTAAGATCCCCGCCGTTCAGAAGGGCATTTTCTATTGCTTCCTGCCTGTTGTCTTCTTCCTTTGACAAAGGCAGGGCATAAAGCAATTTCATTTTTCTGTAATAATCCTTCTGCTCATTTGTCATCTTATCACTGATTTCTGTACTCCGGTACTCCATGATCTTCACAAACTCAGTATCCTTCGAGAGAGAATTAAAAAGATACCGGAACCTCCACCAATGCATATCGGATACCTCCTGGAGATCTATTTTATACTGTGATAGAAACGCAGCGTATATGTACCCGGCATCATGCTCAAAAGAATATACCTGCCCTTTCTTCCCGCTCCGGGAAACCATACGCCTCTGCCGCGAAGTTTCTTCTTTGCCGCATTTATAGAACCACAGGGCTGCATCAACAGCGCCATTCACATCATCAGGAATGACCGGATAATATAAATCCAAAGCTTTCCGTACTTTTGTCCGGGCATCCAGGCTATCGTCCTGCATCATCAGCTCAAACAGGATGGAAATGCGGTAATTCGTCCGGATTTCATACCATTTCCGGTTTACCTCCACCTGGTCAGGAAGCTCAAGATTATCTATCAGGATATTCATCTGTTATGGTTTTTCCCTTTCCCAGCAACATGGTAATTAAAATTCCGGGATCCCTTTTTCTGTGCTGCCCGGTTTTTCTGCTCTATCTGCCGCCTTTCTGCACGGTTGGGGGAATACTTATCCTCAATAGCGTCAAGTTCTCCCCTTGCGTCCATAGCTGACGCCGCCACAATCCCAAAGGCCTCCATATGATCACGGATATTGCTCTTCCCTTTGAAAATCTTTTGTGCCGTACCTGCCCCGAATACCGCATTGAAAAAATCATCTACAATCCGGCACTGAATCCGGATAGCGTCTGCAGTGCTTTTCCCTTCATACTGCGTGGGTTCCTTAATCGTATCCGCCGCTTTCTGGTTCTCACGCTCATAAACTTCCAACTGATCTGCATCAAAAAAATCGTATTCAAGCTCTGTTCCAAAAATATTCATATATCATTCCTCCTGTGATGGGTTTCCGTAGTTGCATATTGGAAAAAGGGATTACGCCCCGCTCTCCGGCGCAGCAGTCCCCGCATTAAGCGGTGTAAATGTCTTCGTGGTTGTATTGAATGTGCCGTCGATAGGATCACCCACGGCGTTCAAATTTCCGGATACGGCGATCTCGTCTTCTCCGCTGATACTGGAAATTTCAGCAGATACTATGAAAAGCCTTGCAGCAAATTCATTTTCCTTATTCTCCGCTTTGTCCCACAGCTCTACCCTGACATACTGGAATTCAGCGTCAGATCCTGTACAGTGGTTCCGGCCTACTTTGTAAAGGGCCAGGACAGCTTCCTGCTGGACAATCAGATCTGACGTAAACGGAAATACCGTTTCATAACTGGTAATCGAAGACGAGCTCGCCTTCTCATTGACATATTTCTTTTTGGACGTCTGCGCCCCAGGGTTTTCATCCAGGGTAGTAAATCCGGTCCCCATCAGGACAAAGTTCGGGTTTTCCCCAGTCTGGATATTCAGATAGTCCGCAAAGTCATGCCTTTTGGTGACATTCCTGCTCATATCTTTTTTACTCATATATCATGCCTCCTTGTAATATAGCAGCCGCAAGGGTATCTGATACCTTGCGCTCATCATTGTGTTGTTAAAAATATATCCCTGCGCCATGACCTCAAGCTCGCTCGGATACATCCCATCCGGCATATCCGGAAGGTTCTCTTTGCGGCTCTGGTCCTCCACCCATTCCGCAAGTTTTTCGTAAAAACAGATGTTCCGCATATTCTGGATGCGGTCCATACTGTAAAATTCCCGGGAAGCAAAAGAGAACTGATACTGTCTGACTGAACTCCCATCAATGTATTTTTTAATGATCGGATCAAACATGCCAGTCTCTATCGTATATTCCACTGCTTCTTCCCCAAGTGCATCCATACGGAAAACGCCATCTTTCAAAAGCGGGCATCCCATAAAATAATCCACAAGCCCTTGGATGATTGATTCTGCGGCCATGTCTATCCCCCCATTCCCATCCTTGTAAGCGTCTTTGCGCCAGACAATATATCATCTTTATGCGCCACCTTCATACGCTCAAACCATTTTGCGCCCCGGTTTGCATCATAGGAACGGCTTTCAGACGTATTGTAATACTGCTGTGCTGCATATGGGGCGATGTAACGAACCTCCCCACTCCCGATTATGGTGCCAAGTATCCCGGATTTCTCCAACATACCAGTATCAAACGGGACCAGCCGGCTACAATACCGGAGCACTTCATTATCCACATACATTTGTGTCCGTTTAAGGCTCTGATTCATCCTGGCGGCAAAAGTGCTGTCCCATGTAAGTTCTGCACGGCCATTTCCTCCAAGCATAATGCTCCCCCGCGGTGTTGTAATCTGCTGTGCTGCCATTATGCGCCCCCTATCCGCCAATGCTTCACCCTATCACTTCCCCTTACCGTATTATCTGCATATTCAACAACTGTACCAACACTGCCGGTAAGCTGTTTCAAATCACCGATATCTTCATGCGTCCCCTTTGCGATATAACCATTGAGCTGTATTGTCCAGAAGCGCAGCCTCTCTTCTTCATCCAGAAGCTTATACCGCTCCTCCGGTAAATACGTCCTCCCATCCTGCACCTTGGCATCAAGCGGAATCCGGACAATAAATTTCGCTGCACGGTCACGGGGCGCCATCCCCTGCTGTTTGGATACTTCCACAGAATGTACGTCATACCAGGATACTCCCGATATGGTCGTAGGTATAAAAACCTCCCTTCGGTTCTCCCCGATCGCTTTGTTAAAAATTGTAATGTCGGCATTAGTTATCATATATCCTCGACCTCCCTCCATACATGAGCCCCGTCCCGGACAGGTGCCTCTTCACTTTTGCTTTCATGCTCTTTTCGCATTCTTCTGATTTGAGAGCCGCCTTGTATGTCACCGAATATCCATCGTTGCTTTCTGATGATATATCCGATTCCATGCCTTTGCTGTATTCCCCCATAACATCCGCTGCAGAGCAGATTGCATCTTTGACACAGTCCGGGATTTTATCCAGCCTACGGAGGCGTCCGAAAGTGACCGCATTGACAAAGGCCTCAGCCTCAATCTCCGCATTGGGGAACTCTGCTTCGGTCATTGCTGACCCATGAAAAGTATCACGGTAATACTGATAATCAACATATGGACTTTTCGGGTCTTTTTCCAGCATATTTCCCATCCCCTTTCCATTTTTGCATAAGAAACGGGTCCCAGAACTAATCCGGAACCCGATTTTTCTTATATGTCAGAAACCTTATCCCCGGCTGATTACCCTGGCAATCGGAATAGCCTTATGCTCAATGTATTGTTTCTCTTTTGCTCCCTGAGTGGACACAAGCTCCCAGTTTGATCCGTCTTCCAGTTCCTCGTCAGTCGGTGACAGGGAAGCCATATTTTTCTGGGTAAAGCTAATCCCATACGGGGCAAAGCATTTACGCTGGCGGCTGTAAAGGGTATCCTGACCACCATTAGTATCCGGATCACGATCCACTTCATACGGAACTTTTGCACCGCAATCTGTGTACTCAATGGCGCCATCCCCAAGGACATATGTTGTATATTTCGTGTACCCTTCCTGCGCTTCCACATATCCTTCTGTCCCCGGTGTCCCTTTTGCCGCCACAGGAGCGACTTCCTCTGTCGGCATACCATCATCCACCAGAACAAGACGGCCATTGATTGTACCAATTCCAATCTCTCGTTCAATACCGTTTGCATCGTTGTATTTCAGATAAACCAGGATCTTAAGATTTTCAAGGTTTGTGGACACAGCGGAATGCATAATAGCAAGCGTAAACTTACCTTTGTTATCGCCACAAGCTCTCTGCATTCCAGTATTCATGGTAGTTGCGTCCATATAGCCGACCTTTCCCTCTGAATTTTCCACAGCAGTAACATCATATGTGTGGTTATCCACAAACTTCTTATTCGCTGCCCCGGTCATGTTGAAAATCCCATTCAGGACATATACCAAAGTATCCTGATCAATCTCTGACCAATACTCCGCCACCTGCTGAGCGACGTTCTCAAGGAAATCCTCACCGCCTGTGATATCATAGGAAAAATCGTTCTCCGTCCATGAGTTCATGCGGCCCACGACCACACGGGAATGCCGGAATGTCGTGGTGCTGTTCTTCGGCATATTGGTATTACCGTCATAGTTCGCCGGTTTGCTCCCGGAGATAAGCCCCCGGAGGGTAGTAGTGATATAGTTGCCCCCGGTCTGATCGGCCATCGCTTTTGCCAAGTCTGGACGCTGCCGGATCGCCTTGCTCTTGATAAGCTCCTTTCTTTTCGTGTTCGGCACACGATCCACATAGCCTTTAAATACCTGTCCGTTAAAAATCTTTTCATCAAATACGCTTGATGCTGTTCCTGCCATTTCTCCATTCCTCCTTATTCTTCATAGATAATTTCCAAGCCATAGGCTTTTGCTGCCTCATGCTCAATGCGGCATCCTCTGGCAGCCTCCCAGCCTTTGCAGAAATAAGCCGCATGGCACAGACTCATATTCTCCAGGCTCTTTGCCAGAAAACAGAGCGGAATCTGGACAACCCCACGCTCCTCCATCTTGTCTTTACTGTACCATTCATCCGTAAAAAGGGTATTTACGACCTCATACCCCTTTTCTTCCAGCACGGTAATGGCCTTTTCCCTTGTAGATGCAATTTCTGCATCCGTCTTTCCAGCCATGGGCTGGCTGAGCATCGCTTTTCTAACCACGATATCCTTCCTCCTATTCTTCAAAAAGTGTGTTCACATCAATCCCCGGATTTTCAGAGGCATACTTCATTTTCTCCGTCAGGGACATTTTCTTTCCGCCCTTCGGCGGGGTTGCCGGTTTCGGCGGCGCAAAGTGCGGTTTGGGTGTCGGCGGCGTATCTTCCGGCGCAGGCGGTTCTTCTGCAACAAATGCCCCAGGGTTCGCCTCCTTCATGGATGCCATGAAATCATCTGCCCCAAGGAATTTCCCATTTTCATCCCGTTTGAATTCCTGCTTCATAAATTCTGCAACCGCTGCGTTCCGCGCCAGGTCAGAAGTGAACTGGTATTTACCGATATACTCTTTCGTGGCAAACTCCGTAGCCTGATCCTCAAGCTTCTTGCTGAGGGCCGCTGTATCCGTCTTATATTTTTCCTCCCAATCCGCTGCCGCCTTCTTAATGCCGTCAATATCCATGTCTTTGTAGGACTGGATTTCTGTGTTGGCATCTTCGAGCTGCTTTTTTACCCCGTCCAGCTCTGTTTCTTTTGTATCAAAGGTTTCCTTCGCTACATAACCGCCGGCCTTGATGTCTACAACCTTGATTTTTTTGTCAGCGTCAATCGCCGCTTCCAGCTCCGCATAGGTCATAGCTTTGGGTGCTTCCCCATCCTTCGGTGTTCCGAACAGTTTCTTTAAAAATTCATACGCCATCTCTGCTTACCTCCTTGCTTTTTTCAAAATCTGCGCAATAAAAAAGAGCGTCTTTCTCGCTCATGACTGTTTTACCCACAGCTGGGAGATGTTGGATCACCCCTTTCCTACGTCTGCATGTACAGGACAGTTTTAGGCTTCTTTAATGCTTTAACCATATTTTACACCTTCCTTTCCTTTTAATGCTGCTACAGGTCAAATCAGAGGCCTATACAGAAATAAAATCATCTGCGATTACCCAATCATCCGCCAGGCAGTCGCGAATTGACGGAACCCACATAGCGTGAGAACCATCTACAGTGCTAATCTGCAAATACGGTTCACACTTGAACAAGTCGCCCTCATTCATGCCCCACGCTTCGGCAGTCTGCTTGTTGCATGGAATACCCTGCGGATAGCCTTTCTGATAGACCACCGACAGACCTTTGCCGTTCCATCCCCGACGCGTCATTCTCTTGCCTTGCTTCAACAGCCGTAATGCCTCGCCGAATCTGACAGTCTGGATATTCAGATCAATGTTGCACTCGCCGACAACTTCCCATTCATCAGAAGCGATAAAGGCAAGGGTATAGAATACATCCTCAGTTTCCCGAATATCCAACACCCTGCCGTCCTTGCAGTGCATTTTTACGGTATCACCGTCTTTCTGCCAATAACCTGCCCATGATGGCAGCTTTACCTTGTACCCTGCTTTTAATGCTTCTAACGCTTTCCTAAATTCCATGATTCTCCTCCTTGAATTTCATTTTTAAATTTTTGATACTTTTTACCCTTTGAATTCTTCAGCCAATATTTCAAAATCCACCATATCATGCAGCTTGCCATCCTGTAATCTGGCTATCTGTCTGTAATATCCACACTCCCTTCCGCCATACTTTTTAATAAAATTCCGATATGCCCTAATTGCCGGGTTATCCGTATAAGCGCACCACTGAATCCGGTTCATATGATAAACCTTAAACAGGCCGCAAATTGCCCTATACACATCTTTTGCGAACTCTATACTTCCCTTTTTATAGCTGATTATCCCAAACCGGTTAGCGGACATTGCAGCCCAGTCAACCGAATACGCTATATACCCAATAACATTATCATCCTTATCCACTGACACAAAACAGTGGGAATCATAATTGTTGTCCGGAAGGTCGATATCGCAGTCCCCTGCGCCACCATTCCAAAAAATATTTTCCGGTTTATACCACGCTTTTATATTTTCCTCCTGTAATTTCTTTTCGTATAACTGCGCCGGCTTTAACATACTGCACCTCCTCTCTGCAATAAAAAAACCGCCACATACTTTTTGCGTGACGGTCCATGAAACTGTATTAAATTATGATGCAAAGTGATATTTGAGCGGCTCTTCGCCTTCGGAAATTGCTTTCAGAAGTTTGCCCAGTGTACTAAATCTCATTGGCGTATTCTCTGATTTCTTTTGGATTGATGGACTAATAGTTTTCCGATCGATCACAATGACACCATCCAGATTATCCTGGGAGACACCATATTTGTAAAATAGCTTTTCAGCCGTTTTATTACTTAATACCATTGAGTATTCCATCTTCGCCATCCTCTCCAAACAGACGCTCAATTTCTTTATCCCATGGATATTTTTTCTCTGCCAGATCATGAGCTTCTCTGTATGTTAAATTATACTTCCTTTCGAGGCAGGATTCAAGATATTCGTGCTTCAAAAGCAAAATATCTCTTTTTTCACCCCTTCCTTCAGACAATCGCTGCCAAGCAAGGGCAATATCATAATCTGCATCAAACTTACGTTTTTCCCCATCATCCAGCATATGTGCATTGTGGAATAAATGGTCTTTGATCCTCTGTATCTTTTTCTCCGACATTCCGGTATATTTCGCAATACGTTTTACGTCGGAATCATCCTTCCGAGCCCGCTCATAATATTCCTCTGCCTGCCGGTCCTTTCGCATAATTTTTTCAAAGAAGGTTTCCTTCGCTCCCGAAGTCTTTCTCCTATTACGCCATACAGCCTTTCCGCTCACAGACCGGTTAAAACCTAATTCCTGTGTCCGCTCCCATTTAGGGCGTATCTTTGATGCCTTGGCAAACTTCTTATACTCTTGCCTCTGCCGATTTAGCTTGATGCTTGCAGCGGTAAAATCATCATCCAGGCCGGCCGCCTCATACCCAACCGCCTCCCGTTTTGTCTTCCTGATCTGCCGCTCCATATAGCGCATTCTCTGCCCGGCCTCATAATATGTATATTCCTTTCCGTCATACTTGAACGGGGGAGGGTCAATGTTGGCCAGCTCTTCATCGCTCCAGGCCCGTGGCGTTCCTTCAAGATATCCATAATAATTATGTCTGCAGTTCGCCCCGCACAAGCCGTCAACCTCGCCAAGCCGTGTAGCCGCATACAGATCTTCATATTTCCTTGACTTCCCGGAACGGCTGTAAATCTGCCCCTGCCATGTCTTATGTGACGGCCTTGCCCCTGCATGAGCCGTTACCTCCACCAAGTCAAGCCCCAATTCATCACAGATAGCATCATTCATGTGCCGTGCCAACTGGTTTACCCCTGTCAGGACACACATTCTTGCTGCCGACGCAATATTCATATGATGCCCGGATTCATAATCAATCTGCTGGATGCCTTTTGCCGCCAAAGCCTTTATCGCATTACGGATAGCCGTATTGTAATCTACGACACCATTGGACACCTGCAGTTGAGCAAAATCTAATGTCCGCCGATAAAATGTTGTTAAGTCCTCTGCCCCATGATCCGCGACAACACCAAAAGTGCCTGTGAGGTTTTCCAATGAGCCATTCGTCTGCTTTATTGCTGCCTTTATGTACTTACCCAGGAATGCACTCGTTGCAATCCGTTCTGCCGAAAGCCCTGCACTGGCAAACCGGCTTACATCCGCCTCTGCTGAGGTGAATGCCGCATCCTCAAATATCTGCTCTATATCTTCCTGCGACATATTAAGGATTCTGGCAGTTTCCTTCTGTATCTCTTCCTCAGATAGCCCGATCTGCTCTGCCCGTGCCCGCATCCATTCCGCCGTATCTGTTACTTTCCCGGCTTTCGCAACCCTTCGGGCATAGTCTTTTATGATGTATTCATCCAACTGCTGGAATAGACCGTCAAAGCTGTCCGGTATCAGGGAAAGTTCCTCTGGCGTCAGCATGATGCATCACCCCTATTCTTCCTCGGTTTCCGGAGGTTCATTATCTTCATCTGCATCACCAAACGCTGGCGGGAGCATCTTTATGGCTTCATCCTCCGAAACGCCAAAATACCATGCCGTCACAACCTCCGGCCGTATCATATTCGCCGCCGCCATCTGCATTAACCTGGAAAATTCAACATCCCTGTCAACTACAATGGAATCGTCAAAATCGAACATTGTTTCGTATTCGCCATCAGGCGACAATTCATACAGCAGAGCCAACTCATATATCGCATGGATCAGGTTTTCATGGGCAGTTTGGAAACTGTTCTGGATATCGCATACAAGCGAAAATGAACGCTGTTTTGACTGCTTTACCTCCGTTGCCGTCTTATCCGTATTAGCCGGATCGGAAATCGTTCCATATGCAAGGCTACACTGGAATTCTGCCTGCTTCAGCATTTTGTCCAGGCCATTAAAAAGGCTGGTGTCACGGATGTTCGGAGCATACTCTTTCAGCTTTTCTTCCAATCCTTCAAATGTCCGGAACAGCCTTTTGTCCCGGCCCTCCAACTGCAGATTTCCTTTTTCATCCGTTTGAAACACTTCTTCATCACCAAAGACGGATGCCTGTGTCGCATTATATTCCCAAAGTATGTTTGACCACTGCTTATCTATGTTTTTCAGTACACCGCTGGACGCCGCTTTTGCATATACAGACACGCCCAGAGGGCTTCGCAGCTCCACGCTGTTTGCCATCGGCATTTTGAAATAGGCAAACAAAGGCTTTTCCATATCTTCAATGACCACATACGGATCAACAGATTCCCATCCAGGAACATCTGCCAGCTCCACCTCTTTCCCAAGAATACTGTCGTTGGCATCATCCACTTCTGACGCTTCTGTGACAAACACCTTATTTTCAATGGTGTAGATCGTGCCATTCAGCTCGTGCCTCTCCATCCTGGTATACTTTTTATTTCCGATTATCTTCTGATCCGGGAATATAGCGCCGGTGATGTCTCCGTTGGAATCAAATTTTGTTGGGTAGAAATCCTCTGCCTGCACAATGCTTATCCCAATCTTCCCTTCATCCGGTATGACATATGGCTTGAGGGCAATCCCTCCTTTTGCGCAGGCAAATTCCGTATACTGGCGGGAACGGACAATGCAGCCTTCCAATTGCTTATTAAGATAGTCTGCCATAGGCGATCCGGTGACTTTCACTTCCATTTCCATGGTGACAAGCCTTGCAATCTCGCTGGCGATAGACGCAGGGATCCCCAATGTCTCCACCGTGCCTTCCTCCGCATTATCATTCAGCCACGGGGGCCGGTTTTCATACATTTCCGCCCACAAATAGATTGCATTCTCCATCTTCCCGGATACCGCAATATTTGTGTCAAATGCCGTTTCAATGGTCGCCTTTTTACTGAACATCCGCCTCACCGCCTTTCCTATTTTTCTGATAATATCCCCAACAATCAAGTGCCATCACCGCCCTTTTTTATCAATCTCTTAATATCCCTTTCGAAGCAATATTCAAAAGCATCCATGCTGTCAATGTCAGATGTGCCATCATCCAGCCTCACATTTTCCGTAAGGTTTTTCGGATCCCATATCGCTGTGGAAATAGCCCCCATCAGGGAGCCGCATTCTTCCTCAACATAAAAGAACCTGCCGGCAACCGACAGGCTAACGAGGGTGAATATTCTGTCATTTATGATTTCCTTCAGCGCATTTTTCGGAGCGATATTTCCAAGGCCAGCCGCATTCATAGCTTTTTTGAGGCCCCGTATCAGCACTGATTCAGCAGAATCCGCATATGTGTGTGTCACAAAACCATATGTGTCTTTCGCATCCTGGACAAACTTCACAAACAGCTTCCCAAGCATGTCTGGATCAACATCCCTGATTTCTTTCCCTGTATCCTGGTCAACCTCACCTTCCTTATACCTTCTTGACTTCAAGGCCACGACTTCCTTATAGCCCTCCGTGATTCCTGTCGCCACGAACGCATGGCCGGAACCGTTGCCTCCAAAATCAACCGAAATTACAATCTTTATAAAGTGTTTCTGCTTCGCCTCGTCTACCGTCAGGCTGTGCGGCTTCTTTTCTTCCTCTGGAAGGGAAAACTCAGACGCCAGCTTTGTATAGATCAGCCCTTCGCCAATGCACCGCATCCCAAGGATATCACGGTTATACCATATGCTCCCCGGCTCATACTGGCTGAGGAACGCTTCCCTGTTCTCCTTGCTGATATTGATATTGTCAAATATGGTAAATTTATCATAATTGACGCCGCCTTTCAGCTCCCCGGTTTTATGCTTCGCCACATACTTATCAATATAATCCGTATATATCTTGGCTTTTGGATGGTCCGGGTTCAGATCCCAGAAGAATTTCCGGTTATGGCTCGCCAGTGTCCGGTTGAACGCCTCTTTGATAGTGTTATCGTGATGCAGGTTTACCTCTGTGGCAATCCACATCCCATAGGAATTACCACGGATTTTTTTAAACGAAGACGCCAGTGCTGCACCTGCAAAGATCACTACCTTTTCCCTGTAACCAGTATCCGGGCCATTGATAATCAAGCACTCGTTGCCCTTATATTTCCCCCATTTGCATTGTCCACGGAAGATGCTTTCAAGACCCATGCCGTTACAATCGCCGATATTCAGCTTTGCATTGGCGCCTGTGGATCCTGTAGCAAGATGCAGCTTATCCGGATGCGTCTTCAATTCATGTGCGAATGCATACACATTATCTACGGTCTTCCCCGCACGAACCGCCCCTTCGGCAATATTGTAGACATTCCACACGCAATTCCGTATGTACTGCAGATGCTTTTGGGAGAAATTGTATTGCACGGTCTTTTTCCGTTTCTGGTCAATCTTCCTGCTGCGGCACCTCAGCTCCCTATGCTTATTCCTCATTGGCAGCACCTCCGGCAGAGCCATCTCCATATATCATGGCATCTGTGTCAGACGTATCCTCCAATTCGACATCAGCACCGAGCAGCTTATTTGTTGAGGCATCCATATGCTCAATCTGCGCATCCAGCATTTCCTTCTGGAGTTCGTGAAGGTCGGCTTCCCTGCGCTCTTTTGCATCCTCGATTTTAAGGCGCCCGCGCTCAAGCCGGATTTTCGACAATGATTCTATCGCCTTGGTCTTTGCCCTCTGGACCTTCGTCAGCTCGGATTCCAGTGCCATTATGCTGTTTATGACCGCCTCTGTATTCGTCACCGTCGTTTCCGTTGACTTCTTTAATTTCCCATCACCAATAGATTCCCCTTCTGCGTCCACCACATCTTCAAGGACTTTCTTTTTTGAAACAGATTTGACGGCCAGCCCGTGGTTCTTTTCATCAACCTCTTTATACTGCCGGATTCTCTGCATCAGCCTTCTTTCCCGCACTGAAAACATTTGGAGCTGCGAAATAAGATGCCATTCCGCATCATCATCCATGGAATCAATCAGGATAAATTCTTCATCATCCAGCGTATCCCAATAGACTTTAGAATAGGCACCGTGCTTTTCCGCATTATGGTTACGAAGTGGTGCGGCGCCGCCACGGTTTCCCTTAGCGTTTTTATTCCCAACGGGCGCACCCTTTTTCTTATTTGGGGATGCACCTTTTTTAGATTGGGGTGCATCCTTTCCGGCACTGGCTTTTCTCGCCTTATCCCGCTTTATCCATGACTTTATCGTATTGATTGAAATGCCTGTTTTTTCCGCTAAAGCCTTTGGTTTTTCGCCGTTTTGGTAATCCTCCAGCACCTGCGCCCTTATTTCCTCATTCGTGGGCGCTCTCGTTTCATTCATATCACCACCTCGCAAATTATGTTTGTTTTCAGATTTTCACCCTGCACCGGGCAGATGCACCGTAATCTGTGCGCTAGTTACTTTTTTGCATTAAAGCATTAAATTTTCGTTATATATTCTGCTTTTGAGTAATTGCGGACATCTTTTACCATCATTTTCAGAAAGTCCTCTTTTGAAAAATCAGAAAGCCGGAATATTTCCTCCGGCTTCATTCCCAACTGTTTTCCAATCTCTTCCACAGACTTCCCTTCGTCCATGAGCTCTTTCACAATAGCCTTCATCGGTCCGAGCAGGTGCGTTCCCCTTGCCCTGTTGTGCGTGACCGTTCCGTAGATATCCCCTGACTTATCCTTATGGTCAACAACAACGACCGGAACCTTACCATCAAGCATGGACAGCAACGGTTCCTCCCCGGCGATCGTCCAACGGTGGAATCCGTCAATAATCGTAAAATCCGGTCGCACCACGATCGGTAGCGTCCATCCGTTTGACAGGATGGATTGCTTCAATAATTCCAGGTTCTGTTTCGATACTTTGTTCGGGTTATAGTCATTTGGCTTCACAATCCCCCTGCTCACCCACTGCAGCGTTGACAAAGGGCCGGTTATCTTATTATCCATTCTGCAGTCCCTCCTTCTTTTTGGCCTCTGTAATATATTTTCCGTATATCCTCTGGTACAGCGCACGGAAGGAGCGCAGCTTCGGATCGCCAGATATAAGCCCCTCATAAATAGCTTTGCAGTCCTTATTATCCGCAATCGCCGAAACACTCAAGAAAAAATTCCTGTACCGGCCTGCTACATACCGTTTATGCTCCGTCGGAAAATTCCCATCCATATCAGAAAACAGTTCCAAAAGGGCGGCCTTATAATCTCTTTCCTGCATCCCCTGTTCGTTCTGTTTCCGTGCCGCGGTACTCCGGCCAAACATTTCACTGTCCCAATACAGGGAGGCGAGATATGCGTTCGGCTCACGCCGCACAATCCGTTCCATAAGGTCAGGATAATATTCATTCATCTTCACAAGGCTTTTTGCCGTATCGATGGAGAAGAACTGCGACACCCGCATCTGTTTCCGGTTGGATCCCGTCTGCCATAGGAACAGGTATATCTCAGGGATATCCACCTTTTCCTCATACAGGTACATCCACACGTCCTTGTCCTTCCAGTCATAGATCGGGAAAACCTGGTGGCGCTTTGTCATCATATTCCCGGCCCGGTTCACCACGGCGATATTCTGCAACCTCTGCACGGATTCCGCAGTCCTGATACCGGTGATCGTTATCCCGTCAGAACATGCCCTTGGCAGGAAATCCTGGTATGCATCCGTCCGGGGCCTCAACACCGGGTGGTTCCGGATTGCGAATGGCGGCGGCTGCCTTACCCAGACATCTTTTTTATATCTGTCCCAGCAGATAAATGATTCATCATTAGACAGCTCGTTAAAACAGTTATAGTGTTTCACCTCCACGCAGAACCACTCAAACTTTGCGCCGACTAACATAAATTTTTTCCGCCATTCTTTTACTTTTTCTTCCATACATGGGAAAATGGCTTCTTCATCAATGAACTGCACCGTAAGCTGCCCCGGGTCAATTTCTCCGGCCTGTATCAGGTTCATTATGAGCTGTGACAGGCACAGGCTGTCCTTCCCACCGCTGAAGGACATGTAAACCGGAAGCCCGTTCCGGAATACATTCCTGATCCGGATCTTCGCAGCTTCTATAACATCGATGCTGGCCACGCACCTTTTTACAGCCATATCTTTTCCCCGCAGTTCTGGCAGATAACAAACCGCCTGATCTCGGTGGGTTCTTCATCATCCTCTGCATCTGCCGGATATGCCGGTGCCTCCGATGCGTCCTCCGGCTGTATATATCCTTCTGGTTCCGGTGCCGCTTTCTGCATCTGGGCTTCCTTCCTTTCAGCGCTCTCCCTGATGTTCCGGATTTCTTCATCGTCCAAGCTGCCATATTCAGACAACCGCTCCGTGATCTCTGACGCATCCGATACCATCTGCTTCAAAATCTCTTCATCAAATCCAGGGATATCCAGATCCCCATTCAGCTCTTCAAGGAAACTGTTCAGCGTATCCAGGTTCTCAATCCCAAGGCTGAAAATCTTATTGTCGGCAATCATCAGCTTTTTCTTCTGGTTTTCTGTGAGGTTGTCATACCTGTACACCTCTGCGGTATCCTTCCCCATGGCGGCCAGCGTATCATACAGGCCGTTGCCTGCCAGAATGACATTCTTTTCGTCAACGACAATGGGCCGGATCTGCCCGAACATCTCTACGCTGCGGCGGAACTCCTTCAACTGCTGTTCTGTGTGTATCCTGACATTTTTCTCCGGTTTTCTAAGGTCAGCCAGTTTCATTGTAATTACTTCCATGCTCGCATCCTCCTGTGATTTATTGGAGGTGCGGCCGACGTATGATATATAAGCTATCTGCAAATAGCAAAAATGACAGCCTGCGTACATATGCCCGCAAATGCTGTCAAATGTCAGCGTATTTATTTAAGGTTTTCCAGATAATCCTTCGCGCTCTGGATATGCCCTGCGGCTTCAGCCACAATAGAGCTGTCAATCTCGTAGATCTCTGACCAGGCGTTTTCAATATCCCCGGTCCACTGCCTTGCCGGCCACGGATGGGTGCCGCAGAGATAACCGTTTTTCCACCCATAGATCGGCGGCATTTCCAGATGGTAATAATGGATGTATGCCAATATCTGTTCATGCGTCCAGTCAGACAAAGGGCTGTACCGTGTCACGCCTTGCCCGTTGGTATAGATATTGTCCCCTTTCCCGACATAATTCCCATCAGCCCGCCTCCGGCCCAGGAGAAGCATGTCAAGCTGTTCTGATCTGTAATATTTTGCCTGCCCCCGGTGCTGGACGATATGGAACCATTGTGCCGCTGTCTTGCTGTCCTGCGGGAAGAGCATCTGCGGATGGGCGGCCAGCCAGCTAATGTCCTGTCCAGTATTGATTATGGACAATTCCGGCGGCTTATGGGCTTCCACCCATTCTATAAATGCTTTGTACTCTAAATTGCAGATAACAAGCACACAGGGGATTATCCCGGCCTGCCTGCAGATTTCCCCCAGCACCAGGGAATCCTTACCCCCGCTCCATGCATAGGCTGCTTTCTTGCCCTTTGCCTTCTTTTTGATCTCCTTTATAGTCCTGCTTACCAACTGATCCAGCTCTTTTTTTGACACCTTCTGCTCAATGTCCGCCAGAGCTTCTATCCATTCTGAATTTTTTATCCTCTGTTTCCTTCCAAGGACATTAGCCATGCCCCACACCCCGCTTTCTGCTCAATGCCAGGGCAACTGCCCCGGAAAGTATGACCGTCAGAAGACTGCCTGCAGTCTTATAAACTGCGATCCCCTGTACGTTACCATATCCAAATACCGGCAAGCCGACTGCCATAGACAGCAGTATCCCCGCCACGATCCCCCGCGGCACCAGCTTTATCCCTCTGAGTGTGAAAACCGTCGGGAGAAGCGTGGACGCCCGGAACGTCCCATACATCAGGAACAGGTGCGTCACCGTCAGCCCCGGAATGTTGGCTATGGCAATCCCGGCGCCCAGGAGCAGTAACATGATGCCCTTTGTCTTCCCGACCGTCTTTTCCCTGAAAATATCTGTGGCCAGGGAGGATGCTGCGCAGAGATTGCTGTCAACCGTCGATAGCAGGCCGGATATGACCATAAACAGGAACGGGATCACCGCCCACCTTGGAAACAGAGCCCTTATCAGTTCAAAATTGATCACCCCGGTATCCGCTGCGGTGTATCCCATCCCGGCCCCAATAAAACCGAGAACCCCCATAGATAGGGGAACAATGCCAAACAGCAGCGCCCCAACGAGGAATGCCCTGCCAATCCGGTCCTTCCGGACACAAAAAGTCCTCTGCCAGAAACATTGATCCCCGAACGGCCCCGACATGAGCCCGACCGTAGTCGGCAGGCCGAAGCCAAGGAATATCTCCCATCCCTTCTGTGAAAACAGTGCCCCGGCATCCCCTGCGGCCCCTCCTAGGCCCTTGACCAGCGTTTCAAGCCCCCCACCATTCTTTATACCAAAAGCCACAAAACAGACGCTTACAGCCAGCATGAGAGCCATCTGGATAGCATCTGTCAGCATAGAGGCTTTTATCCCCGAAAACTGGGAGTAAGAATAGGCAATCGCCGCCATGGCCACCGTCATGACTGCAAAGGGTATCCCTGTGAGCATGCTCAAGATCTTACTTCCTGCCAGGAGCTGTACCCCTGTTGATAATATGGACAGCGCCCCGAGCTGGAATAGGTAAATATTCCTTACCGCTTCCGATTGGTATTTCCTATGCATATAACCGGACAGCGTTATGCCCTCCGGCATTTCCTCCCGGATCCGTTTGGCAAACGGGATAAAAAATATCAGGCAGAGTACATTCGGCACCAGGAACCAGAAGAGCCCTGCAAAGCCCTTCGTGTAGGCGTTCTCTGTGGACGTGAACAGGGCCGGCGCCCAGATCCATGTTGCCGCTATGCTCAGTGCCGACACGCCCCAGCCGGTATTCCTGTTCCCAACGCAGAACCGCTCTATATTGCCCTCTTTCTTTGTCATGGCCAATGTTGCGCCCAGCATCACCGCAGCATAGGCAATCAGCACAACCAATGTGTAATTCATACGATTCCTCCTCGCTTTTTATTCTGGAGGAGCTTTGCGTGCTTTCTCTTCCTGTCCATCCCCTTTCCCGAAATGACTGCACAAAAAAGAGGCCTGGTATCTCCCAGACCTCCCGCGACGTTTGATTTAAAATTTTACGGATATCATTTTCTCACATTTATAATAGGGTGTCAACCGAGACTTTTTCGGGATGGGGGATTTATTGTACGTTCAAGCCGTCCACCCCAAAAATCAGGGCTGTAAGCTTTTCAGTTGCCATCCTTATGTCGGTATATACCGTATCTTTTGACACATGCTGCTTTTCCGCCACCTCTTTGGCAGACAATGTATCCTCTGCCATATACATATCCCACAAAACTTCATACCGCCTCATTTCAATATCCCTGTTCGGGGATTTATCGCAGTATGCAGCATATAAGCCGAACATGGTTTCTATATGGGAGACTATGACTGCAGTCCGGGTGGCGCTGCGCTTGATGCTCTCAATGATAACCTCATTATCATACATGGACATCATGGATTCCAAAATATCCAGTGCGGATTCCTCCATCTGTGTCCGCCCGAAAACGGAATTCTCCGCATGTTCTTTCAGCATATGATAGTTGCGCAAGAGCAGTTTTGTATTCCGAAGTCGGCGATCCGCCCGGCGGCTATATTCTTTCTTCTGCTCCTGCCTAAAGGTTTTCAGTGCTTCATTCGCCCCAATCGCAGCGGCTTTCTCATAAATATCTTTCAACTGCCCTTGTGTCAGGACTACCAGAGCCTTTTCGTCTTTCTTTTGAGTATCCATGCTATCGCCCTCCTAAAAAATATTTCAAAATCATATCAGAATATGATATAATTTAATTGTCCACGGGAGGGTTGCGAAAGCGCTCTCCTTTTTATTCTGCCGAAATCATCTGCAGATACTCTTCTATGGATATCTGCCCCGGCAGATTATAATCGGACACTTCGTTTTCGGATGAATGTCTGCTTTTTTTACTGGCATGTGGGATAGTGCCAAATTTCCTCTTGTAGCAAACTGGTCCGTATCCAAGTTCTCTGCTTCTGGGATTACTTAATTTTCTCCCACAAATCGAGCATTTCATAATTATCCCTCCGGTTCAGGAATAATTACCAGATCTGCCAATGGTTCTATATGATAGAAACCTGGCACCTGCCCTGTTTCCTCCAACCACTCATGGAATGCTTTATCAATTTTCTCCTGTAATTTGTCAGCATCTTTATAGCCTTTTCTATTTTCAAACTCCGGCCAGCCTTCCGCAACCTCTCCGACTTCTTCATAAGCATCTTCGCTCACCTGATCCAATAAAGCATCTGCCGACAAATGCGGGACATAATCCTCACAAATCCCTATAACAATCTTTTCCCCTGGCTTTTTTCCGCAACCTATGGCATCTTTTATACATTCTTCAACAGAAGCAAATTTCCCATGATACCAAATATCATCTGTCTGGTTTTCCGTCCATGAATATTCCTTATTCATCTACTTTCCTCCAATCTTTTTCGTAACCTCACGAAAATGGTTCTTAGTCTCGCTTAGAACAAAATTCGTTACAAGTATCAGTTCCTTTTACCTTTTTTCCATTCCTTTTACTATTCGGGCATCTGCAGATCTGCCCTTTGTATGTAGGTATGGTATGCTTACAGTTTCTGCAAATCTCTTTCATCTTCATCTCTCCTTACTATCATTCCATATGTATTCTTCATTACGGAAATACAGATTAGGGAACATATTAACAGCTACATTGCGGAGAGCAACAAATAAATCCCCCCTGCTGTCAAGTTTGTAGTAGAGTCCATTTTGGGGTACATATACCCCGTTCTTCCCGTATTCATCTTTTCTGATTTGATAGTCTGTATCTTCATCTAGGACAAAATCCATTGCCAAGCTTTTACAAAGGATCCTGAATGCCTCCTCAGCATCAATTTCCACTTTCATCACAGTTTTTACATTTACATCTACAAGCAAATTACTCACCCTTTCTTTCCTGAGTTTTTAACTTGGCACTGATAATCGGAATCAGCATCCGTGCCGACATCCTCATATGGATTGCTGTAGGCGCCGCCGCAATTTTTATAAGCATATCCACATAAATTTCCTCTGCAGATAACCCGGCCGCATATTCCTCCATTTGCTTCTGATTTTCCTTTACAATTGGTATATCCTTGCACTTTTCCGCAATCTCATGAATCAACTCTAAAGCCCTGTCGGTGAAAACCACACTATCATCATCCTGCACACTTGGTTCATCCAATAAATCGCATATCAGATCATCAATTTTCATTCCGCACCTCCTTAATATGCAGCCGGTAATAATTTTTACACGGCGCTGCACCCCATTCTTTCTTCCCATTTCCTACCGAAAGCGTACATTTTGCAATAAGTGACGGAGAATTTTTACTGTAGCCATTACGAAACATAACTTCCGCAACAAGACTTTCTGTTTCAAAACATTTAGGATAAACAATCCCATACGCACATTCCCCGAAAACCTTTGCAAATCTCGTCATGTAATATGATGATGTATTACGGTATTCTTCTTTCTTCTCACCGGATGCAATCATATCAAACCATTTCTTTTTTATCGGGAGTATCAGCATTAGCCGCACCTTCTTTCTTTTTACCCTTCACGCCATATTTCACTGCCAAATCCATAGCATCCCCGCCAATATCACTATTGCTTTCTTTTTGCCCGAATTTCTTCTTACATTTTTCAACGGCTGCATCATAGTCATATCCAATCTGCTCCGCCAGTCGGTTAGCCATTTTCATAAACTTTCCCCGATAATATGCCTGATATTGAATATCCTCAGCCTTGATTTCATCCAACATCTTCACATAATCATGCAGCATACAAATAATCAGAACAATATCGCCATAGGAACAGCTGACAACATAGTCGCACAAAAGACGGAGATTAATGGCTTTTTCAATCATCACCTGTTTCTCTTCCTCTTTGGACATTTTCTTTTCAACCTCTTGGAGAAATTGGAAGAAAAACCATAATTGATCTTTTCTATCCATACATTTCACCTCTCAGCTAAATTTCCATGCATCCACTCCGTGCAAATTATGACTTTTTCCTGTCAGAGTGATCTTATCCACAAATTCTTCTCTGCAGCTTTTCTTTGCCGCCCTTCTTATTCCCCGAGAAGTACATCTTTTTATATGTTGCTTATATCCAGGTCCGACAAACCTATTTTTATGATACATTCCCATAGGTGCCTCCTATTTTTTTATCAACTTTATCTTTTTTCTGTTTCTTGACGCTCCATGATCAGACATAACAAAATTTCCACACTCTTCTTTCTGCTGATTCCGAAACTGACAGTCTCCACTAAATATCCTGCACTCATCACAGTTAAAACATGGTTCCTGCATTTCCTCCGGCTTTACTTTACCCCAAACTTCTTCCACATTATTTGTGCAATACTGACATAGACAGTTGGCGCAAAGTATTACTGGACGATTCACCTTTTCAAATAACTGTTCAAACTGCGTGAGGGGCGACTTCTGTTTGCTCTCCGTAGGCTTTTCTATGAATTCAAATATATTCACTTGCCGATACATGTCGCCCCTCCATATCAATTATGAGTGGCATTAAAATTTTCCATAGCCCACTTATTTCCCGTTGCCGCCACGGCTATCCTTGTGCGCTCCTGGGGTGTCAAAATCCCATGAGGCACGCTGTCCAGAGCTTCCATAGTCCCACATTCATCACAGATCATTGTCTTATTGTCACTCCGGGAGACGGCGAGCAAACGCTCAAACTTCCTTCCACATTTCGGACATACCCTCATTCCTTCAATCCCCCTCTCAACATTGCCACTTCCCGACACTTTTCAGTATACAAACGATCCATTTCAATCATCTGCTCAGGCGTAAGCCCTGTGTTCTCATAATCTGCCAACCTGTCAATTCCCTTTTGGAAATCCCTTGTAGCTTCCGCCGTCCTTTTTCCTGATGCCATCTCATAGGCTGGCATAATTCCTTCCGGCGTTTTAATTCCATACCGCCCTTTGTAAACATCTGTTAATCTTTCCATAGCATACCTCCATAATCTTCAAATGACATTTGCTTTGCGGGTGGACTACAATTCATCCAGATAGCTTCTTTTTTCTTGGAGCATACCTGTGAATATGCCGTTGTTTCGTAACGGTTCCACCCCGCAAGCATATTGTTATACAACGCTGTTTCATATCCGCTGATAATTACCGGTCCTTTATGCTCCAGCAGGAGCGCAAGCAAGCTCTCATGGCCTCTAACATCCATCTCATATCGATATTGCTTTCCATGCCGGGTATCCAGCATATAGGGTGGATCGCAGTAAATCAGCACATTCTCAAAGTTGAATCTCGGAATCAAATCTGCCGCTGGCCGGTTCTCGATCTGAACCCCTCTGAGCCGTTCGGCTGCCTGCATAATTTTTTTCGGGAGATTGCACCAGTCCTGTGATGCATAGGAACGCTCCCGCCCCTGTACATCATTCTTCCAGCCCACCTTTTCCCCTGTCGTACGGAAACCGTGCCCCATATTTAGACGGATATAGAAGTTCACTGCCTGGCTCAGGCTGTCATCTGGAATACCTGCAAACGCATCATCATAAACCTGTCTGGCATATGGCGTCCAGTAAATTTCATATGCCAGACGCTCAGGATCCTTCCTGATCCATTCAAAGAGATTTATCACCTGTCCGTCAATATCGTTGACCGTCTCAATATTGCTCCTTGGCTTATTAAAAAGCACTGCACCGCTACCGAAGAACGGCTCCAAGTAGCTGTGGTGTTTTGGAAAAAAACTGATAATCCATGATGCAAGACTCCACTTACTCCCTGGATACTTTACTACTGCTTTCATGATTGCTCCCTACAATTTTTCAAACTCTTTCTGCAACCGCAGATGTTCTCCAAGAATAAGGCCATAAAGCAACGCCCGTCCATCTGAATTTATCTTTATTGATTCATTCACTGTGCATCCCGCTGCCAATATGTAAACATTCCTGTCTTCATCCTCCATCCACGCTTTTGCTTTTTCCAATTCCTTCATCCTTTTTTGAATCTCATTTGCCTTTTCCAGATTTTCAATTTTCATATGTTGCTCCTTTCCGGGCGGCGGAGCCTGCCGCCCTGTTTTATTCCGTGATATATCAATCCTTGACCAAAAGGAATGCTCCCTATCCAAGATTGACAGGTAAAACAATGGTTCTGAAATCGCTGTCCTCAGCTTCGACAATCATAGGCATCTTTGGCCCTTCTAGGGAAAGCCCGACATTATCACAGTCAAATGCTTTCAAAGTTTCCAATACCAGGCGGGCATCAAAGCCTATTGTCATCTCTTTTGACATATCCTCCTGCAGTTCCACCGTTTCGTTATAATCTGTCGTTTTATCCTTAATACTCAAGCTGAGTGTATTCCCTGACATTTCGAACCGAACCGGACATTTTTCTTCCATACACATTTTCGCCCTTACCATGGCATCCAGAAGATCTGACCTTGACACAACCGTATGTATCGGAAGTTCCTTAAACATAGACCTGTACTTAAAATATTCCCCTTCAATAAGCCTTGTATAAACTTCAAAATCCTCTGTAGCGAATACTGCTCCCCACTTGTTATGCTTAATCTGCACTTCCCCGGAAAGGCCGAGAGATTTCAATTTTTCCACTGTATTTTTAGGTATCAGCAGCTCAAATTCTCCCTCGTAATCTACCCTGTCCCATGCCAATACATGCCCATCCAATCCAACAAAATTCAGCTGCCCTCCGGCCGCCTGAAGACACATAGACATCATAACTGCCGTTTTCCCTTGTGCCGGCACAGCGTATGCAACACGCTTCATAGACTCCAAAAGCATTTCTGCGGGAATCGTCAGTTCATTCCCTTCTTCCTGCACTGCAGTTACCGGAAATAGTTCCACATCCAATGTCTGATATTTATTTTTAATCTTGTCTGCTTTGATCGTAATCGTATCCTTTGAAGTAACTTTGATTTCCATTTCCCCATCAGGCAGATTATTTATCAGGTCAAATGCCCGCTCCGGGATGATGAAGGATTCGCCCTCAGTGCCCTCTATTTTCGCCTTGACGGTCATTTCCATGTTGTTAGCTATTAAATAACCGTCTTTCACCAAAATACCCTGTAAGACCGCCTGTGTGGTTTTCTTCGGCACTACACTTTTGATTTTATTCAATTTCTGTGCCAGCTCTGTTTTCTGTATCTTCATTCTTTAATTCAACTCCTTCCAAAATGAGAATCGTACACTGCCTTTCCGGCAAGCGGTACGGCTCCAACTCCTGTTCCGTCATAAACTTATGGCCAAACCGTTTTTTCATCTGCTTCCATATCTTCCAGGGAACCCGGTAAAATTTGACCAGCCCCAGCGAGACCATCACATAACAATGCGCCCCGAACTGCTCATAAATATCAAGGCTTTCCCATTGGGTATCCGTGACCACGTTCTGGTTTATCCTGTCGGAATCTGTGTGCTTCGCCTCAAACATGATGCCTGTGCCGTCACATAACACCCCCTTGTAATCTGGCTGGCCTTTTTTCTCATAATATCCACGAACCACACCATTCCTGTCTTTGCCGGTAATATGAAACGGCTCTGGCGTCTTTTCTATATGCGCCCACCCATTCCGAAGGTAAAACTCACAGGCATCTGACAGCCAGCGCTCAAAAGTCTCCCCGGATGCTTTGCTCCGCCTCCCGATTGTCTGCCGTCTTGGATCAGGCATTAGCTTCACCAACCTTTGTCAATCCATCTGCAGCATAGCAACCTCTGAAACCTTCAAGCCATACGCAAAGCGTCCCACATACTTCCTGCGGTTCTGCTGTGACAATGAACTCTTTCCCTTTATTCTTTTCAGTAACATGATATCTGTCATTCATAACAACTTTATCTCCAACTTTTAACATTCGACCCTTACCTCCAAACTTTTTTCAAGGATTGCGCGAATATCCGCCAGCTTTGACGCCCCGATTCCCCGGACATTCCCAATCTCTCCAAGGATTTTTTCAATATTTACCGGTTCCTGCTTCGGTGCCTGTGCCTTCCCCCGGTTGAACCCCTCGCTTCTTGCTTTCTCCACACGGTCCTCAACGTAATGCACGAGCTGTTCATCTGTCATTTTCCGCATCTTTACCGCCTTATCATGAAGGATATTTTCATCTGTGGTGCGTCTGCAGCTTCTTTTCTTTGCCATAGCAATCTTCCTTTCTTCTCTTGAAATATTCTGTATGGCTATGCCAGCAGTCCTGTCCGCATAACCCTCCCCGTTCCTGTTCCATTTAGCCATTTCCATCACCTGGCCCAATCGTAATGCTTTCTGCCAGTCCGGCCAGCTCTGGAATATCCAGCCCCAAATCTTTGCAGAATTTCCGGAAACAGTCCTTGCACATGAATCCGAACTGCTTTGGCTGTTCCCCTCTTTTCGATCTGGCCAACAGCGTGATCATTTCCCCCTTTTTCAAATGCGAGTTACATACAGAGCAGTTCCCATACAACTTTTTCTTCATCTTTTCACTGATTTCTGATTTCCGAAGCTGCCTGGGAAACTCGCGCCGCATATTCCCTTCACCCACAAGCTCCAAAAGGCTCTCTTTCATAAATACTGGGATTCCCATGCTGTCCGCTTCCATGACAATGCCTTTTATCCAATCCCATTCGGGGATAACACGCCTTTTCTGTTTTCCGGTCTCCGCCCCTAAAATAATCCAGTCAAGGCCTTCAAGCTCCATCCTGTGTTCCCCCAACCGCAGATCCTCCAGAAGAGGCTCCGCGCTGACAAACGTCCGGCAATGTTCCGGGAGATAGTTCATCCTCTCTATTTCAGATTCTTTTGTTACGCTGGTTCCATACCAAAGGTTTTCAAACCCGATCGGTACGCCATACTGCATATACCGCCCTGGATTTTTTGTAAGGAACAGGAAATTATGTATGGGATATTCCATGCATACGCCAATAACTTCCCGGATCCACGCATCCGGCACCCATGCGCCAAATACATCTGCCATCGCCCCTACAAAAATGTTGTTTCCCATTTTCAGCTTATCCATGGTATTCAACCGGTATCTATGCAATGTGGGGGCAAAGCCAAACGGATATACCAACGGCTTCCCCGTTTCGTTCAGCATAGGTTCATCCAATACATAGAGAGCTTCGCCCCCATCAGCCGCAGGCGCTAAAGAATAATCCTTTTTCGCCATGAGGTTCAGCCGGACGTCGCCGGCAAACCGGGCAACCATGCGCCGCGCATAGCAGTACGGGCAGTTATGGCGACATCCTGTGATGGGATTCCATGTATGATCACACCATTCTATCTTTGAGCGGTTCATAAGTTGTCGCCTCCTCCATCCCCGGCAGCCTGTCCAGAAGATTGCAAGCCTCTTCTATCGCCCGCTTCCGGTAATCTCCATGTGTATAGTTATCCTTTTCCCTGATCAGGATTTCTACAATTTCTCCAATCTTCATCCAACATTACCGCCTTTCTGCAAATCCAAGTTCTTTGTCTTCTTTCCAACGAATCCCCGAAAAGTTTACTTTCTGCCCACACTTGCCGCAGTACCCAGGCTGGTAATTTGACCCGGCGTCGATAATATCCCCGCACCTCGGGCACAGATGTACCTCATGTTCTGTGATCACAAATCCGAATTTCAGATATGTGTCTAACCTCGGAACAGGCTTTCTGGCTACACTTTTCGGCGCCAGCTTTTTCAAAATATTTTTTATCATCACTCTTCCTCCCAAAATTCTACGAAATACATCGTCTGCCCTTTGCCACCCGGACGTTCTTTGCCTATCCTTGCGGCATACCCTGCCTTGATCAGCAGGCAACATAGGGTATTCCGGTCTTCATCATTCAACTTTTGGAGTAAATTTTTTATTTTATGCTTTTCCTTATCTGCCATTTCGCCCCGCCTTTCTACGCTTTTTCCCGGGTATGCTTTCATATTCCTGCATTTTCTTCTCAAATATATCTACAAAAGCTTTTACCTCTGGTGTCATATCACAGTTTTTGAACCCCCTGCACTGGGCAACCTTTCCTTTCCATTCCAGCGTATAAAATGGCTTTTCCGGCTCTGCTACCAAGCGGATGAAAAATATCATCGTTTCACCTTTCCTGACTTTTTCCGAATAAGTGCCAACACAATGGTGAAGGACTTCCCCCTCCGCCTTTAATTCCTCAATCTCCCTCGGAAGACGGATAAACAGGCTTCCTGCTCTCAAGTTCAGGGCTTCCACATCTGCCGTTTCTTCTTTCAGCTTCTTCAAAAGAATGTTAAACCGCTTCGCAGCTTCCCTTTCCTGCTTATCCTTAAATTTTTCATATTCCCGCATTCTTGCATCGTGGGCTCTTTTGAAATCTCTTGGAAACAGGTTAAATTCGTTGTGCATATCGTACCCCATTTTTTCTGTCCACTCTGCGTAATCAAAATAGTCGTGTTCATGTGAAATCTTCTGCTCCGATATGTACCTGGTAAGTTTATGCAGGGTTGTGTACTGCATGAAATCTCCGAATTTGCGATACATCCGGTAATGCCCACCATCTTTTATATAACGTAGCGTATTAAAATCGTCCCACGACAGCCCAGGCTTGTATTTTAATATCTCCAAATCCCTGAGTGATGGGTCTTTCAGCCTGCGTAACATATTATATTGGATCTTGTTGATTCCGAGCGTATCCAAAATACTGCGACCATTTGCCAATTCCGGCGCATTATGATCTTCCAGAAACTCTCGTGTCATTTTGTAAAATCCCACTTTCAGCATCTGCTCAAGAAATGGGCTTCTCCGGTATGCGTTGAAATACCAGTCAACGAACCATGGCTTTGATCCGCCCCTGCCATCATCCAGCACATGTTCCACATACAGGTCAATGGAACTGTATTTCATGCAGGTGCCCTCTACTGCCGCTTTCAGATCCTGGTTATAAAGCGCCACGCTTCTTGGCACGTCATACTCTGACGGCTGGAAATATCCCCAGTTCCTTCCTTTCGGATAGCACCAGCGTATCTCATAAGTGCTTTTAAAGCGGTACCACTCATAATCTTCTGCCTTTTCTGCGGTATGGATTGTCCGAAACATTTCCGTGCTGTCAACCTTCGGTTTATAGAAGTCTCCCCGAAAATCTCTTACATGGCGAAAATACCTTATAAGAACATCCTCGCCATCCTTTTGCAGAAGGACGCTCCATTTCACCGCCATCAACCCCTGCCGACCCATTCCAACGCTTTTGCACTGCAGATACGAATTGCACCAGGGGCATCTTACCGTCTTGTTATGCTTTACAATATCCCGGTCATTCCATATCGGGATTCCATCACCTATCAGATGCTTTTTCCCATCAATAATGAAGTGGTGCTTACATTTGGTGCAATATGCCGTTTTTTTCTGCAAGCTGTAAAATATATAATTTTCATCCTTGAACACGGTTTCCTCAACAAACATATTATAGTCACCCGGCAACTCCCCGAACTTTGCCATCCGGGCATCAATGCGGTCCTTTTCTTCCTGATGGCGCTTTGCCAGCCTCCGTTCCTTAATCTTTCCCTGATATTCATCCACAGCATCTGTTGGAAGCGCATAAGGATTTGGCCCTGCTATCCCCTGCCATTCCATCATTTTCTGATAAATAAGCTGCTGTTCATCTTCGCTTGCTATGCAGATATTCCCGCTGTTTCTCTGCCAATATATATATCCTGCAAGATAATCTAATGCTCCCGTCTTCCATCTGATTTTTTCCTGTGTCAGATCTTGTGAAATATAATCATTCTTCTGGCAGAACACCCGGAACGAAGCATTCAGATCCATCCCCTTCTTTTCTTTGCCGAAGAAATTCAAGATCAGGGTATCCGTGCCGTTCACAGTCGCCTGCTCAGCTGTTACCAGGTACTCCATATTCGGCACTAGCTTGGCAAATTGCATATGTGCCGCAGTGATTGTAGGCCTTGGAATCCGCGATAATGCTCTTTTATCCATGCGACTGCCCCCTACATCCCCATCATGGAGAACATATCAAGCTGCCCCTCCATATCTTTATTATTTTTCTTCGGTTTGGGCTGCTCTTTCGGCTTATCCTCCTTCTTTTCTGGTACCGGGGTTGCCATAGCCGGATTCTTTTTCGCTTTGGACGCCCTGTCAGCCGCCGCTTTTTTCTGCTTTTCTTTTCTCTCAGCCTCTTTCCTTGCCTTTTCCGCTTCCTCGGCCTTATCATCTTTGTGGTAATAATCCTCAGCCCATTCATAGACTTCACTATCACGGACAGCCGCCTTATTGCCGACCGCCTGTTTCCTGGCCTGTTCATAAATATAATCAACACATTTCTTCCAGGTTTTGTGTTCCTGTACCACATCCTGGGAGAGGCCTTCATCCTCCGCGCACCGTCCAAGCAGATATCCGATCACAGGCTCTGCAAAGCTCTTATCTTTGTCGCCTTTCAGCTCCTTCTCCAGCTTTTTCCTTGCCGCCTGCTTTGCAGAAATTTTTTCTTCCGTGTCAGTAGCCCTGGCCGGTCCATCACCGGCTTTATCATCTGCATTATCTTCGGGAGCATCACCGACAACATTCTCTTTATCCCCATCCGGTTCCGCAGCTTCCTCCGCATTAGAACAAAGGCTATCAGGATTTTCGTTTCCCGAATCTGCCGGAGGCTCCTCCTTTACCAGCCGCTCGTATTCTCTTTCAAGCCGCTTATTATCCACATCAAATAAGGTGTTGCCGTCCGCATCATAGAAAGCGGTTACCTCTCCACGCTTCAAAACTTTATATGTAACACCCTCCGAAACAATCTCTGCCTCCGCAGATTCCCCGGAATACGCCGTCCCCAAATAGTCACGGACCAGCCTTCCCCACATGATTCCATAAGCGCCGTCATTTTTGCTTACTTTCACCGCTTCAAAGTCTAAGATTTCTGGAATATCTGTAAAATGCACAATTTCAGTTTTCATAGCTTTCCGTGCTGTCTTCCATGTTTCAGACTGCAGTGCTTCTTTGTTCTGTTCTGATACTTCATTTCCACTAATCTTTTTGTTATCCATTGGGTACCTCCTTTTTGTCGAAATCGAAAAACATAAAAAAGCGCTCTTTTTCCACTGTTTTTTCCGTGGTTACGGTTCCACGAAACAATTCCTGCATTAAGATCCCGGTCCGCCGCATTTCCCATACCTGATGCATAAACAAAGGGGTTATCCAAACTTCTTTCCCATCGTTTTCCTCCGGGAACAGGACATGTCCTGTCGGCGGGTTTGTCAAGCTGTTCCCGACTATGATGTAGCCAGGACATCCCAAAAGGGAAAGCTGAATGTATGCCATCTTTGCAACTACACTGTCAATATCTTGACCTACAAATACGGCATGATAATGGTAATTGATTTCAGCCTCTTTCATTACATTAGCGGCGGCTATCAGCATAGCTCCGGCTCCAACGCATTGGTCACATACTGAAATATAACCCTTTTCTTCAATCTCTTTTTGGCAATCCTCCCCGATGGTCATCTTTGCCATAAGCTCCGATATGTGATAGGGGGTAAAGAACTGCCCATGCCAATGACTGCCAAGATTGAGGTTCATATAAAGCTGTCCAAGGAAATCCTGGTTCGGGTTTTCTTCCAGCGCCATAGTGACTATGCCAAACATTTGCGCTGGGATATCCACGCCGCCAAGGTTCTTAATTGACCTTTCATACTGTCTTTCCCGCCTTTCAAACGGTTCCTTCCTACGGTCAATCGCATTGCATATACTGCAGGCCATTACGGTCACTAAATCTTCCCATACCTGCCATGCACTCCGGGAATACGTCAACTGATTGAACAGCTTCAAAAATTCTTTGCCCCTCTCGTTGACCGTCCCGACATGTTTTACTTTCGCCACACAATCCCCACCTCCTAATTCAGCCGGTAATTCAGTTCTTTTCCATGCAGATGTATAATATTTCCCCGGCACATTTCAAGCAGCCGACTTCCGATCGCTTCGTCGAATTCAATCAGCTCATTTGGTGTTTTCTCGGTGCTGATGATGACAGGCAGATTGTTCATATACCGGTAATTCACAATCTCGTACATGATGTTGATATCCGCATCCGTCAGACGCCCTTTCAGCAGGTCATCTATGTACAGCACCCGCGCCAATGTATACTGGTTCAGTTCCCTGTTATAGACGGATTCATCAATGATATTCTGCTTGATCTTTGTGACGGCATTCCGGTATGCCATATAAATTACTGCTACTCCTTTTTTCATCAACGCCCCGCAGATTGCCGTTCCGAGGTGCGTCTTTCCTGCCCCTACCTGCCCCGTAAACATGATGGAATTGTACCTGTCATGCTCTGTAACCTCAAAATGCTCCACATACTGTATTGCTTTGCATTTAGCATTTATAAGCTGCTTATTTCCGCTGGGTGAAAAACAATCAGTAGAAAAATTATCAAAAGTCTTTTTCTGGAATTCCCCCGATATCCCACTGCGCCGCATCATCTCCCTTGACTGCCTGATCTCATAGCACTCACATCTACAGGCTACTTCATAACCGTTTTCATCTGTCTTAAAAATAAACCCTGTATCTTTGCATTTCCGGCATTCATATTCCGATTCTTGCTCTGGTTTTGGATTATATGGGCATCTCTGCCTAATCTTTCCGATCATCTTCTGGAATTCATCCACTCAAATCCCCCCTGTCCTCATTCGCCAACCTGTCAAATAAATCCTGGCTATACCCGTTTCCTGGCGTTCTCTGCAAATATGAGCTATTATTTACCGCTGCGCAATGTCCTTTATCCTGCTCTCTAGCCAGCCAGCCGCCTACAAACCTCCGGATTCCTTTCTTGGTTTTCCGCTTCCGGGGATTATCCTGGCACCAGCCCTTCATGTTCCTGAGTTCCTGCATAACGTCAACCGCAGGGTATAGCTCCATCCACCCATCCACGTCTGCCTGCATGATGGGGAATTCCTCACCGGTATTCAGCAAAAGCGTAATCACGGGCGGTGCTGGCGGCTCTGTAGCTGCTTGCAGCTCGGAGCATATATCCGGATTGGATTCCGATTCCGATTTGGATTCGGATTGGATTGGATTACGGACGCATTTGTTGTCAGATGCGTCTTTTTGCTGTCCGTTGCTGTCATTTGACAGCAATAGTTTACAGTCCTGTGAAAATTCTGGGTATTTGCTTTTCTGGTTACGGATTCTCTGGTGGTCCGCCCAAGTCACCAATTGCAGGTACGGTCTTCCCTGTGCCTCATACACTCTGACCAAGCCTACCGCCGACAACTTACTAAGCGCCCTGTCAATATCCTTTTCCGTAACATCTTTTAATGGGAAGCATGAGCCTTTAATAATCTTCGCCCTGCCGTCATACCTTCCAAAATCATCACAGATCACGATCAGCCTATAGAACAAAACTTCTTCAAACCAGGATAGGGAATCTATTTCTTCGCTTCTGCAAATACTTTCCTTCAATATCCTGTTAGGCATTCCATCACTCCTTCCATTCCCAGGGGCACAGAGGCCCCTGGTTCTTTTCCTAACAGATTACTTTGCTCCCATTCTCCGTCTTCACGACATCCAGGTTCTGTGGAAATCTGGCTTTCATCGTCGGGTCATGGGTGATCGCCATGATCTTAATCCCGGCATACCGCCGCTGAATGGTTTCGAGGGCGTCACAGTATGCCTGTATCCCATCAGCGTCAAGGAATGGCGGCTCGTCTATGAACAGCATCCCCAGCTGGATGCCGGCCGTGGAGGATTTTATTTCAGCAAGGGCCAATATTACAGACAGTGATGCCTTTACCTTTTCCCCGCCGGATTTTGAAAGATACGGCAGCGCCGACTTCCCATACTCTTCAATGAAAATATCCAGTGTGACGACTTCCTTTTTGGAATTGCCCTTCAACATCTTTTCTGTTTTAAAATCAATCCCCATTTTGCCCCCGGTCATCTGCCCCAGGATTGTGTTTGCAGTTGCGGTCAGCTTCGGGACGATCGTGCGGATGATCTGATGCGGGATGCCGTCCTGGCTGAACGCAGCTTTCAAAATGTCGTAATCTGCCGTTTCTTTAGCCGCATCACGCTCCTTTCCCTGCAACACATCAATTTCCGCTTTCAGCTTACCTATCTGCTCCATTTTCTGTGCCAGTGCCCCGACATTCATCTGGAGGATCTTAATCTCTCCCTCAATGCCTTCAAGCTGTGTATCCAGACGCCCGACTTCCGCCTGCTTCTCTGCAAGGCCCGTGGCCTTTAGGATTTCCTTGGAAAGCTCAAGCTGCTTTTCTGATAATTCAGCGTCCAGCTCTGTAATCTGCAGATCCAGTTCGCTAAGCCGCTGCGTGGCGTTTGCCAGCCTCTCCCGGATTACTGGCAATTGTTTCTCCTGTTCAATCCAGGGAGAGAGCATCTGCATTTCATCTGAGACCTTTTTGTTTTCGTCAAATGCGCCACGGTACTGCTCCAGCTCTTCCTTTGCCCTAGATGCCTCTGTATTCGCCTCTGCGAGCCTTTTTTCGATATCCGATATATTTGACCGGGCATTTTCGACAGAAGCCCGTACAAGGGCAATTTCACTTGCCTTCTTCCTTACCTGCTCTGCCTTTGCGACATAAGGAAGAAGTTCTGCACAAAGCCTTTCTGCTTCTGCCTTTTTTCCTGCGTCATACGGTATGCCGTCACGTTCGGATTCTGCCGCCGCCACTGAGGAAATATGCTGTGCAAGAATGTGTTCCAATTCTGCTTTTTTTGTCCGGTATTTCTCTTCCTCTTCCTGCAACATCCCCTTTGATGCTTTTGCCTTAGCCAAAAATTTACAGTCTGCTTTCTCGATGTCGATACACCCGCAGTCATCAGAGATGAGCGCAATATCCTTCCCAAGGAAATTCCGTGTCGATATGATCTGGCCATTATTTGCCTCGATTTCTCTTTCAATATCCCTCTGTGCCGCTTTTGCCGCCTGCACTCTCTGGTCGGCTTCCTGATAATTCAGCGCCAACGCCTGCATGCTATCCAGGGAAGACTTGGTATCCTGGTATTTCTCCGCATTCCGGAGTATCTCCGCATCACCAAATGTATCCTCATGCTCTGCAAGCCGGGCCTGTTCCCTCTGCAGCTTCGCTTTTGCTGTCGCAAGTTCTGATTCCAAGGCAGAAGCCCTTGTTATGGCCTTAGAGACTTCCAACTGTTTTGAGCCAAACAATGCAGCTTCTTCGATCAATTCACTTTTCCTTGCTTCCAGCGCCCGGTACCGTTCTGCCTTTTCCATGACTGTCTGCTCTGTATCAAGGATTGTCCGGCAATTCCTGATAATCTCCGCCTGGGCGCCCCTATTTTGCCCTGTAGCAGTCTTTTTCACTGTCAACGATGAAATAACCTCCGACAGCTTATTGCACCGTTCCTGGACCTCCTGCAAAGAAAGCAGCTCCAGCTTTCTTGCATCACGTTCCTTTGTAGTCTCCCTAGCTTTTTCCACCTTTGTCTGCAGATCCGCTTTTGCCTGCTCCATCTCTCCGGCCGGATTCCCATAGCTTTTAATAGTGGCGCTATGTATTCCAATTTCCTGTTTGAGTTCTTTGGTCTTTGCTTTATACTCTTTAAACTTATCCCACGCGAGCTTATTCATCGCCTCATACACGCCAAGGCCAAGCAGGTTCCCGAGGATAACCATTCGGTCTTCCTTCTGCGCCTGCAAGAACAGGCCGTACTGATCCTGCATGATCAGGGCGCAACTTTTGAACGTCAGGCTGTCCATACCAAGGATATTGATGATCTCCGCCTGCGTGTCTCGCTGTTTCTCCTTTGAGCGGTTGCGCCATTCCCCGTCTACCAGTTCTGACAGGTTCAGCGTCCCTTTCCCGGACCTTGCCCTCGTCCGTGTTACCCGGAAAACCTTATCCCCAATCCGGAAAGTGAAGATGATGGATCCGGACCTTGCCTTTTCATCATTCCTGATCCACCCGGTTAGTTCTCCTTCCCGCGGTTCCTCATAAAGGCAGTCAATGATCGCATCCATGAACAGGCTGCTTTTCCCGGCGCCGTTCTGGCCGTTGATCGTACAGAAGCTGATATCTTCAAAGCTGAAATGCTCTTCCGCATAATTGCGGTAATTCCTTACCTCGATCTCAACCGGCTCAAATGTCCCTGTGCCTGCTGACAGCGACATGCTCGCTTCTGCCTGGGCGATAACAGGCCGCGCCTTCAGCACAAGCTCCTGTATCTGCTCCTCCGTGTATTGTTTATCCGCCAAGTACTGCCGGAGGTTTTCTTCCGGATCCGTTGTGTTGGACAGATCGTTACGGTCTGCCGCTTCCTCTACCTTTTCAGGGAGTATCCCGGCCACATAGAACGCCCCATCATCATATAGGGCTTTTTCCAGAAGCGCCGTATTCAGAGCCTTGCTGTTTTCATAGGAGCATGTATAAAGTATCCTTACAATCCGATCCTGGACCCCGCCGTTATACCTCCACCAGTTAAATGCCACATCATCCAGGTTCCCAAGGTTGATCGCTGTAATGTCCGTATCTGTAAAGCGGAATGTAACAAATCCCCTGTAAGACGTCTGATGGAATGTCCTGCTCCATCCATCCGCCGAATATTCATGTATCCAGAACCCCCGTTCCTGCCCCTCGTCATTAAACGTCATGGAATTGATAGCCCCTGAATAATAGCAGTTCTCCACATTGGGCAGCTTCTGGGGGCGGTGGATATGCCCCATGGCAACCAGGTCAAAATCTGCGGCGATCAGGCACTCCGGCAGAAGGACCGGCTCAAACTGCGTCAGCATCATCACCTGCCCGCTCTCCGTATTGCACCCGGGGATAGTATAATGGGACATAAGGATGCTCCTTTTCCCAGGCTCACACTGCGCTTTCAGGCCAAGCACTGCATTCGCAAGCTCTTTTGTCAGGACTTCATGCTCTTCCTCTTTTCCAAGCCCTGGAAATTTTGCCCGGAACGTCCCCCGGTCGAATCCCGGAAGGACAGCAATATCAAACTGCTCTGTCTGTATTACCTGCGGCACAGTGACTATCTCCACATTCGGTACGAGCTCAAAATGGGCCTGCAGCTCCCCGAAGGCTTCGGCGCTGTCGTGGTTTGGCGTGCCGCGCATCACGACCACCTTTCCGCAGCATTTTGACAATCCCAATATGATATTCCGTGCCTGGAGCACTTCCTTGTGGCTCCTTCCCTGCCAGATCTCCGCCCGGTCGAATATATCGCCCGATACAAGCGCAAACTCCGGATTTTCTGTTTCTGCAACACGCACCATTTCTTCAAGACACTTCTGCGTGTCCAGGGAGCGGAGGTTAACCCCGTCCCTTTCCGGCCCCTTAAAGGAACCAATGTGCCAGTCCGCTGTATGTAAAATCTTCATGCAAAATCCCTCGCTTTCTTTGTTAATTTTTCTAATTGGGGATAAAGGAGATTGAATTGAATATCCGACATTCCGCAAAAGCCAATCCCATCACCTGTCCATACTTCTCCAACGATCAAGATATTTCCCGCGATCACATGGCCATGCCTATCTGTTTCATACAGATAGCTTCCAACCATGTTATCATCCAGGTCATGGTAAAGCCCCTCCTCGTCAATCAGCATGCTCACGCAGCTTCCCTTTTCCTTTCCAACTTTGTTTGAGCCTCCAAGCTCTTTATATAAGCGATTCGGCATTACATGCTCATACAATTCACAGCGCGGCCCTATCAGTTCCCGTAACGCATGATTCTGTACTGTATATGGGCCTTCTGGAAATTCATGGACAGAGATTTCATTATCTGTCGTTATCTTGATCAATTTCATCATTAACCTCCATTCTTTTCAAAAGCACGGCACAGGGTATCCCAACCGGCCACAATATTGTTTCAACCAAACCTCTGTATCCAAAGACCATTCTTCCTAAAATCCCAATCAACATATAGATTGCAAAACCAACTAATATTTCCATTATTTCCCCGCTCCTTTCTGGCATTTCATGCAGAGCGGCCGTCCAAACTTATTGATGGAATACCCATAGACTTTCTCGTTTATCTCTGCACCGCACCCGTCACAGAAATATCCTGCGCTGTCCTCCTGTTGTGGTGCTGTCTGTGACGCCTGCCCACTCCCATAATCTGGCTCTGCGTTCGGCGTATTCTGCTGGTATTCTCCGGTATAGCCATCTTCATCCGCAGGCATATCAGAAGCAAAAGCCGGATTCTCAAGATTATCTTCCGGGTCAAAAGCTTCATGGACCACATCCCCAAACAATGCCGAGGAACTTATTGCCGGCGCCGCCGATGCAGTGCCAAACATATTCCCCATAGAGTTCATCCCCTGCTGTAACATGGCCTGCCTTACATTTGCATCCGAGTAGTCCGGTGAGAATGTGACCGTAGGCACCGCAAACGGTTTCTGCAGTTCCTCGATCAAGTACGTCCCTTTTATCCCTAAAAGCGCCCGGATAACCCTGAGTATCGCCCCTGTCTGTGCTTTTTCGGATGCAGTCTTTCTGAGCAGTGTCATATTGACAAGGACGGAACGCTCAACATATTTCTCCCTGTCGCAGTCAGCGATCACATAATATTTCTCCGGTTTGTTCCACTGGTTCAGCTTTTCCGGGTCTTCCTTCCATTCCCCTTTGAACATATCTGCCGCAGCTTTAGCGGCTCTCCAATCATGGATACCCATAATGGATTTATCCATAAATTCAAGACGGTATTTCGCTTCTTCATCGTCCAAACAGATACGCTTCGTATCCGGATGCGTCTTAAATGTGCCGTCTGGAAGCCGTACTGCCCCAAAAGCTTTCCCAACATAAGTATTCGCATTTTCCCTGTAAACCGTCGTATGCTCCGGATGGAACTGGATGCCAGCCGCAGTCGCAAGCTTCATCAGAAGCGGCTTGGCCGGCGAAAAGACATCCTTATAAACAGGTTTTCCGTTCCTGTCTTCCCCTGTTTTGGTACTGCCAACTTTAAAAATATCACCGGATTTTTCCGAAGTATCGGCCACAACTTCCATAACCGTACATTTGTAAAATGGATTGATCTGCACTGATGTAGCTGCCGGTATCAGCAGATTGCAGTTTTGATATTTTGACTGGATTTCAGCCAATGTAGTAGAATTATTCATAGAAATTACCTCCATATTGTTTTTTATGCTTGATTTATAAAGCACTGCCTGTTACAATATGGGTATCCATTTGGGCGCTCTGGTCTTTGACCGAGTGCTCTTTTTCCATATTGCGCAGCGCCTCACATAAATCCATAGTAAATTTTGAAAAAGCGAGATTCCGTACATATTCCTCCGTGAGCTTAACCAGGTACCAGTGCTGGAGCACTACCGGGTTTTTCGTCTGCCGATAAATGTACGCCTGTTTATGTTTGGCATATCCCAATGCTTTCAGGAATTGGTCATCTGTAATCTCGCTTTTCAGCAGTTCTTCCACTTCGCCTTTTTTTACAATGTCGCTCATAGTCCAATTCCTCCAACGCTTCAAATAAACAGTGTATTGATTTCCATGCCGCCAGGTATGTGATAAGGATCAGGCAGTATTCGCCGCCGATCGCCCGGTATCCCCTTTCCAGATAAGCCGCATGGATGGCCCAGCACCCTATGGAAAATGTGACCGCAAGGGCATATGCCGCTTCCGCCAGTTCCCTGGCCAATTTCTGCCTAAACACATCTAATCCTCTCTTTCCCTGTAAAAATAGTGCTTCCCATGTTGGAACAGGAATTCAAGGTTTTCACTGTGCCAGGTTGATTCACTCTTGCTCTCAAAATATGTAGCTCCCTGGCTTTCATCCCACCGGCCGAACTCTATCATTTCAAGGGCATCCCAGCAGTCCCTGTCCGGCTTTACCCTGTCAAACCGCCCATTGGCAATAGGGCTGAACTGCCCCGACTGGAAAATCACCGCTTCAATGCTGTCCGGGAACCGATCATCCGATACCCGGTTCAGGACCACCCGCATCACAAGCGCCTTCCCCTCGGTATCCTCAGATTCCGCCTCTGCCATCGCTATCCGGGCAAGAAGGTATTCCTCTGATTCTGTACAGGCAATTCTGTTAAACTCAGCCTCTATTTGAGCCCCATCCCTGCTTGCCGGACCAGGAACAGCGACAGCGACAATTTCACTGTTTGGGATAACCTTTGCCGGCTCATTCCCCGGTATGCTCGCCAAAGCCGCAACCGATAAAACCATAAATCCTGCAACTGAAGCTGCGCTAAACAAAAGCTTTGCTCTCATAGCCATCCTCCCCACCGTCAAATGCAAAAGCAAACTGCCCGGCTCCCGGCTCCATTTTCAGATGGCTTCTGAAAAAATCCTGCTTCTGCTCTTTTTCTCTCTTACAATCGCATTTCTCCCCCGGATCCAGGTTACAGCCACAGTCCGGGCAAACTCTGTAATATGCCATGCCACACCTCCTATTCTTCAATCATGCACCGCTCCAAAAAATATTTCCGCGGCACCTTGCCTTGTGGGTATGCCGGTGTCAGCTTCCCATCTTCAATCAGTTCCTGTCTCAGCTGCCTTATCAGCCCATACGCTTTATTCTTCTTGCATCCGAGATAACCCATGACTTCTGTAACCCCAAAATAATATTTCCCTGACACGGATGTTACGCCTGGCGCCGTCGATGCTCCCATGCTATGCACCTCCCTTTAAAATATCTATCTTATCTTTGCCAGTGAAAGGGTTTGTACCAATGCTACCTTTATGAATATCACACAGATTAAAAGTGTATTCTTGTGGAGCGGTTCCACACCATGTTGCAATACTTGTTACCTCTTTATCCCCATGTATATACAGATAGTTTCCTATTGCATTATGTATCTCACTGAGTTTCGCCATTTGGTTTCACCTCCTTTTATAAATCTAGCCTTAGCCATCTAATGGCTTCCTCCAATGTGCCGGCAACCGGGCGGATAAAGTTCTTCGTCCATTTTGACACATCAGCAAATGACATATTCTTTTCAAAGACATCCTCGAAACAATACTGCACTTTGACATATGCCTCTGCCAGATTTTCGTCTTTCATGTAATGCAGTAAGTCCTTTGGATGGCAAAAATCTCCAAACGGAGTTTTAATTACCAACATGACTGTCATATCCTCCTGACTGCTCTGTGCATATATTCGATTCAGATTCCGACTTGGATTACGATTCGGATTGGATTACGGATGCACTTGCCAGCACTTGCTGTCAAATGTCCGCAAATTGCAGATAAAATTTGCCTCTCTTTGCCAATTACACCGCCAGATTATCCTTGCTTTGCACTCGATCCAATGATGCCGCCGGCCTTCGCAAGCAGTTTACCTACAGATTTTTCTTAACCCAGATTTTCAGGCTTTGTGCCACCTGCTCCAGTTCATCCAATGTTCCAAGAATCTTATCTAATTGTGGTTTTTCTGAATCATCAATCACGCCATCCTCTGTTATATCCAGCAAAAGCTCTTTAGTTTCTCCAAGCTTGCGGAATGTAGAAAGCGCCTTGATTGAAATACGGTCTAAATCTGCAAGATCTGCTTTTGGCATGTCCTTACCGAGAGGACACATGCTTGTGCAATAATGATTCTCCAGTTCCGGCGCATTGTATAAATCAGCCATAAGACGAATTTCTTCTGGATATGGATTGATAATGCTGCTTTCAATCCTGTAGAGTCTGCCCCTGTCTATGGACATGATATCTGCAGCTCCTTCCCGGCTACTCAGCTGTTCATTGTGCTTTGCAGCCTCACAACGTGCTTTATAAAATACGTTGGAACTGGTTTTCGCTGTTATATTTGCCATTTTCATCTTCACCTCCATAACATATAATTGAATTATATTTCATTTTGAAATGTTGAAAGGCAAGCAAAATCATCTAATGACATACCTAAAGCATCTGCTAATTTTTTTGCCATAGATAAATTTGGTCTTCTGGATCCATTTTCATATTGTGAAATGGTCGTTTGCTTTAATCCGACGCAGTTAGCGAGTTCTGTCTGAGATAATCCTTTTTGTTCTCTGAACTCTTTAAGTGTCATATTTTCGCCTCCTTATTTCGTTATGAAATATATATTATAGCATTACGAAATATTTGTCAATAGTTTTTGGTGAAAATATTTCGTTTTGCAATTAGAAGTCATTTCGATATGTGATATAATATTTATAAGGAGGTACAGTAATGATAGGCAAACAGCTAAAATATTTACGAGAATTAAAGAGAAAAAGCCAACAAGAAGTTTGTTCCATTTTAAATATAGAACAAAGCACTTTAGCAAACTACGAAAACGATAAACGTGTACCCAAGATTGACATACTAATCAAATTAGCCGAATACTATAACGTTTCAGTCGATTGCCTACTTGGTTTAAAGAAAATTGGCTCATGCGGAAATTGTGATAACTATTTTTATGAGGATGGCACAGCCAATTGGAATATCAAACAGAAAGCAGCAGAAAAAGGACTTTCTTATGAAGAAGTTTTGGACAGAACATGCATAAACGAAGATAGGTTTAATTTGCTTTGGTATGGAAATGTACAACCTGTTGCCGAAGAGCTAATACGTTTTTCAGAAGTCCTTGATGTTTCCATTGATTTTTTATTAGATAACTCACAAAGGGAGCAAATGACAGCAGAAGAAGAAATTATACTTTTATTCTATAAAAAATTTCCCACAGAAGTTATGGAATTATTGCACTCGTTCTGTTCTCTTTCCAAAAAGGATAGGACTAGAATACTCGGTAAATGCTTTGATTTAGAAAGGGAATCCGAATCTGTTGCAGCAGATTCAATGCCGCTGAAGAAGACAGGAACCGACAACCCAAAATAATACCCTTCGTGTGGTACCGAAGGGGCAAACACATATAAAGACATCAACTGTACAAAGGCAAGAAAGGAAATGTAAACTAATGAAAAAGAAGATTTTAACTGTATTGTTTTTGCTAACAATGACATTAACTGCCTGTGGAGGAAATTCTGGCGATCCAATACAAGAAACCTCAGAAGAACAGGAAGCCAAAGAGCCTACAGATTTAACTGGCACATGGAAATCACAAGATAACAATGGAGCTTACATGGAAGCCGTCATTTCAGAAAATTCTATAGAGATTAATTGGATATCTGATGGGGGAAAGACGAAGTCTATATACTGGGTTGGAACCTACACTGCTCCTACAGAGTTTGTAGAAGAATACAGTTGGACATCAGAACGTGACAAGGAAAAAACTGATTCTGCTCTCCTTGCATCTACAGATGACACAAAAGATTTTTTATACAGCAATGAAAAAATCAGTTATGAGGCATCCGCTATGGGCACAACAACCACTGTAGAGCTTACAAAAGAATAATACTCTTTGTATGTGCCGAAAGAACCATGTCCCAAAAGGAAGTGATGCATGATGCCGGCCTATAAATATACCCTAAAAGATGGGAAGACCATACGGTGGCGGGCAAAATTCTATGTGACCGACTGGACCGGCGCCAGGAAACAGATATGCAAAAGGGGATTCAAAACACAGAGGGAGGCCAAAGAGTATGAGCGCCTATACCTGGATCAGCAGAGCAACACCAGCGATATACTCTTTTCTTCCCTTGTTGAAAACTATATGGAAGACATGTCGCACAGGCTGAAACCTACCACAATGGAAAATAAGCAATTTATCATAAGTGGCAAGCTGCTCCCATATTTCGGCAGATTGCGGGTATGCGACATTGATACGATCAAGATACGGAAATGGCAGAACGAATTGATCTCATACCGGGATGAAAATGGAAAGCCATTTTCACAGACATACCTCAAGACCGTCAATAACCAATTGTCGGCTCTGATGAACTATGCCGTATCCCATTACCGGCTCTCCCAGAATCCATGTAAGGCTGCCGGCAGCATGGGGCGGAGCAACGCTGAGGAAATGAATATCTGGACACAGGAACAATATGAGCGGTTTTCCAGCGCCATACAGAAATCTTCCGTAAAGCTGGCCTTTGATGTGCTGTTCTATACCGGGATGCGCTCCGGGGAACTGCTGGCCCTTACCCCTGCAGATATCCTCCCTTCAAAGCGGATAGATATAAATAAGAGTTATGCCAAGGTAAAAGGGGAAGAATTGTTCCTAGAGCCAAAGACGCCCAAAGCCAAACGCTGCATATCCATACCCGGATTCCTTTATAAGGATATCCAGGCATATGTGGCAAAGCTATACGGGATTGAAAAAGGGGATCGGATATTTTACTTTACAAAATCTGCCCTGGATAAGGAGATAAAGAGGATTGCAGGAAAGGCCGGGCTTCCACCCATAAGGGTCCACGATCTCAGGCACTCCCACGCCAGTATGCTGATCAACCTGGGCTTCTCCGCACTGGAGATCGCAGACCGGCTGGGGCATGAATCCGTGAAGACCACATTAGACACCTATTCTCACCTTTACCCGGACAAGGACCAACAGTTGGCGGACCGGCTGGATCAGTTCCGGCTGGCAGATCCGGAGGGAAAAGAAACCCCTTGAACTTTTGAACTGCTTATGGTATTCTTTAGATAGAAAGAGGCACCTGCTGGTAACAGGCGCCCCATAGGAGCCCCACTCCAAAGGTGGAGTATCCCAAGTGTGGTTCTTACCTCTCAGTGAGAGGCGCCCATCCTGGTTGCAACAGGGTGGGCATTATTTTTTTCGCTTGTGATCCTTGTCTCTGTCGAGAAAGGCAAGCAACGCTATAACAAAACTACCGAAGGCAATCAGCAAGCCGATCACCCCTATAAATATCAAAATGATATCCGCAGCTGTCATTGGCGCCACCTCCCTTCCTATGTATTCCGGCAAGCCGGTCATTGGCTCGGGAGGCTACCACCCCTGTCATGGGTTCCATGAATGGATTCTACCATATTCCGACAGGAATTTCAACCGTACCCATTTTGAGGTAATAAAAGTACGAACCCATTTTCCGAGTGTCATTTTAGTGTCACGGAACAAAAAGAAAGACCGGAAAGCCCTTATTTTACAGGCTTTCCAGTCTAAATGTCCGCTATTCAAGTTCTATCGTCCCCGGTGGCTTACTCGTCAGATCATACAGCACCCGGTTAACCCCTTTAACTTCATTGATAATCCTGCTCATCACCTTGTTAAGCACTTCATAGGGCACTTCCGCCGCCTCTGCCGTCATAAAGTCTATCGTATTCACCGCCCGCAGCGCCACCGCATAGTCATAAGTCCTTTCATCGCCCATAACTCCCACGCTCTGCATATTGGTAAGCGCTGCAAAATACTGGCCAATCCCTCTTGCCAGTCCGGCTTTCTCTATCTCTTCCCGATAAATGGCATCGGCGTCCTGCACAATCCGGACTTTCTCAGCGGTCACCTCGCCGATGATCCGGACGCCAAGCCCCGGGCCCGGGAATGGCTGGCGGTACACAAGGTACTCCGGAATCCCAAGCTCCAGCCCGGCTTTCCGCACCTCGTCTTTAAACAGGTCGCGCAGCGGTTCGATGATCTCCTTAAAATCCACGTAATCTGGCAGGCCGCCTACATTGTGGTGGGATTTTATCACCGCCGACTCTCCGCCAAGGCCGCTTTCCACCACATCTGGATAGATCGTTCCCTGCACGAGGAAATCCACGGCTCCGATTTTTTTCGCCTCTTCCTCGAATACGCGGATAAATTCCTCGCCGATGATTTTCCTCTTTTTCTCCGGCTCGCTCACGCCTGCAAGCTTATCGTAAAATCTCTGCTGGGCGTTGACGCGGATGAAGTTTAAGTCATAGGAGCCTGACGGCCCGAAGACTGCCTCCACCTCGTCTCCCTCATTTTTGCGGAGCAGGCCGTGGTCTACGAATACGCAGGTGAGCTGTCCACCTACTGCCTTTGACAAAAGCACTGCCGCTACTGAAGAGTCAACGCCCCCCGACAGCGCGCAAAGCACCTTGCCGCCTCCTACTCTTTCCCGAATCTGCCGGATGGATTCTTCCACAAAAGAGTCCATCCTCCAGTCTCCGGCGCATCCGCAGATATTTCTCACGAAATTGGACAGCATCTTTGTTCCTTCTGCCGTGTGGAGCACCTCCGGATGGAACTGGATAGCGTACAGTTTTTCCTCTTCGTTTTCTGCTGCCGCCACCGGACAGTCCGCAGTATGGGCGGTAATCTCAAATCCGGGGGCTGTCCTGGATATCGCGTCGAAATGGCTCATCCAGCAGATTGTCTTTTTCTGCACATTTCCAAATATCTTTGACTGAACTTTATCAATCAATACTTCTGTCTTTCCGTATTCCCTTACGTCTGCCCGGGCCACCGCTCCGCCAAGAACGTGCGTCATAAGCTGCGCGCCGTAGCACAATCCCAGCACCGGGATTCCCAGCTTAAAAAGCTCCTCAGAATATGTCGGCGCGCCCGGCTCATAGCAGCTGTTTGGCCCTCCCGTCAGGATGATTCCCTTCGGGTTCATTGCCTTTATCTTTTCTATATCTGTCTTGTAGGAATATATCTCGCAATATACGTTACATTCACGGACGCGTCTTGCCACAAGCTGGTTGTACTGCCCGCCGAAGTCAAGAACAATCACTAACTCTCTCTTCACCTGAAAACTCCTCTCTCCTGCTTTACTTACAACGTCTATTTTAATTTTTGGACAAAGTCCGCCAGCACCTCGGATATCTTAATCTGCTGGGGGCATACCGCCTCGCAGCTTTGGCATCCCACGCATGCGCCCGGGCGGTGCTCCTCCGGGATTGCCTCAATCGTCATCGGGGCAATAAATCCCCCGCCTGTAAAGACATGTTCATTATATAGCTTAAGCATTGCCGGGATGTCAATTCCCTGCGGACAGTGGCTGGTACAATAGCGGCATGCCGTACATGGTACGCCATTTATCATATTATCTGCAATATCCAGCAGTCTTTCCATCTCTGCATCATTCAGAGGCTTTTCTTCCTCAAAAGTGCGGATGTTCTCCTCAAGCTGCCCCATGGTGGACATGCCGGACAGGATCATCTTTACCTCCGGAAGAGACTGCAGGAAACGAAACGCCCACGCAGGAATCTTTTCTTCCGGCCGAAGTTCTTTAAGCGCCGCCTCGTCCTCAGATGAAAGCGCGGCAAGCTTTCCGCCCCGCAGCGGCTCCATCACCCACACTGGAATCCCATATTCTTTCAAAAGCTCTGCCTTTTTCTTTGCATCCTGAAAATCCCAGTCTATGTAGTTAATCTGGAGCTGGCAGAATTCCATCTTCTCCCCGTATGCCTCCAGAAACCGTTTCATTGTATCATAACCTCCGTGAGCGGAAAATCCCAGATGCCGGATGCGCCCGTTTTCCTTCTGTTTCAGCAGGTATTCATAGATTCCGTACTTGCTGTCCAGATACGCATCGATATTCATCTCGCATACATTGTGGAACAGATAGAAGTCAAAATAACCGACGCGGCATTTTTCCAGCTGTCTCTCGAAAATTTCTTCTGCTTTCGGCATATTTGTAAGATCGTATCCCGGAAACTTGGATGCCAGATAAAAGCTCTCCCGGGGATATTTCTCCAAAATCTTTCCCATGGCCGTCTCGGAATTTCCCCCGTGATATCCCCATGCTGTGTCAAAATAATTGATCCCTCGGCTGACGGCATATTCCACCATCTCAGCTGCCGACGCCTCATCTATTATCCCGTCATCGTTACCGACAACCGGGAGCCTCATGCATCCCAAGCCAAGCGCAGACAATTTTAAATCCTGAAACTCTTTATAAACCATATTCGTCCTCCTTTTTGAACCGCCATCTTGGCGCCCCACAGATTCATGTCACAAAAAAATCTCCTCAGCGGTATTATACGCCAAGGAGACTTTTTGCTCAAGCATTTCCTGCTTTATTTATTATTCTGACTGTCCTATGCTGCCACATATTGTGCGATGTCTTCAAACAAAGCATCACAATTTTCGTCATACACCTTCAGTTCAATCTTCCGTTCGAGTCCAAGATTAAGAATGCCAAACAGAGATTTCGCGTCAACGGTATAATGACCACGCCTCATATCCATGTTAAATGGATAGTTCTCGACTTTTTTTACAAAGTCTAACATGTCACTTACACTTCGAAAGATGACTGTTTTTGTTCTCATTGCTTATCACTCCTTTTCTTGAAAGGCATATTACCATAAAGTTTCCATGGATAAAAGAGGAAAAATGTAAAAATTTATGGCAAAAAAGCATACGGTTATTCAGGTCTTCTCATCCTCTCTACGATACTGTTTGTGCACATTTTTCCATAGTATACTGCCGGCACGGACAGTACCACGAAGAGCAGCACCGGTATGCACAGGCCAATCGGCAGGACGGTAAGTTTCCATTTAAAAAAGAAATATGCCTCTCCGATTGCGCGCACCGCAGTTGCGCTGGTGACGCACCCCATAATGAGCGATACGCCGCCTGCCAGAGCAGCATAATACGCTCCTTCAAAACAGAGCATCCTCCTCAGCTGCTTTCCTGTCATCCCGACTGCTTCCATCATGGCAAATTCCTGTTTTCTCGACAGAATGGAAGTTATCATCGTATTGATAAAATTCAGGATTCCGATTAGGGCCAGGATCAGGGAAAGCAATCCCCCAACCATTATATACATGTTTTTTGTCGATTCAAATTCTTTTTCAATCTGTGCCCTGGAATTGTATTTAAGGTTCGGCTCCACATTTTCGCAGTAATCGGAAATCCATGTTTCTGTCTCTTTCTCATATTCAGGTTTCACATTGAAGATTTTCCGCATCGGACGGCATTTCCCGAAAAGACCCAGGAACTCGTCCTCCGGCAGCAAAATATTGCACTCCACCATCCCATAAGTCTGGAGCTGGCACGCTGTCGGCAGTTCTGCAAGCGCCAGCACTTCGTATTCCTTTTCCTTTCCTTTTGCATCGTAAAGAGTGATCTTCTCCCCCGGCTCAAAGAAATGTATCATCTCCCCCTCCCCTGTCGGGGAGCAGCCGTTGACCAGCACATATTTTCCCGTCCGAAATTTCTCCCAGATATCTTTTTCCTCTGCATCTTCCAAAGGCTCGATTTCCCTGGCAGCCATCTCACTGATACCGTATATCTTCCCGTCCATCCAGCGTCCGTCCTGCATCTGTTTTATATATTGCTCCATGCTCCCGGCATTTCCAAGCCTCATTTCTATTAAACTCCTAAAATCAGGATTTTCAAAAATCCGTTCATTGATACGTGAAAAATCTGTTTCGTTCAGCATTATGTTATCATTTTTGATATAGATATTCCCGATGTCTTCTATTCCTTTCCGCTCATTAAGAGCCTCCTCAAATTCTTCCGTCACACCGTCCAATATAACGGAATCAAAATCAACAGACATGTTACCAACTGTTGCATCCGCCACTGAAAAATCGCTGACTGCCATATACGATATATATCTTTCCATGTCAAAGCCCATTACCAGGCTGTATACGCTGTTCAGCAGGATAAATGCAAGTGACAGCGACAAAATGACGACTATCACCTTTTTCTTATTCCGCTTTATATTCTGAAACGCCATTTCTCTCGGCGACACATGCCTTGTCTTTTTTTCTTTTCCGGCACGTCTCTTTCCCGCACCGTCTTTGCCTGCCGCCTGCTGCCCCTCTGTAGACCGTACTGCCTCTATCGGCGACACTTTCGAGACCACACGGCATGGCTTTGCACAGCTGATATACACTGTCATAAAAGAAAAACATGCCGCCCCGGCAAATATCCATACGCTGAGCTCCACATCTGTGCCGATCTTTGAAGAACCGAATGTCAGCTCCCTCATCAATATGGGCAGAATGATTTTTCCCACTGCCACGCCTCCTAAAAGCCCTATGGGAATGCCGTAAAGCGAGAGCATATATGCCTGCCGCCGGACAATTTTCTTAAGCTGCTTTCCCGTGGTTCCTACGGTTTTTAAAAGACCGTAATACCTGATATCCTGAAATACGCTGATATAAAATATATTGTAGATGATCAGATACCCTGACATCAGGATGATCAGTAAAAGGACTCCGGTAAATATCAACGTCTCAGAATCAACTTCCATACTCATATACGCCCAGTTCACACCCGTATCAACTGTTTCCGGGAACCCGCACCGCACAGCCAGATCCCTTGCCTGCTTTTCCAGGTTCATGCTTATCCGAAAATTAAAATCCGCCATGATGCGCCCGGCATAGCCCGTACTGTCCACCCACCCGTCCATCGCGCTTTCCGTAGGCGTAGGCGCCGTTTCATCTGCGTATTTTCTGGATACCGCCGCCATCTGCGCCTGCGAGATTTTGTCACCCTTATAATAGCCGCACAAGGTAAAGACCTCATCCCGCTTTACACCTCCGATGTCCAATGCCAGCGGAACCCTTGCCCCGATTTCACAGGGAATTCCCAAAGCCTCAAGCACAAGGTCGCTCAGGACAATCTCATCCCTCTCTTCAGGCATATGTCCTTTCTCCGGATAGCAGAAACTCCATTTTGCATCCTGATCCTCAAAGAAACATACCTCTGTCCTCAGCTTGTTAAGCTCCTTATTTACTGCCTCCGCAACTACCTTCCGGCAAGAAACCTCTTTTATCTTTTTATCCTTTTTTACAATGTCATATTCTGCCTGAGTCAGATACTTGAACCCGGCATGGCTGCTTGTTCCCACGTGGCGCATTGTGGATTTCTGCTGTTTATCCATAATGCTGCCGCCGACTGTGAATACCGTAGTAAAAAGCAGAGACGTCAGCGCGATTGCCAGTACCGCAATCACATTTTTCCCTTTTGCCGACTGTCTCGTGCGGTCTGCAATTCGGCGGATAACCTTTTGATTTCCCACCTTACGCATACGCCTCACCGCCTCCCACGATCTTCCCGTCCTCGATGCGGATGATCCGGTCTGCCAGCTGGGCGATTTCTTCATTGTGCGTGATCATGACGATGGTCTGCCCAAAGCGCGCTCCCGTCACTTTCAAAAGGCTCAGAACATCCTGGCTTGTTCTGGAATCCAGATTGCCTGTAGGCTCATCCGCCAGCAGGATAGCAGGCTTTGCCGCCAGCGCCCTGGCGATGGCAACCCTCTGCTGCTGCCCTCCGGACAGTTGGCTTGGGAGGCTGTTAAGCTTTTCTGAAAGACCCAGGCTTTTGATGACCCTGCCTACATACTCTTCGTCCGCCGCATTCCCATCAAGCTCTATCGGCAGCACAATATTCTCATAGACGTTCAGCACCGGAACCAGATTAAAGCTCTGGAATACAAATCCAATCTTTCTCCTCCTAAAAATGCACAATGCATCCCCCTTAAGCTCCGAGATATCCTTATCATCTACAAGAACCTTTCCTTCCGTGGGCTTATCAAGGCCTCCCAGCATATGAAGGAGCGTAGATTTCCCGCTTCCGCTGGTTCCCACAATCGCAGCAAACTCTCCTCTTTCCACTTGAAGGTTCACTCCGTCCAGCGCTTTTACCTGATTGTTCCCTGCCCCATAATATTTTTTCAGATTTTCTGCACACAGCACTTTCATGTCAGCCACATCCTTTCCAAATATACTTCTTATTTTTATGACATCATTGTACCGCATGTTTCTTTCCAAATAATTTCTTAAATCTAACAGCTTTGAAAGATTTCAGTTCCTTGGGATAAACAGTGTAAATTCCGCTCCGTTCCCTTCTTTTGACCGCACCTTTATATAACCTTTTTCTTTTTTCAATATCTCTCTTGCCAGATACAGCCCAATCCCTACGCCGTCTTCCTGCTGTACCCGCCTTGAACGGTAAAACCTCCCGAATATCTTCGGAATCTCTTCTTCCCTGATGCCCATTCCTTCATCCCTGACGGAAATACCAGTATACATCTCATATTCTGTCACAAAGATATCCACGCTGCTGCCCTCCGGAGAATACTTCACTGCATTGTCAAGCACATTTTCAAGCGCCTCTCTCGTCCATTTTTTATCATAGACGGCATTCCCCGCCTCCTCACAGCAAAGCCTTACATCTATCCCCTTTTCTTCTGCCTTCGGCCGCGTATTAAAAACGGCCTCCCTTACAAGCTCCAAAACCGGCTGGCACGCCGGTTTCACCTCCACGATATTGCTCTCAAGCCTTGACATCTTCGTGAGGGATTGGATGAGGAAGTCAAGTTTTTCCGTCTGCCTGCACAGCTCGTCAGCCATCTTGAGGCTCTGCTGTGCATCGTCTGGCGAGCGGAACCCGGATTCTGCTTTCTCCCTGAGCAGCGCCGCATAAAGCTTGATATTTGCCATGGGCGTTTTAGTCTGATGGGAAATGTCCGACACCAGGCTTTTGATGTTTTCTTTTTCTTTTTCCAGATTTTCCTTTGAAAGCACGGAGGTTTCCAAAAAGTTTTTCCACTTTGCCTCCAGCTTGGACAATTTTGTTTCATCATAATCTGATTCCTGGAAACTGCCTGTATTTGCCGCATCAAGCATCTGTTCCAGCCGTTCTAAAGTCTTATTCCCAAACATAGCTCTCTCCGTATGCCCTCTTTGTTTACTGCAACGCTATCTCTTTACATCTGTTTTTTCCACATATATCCCTGCCCGTATACTGTCTGTATATAGGACGCGGCATCTTCTTTATCCGCAAGTTTTCCCCTCAGCCTGTTCACTGTGACGGAGAGGGCATTTTCATCCACATATTCCCCGCCGTCGCTCCACAGCCTGTCCACGAGAATGTCACGGGTAAGAATCCTCCCCCGGTTCTCCACCAGCAGGCGCAAAAGCCTCTGCTCATTCACGCTGAGAGAAATATCCTTTCCTCCTTTGCTGAAAGCAAGCCTCTCAAAGTCAAAGAAAAACATATCTTCCTCATAAGTATTTTCTCCCCGTACATGTCCGGGCATGCTTTCCGCTCTCCTTATGAGCGCCTTGATCCTAGCTCTTAAGACTGCAAGGCTGAATGGCTTTGTCACATAGTCGTCCGCCCCAAGCGTAAGCCCTCTCACCTCGTCTGTCTCCATGTCATTGGCCGTCAGTATAAGCACCGGAATCTGCGAGCTATCCCTTACCCAGGCTAGGTAATCATATCCGCTCCCATCCGGCAGGTTAACATCCAAAATGATAATCTCCGGATTGCTATCTTCAAACATTTCCTTTGCGCTTTTTATATCTCCGCTCTGCAAAAACTCCATCCCCGGCTCGCTAAGCGCCAGCATGATGCCTTCGCTCAGAGCCCGGTCATCCTCTACAATCTGTATCGTCAGCACAACTGTCTTCCTCCGCTAATCTTCCCCGCACTTTTTCCTCACAATGATATTCACCCACGGTTTCTCCTTATAATCCGGCCGCGCGTCCTCCGTCTCAAAGCTCTCCACAAGCGCAAACAGCCCATCCCGCAGAAATACATCCTCAAGCTCCCCAAGCCGGTAATCATTAAAAAACCGCCCGAGCCTCTCTTCCTCCCCGCCGCCATACTTAAAAGACGCGTACATCACCCCACCGGTCTTTAAGGCTCTGTGAAAGTTCCCAAGCACTGCCGGAAGTTCGCTCCTCGACACATGGAGCAGAGACGCGCAGGCCCATATGCCGTCAAAGCGCTCCCGCCACGTCATCTCCTCAAACCGCATGCACTCTGCCGGCCGGCCAATCTGCTTTGCCGCCACCCGGCACATCTCTTCTGACGCATCTACCGCGCATACCTGATAACCCTTCTCCATAAAAATTCTGCTGTCGCGCCCGCTGCCGCATCCCGCATCCAAAATCAGGGAATGAGCCGGCAAGTGTTTCAGGAAAGCGTTCTGGCAGAAACTCATATCCGCACCCACCGTTCTCTCGGCAAACTGCTCTGCATACTGATTATAATACCCTATTGTTTGCTCCTTTAATCCAGGCTCTTTCTTTTGCCCTGACATCTTATTCAGCCTCCATTACAGCAGATAATTATTCTCTTTATCAGCCACCTGCAAAGCCGCAAGCGTATATGTTGCAAATCCCTCTGCCACAAGCGGCTCCTGCTTACACAAAGCCTCTGCCTCCTCATAGCTTTCCGTCTTAAAAACAACCATCCCCGCTACCCCTGGATAGCCCTTAAAGGGCCCGCAAAGCTCAATCTTCCCCTCTGCATCCAGATTCCTCAAGTTCTCCACATGCCTTGTAATTACCGCTTTCGTAACCTTGTTATAAGTTTTCCCTTTCTTAATCATCATCACATACAGCCATTTTTCCATAGTTACCTCCAATTGAATCATGTGTTAATCAGGAGTAGATATCCACAATATCCGCAGCCCTTTCCCTAAGCATAGCCCGTGCCGCCTCCGGCTCCACGATCTCCACGTACTTTCCAAAAGACAAGAGATAATGGATTGTCCAGTTATTAAGCTCCAGTTGGACTGTGACATAATAATTGCCGTCATCACCCAAGCTGATCTGATTTTCCTCAAATTCATCACACAGCCTATGTGTAATCTCTGGGGAAAACTTCAGCTTTAAATTCGGAAAATTACATTTTTCTCTGCATTCAGACGGCACGAAATCCTCCGGCGGCAGCTCCCGCTCAAAAACCTCCGGCAAAATCCGAAGACGTTTCATCCTGGACAGACGGAAAAACCTGACCTCTTCCCTGCATCTGCAAAATCCCGCAATATACCAGGCATGTGACTTAAACACCAGCCGCAGCGGCTCTACAGCTCTCTCCGATGTTCGCAGCTCAGAATTAAAATAATCAAACACGATCACATGCTTACCCAGTATGGCATGCTGCAATTCAGAAATCTTAATCTTCTCTTTATTATCACTGCCCCAATAAGAAAAGTCAACCTCCAGCCACCTCGGCTCCACGGCATTTCTGAACACTGCGCCGATTTTGCTTAAAGCCTTCTCAGCGTCAGGATACTCCGTCGCCTGTAAGATCTGCAAGCCCTGGCAGACCCGCTGCCGCTCCTCCTCAGAAAGAAGAGATTTGTCAATGGCATAACCATCCATCAAAGATATTCCCCCGCCGGACCCCTTTTCTGTCATTATAGGAATCCCGGCAAGGGTCAAAGTATTGATATCGCGGTATACCGTCCTGGTTGATACATGAAAATAATCAGCTAATTCCCTCGCCGTAACATGCCCATGGCTGACGATATAAAAAATCATCTGAACCAAACGCTCAATCTGCATTGCGTCCACTCCTTCTGTTACAAATCAATAATAGCACAATTAATATGACATATAGCTGTCTCATTTCCTAATTATTTTTATAATATAACGCATACCGGCAATCTTTTCAATTCAATCCCTTCCCTGTCAGATGGAAATGCATCTCGTACCCTCACTATATAGAATCTCCCCCGAAAAAACAATAACTGCCGTACCATGTTGCAGGTAACGGCAGCTAAGATGCATTTTTTAGTATTTAACTTATCCCGAATATCTTCCTTCCGCCAACATATTTCGCCGCAATATGCTTATCCTCCGCCAAATACGCAAGCCGCTCAAGCCTCTGTTGTACTGAAAGTTTCTGAGGGGATCGCATATCCCCGTCATCTATCACCAGCGCATCGAACGCAAAGCCTTTCTCAAAGCTACCCACATTTCCGAAAAATTCCCCTCCCCCTTTTGTAGCCATGTAAAATACTTCCGAAAATTTCAAAGGTTCCAGCGCCCCATCCTCCAGCCTCCACTTAAGCTTTGAACACTGCACTGCCAGCGCCATCGCCCGGAACATAGACAATCCGGAGCCTGCTGCGATATCGCTTCCAAGGCCCACTTTAATGCCCCTGTTTAAAAATGCCCGGACCGGCGCGACACCTGAAGACAGATTGGCGTTGGACTCCGGGCAGTGCGCCACAAAAACTTTCCGTCTTTCCATCAGCTCCATCTCTTCCTCTCCGCTATGGACACAGTGCGCCATAATCGCCGGATATTCCTCTCCGAACATCCCGTATCTGTCATACGCCGCCCCGTAATTCTCCACCTCTGGGCAAAGCTCCTTCACCCAGGCAATCTCCTCCCTGTTCTCCGACAGATGAGACTGCACCGGGAGGTGACATCTCTTCTGCAGTTCCGAAAGTCCGCGCATCAGCCCATCCGAACATGCCGGGATAAAACGAGGGGTTAATATCGGCCTGACATTCTTAAACCCGCAGCATCTTTCAAGCCACATTTCCGTATCCTGCGCCGCCTTTCCCCATCCTGCCTCACAAAGCCCCTCCGGACAGTTCCTGTCCATATTGACCCTGCCGACAAACGCCTTGATCCCTGTTTTTTCAAGCATCTCCATTAAAAGCAGCGTTGCCTCCGTATGAATCGTTCCAAAAATACAAGCCCTTGTAGTCGCGCTTTTCACCAGATCCTCTGTAAAAATCTCATATGCTTTCTTGGCGTACGCCAAATCCGCATACTTCTGCTCCTCCACAAAAGCATGCTCCTCAAGCCACTCTAAAAGCTCCAGATCCATCCCCAGACCCCGAAACGCGTACTGGGGTGCATGGACATGCAAATCCGTGAAACCCGGAATGATCAGCCTATCCCCATAATCCACACATTCCATCCACCGAAAGTCCTCCGGCAGGGATGGATACACGCCCCCGCACACGCCATTTTCACAGATCACATAACTGTGTTCACGGACAAGAAGTTCATCCCTTTCCATGCTGTAGCAGATATTTCCTTTCAGCACAAAACTTTCTGCCATTGTTATCCCCTGCCTTTCTTTTCTTTAGCATACACAATACCGGCAATAATATCAATCAGAAACTTCTCGAAGAGATTGCGCCCCTGGAATTTCACGTGTCACATTATGCCGCTGTCGCCGAGCTGAAAAAGAAATTATAAAACACTCCTAAACACTCCCGTTGCTAAACATTACATAAAATCCAATTGCAACAGCCGCCACTACAACACATATCAGCAATACAAATTTGAGACCGATTGACCATTTACATATTGCATCTATAATAACCGAAATTCCTGAATCCCCTTTTTTTAAATACTGCACCCAATAAATAATATCCGCCGCAAATATCGCCCCAAAAAATGCGCCGCATATATTTATTATTGCATAGCCGCCAAAATCATTGCCTGCCGCTATCATACCATTTATCCCGTACACGAACATGTACGCCGCTAACAGCAGATTTAAAATCGTGTCTCCTAAAATCCATTTCCTGTATACCTTGTCTTTTACATATTCCATCATAGACTCCTTCCCCCTTTCCATCAGCTCTTTTTCGTCAAGATCCTCTGCCTCGTTCAGAGAAATCTCTGCTTTCATCTGCTCATATTCTCTGCGGCATTCTGAGCATGTCTTAAGATGCTCTTCCACCACTTCCTTAGTTTCATCGCTGCATACTTCGTCAATATACATCGGCAGTAAATCACAGATAATTTTGCACTTCATATTTATACACCTCCAAGACCTTCTATAATCATCTTCTTTGCACGGTAATAAGTTACCCTGCTCCAGTTCGCACTTTTCCCAAACAGCTTTCCGATATCCGGGTAAGCCATCTCTGCCATAGTGTGCAGCATGAACACTTCCTTGTACGGCTCCGGCAGCCCATGCCACACCTCCATGATGCGCCCGTAGTCCTCCCGGTCTATCATAGCGTTAACAAGCTCGTCGCCTCCTGTCTCTGCCTGACCTGCCCGGCTTACCGCCTGGCTCATCTGCCCTTCCATACGGTTCCTGCGCCCGGTTTCCTGGTCGTCATTCCTGCTGCCGTCATCCGGCTCATACGGCCTGTGGCGTTTCGCCTTTCTCTCCCACGCGAAGTATTCATATTTCGCAATCTGGCACAGCCAGACCGACATCTTGCACTCCCCCCGGAAAGTGTCAAGCTTTTCCAGTGCGGTCACGAATGTCTGCTGGGTGATTTCTTCTGCGATGTGAGAATTATTGGACAATTTCATGACGAAATTGTATACGACTTTCATATATTTCCCATAAATCTCTTCAAACTCATTCATCCATGCACCTCCGTCAAGTAAAAATCCTTCCGACAAAGCATTAATAAAGCTGCTTATATTATTAAGAGTAACATAATCGGCTTTCATTACAAAGTTTTTTAATGAAATGATTTCTTTAACATAAAATGCCCCTCACAATCCTCTTTTCTAATTGTGCGGGGCATTGATTGCTCATTTTTTCTACTGGCTTTACACTTTCCTTACCTCTATCACATGCCTGTCAGGGTCATAGAACCTTACGACATCCCCTTCCCTCTCGCCGTCTCCTTCCAGAAATTCCACCTCAAACTCCGACTCCTCAAGTTTCTTTCTCAAAGCACCCACATCCGCATCCTCAAAATACAGCTCTGCGTCTCTGCCCCCAAAGCCTACTAATATGTGAAGGGCATTTTCCCAATATGTCCTCTCCTCCAACACCAGTCCTCCGGCAAACATAAGCTTTTTCCCAAGGTCTGACATAATCTTCAGTCCAAGCACATTCTCATAAAACCTCCTGGACTTTTCTATATCCTCCACAATAAAAAGTACATTTTTTAACAGCATCTTCTGCACCCCCTGTCTACTACTATTATAATTTTCCCTCCCCTTTATAGCAACCGTATTATTTGTAAAAATCACATCATACTTCAGTATATTTTCCGTAGTGCAAAAAAGCAGCCATCATCATATAATGGCTGTCTCCTTTGGCTTTATTCATATATGTAAACATTCTTCCCCTTGTAACCCTAGTTACACAGATTCAGGCCGGGAGCCTCTTTTTCATCTGTGGAAAGCTCACTAGCTTTTCAGGATTTTCCCGGCCTAGGTTTATTTTGCCTTTCCCTTAGTCATCGCCCGGGCAGGCAGTACAGCCCAAAAACGCTGTTTCTCCAACGGATAGCAGCGTTCCCTTTGCCGCCGCTGTTTTTCTTACTCTCCTCCCGGTCCGTCTTTTCTCGGCCTTGCAGACTCCGGCAGAGGTTCGACGTAGCTCGCTGAATTCCTGTCTTCCTCTTTTTCTGCCCTTTGCTCCTTCTCCCTTGCCGCCCGCAGCCTGTCCGGGAAAAGGTCTGTCTTTATCTCATTCATCGTATATCCTCCCTATCATTTTTTATATAGTATGTCCTCGTCCTGGGAAAATATACCTTCTCTATATTTTTATCACATGCCCCTAAGACTTTTTCAGTCTTCCTTTCTGCGCCAACGCAATTAATTTTAAATTCTGACTCTTTGTGCCTTTGTAATTGGATATCCCATTCCTGGATGCCACCAGCTTACGTTTCATATAGCCTCCCCTGAACTTCTCCGGAACCCCGACAGCCTTGAATACATCGTTTATATGTATTGATTTCCCAGTATATTTCTTGTAATACCCTGCGGTATCGGATGTCGGTTCCTTTCCGGCACTGTTTCCAGATGAAGATACGCTGCCTGCTGATATGCCGCCTGATGAAACGTCATACCGGGTAAGATTGTACTTCTCAATAAGTCCGCAGATCTTTCCAATGTAATCCGGCGAAGTCGCATAACCCCCGTTTTTAATGATGGTTATCGCCTTCTTATAGCTTGTCTCACCCTCAAGCCCGGCATATCGTTTCTTCTTTCCATTCATGGCCCCAAGCAGATAAGCAGAATGATCGGCGATAGACTTCGCTATGTCAGGGTACTTCCGGAACTCTGCTGTTACGGTGATGTACTTACCATTCACATGCTCCTTTGTAGGTTTCCGGTATACGGACTTCCCATCCCAGGCAGTACCCGACCAACTATTTCCTGAAAAATTTTTCTTCATCCCAAAACAGTTGTTCGCTGCCTGTGCAAGCTCTGATCGTCCGTAATCAGACTCCAGGATGAACTGCGCCAGGCTTACCGATGCAAGGATGCCCGTCCTCTTCTGGTCGGCGGTAAAGAGGGTTCCTACTTTTTTAATGATATCCGTCACGCTCATATTTTTCAAGTCGTATGCCCTCATTGATGTATTATCCGAGCTGCTTGGAAAGTCGGCATCCTTTGAAAGCTCTGCATTAACTAATCCTTCCGCAATCGCCTGTCCAATCTTATCCACACCTACTCTTTTGTACAGATTGCAGTCGTCTTTATCATCCACAAAGCACACTTCAATCAAAAGAGCCGGGCTCTTTGTGTTCTTAAGCACATACAAGGATGTGCTCGTCTTCACACCCCGGTTCGTGAATCCTAGCGCTGCCATCTTCCTACAGATCCTTTCCGCTGCGCCTTTCGCCCTTGACTTGGAACTATAGATGAATACTTCCGTTCCTTTTACTTTTCCGTCTCCTGAATCCTTTTTCGATGCGTTCAGATGGATGGACACGTCCAAATCTACTTCGTGCCTGCTGCATTTCTCCACAATGTTCTTCAGGCAGGCTCCCGGCGTCTTTCCGGAATCATCCGTGCAGTCATACACCGTATGTCCTGCTGCCCTCAGATAAGATATGACCCTGTCTTTAATCTTCCTGTCCTCCATTACCTCATTGAGATAAGAAGAATATTCCTTTTTCCTAATTTGGGACAACTTCCAAATCAAGCTCTTCTGCAATTTTTCTTATAGTTTTTGCCGAATTGTGAAGTTTCTCCATTTCCTTTTCATTCAAAGAAATAGGAACATGGGTTTCGATTCCGTCTGCCCCTATAATAGCGGGCATACTAAGGGCAATTTCTTTAATCCCATAATTTCCATGCATGATAGAAGATACCGGAAGAATAGATTTTTCATCCCTTACAACGCATTCACAGATACGCTTAACCGACATAGCAATTCCATAATAAGTAGCCTGCTTTTTAGAAATAATATCATAAGCGCTGTTTTTTACATCTTCCGCAATCTCCCGCATTGCTTCCTCATGGTTGAAATGTCCACGCATCTCACAAAAATCATTCAATGGAATACCAGATATATTCGTGCTGCTCCATGCTGCAATCTCACTATCCCCATGTTCGCCAATGATAAAGGAATGAATGCTACGGCTGTCTACCCCTAAATGTTTACTAAGCGCATATTTTAGCCTTGCGGTATCAAGAACCGTTCCGGAACCAATTACTCTTTTTTCAGGAAACCCGCTCAGCTTTACAGCAGCATAAGTAAGAATATCAACCGGATTTGATACAATCAGCAATATTCCTTTAAAATTGCGCTTTGCAATTTCAGGAATGATGCTTTTGTAGATAGCAACATTTTTATGTACTAAATCGAGCCTTGTTTCATTCGGCTTCTGGTTTGCCCCGGCAGTCACAATGACAATAGAAGCATCCATCAGGTCATCATAGCCTCCTGCATAAATCTTCATCTGTCCGGCAAACGGAACGCCATGCGAAATGTCCTTTGCTTCTCCGTCTGCTTTATCATAATTTGCATCAAGAAGCACCATTTCAGTGAACAGCCTGCTCTGCATCAGTGTAAATGCTGTTGCAGCGCCTACAAATCCACAGCCGATGACTGCTGCTTTTCTTGGGTTAATTGTTTTTATCATCTCTATTCCTCCCATTCAATAGCGGAAACAGGACAGGAACGAACGGCATCCTGTACCATGCTTTCGTTTTCCGGTGCAGAGTCCTGATACCCCTCCGCCTTATCATCGTCATTCATACGGAATACATCAGGTGCCATCCCAACACACAGCCCGCATCCAATACAAGCATTCTGATCTACATTCACCCTCATGCCGCATCCCCCTTTCGCTAAAATACAACAACCAGCAACATTTTAAACTGCTCTTTACCCAAGACCGCATGAGGGTGTTTTGCGGGCATTACGATAGATTCTCCCTCATGCAGTTCATACTTTTTGTCATCAATCGTAATCTCGCCAACGCCATCCAAACAAATCACAAAGGCATCACCACTGGACTCATGGCTGCTGATTTCTTCTCCCTTGTCAAAAGAAAACAATGTGACACTCAGCGCATTATTTTGTGCTAAAGTCCTGCTTACAACCTGATTGCTTTGGTAAGCAACCTGTTCTTTTAAAACTAAAATTTCTGCCTTGTCTATATTTTTTATTTTTTCCATACTGTTCGTTTGCTCCTTCCCTCAGCCTGATTTTTAACCACCCGTTCAAGATGTTTCTGTTTTCACCTCAAACCCATGTTTCTCAAAAGTTTCAAAAACTTTGTCCATAGGAATATTTTTTATGGCAGCTCCATTTGGTATCGTCATTACCTTACCCATTACAGCTAAAGACATAGGCTTTATAATTTCCTTAAACCCTGCTTCTGCCAATACCTCTTTTATTTCAGGATTTTCACTTACCAGCTCTGAAACTGTTTTTGTGAAATCAACAACTTTACCCATTCGCCTATCTCCTTTTTTCTAACCATGTAATATATTTCTCCTGTATGCCGTCCTGTTCCGCTTTTTTCTCAAACGCTCTTGTCTGTTCATCAATCTGCGCTTTGCATTCCTCTGACAGTGTTCGTAATGCATAAGTGTAGCAGACGGTATCTTCTTTCTCAATGTGACGCTGCAATAAATCCACATAACCCGATGCATGGGTGACGATATCCAGCTTTCCTTCTGTAGTCGGAACACTGGCATACTGCTTAACTGCGTTCTCCAATTCCCCGATATGGAATCTTCCGAAGTCATGTTCCACCAGCATTCCATTGCGCACCAGTTTTTCTGCAACAGGATCGGAATTATTAAGCATAAACCGAAACAATATCTGTTCTTCCTTTCCATGATGATGCTTGTCTGCATAAGTTCTTGCAAAATCAATACACTCCAGGAACTCCTGAACATCAATGTCTGCCCCCTCAATCACAGCACAGCAGGTTCTCCTTAAATGCTTAGTCAGTGCTACGATATTCTCATGTTCTTTCATCAGTAAATCAATTCCATACATTATTTATCCCTCCTTAATCAATGTGAATGTCTGATTTCCTAAATATTTGTAGGAAAAACCGCTGCCCTCCAAAATACCTGCGACCAGCCTCTCCTTCAGGTCATAATAATGACTGACATCTCCTTGTAATGCTTCCCAATATGGCAAATGTATATCCACAGTCTGTTTCCATACTACTGCCTCCTGACTTATGGAAACCACAGTATTAACCCTGTCACAAGGCATTCCGTTCAATAGCAGATTATCCAAATGCCTATAAACTTCTTCTGCGCTTGTTTTCCCCGACAGTTTCCTGCTCCGTCCATACTCATATGCAGCATTCGCAATATCCGGCATACATTCAGAATGGGCATCCATCGTTGAGATGACCAGAAAAGCAAGGCGGTTTTCAGCGGCAGCGATTTTATCCTGTAACCAGCCATGTATATTACTGTTATCAATCATATTTTCAAGACTGCCTTTCTCCACCGCCCCATACTTTTGTTCCATTTCGGAAAGAATGCCATCATCATACCCGTTTTTGCTTATCATATCTGATAATCTTTCAACTAGCCCGTTTTGGAACTCTATTTTTCCGTATAGCCAGTGATGAATCGAACCTAAAAATGCGCTCATTGCACTCCTCCTATGAATTCAGCTTTTTCAAGAGTTCATCGGCATCCAGCCCATGCACCATGCAGGCATCCGCAAGGCTCTCCATCTGTGAGGACGGGCACCCTAAACAGTGCATCCCCATCTGCATCAACACCTCTGCCGCCTCCGGTTTGGTTCTTAAAATTTCTCCAAGTAACATTTCCTTTGTGATTGCCATATTATTTTCCTCCTATCTTTCTTTCCTGTTACAACACTTGCACTTCCTGATTTTTTTCGCCAAACTTTTCTTTTATCTCGGTGCAGATTTCTTCCCTGCTTATGCCTCTTTGTTCCTGCGTCTTAATCATCTTATACGCTTGAAAAAGCGGTGAAGGTCCAATTTCCGAGCTGAAAAATCCGATCCCCTGATTCCATGCCAAAAGTTCAAACACATCATCCAGCGCTGCGGATTCAAGACCATAGATATATGCCTTTACCAGTTCCCGCACAGCCTGCCTCATTCTTCCTGCGCCAACTGCATTTGTCAGGGAAAGGAGCAGACGCATTTCATAGGGGAGAGTGCGCTTCTCACTCTGCCATGTTGCCTGCCAAAAATCCGCCGCGATACGCCCTAAGTCCTCATCAATCATAGGATAATTCAGCAATGCAAGCGGACGGTATGGTGCAGAGCCTTCCGGCTCTTTTTCCTCTGTCCGGTAAAACCAGACATGAAACTCATTTTCTGCCAGCTTCTCTGTATGATGTATATACCCCAGCATATCCATCTCCTTATATAGCGGGTAAGGTTCAAAAGTCTGTATGACCTCAATTCCCTCCCCGGCTTTTAGCGTCATGGCACGTCTTTGTAAGCCGGGAAAGAAATTTCCCTGCACATGGCGTACATCCACTTTGAAGAAGTCTTTCTTTTTATCCTTCCATTCCTCGTACTTTATCATGATATCCTCCTTTATTTATTTTCTTGCTTTGGTGATTACATTATAGTAAAATAAGCAGAGCAAGTATGTTTGAATTCAAACAAAGAGGTGAGATTTTGGAAAAATTTTTAAACGTATTAAAAAAATGCCCGCTGTTTGCAGGATTATCCGATGACGAGATTTTAACCTCGCTAAAGTGTATCGGAGCAAAAGTCAGAAAAAACGCCAAAAATCAATACATCCTTCAGGCAGGAGATTGTACGGACTGTATCAGCCTGCTTGCGTCTGGGACTGCTTTAGTCATTCAGGAAGATTTATGGGGAAACCGGAACGTTATGACAAATCTTATGCCGGGCGACTACTTTGCCGAACCCTTTGCCGCCATTCCTGATGCAGTTCTCAGCGTCAGTGTTGTTGCGACAGAAAATTGTGAAATTGTGGAAATAAATATGAACCGCCTGATTACCATGTGTTCCGCTGCCTGCAGCCATCATAACCGCCTGATTAAAAACCTGATTACAGCTTTTGCCCAAAAGACACTGTTGTTTAACGAGAAGATAACGCACATGAGCAAGCGAAAAACACGTGATAAGCTGCTTTCCTATTTATCTGCTGAAGCAGCCAGACAAGGATCACTTTCTTTTGACATTCCCTTTGACCGCCAGCAGCTTGCCGACTTCCTCTGTGTAGAACGTGCAGCAATGTCTGTAGAATTATCAAAGCTGCAAAAAGAAGGGCTTCTGAAAACCTTTCATTCTCATTTTGAATTAAGTCCAAATGCCACAAATTAAAACAGGTCAATCTATACATAGCAGATTGACCTGTTTACAAAATACATATTTGTTATCAAATCAGCGGTTGCCTTCTGCAATCCCATAAACGGATTGCAGAAGCATTTTTCCTGATGATGTCTTAAAAACACAATCTATAACATTTCTGATATTGGCTTCCTGATATCCGGATTCGTCAGCATTAACCAAATAATCAGCTTCCAGCAAAATCTGGTAATCAATCCCGTCAACCTCCTGAAAAGTATGATGATGTGCGACCAAAAAGATGATACGGTTCACCATCTCGTTCGACAGCCCTGTACCCTTCAGGAATTCTTCAGCTAATACAGCGCCTTCTTTTTCCTGAAGTTTTCCATTTGTATTTCCGTATTTTTCCCGGCACAAAGGACACGCAATATCATGTATAATAGCCGCAATTTCTATTATTCTCTGTTCATCATCCGCTACTTTCTCACACTCTGCAATCGTTTTTGCATAGGCATACACTTTCATAAAATGATTGATATCATGAAGATTTCCTTTTGAATACTTTACCATTTTAACCATGATTTCTGAAACAGTCATATCATTTCCTCCTGTTATCTATACATCGTCTATAACCAATAGTCCACAAACTTACCAGTCACATCGTACAATTAAAAGCCAACCTTATGGCGAATCGTCATCCAAAACATCAATCCGTTCTATTTTAAAGACATTTAATGTGTCCACATCAGGGCAGGCAAAAACCGCTGTCCCCTTCTCCTGTCCGGGTATTTCGCCGCCGTATCTTAAAATATCAATATATGGAAATGCAACATGCATAGCCATAGGACAGAGTTTTCCACGCTCTGTATCAAAATCAAAACTATCACCTATTTTGTGACCCCTATGACATCCTTTCGTGCCTTTTTGATCAATCAATGTGATCTGGATTCCAGGTTTTTTCATATTTTAAGCACCTCCAACTCCTTCTCAATCGGTATTCCCTTATATATATCTGTATTGTTTCTATTGTTTTCAATCAGGCTGCTCACAGTGTCCATGGCTTTTTTTGTACTGTCATACAGGCTGTTTCCCTCCATCAGTTTTCCCAATAAAACGGAAGAAAAAATATCGCCCGTACCCGGAAACCTGACCGGAATGTTATAAAAAGGAATTGTAAATCTTTGTTTCGTTTTATGATCGAAGCCTGCAACCACATCTTTGCCATCCTGCTGAATGCTTGTGATGATTACCGATTTTGCGCCCATATTACCAAGCCTTTGAATCATTTCATCTACCTCCGAGATTGTTGCAGATTCATGATACTCCACTCCTGTAAGTCTGGCCGCTTCAGTATAATTTGGTACAATATAATCGGCTACTCCTACCAGTTTCTTCATATGTGCAACCGTTTGCTCTGTAACTCCATTGTACAGGGTTCCTTCATCTCCCATAATTGGATCAACAAATATCAGGGTTCCTTTCATGCTTTCCTTTCGACAAAATTCTTCTATGATTTTTACCTGCTCCTCTGAAACAATAAAGCCTGTCGCTATCACATCAAAGCAGAATCCCAATTCCTCCCATACTTTAATAGTGTTCTTCATATAATCTGTTGTTTCAAGAATATCGAATTTGCCATAATCCAACGTATTTGATACTAACGCAGTGGGAAGATTATATATTTGGTACCCCATATATGACATCAATGGAAGCATGACCGATAATGCCACCTTTCCATATCCTGCCAGATCATTTATCAACAATACTTGCTTGCCCATTTTCATCATGCCTTTCAGTTAATTCAATTCATCTACAATGAAATAATTATATACAGGGAGCAGGTTTTCGTCAAGATTTGTGTATACAAGCACCAATATATACATTAAATATCCGCCACACTCCGGAATTTTATGGATTTCTGTTACGTGACTGCTTTTATTGACTTTACCCATTTCACTCAATCCGAAATTCTTATCCCCTGTTCTGCAACTCCCGTAAATGTCTAAGCTGAGCTTCGCTTAATGTTCTCGGTTTCCCAATCCTGACAAGATTTTTGGGTAAAACATAGGTCTTACTTACTTCCGTCCATGACTTTAACCTTATTACCTCTGGAAACTCTTTACATAGCTTATCCATTTTCCGTATCCATGCCAGATTAGCTGTGTAAATTGTTGCTTCGCTTTCATCTGCATTAAAGTTGATAACAACCTCCTGCTCATATCTTGATAATTTCATTCCATGCTCCTTTCTCCAGTACCGAAACTGGCACCAATCCAATTTAACGGTACCCTTCCGGTACCAAATAAATATACTCAATCTTGGGCGGTTTTCTATCATGCTGGAAATTTTCGGTAGGAATCCGCCTGTTTGTGTGACATTCTGTTTTCGTAAAGGAGAGATTTATCTATGAAAAACTGATAATGTAATGGTGGCTTTTCACGTCCTCCCGTTTCTGGTTCTTGCCGTATTTCAGATTGGAGCGCATACACGCTATGGCGAAATCTTCCCCGCCGCAATTCAGAGAGGAAATGCGGTAATCATCACGGAGAACAAGCCGCCCGTTTCCGTCCAGTGTGGGCTTCATGGTAAACTCGTCATGCTCAAAGGTTAGGTACTGCTCGGCAGCTCCATAGTCGGCATTTTTAGAGCTGATATGTTTGAATGTTGCCAACGGCTTCACCTACTTTCTGCAAGACTTCAAACTTC